>OFMC01000263.1_pt1 | contig 58363 bp, 54 predicted proteins | sample 1541271 | NCBI WGS metagenome assembly OFMC01 (sample SAMN04209252, study PRJEB22552) | human gut metagenome | biome: gut; material: feces | host: Homo sapiens | place: USA: Oklahoma | reverse complement strand
TCTCTGCACGTATTGCACGTAATACGCAGATTTATATTCAGGAAGAAACTTACATTTGCAAGAATGTAGACCCATGGGGTGGCTCTTATTATGTGGAAAGTTTGACCAATGAGTTGGCTCACAAGGCTTGGGAATTGATTCAGGAAGTAGAGAAGCTGGGCGGTATGGCAAAAGCCATCGAAACCGGTATTCCCAAGATGCGTATCGAAGAGGCTGCTGCACGTACACAAGCCCGTATTGATAGCGGTTCACAGACCATTGTCGGCGTGAACAAGTATCGTCTGGAGAAAGAAGCTCCGATTGATATTCTTGAAATCGACAATACGGCTGTCCGTCAGGAACAGATTGAGAACCTGAAGCGTCTGAAGGAAGGACGTAACCAGGCGGAAGTGGACAAGGCATTGGAGGCTATTACTGAATGTGTAAAGACCGGTAAGGGAAACTTGCTGGAACTGGCAGTCGAGGCAGCCCGTGTCCGTGCCACTTTGGGGGAAATCTCTTATGCTTGCGAAAAGATTGTAGGACGTTATAAAGCAGTAATTAGAACTATATCAGGCGTGTATTCATCAGAAAGTAAGAATGACAGCGACTTCCACCGTGCTTGTGAATTGGCGGAGAAGTTTGCGAAGAAAGAGGGACGTCAGCCTCGTATCATGGTAGCCAAGATGGGCCAGGACGGTCACGACCGCGGTGCCAAGGTTGTTGCAACCGGATATGCCGACTGTGGCTTCGATGTGGATATGGGACCCTTGTTCCAGACACCGGCCGAGGCTGCCCGTGAAGCGGTTGAGAACGACGTTCATGTAGTAGGGGTTTCTTCATTGGCTGCCGGACACAAGACATTGGTTCCGCAGATTATCGAAGAGCTCAAGAAGTTGGGACGCGAGGATATCGTAGTGATTGCCGGTGGTGTAATTCCCGCACAAGACTATGACTTCCTTTACAAGGCAGGTGTAGCTGCCATCTTTGGCCCCGGTACTCCGGTTGCCAAGGCTGCTTGCCAGATATTGGAAATCTTGTTGGATGAAGAATAATCCGACACGTTAAATGTTAAAAGAGGGACGGTATGTGTTTACATATCCGTCCCTTTTTCTTAATCTGTGTTATAGAACATACTTTTTTAGTTGGATAATTTGCAGATTTATCAGAAGTCCGTATCTTTGCAATGTGTTTTTCATAGTATTAGATTTAAGGTTAACAAAGGTTGGAGTACAGCGGTACTCCTTTTTTTATGTCCGTACGTCAGCTTTGGGGGAGAAAAATCACCTGGTCTATGTTATCGTTTCTTGCTTATAGTTTCGTTCTTGCCCCCTTTTTATTACCTTTGTCCCGCTAAAAGAATAACGAATGATAGTTTGTATTGCCGAAAAGCCCTCTGTGGCGCGTGACATAGCCGATGTATTGGGAGCGAAAGAAAAGAAGGACGGATACATCGAAGGAAACGGATACCAGGTGACCTGGACATTTGGCCATCTTTGTACGCTGAAGGAGCCGCATGAATATACCCCTAACTGGAAGTCATGGAGTTTGGGAAGCCTCCCCATGATACCTCCCCGTTTCGGCATTAAGCTGATTAGCAATCCCACATACGAGCGCCAGTTCCATACGATAGAGAACCTCATGCAACATGCCGATATGATTATAAACTGCGGTGATGCCGGGCAGGAAGGAGAATTGATACAGCGCTGGGTGATGCAGAAAGCCGGGGCACGTTGCCCGGTGAAACGTCTTTGGATATCTTCATTGACAGAGGAAGCCATCCGTGAGGGCTTTGCCAAGCTGCGCGATGCGTCGGATTTCCAGCCTTTGTACGAAGCAGGCTTGTCGCGTGCCATTGGCGACTGGCTGCTCGGGATGAATGCCACCCGCCTCTACACCATGAAGTATGGGCAGAACCGGCAGGTACTTTCTATCGGCCGTGTGCAAACGCCGACACTGGCGCTGATTGTAAACCGTCAGTTGGAAATACAGAATTTTGTTCCCAAGCAATACTGGGAACTGAAGACCGTCTATCGAGATACCACTTTCTCCACCATCCTCCGGAAAAGTGAGGAGGAACTGGTATTGGAAGCCGAGAAGCAGAAAGAGGCTATAGCTGCCGGGAAGAAACCTAAAAAAGAAGAAGAGAATCGGGGTATCGACCCCATTACCGACCGCGAACGTGGGCTTGTTTTATTGGACCAGATTAAGAATTCTCTTTTTACCGTGACGGATGTCACCAAGAAAGAGGGGAGGGAGGCGCCACTCCGCTTGTTTGACTTGACTTCTTTGCAAGTGGAATGTAACAAGAAGTTTGCCTATTCCGCTGATGAGACGCTGAAAATCATCCAGTCTTTGTATGAGAAGAAAGTGGCTACCTATCCACGTGTAGACACTACCTATTTGAGTGATGACATCTATCCCAAATGCCCCGGCATCTTGAAAGGTCTGCGTGATTACGAGACATTTACAGCCCCTTTGACAGGAACTGCATTGTTGAAGTCCAAAAAGGTTTTCGATAACTCGAAGGTAACAGACCACCACGCCATTATTCCTACCGGTCAGCATCCGCAGAATCTGACGGATATGGAGCGTCGCGTATTCGATTTGATAGCACGCCGTTTCATTGCTGTATTCTATCCCGATTGTAAGTTTGCCACTACCACCGTATTGGGCGAGGTAGAGAGCATAGAGTTCAAGGCTACCGGCAAGCAGATTCTGGAACCGGGTTGGCGTATTATCTTCGGCATCCCCTCGGCACAATCGCAGGAGGAGAAAGAGGAGAAGGGAGAAGAGGAGAATGTGCTTCCGGCTTTTGTGAAAGGAGAAAGCGGACCGCACGTCCCCGATTTGTATGAGAAGTGGACGCAGCCGCCCCGGCCTTATACGGAAGCCACCCTGCTGCGTGCTATGGAAACGGCGGGCAAGCTGGTGGATAACGACGAACTGCGTGATGCGCTGAAGGAAAACGGTATCGGTCGTCCATCTACCCGTGCAGCCATCATCGAGACGCTGTTCAAGCGAAACTATATCCGCAAGGAAAAGAAGAACCTGATAGCCACCCCTACCGGTGTGGAGCTGATACAGATTATCCATGAGGAGCTGTTGAAGTCGGCGGAACTGACCGGTATCTGGGAGAAAAAGCTACGTGAGATAGAAAGGCGGACATATAATGCCGGACAATTCTTGGAAGAATTGAAGCAGATGGTATCGGAAGTCGTGATGAGTGTACTTTCTGATAACAGCAACCGCCACATCACCATCCAAGCGCCTGCTCCCGAAAAGGGCAGTAAGGTTTCTGCCAAGACAGAGGCTGCCGATAAGCCGAAAAAGGAGCCGAAGAAAAGAACACCGAGAAAGTCTGCCGCCGCAGGTAAAAAGACGGAGCAGGCTTCGGGCGCTGTGGCAGCTTCAAGTACGGAGGCTTCCGTACAAGCTGATGACTTCGTCGGCCAGCCTTGTCCGCTTTGCGGAAAAGGTACCGTTATCAAGGGGAAAACGGCTTACGGTTGTTCCGAATGGAAATCCGGATGTACATTCCGCAAGCCGTTTGAATAAGGGTAATCACATTAAATAATTCTCTCCGCCATGTATTTCCAGAGGGGAGCAGCCATCAGCGCCTGGCGGATGCTTCCTTGTTGCAGCAAGTCCTTGACCTCCTGCAAGGAAAGCAGGTGTACGGTCAGGTTCTCCGTATCTTCCAAGTGTTGCTCGGAGATTTTCTCCACGTCCGTAGCCAGGAAACAGTAGGTAATGTTGGTGTGGGTACTTGGATTGGGAGAGATTTGCATGAACTCTTTCCATACTCCGTTTCCATAGCCGGTTTCTTCCAAAAGTTCCCGTTGTGCGGAAACCATCGGAGAGCCGTCCTCTTCTTCGCATACCCCTGCACAGAGCTCATAGGACGTTTCTTGTATGCCATGCCGGTATTGGCGGATAAAGACAAATTGTCCATTACGGGTGATGGCGATGGTATTCACCCAGTTTGGATATTCCAATATATAATAGGAGGGGATGTGGTTGCCGTTGGGCAGCACTACATGGTCCTTACGCACAGTGAGCCACGGAGCCCGATGAAGGTATTCGCTGGATAAGACGGTCCAGGTGTCTTTTGATTTTTCCATAATGGTAAAATTGACTATATTTTAAACAGCATCCCTCCGATATTATCTGTCGTGGCTCCCGTCACCGAGGCGAGGCATCCGGGTGTGTCCGCCATATAGAGGGCAGCCAGGAAAGCAAAGATTAGGGCTTCCTTGTATTCTATGATTTGCCGGCTGGGAATCACGATTTCACACGGACACAAGGCGTCGATACGTTCTATGAGGAACTTGTTGAATGCACCTCCGCCGGTAATCAGCAGTTTTCCGTTACCATCGGGCAAGGGGCGGGCGGTGATGATGCGTGATATTTGCCAGGCGGCATGCTCGTAAAAGGTACGTAGCATATTCTCCATACTCAAGCCATAACGCTCGAGCATGGGATATACCAGCGTTTCCACCCACTCCCGTCCCAATGACTTCGGTCCGGACTGATGGTAGAAATCCATTCCGTTCAGTTCGTCCAGCAGTTCTTGGCAGATGTTGCCTTGCCGTGCTATCTCGCCGTCACGGTCAAATTCCAATCCTATTTGCCGGCAGTAATGGTTGATGACGTAATTCACCGGACTGATGTCAAAAGCGATGCGCCGCCCGTCCTGCTCGAATGAGATGTTGGAGAAACCGCCGATATTCAAACAGAAGTCGTAGTCGGCAAAAAGCAACCGGTCGCCAATAGGTACGAGTGGAGCGCCCTGCCCACCCAGCATGATGTCCAGCCGCCGGAAATCCGAAACGGTAGGTATACGGGTTTCAGCGGCAATGGCGGCTCCGTCACCTATTTGGTACATGATTCTCTTTTGAGGCTCATGGAAGATGGTATGCCCGTGGGAGGCGATAATATCGGGGTGGACTCCAAATTCTTGCATGAACTCGTTGACACGTTCACCGAGAAACTTTCCATAGGAGCTGTGGAAAGTGATGAACTCCAAAGCACTCATTGTCTGTGCACCGGTACCCAATATCTGCTTCATGGCGTCGGGGTAGCTATAGCCTTTTGCACAGTCTATGTGGAAAGACCATTTTCCGGCTTGCTGCCGGAAAGTGCAACAACATACGTCCAGCCCGTCAAGGGAAGTGCCGGACATCAGGCCGATGGCTTGAATTTGGAAGTCTTTCATCCTGATTTTCTTGTTTTATTTATAATTGAGGTAGAATTCGACAACAGCTTCTATTCCTTTACGGAAGATGTCCAATGGTATATTCTCATTAGGTGAGTGGATGGCGTTGGATTCGAGCCCGAAGCCCATCAGAACGGTTTTGATGCCCAGTACTTGCTCGAAAGTGGAGATGATGGGGATACTTCCACCCCGACGCACTGCCAGCGGTTTCTTTCCAAAAGCTTTTTCAAAACCTTTTTCGGCGGCTTGGTAGGCGGGTAGGGTGATGGGACATACATATCCTTGGCCTCCATGCATCGGAGTGACTTTTACCTGTACTGAATCCGGCGCTATGTCCAGAATGTAGTCGGCAAAGAGCCGGGATATCTTGTGGTGGTCCTGGTGGGGAACCAACCGGCAGGATACCTTGGCGTATGCCTTGGATGGGAGCACGGTCTTGGACCCTTCACCCGTATATCCGCCCCAGATGCCGCATACGTCGAAAGACGGACGGCAACTGTTACGTTCCAGCGTACTGTAACCTTTCTCTCCGAAAAGTGCTTTTACATGGATAGCCTTTTTGTATTTCTCTTCGTCGAAAGGAATGCGGGCTATCATGTCGCGCTCGGTTTGGGGAACTTCTTCCACATCGTCATAGAAGCCCGGTACGGTGATACGTCCCTCTGCGTCCGTCACTTGGCTGATTATCTGGCAAAGTACATTGATGGGGTTGGCAACAGCACCGCCGAAGTGACCGCTGTGTAGGTCGCGGTTGGGGCCGGTCACTTCTATTTCCCAATAGGCCAGTCCGCGCAGTCCGGTGGTCAGTGAAGGCAGGTCTGCACCAAGCATGCTGGTGTCCGAAACCAGAATGACGTCTGCTTTCAGCAACTCTTTGTGCTCCTGGCAGAAGCTTTCCAGGCTGGGCGAGCCGATTTCTTCTTCTCCTTCGAAGATGAATTTTACGTTGGTTTGCAGCAGTCCGTTTCTGACGAGGTATTCAAACGCTTTCACTTGTATGAAAGATTGCCCTTTGTCATCATCAGCACCACGTGCCCAGATATGTCCGTCGCGTATTTCCGGCTCAAAGGGTTCGCTTTTCCAAAGTTCGAGAGGTTCGGCCGGCATCACGTCGTAGTGGGCATATACCAATACGGTCTTGGCGTCCGGGTCTACGATTTTCTGTCCAAAAACAATCGGGTTGCCTTTGGAGGGCATTACGAGGGCTTCATCCGCTCCGGCTTCGAGCAGCAACTGTGCCCAGCGTTCGGCGCAGGCAAGCATATCGTCGTGATACTCGGGTTTGGCACTGATGCTTGGAATACGGATGAGGCTGAACAAGTCTTCCAGCATTTTAGACTCGTTCTCTGTAATATATTTCTTTATTTCCATAGGTGAATATTATAGCTGAGTTGTTCTGTCAATCAGGTAATAATCCAGCAATGTCATTGCTGCCATTGCTTCCACGATGGGTACTGCGCGTGGCAATACGCACGGGTCATGGCGTCCTCGGGCTTTCAGGGTGGTGTCTACACCGTCAATGTTCACGGTGTGTTGTTCCATCAGTACGGTTGCCACGGGTTTGAAGGCTACACGGAAATAGATGTCTTGCCCGTTGCTGATTCCACCTTGTATGCCGCCCGAATGGTTGGTGCGGGTTTCGATACGTCCGTTGTTATTGTAGAACACATCATTCTGTTCCGAGCCTTTCTGCTTTAATCCCTTGAAGCCGTCTCCATACTCGAATGCTTTTGCTGCATTGATGCTGAGCATGGCGGCTCCGAGTGCTGCATGGAGTTTGCCGAATACGGGTTGTCCCAGTCCGATGGGGCATCCTTTGACGACACAGGTCACCACTCCTCCGATCGTATCTCCTTCTCCCTTTATCTTGAAGATGAGTTCTTCCATTTCTTTTGCCTTCGCCGGGTCGGGGCAGCGGACCGGATTGGTCTCTATCAGGTCGAGGTCGTATGCGGTATAGTTTTCTTCAAGGCGGATAGGACCTACTTGTGAAGTGTACGCCGTGATGTGTATACCCAGCTGCTTCAGCGCCAATTTGGCCAGGGCACCCGCTACTACACGCGAGATTGTTTCACGGGCTGATGAACGTCCGCCTCCGCGGTGGTCGCGGATGCCATATTTTACTTTATAAGTATAGTCGGCGTGTGACGGGCGGTAGACTTCTTTCAGATTATTGTAATCGTCAGAATGCTGGTTTTGGTTCCATACAATGAATCCTATGGGGCAGCCCGTGGATTTTCCTTCGAAGATGCCGGAGAGGAACTCCACTTTATCACCTTCTTTCCGGGCGGTAGTGATACGTGACTGTCCGGGGCGGCGTCGGTCGAGTTCTGCCTGGACGAAATCCATATCAATGACTATTCCTGCAGGGAATCCGTCTATAACTCCTCCCACACCCTTACCGTGCGATTCCCCAAAACTGGTAAGACGGAGAATATTTCCAAATGAGTTGAACATATCAAATGCTTTAAAGGTTTATATATGAGGTTAATGTGCCAATACGCTTTATAAGAAATGCTTTTGACTTTATAAAGATAACAACTTTTTTTCATAAAACGTTTAAGGAAATAAGATAAAAAGTCTTTTCCGCATAAAGTTGCCTGCCTTTGCCAGAGTTTGGCCAATGGCTTGTTCTTTATAAAAATGGCTTACTCTTTATGAAATCTGCATCCGAATTTCACTCGTAATGATGAAAAAAGGAACATTTATTTTTTAGAAAAGACCTTGTACTGTAACCTTAAAAAGTGTTACTTTGCACCTTTGATTTAAAATGGGAAATTAATAGCTCCCTTGGGAAGCTTTTTATTAACTAAACAAGTACTCAAGAAAGTATGAAAAAGAATTTATTTTATTTATTTGCATTGATCTGTTCAATGAGTTTATTCACGGCTTGTAGTGATGATGACGATGACAAGGTAGTATGTCCTGTGCCGCAAACAGAGTTTACAGTTGCAACAGGTTTGAACTTGACTTATAACGGTGGAACAATGTTGGGAAAGAAAGTAACTTTTACTCCGGATGCTTCTGATGCAACCAAGGCTACTTTGGTATTGGCTGGCAATTTGGATCTTTCCGGTATTCTTACACGTGAAGCGGCTTCCGGTTCTTTTGGCGCAGGCGTATTCCCGGGTTCTCCGGTTGTAACCCTTCCGGTTACTTTGAATATACAAGGTGACGAATGTTCGTTTTCCGGCACAAGTGAGACCGATTATTGTACTTTTGACTATGCAGGAAAGGTTACTGCTTCTTCCTTGAAATTGGATTTAACTAATGTCGCATTGAAAAATTCCGCTTTATCCGGAACAACTTGGGTTCCTACACCCCTTAATTCTGATTATACGGAAGAACCGATTCATTTGATTTGGGAATCCAATAAGAATGTAGAGGTAATGCCTGGCTGGGGGCTACCGATTCAAACAATTTTGACGTTAGCTCTTCGTATGCCTTTAATTGACGCAGGTGGTGATGATAAAGTGAATGTAGAAGATATGTTGTGTAGTGTGTTGCATGATATTACTTTGGGTGCTGACGGTAATATTTCTGCTTCTTATGTTGATGCCGCTCAGGGAGGTACCTCTGTTGTTAAGACTCCTGCGAATGTTGCACAATATGTGGTTCTCGGTGATACCCAAATGAAGGTATATTTGAATCTGGATGCTATCATCGCCAATGTAAAACGTCTGGGCAGTTCTACCAAGGCTATCGATATGAGTGAAATCTTGTCTCAGGCTGTTACGTCTTTGCTTCCTTTGGTAACTGACGGTGTGCCTTTGACTTACGAAAAGAACGAAGGTAAATTAAAGGCTTATTTGAATACGGATTTGTTATTGCCTTTGATGAAAAATATAGTTGCTCCTTTATTCTCGGATGAGGAGTTTGTGAATATGCTTATCGAAGCAATGAAAGCTGATCCTGATTTTGGAAGTATGGCCGGTATGGCAGAAGGTATGTTGAAGGGTTTACCTGAAATAATTAATGAAACAACTCGTTTGGAAGTTGGTTTGAACTTGACTGCCGCTAAATAACTTTTTTTTCGATATGGAATTTTCCCTCCTTTGTCTCCTGATTTTCAGGTTATAGAGGAGGGATTTTTGTTTGTTTTTTCCTACATTTGCATGATAAATAATCAAATTGTAGAAATGATATGACAGAAACGGAAAGACGACAGATTATTGCTTTGGTTAAATCTGAAGTAATTCCTGCCATTGGTTGTACAGAACCTATAGCTGTGGCATTGTGTGTAGCAAAGGCTGCGGAAGTGCTGAATAAGCGTCCCGAAAAGATAACTGTATTGCTGAGTGCCAATATTCTGAAAAATGCAATGGGAGTGGGTATTCCAGGTACGGGGATGATTGGATTACCGATTGCTGTGGCGCTTGGCGCCTTAATAGGTAAGTCGGCATATCAATTGGAGGTTTTGAAAGAAAGTACTCCTGATGCAGTGGAGGCAGGAAAGCGTTTCATAGAAGAAAAGCGCATTCATATATCTTTAAAAAACGATATGGAAGAGAAGCTTTATATAGAAGTATGTTGTGAAGCTGATACGGACAAGGCAACAGCTATTATTGCCGGTGGGCATACTTGCTTTACTTATATAACGCGCAACGGTGACATCTTATTGGACAAACAAATTGCCTCTTGTATCGAAGAGGAGGATGTATTGGACTTGACTTTACGCAAAGTGTATGACTTCGCCATGACAACCCCATTAGACGACATCCGTTTTATCCTTGAAACGGCCCGTCTGAATAAGGCGGCTGCAGAACGTTCTTTTGAGGGTGATTACGGACATGGTCTGGGAAAAATCCTTCGCGGTACTTATGAGCACAAGGTTATGGGGGATAGTGTTTTTTCCCATATTCTTTCTTATACTTCCGGTGCCTGCGATGCCCGTATGGCAGGAGCTATGATTCCGGTCATGAGTAATTCAGGAAGCGGTAATCAAGGTATATCCGCTACGTTGCCGGTTTTGATTTATGCCGAAGAAAACGGAAAATCGGAGGAAGAATTGATACGCGCCTTGATGTTGAGCCATTTGACGGTAATTTATATCAAGCAGAGTTTGGGACGCTTATCTGCCTTATGCGGTTGTGTGGTTGCTGCTACGGGTTCCAGTTGCGGTATAACTTGGCTAATGGGAGGAACTTATGAACAGGTGGCATATGCTGTACAGAACATGATTGCCAATCTTACCGGAATGATTTGTGATGGTGCCAAGCCCAGTTGTGCATTGAAAGTAACCACCGGAGTTTCAACCGCAGTGCTTTCAGCCATCATGGCCATGGAAAACCGTTGTGTGACTTCCGTAGAAGGTATTATTGATGAGGATGTGGATCAAAGTATCCGTAATCTGACAAAAATCGGTTCTAAAGGAATGAATGAAACTGATAAATTGGTATTGGAGATAATGACAAGTAAATAATATAGAATTTGAAAATTAAAGAATTAAAAATTAAAGAATTACCATGCGGCATGCTTAATACTGTGTAGTCTGATTCTTTAATTTTTAATTCTTTAATTTTTAATTCTTTAGTGGCAGCATCCGCCTCCACATTCATGGTCGCCGCATCCGTCGCCACAGTCACCACAACCGCAGCTACCACAACCGCCACCCATCATACGGGCAACTTCAGCAAGCTCTTCGTTCGTGGCCGGGCGGCTTTCCACCACTTCTCCGGTAAAGTTCAAATCACAACCTGCGAGTGGATGATTCATGTCCATTACAACTACGTCTTCCTTTACTTCTACTACACTTCCATTGATGCGTTGACCTTCAGAAGTCATCAAGGGGATGACAGCGCCTTCCACTACACGGTCGCTGTCGAATTCTCCTTCTATCATGAAGATTTCTTTGGGGAGGTCAATGACATGGTCGTCGTCATATTCACCATAAGCTTCTGATGCCGGAATGGTAAAGTCGAATTTATCGCCTATCTGCAAGTCTTTTATCTGGGCTTCAAAAGGTTCGAGTGTCATTCCCAGACCTGAGATAAACTGGAAAGGATGCTCTACGGGTGCTTCTTCTTCGAAATCTTTTTCTCCGTTTTCGATTGAGTACAGCTTATATGCTACGGTGATGTACTTGTTTTCTACTGTTTCCATTAATTTTCTATCTTTATTTAATTAGTAAATACTGTTTTTTTGAGTATTTGAAGAGACAAAGATACGAAGAATTCGTGAGATTCAGGCAGATTTTGGCGGAATAAAGTAAGTTGTTGGAGACTAAAGGAATTGGGTGTTGAATGACTGTATCCTTCCTTTCTCCAAAAAAGCGGGATGTCGAGGAGTTGTGAGGTAATTTTGCTACCTATCCGTTGCCTTTTTTAGTGTCGAACGACATCGAAAATGAAACGTGAAACTACTCTGAATTCGCCTCTGCCATCTCAAAGAACCCTTGTTTGCGAGAACAAAGATACGCAAATTTTCCGTGTATCGACCAAATATGCCTATTGTTCTCTGTTTCAGGGGGTCTGTTTCTATGTTCTGCCATATTTTTCATGCTGACAAGTGACTCTATACCGGTTAATTTTGCAATTAAAAGTATAGAGCTATGAATCAAGAAGATGTAAGGGTTTCGTTCTACCTGAAAAAGAGCGAAGCGGACGAGCAGGGAGAGTGCCCGATTATGGGCAGGTTGAATGTAGGTAAGTATTCCGAGGCGGCCTTCAGCGTGAAGATGACGGCTCCGGAATCGGCATGGCTTTCCGGTCGTGCCACGGGGAAGAGCGCAAGGTCAAGGGAAATCAACCGGCAGCTGGACGAGATACGCGCTTCGGCACTCTCCATCTATCAGGACTTGTTTGCCCTTCGGGAGAATGTATCTGCCGAGGAGGTGAAGTGTATTCTTTTGGGCATGGCTTACGGGCAGGAAACATTGGTGGCGTTCTTCCTCCGTTTCATAAAGAAATTCGAGAAGAAAGTCGGAGTCAATCGCGTGGAAGGCACGGCCACATCCTACAAGTATGCTTGTAGCCATCTCATGCAGTTTCTCAATAAGGAATACAATCTTTCAGACATTCCGTTCACTGCGTTGGATAGGTCTTTTATCGACAAGTATGATCTGCACCTGCGGACGGACTGCCGGCTGGGAGCGGGAACCATTCTTCTGCTGACCACACACCTGATGACGGTTATCCGGAGAGCGAAGTCGGCAGGTATCCTCACGTCCAATCCGTTTGCCGGCTATGAGGCGGAACGACCCGCAAGGGAAATAAAGTATCTCACGGAGCAGGAACTGGAACGTATTATGTCAACGCCGCTCCATAACAGGAAACTCTACCATATCCGTGACCTGTTTCTCTTTTCCTGCTTTACCGGGATTCCATACGGGGATATGTGCCGCTTGTCGGATGAAGACCTCGTGGCTGTCGAGGACGGCACTTTATGGATTAAGACCTCCCGCAAGAAAACAAAAATCAGCTATGAGGTCCCCTTGCTGGATATTCCACTCCATATCCTTGAAAAGTACCGGGATGCCGCACCGGAAGGAAAACTGTTGCCGATGTACAGCAACAGCGAATTGAATAACGTGCTGAAAACCATAGCAGACCTGTGCGGTATCGAACAACGGCTCGTATTCCATCAGGCCCGCCATACCAACGCAACAACCGTACTTCTGTCGAACGGAGTCCCGCTTGAAACCGTGAGCAAGATATTGGGGCATGAACGGATAAGCACCACCCAGATTTATGCCCATGTGACAGATGATAAAGTAGAGAACGACACCCGTATGCTCGATGCCAAGATTGCCGAGCGGTTCTCGGTTGCCATTTAACCTGTATGTCGAATATCAAATTAATCAGCCATGAACGTAAATAACAACATTCGGAATAAAGAGATAAAGCACCGCAGCACGTTTGCCATCCTGTTCTATATCAACCGTACAAAGGTACGCAAGGATGGAACGTGCCAGCTGTTGTGCAAGGTCAGTGTCGATGCCAAATGGGAACAAATCGGCATCAAGGTGGCCGTAAATCCCGCCTTGTGGAATCCCGAAACGGGACGTGCCGACGGCAGAAGCGAGAACGCTCTTACCGTGAATCGTGCCATAGACGACCTGGACAGGCAAATCCGTGGACATTACAAGCGGATTAAAAACAGTCTGGGTTTCGTTACTGCGGAATTGATCAAGAATGCCATGCTGGGTATCGGTGAGAAGAAACTGACCTTGCTGGCATTGTTCAGGGAACATAACGAGGAGTTCAAGAAAAGAATCGGTGTGGACCGGGAGAAAGGAAGTTACGAAAGCTATACCCGTTCCTACAGACATTTGCATGAGTTTATACGGGATAAAAAGAAAACGGAAGATGTCACCTTGAAAAGTCTCGACCAGGATTTTTATGATGATTTTGAGCTGTACCTGCGAAGCGATTGCGGTATGCAGCAGAAAACCGTGCATGAACACTTGTACCGTTTGAAAAAGATGACCAAACGCGCCTTGAGCCAGGGAACATTACGCCGTGACCCTTACGATGAACTGCATCCGGCTCTTCCGAAGCGCAAAAGCCGTCATCTGAAGTACGAGGACCTGACGAAACTGATGGCGACACAACTCGATAAACCCAACCTGCAACGTGTCCGCGACTGGTTCATCTTTTCGACGTTCACCGGTCTGGCTTATGCCGACCTGAAACGTTTGTCGGAAAAGGATATCATACAGAAGGAGGACGGAAGTCAGTGGATTCGTATCCGGAGAAAAAAGACGGATGTCGCCTCTTATGTCCGGTTGTTGGATATTCCCTTGCGGATTATAGAGAAGTACAAATCGGAACGATGTAGCGATAAGATTTTCAACGTGTATTGCCGTAGTTATCTGATTAAACTCACGAAAGAGGTCGGCGAACAATACGGATTCTACATGACTTTCCACAAGGCGAGGCATAATTTCGGAACGCATATCACGCTCTCGCTGGGTATTCCGATAGAAACCGTGAGCCGCATGATGGGACACACCAGCATCACGACTACCCAGATCTATGCCGAGGTGAAAAGCCGGAAAGTGGACGAGGACACGAAAGCATTACGTGAAATGTCGGCAAAACGACCGGTAAACCTCTACGAAGAAGAAGTTATTGCCAAGCCCAAGCGGAAAAGAAAGACTGTGTAAACAAGCGGCAATAAAAATGAGAGGAACAATCCGTATTATCGGGCTGTTCCTCTCGTACTGTTCCGTTGGAACCGCTTGCTCAGGTCATAACCATTTCCGTTGTTCGTCAAGGCACTTTCTATGCGCCTCTTCCAGCAGTTGCTGGATTTCCGATTCCTTGTACAGCACCTTGCCTTGTATCAGGTAGTAAGGCAGGATGCGCAATGACCGGTATTCCTGCAAGGTGCGGCGGCTGATGCGCAGGAGTTTTGCCAGTTCCACATCATTCATGAAACGTTCGCCGTTGAACGAGCGTTGACAGTTCGGTTCCATTTTCTTCAGTGCCCTGCCGGTATTCTCCAGACGGCGGAGAAGGTCGGCCACACGCGGGTCTTGTTTGTCAATGAAATAGTGGTTCATAGTTTCTTTGAATTTGCATGATAATACGACTGTAATACTTTCTCCACATCTTCCGGCTTGTAGAACAACTTGTTCTTGATCCTGCCGAAAGGCAGTAAGCCTTTGGCGCGGTATTCTTGCAGGGTACGCTTCGATATGCCGAGAATGTCGCATACCTCCTGGTTGTCCAGCCATTTTTTCAAGCCGAGGTCTTCCTGCCGTTTACATAGCATGTCGGCCTTTTCCTCGATGGTTTTCACACGCGTCATGAGCGCGTCGAAAGTCCGGATGTCCATACTGATAATTTCCATTGCAATTCTTCACTTTAATTTGTTAAACATTGATTCTGTTTCGCTCCATTTCCGCGAGGGAGAGCCTGCCTTTCCGGTTCAGAAATTCCTTGACCTCGGATGATTTGTAATAGGTCCGGCCGTCTATCATGTAGTAAGTCACGAGTTTTTTCTGGCGGTACCGTGCAAGGGTGCGTTTCGTGATACCGAGCAACTCGCACATGTCCTGGTTATCCAGCAGTTTGTCACCGTCAAGGGCGGAAGTCTGCCGGTTCATGCGGCTCAGCTTGTCTTCAATCTTGTCGAACCGTTCCATGATTTGGTGAAGCATCATCTGGAACGTCTCACGGTCTATCTGTATCATAATATGATCTGTCTTTTGAGTGTAAATAATGACTGATTACACCTTGTCGCGCAACAGGTTATACTATGATATAGGGCTAATGGCGTACCAATGACCCTGCATTTCACGGAATAGCATAGGCATTCCGCTGAAATACAGTGAAATAAAAATTATCAGAGGGAAATTGAGACGAAAATCGGTCTTGCAAAATGCAAGGATTTTCGCAATGTGCAAGTTACATCTTGCGAGGGTTGCGATAAATCAATCGGCAGATGCCGTTGGAAAAGGTAGCGGTTTCATGCAACTGCCATTGCAAAGTGGGAAGCATGTTTTGTATGGAAGTTCCCCTACCGGAGGAAATGGGAAGCAGGTAGATGACCAGTTCCTCCACGAGGTTGTAGTGGAAGAGCCCACGGAGCAGTTCCTGCGATTCGGAATCGGAAATTTCAGCCAGATAGGTAAAGGTATTGTCTTTGCCGTCTTTCTCGCACAGCAGGTCCAGAATGGAATGGGGTAGAATCCTTGCGTCACAGCGTTCACGCCACCGGGCAAAACCTTTCCTGTGGTTCAGCACCCATCGCATCGACACGTTATCGGATTCCGGAAGAAACCCGTCCAATGTCATCACCGTTACTGCCTGTATCTTTGCCATGCCGTCTGTCTAAAAAAGAAGCGTGGTAACCACGCACTCAGACAGAGGCTCTGGTAAAGCCTAAAGGAGAATACGCAATACCACGCTATGACAAAGCATAGCATAAGCATTACGCAATCACTCTCCTTTAACGTCAATTTACCAGATTTCTGTCCGAGAAACTTGCGCTCTTATGTTATATAGTCGGTAACTGCCCTATTGGCAGTATGCCGATTTTTTCTATTTAATTGCAAAATTACATATATTCAGCGATATTTCCATTAATTACAGTTATCTATTTCACTTCAGCCCGTATTTCTTCATTTTCCGGTACAGCGTTGCCGGATTGATATTCAGCATCACCGCGGCTTGCTCCCGGTGTCCGTTGCAAACCTTCAGAGCATTGATGATACTCTCTTTCTCCATCGATTCATCTCTCAGGGGCAGTATGGTACGTGAAGGCGCATCGTCATTTACGCATGGACGGATTTCCATATCTAACGCTTCCATATTCAGCATCGGCGTTTCCGTGACCAGCACGGTACGTTTAATCCGGTTCTGCAACTCCCGCACGTTGCCCGGCCAGTGATAGGCAAGCATCCTGCGCCTGGCATCGTCCGTAAAGCCCTGCGTTTCCCGTTTCAGTTCTTTGGAATAGCGTTCACGGAAGAATTCGGCCAACGGGATGATGTCTTCCGGACACTCCGCCAACGACGGTTGCCGGATTTCAAACTCGTTCAGCCGATGGTAGAGGTCTTCCCTAAAACGTCCTTCCCGGATGGCCAGTTGCATATCCTCGTTCGTGGCGGCAATTATCCGCACATCGGCTGTCCGCTCCCTGCCGCCTACCGGAGCATAGGTATTCTCCTGCAATACCCGCAGGAGCAATGACTGTATCTCGTAGGACATCGTCCCTATCTCGTCCAGAAACAGCGTGCCGCCTTTCGCCATGTCGAAATATCCGGTCTTGGCACTGTCGGCACCGGTAAACGCGCCTTTCTCGTGCCCGAAAAAGAGCGAGGCGGCCAGTTCACGGGGCAACGCCCCGCAGTTTACCGCGACGAACGGCATATTCCAGCGTTCGCTGTTGTTATGGATGGTTTGTGCTATCGATTCTTTGCCGGTTCCGTTGGCACCGAGAATCATTACCGACATATCGGACGGAGCAACCAACTTGGCAAACTTTTCCACTTGCAGAATCCTGGGGCTTGTACGGTGAAACAGCACCTTCTCTTTCTTGCGCACCGTAGCCACCGGGCGGAACACATCTTCCGCCAACTCCAGCAGATGCTCCCGGTGTACCGGTTTGGGCAGGTAGTCTTTGGCTCCCAACTTAATAGTGCGCACCACATCGGGCACAGAAACATACTCGGTCGTGATAATGAACGGGATGTCCTTCTTTTCCTTGCGCAACCATTCCAGAAGGGAAATGCCATCTCCCTCCGGCAAACGCACGTCCGACAGGATCAGGTCGAACTGCGTTCTGCGTATCAACGAGCGTGCTATCGTCTCGTTCATGGCCGTCACGGCATCATAACCGGCCTGTGAGAACCAGTCTTTCTGCATCTGTGACAAACCGACGTTGTCCTCAACTATCAGTATCTTCCGTTTCATTCGTCACTCTTTTTATCTCGGCTTCTGCCACTTTAATAAGGATGGCGGCGTAATCCATAATCTGCCGGGTATGTTCATTCAATATCTTATCGTTTACAGTCTCATCTTTCAGTAAAGCGCGATAAGCCGACAAGGCTTCTTCCATTTGCAGCAATTCCCACATCGGTTGCATCCGGTGGGTGATTTCACGCAATTTCTGCCTGTCACCGTTTTTCATTGCCGCACCGAGTTCCTCCCGGTCTTTTTCCGACTGGGATATAAAGGAAAGAAGCGTTTTCGACTTGTTGCCGACTTCAGAGAGTATCAGACTGAAATCAACGCTATGGTTGTCTTCCTGCCGGTTTCTTCTTATCGTTGAAAGCAGGCTGAGCAGTTCTGATGAAGAGAACGGCTTATAAATGCAATCTGTAAACCCCGCGTGGAGAAACGCCTCTTTTTCCCTGTCGCCACGCGCAGTCATAGCGATGACAGGTATCGTTCTGGAATTGTTTATGTTCGAGTTACGCAACAGTGTCAGCAACTCGAATCCGTTAGTTCCCGGCATCTGGATGTCGGACAGCAGCAGGTCATAATCCTTACCCCGTATTGCCTTGACTACATCCTTGGCTGACGAGCACATAGTACAGGTTATGCCGTTGCGTTCCAGCATTTCCTTTATTACGCCAAGAAACATCGTGTCATCGTCTATTACCAGTACATTTGCAGGCAAATGCTCCAAATTCAGTAGTATCCTGTTCTCGCTCTCCACCGGTTCATCTGTCGTGCTTAAAGGAAGCGTCACGCTGAACGTGGAGCCTTGTCCGATTTCACTCGTCACGTTTATTTCCCCGCCGAGCAACCTGACTACCCCTTTCGTGATAGGCAATCCCAATCCGACACCATCCACGTTTGTCGCGGAAGTCAGGCGCTCAAACGGCCGGAAAATGCGGGAAAGGGTTTCCTGACTCATGCCGATACCGGTATCCTTCACTTCCAACGTCAATAGTCCTTCATGGTAACAGGCGTTCAATGCGATGGTTCCCGACTCGGTAAACTTGACGGCATTGGTTAGCAGATTATCCATAATCTGTTCGATACGATCCGCATCTCCATATAGATTGACATCAGTGTCCTTGAAATCCTGCCGGAACAGGATGCCCTTGTCGGTGACCACATGAGAAAATCCCGAAGCGATACGTTCCAGCAGTCCGTTCAGGTTGAACGGTACATCGTTGCAGGTTTCTTTGGCCTCGTTCAGACGGTACACGTCCAATAGGTTGTTGAGCAAATGTACCACGTGTTTACACACAATCCGGATATTGTTCAGATGGACGTTCCTGCGTTTCTTCTCACGGGTATCCATAGCCAGTTCCGCGCTGCCGCTGATGATGTTCAGCGGGGCGCGAATGTCATGGGATATGGTCAGGATAATATTCTTCCGCATTTCCAGCAACGCATTGTTCTGTTCTATTGTTTCCTCCAAACGTTTTCTGTTCCTTGCCTTTACCTTTATATCCCGTTGTATGATAAGATACAAAACGAATAACAGGATAATTGAGAAAACAATCAAACCGGTAATGACAAGAGAGGAATGTTCGTAGGAAGCTTTAAGACGTTTTTCTTTACTTTGAAATGCAATTGATGTCTGCTCGTCCAGACTTGTAATCAACGTGCGTAGCTTCCCGTTGAGTTCACGGTTGTGTAACCGCAGGCTGTCCGTATAGGTCTCAATGTTTCTTCTGCGTTCTTCCTGCAAGGAAATAAGCTCGTTGCCCCGTGCTCTCTCTTTTGTATTACCGGATGGCAATTGTACGGTTTCCTTGCCTCCAAAGAATCCGGCTATCCCTTTTTTCTTGCGGGTAACGGTGCGAGGCCCACTTGCTTGTGATGCCGTGAATGAATATTGATTGACTACCAACAGACTATCGATTTGCTTTTGTTGTCGGAAAATTTCTTTCATTCGCAATAGATGTTCCTCTTTGTTAAGCAACAGGATACGAAGGGAATCAACCTGTTCCGGATGCACAAATTCCTTGCATTGTTCACGTAAAATTTGCAGTAGGGAATCCGCTTTCAGACGACGTGTACGATATAACTCACAATCTTTCTCGGTCCACGTCATGACGGATTCTCCGAAAGTCGCAAGCACGGTGATATGGCGATGGGTAGTGCTGATATTGCTTTGTGTTTGGAATATGGTTATTGATTCTTGCTCTATCTCCGCCACGCGCTTACGTTCATGTAAAACAATGGCGACCATACTACCGATAATCGCCATTAGAAGAAAATATCCTACAAATATCTTATGCTGCAACAGTAATTTCATTAGTTTTTGAGTCTTTATTATATACTATTGAGCCTTTATGGTTCCGCTCAGCGGGTCGAACCGCATGGCCTGGTTGCTGAACAAACGTTCTATATAACCGCTCCGCCGCATCTCGTCGGTCGGCAGGCACGACAGCCGGGGTGGGTCGATCAGCGCGATACTGTCGGCGAGCGACAGGGCGATGTCGAGCTCGTGGGTTGAAAAGAGGATACACTTGCCCTCGTCGTGCGCCAATCGCGCCAGTAGCGAGCAAAGTTCGTAACGGTTGGGCAAGTCGAGGAACGAGGTGGGCTCGTCGAGCAGGATGACGGGCGTCTGTTGCGCCAGTGCGCGGGCAATCATAATGCGCTGGCACTCGCCGTCCGACATCTTATCCATCGTCCGATGTGCATAAGCCTCCATTCCCACCGAGGCGAGCGACCGTGCCACGATCTCCTTGTCGGCATCCTGCATCCGTCCTATCCAGTCGGTGTAGGGAGCACGGCCGACGGCTACCACGTCCTCGCATTTAAGGTTGGCGATACGCGTGCGCTCTGTCGTGACGAATGCCAGCTTCTTTGCCATTTCGTCGGCTCTCATGTCGGAAATATCACGTCCGTCGAGCAGAATTTCGCCCGCATAGCGGCGTTTGAGTCCCGCTATGGCGCGCAGCAGCGTCGATTTGCCCGTACCGTTGCGCCCGATAAGGGCCGTCAGCGAACCTTTCGGAATAGCGGCATTCACTTCGCGAAGCAGTGTGCGTTCGTCGTAGCCGATGGAGAAATCGTGCAGTCGTATCATGCCGTAAAGGATTTGTTGCGCAACACCACCCACACCACAATCGGGATTCCCAATAACGCGGTAATGGCGTTTACAGGCAGGGTAAACAATTTGGAAACGAGGTCACAAAGGAGCAGCACCGCCGCACCCGAAAGAAGGGTGCCCGGCACGAGCACGCGGTGGTCGCCACTGCGGAACAGCATCCGTGCGACGTGGGGCATAGCAAGACCGATAAAACCTATCGGGCCGCAGAAAGCCGTTACTGTGCCGGCCAGCAGTGTTGTCGAGAGAAACAGCAGTCCGCGCGAGCGGCGGATATTCAGCCCCATAGTTACGGCATATTCCTCTCCGAATAGCAGGAGGTTGAGCGGCTTGATCGTGATTACCGCCAGCAGTAAGCCGGCGATAACCGACGGCACGAGGACAGCGAGTTGTGGCACCGTCACGTCGCCGAGCGACCCCATCGTCCAGACGACGAAGGCTTTCAAGGCCTCCTCTTTGCTTAGGTATTGCAGGATTTGCACTACGGCACCCACACCGGACGAGAACATCATGCCGAGAATCAGGATGACCATGATGTCCTTGATGCGGTGGCCTACGGCGGCGATTACGAGCAGCACGGCGGCCGCTCCCGCCCATGCGGCCGTGGCGATGCCGACCGACGAGCCGACGCCGGCAAGCACCACGAGCGCCACGCCGAGGCTCGCGCCCGAACTGATGCCGAGCACGTAGGGACCTGCCAGCGGGTTGCGGAACAGCGTCTGCATCTGCAAGCCGCTGACCGACAGCGCCGCGCCCGCCAGCAGAGCCACAATTGCCTTTATCAGGCGGATGTTCAGGACGATTTTCGCCGTCGCTTGCGGACAGTCGCCGCCCGTCAGTGCCGCCCATACGTCGTCGAGGGGGATGCGCACGGCACCGACGGCCAGATCCAGCAGAAAGAGGCCGACCGTAAATGCGGACAAGGTTGCGAACAATATAGCAGAGCGGGAGCGCATCTATTTCAGTCGTTTGTAATAGACGAAATCCTCCTCCACGAGTTCGGGGTGAAATATCTTGATAAGGTCGCGCAGCACGAGTTCGGGGTGCACGACGCCCGATTCGAAGTAGTCGTTGCCTCCGGCGGCGTTGGTGCGGGCGTTGTTGTTATAGACGTATCCGTTGCGGAAGCAGCGGGTGTCGGCGAACTTCGGGCAGGCGGCTTTCACCTCGCCGAGCGTGCTCGCCATACCCACGTTCAGCCATAGATCGGCAGCCGAAGCGAGCAGGTATGCCTCCTCCATGTCGACGGGCGTCGAGGCGTTGCCCGTGTTCTTCTTGTAGATATAATCTCCGCCCGCGTCCTCGATCAGCCGCACGGCATAGCTCCCGGCCGAGGGCATGAACCACGAATCGCCGTATGGCATGTTGAGCATGACAGACGGGGCGTCGAGGGCATTCTCCGCCACCCGCTGTTTCAGGGCGTTGTATCGGACGGGAATCTCCGCGAAAACCTTTTCGCCCTCCGACCGACAACCGACGACCTCCGAGAGGGCCACCATCCACTCGGCCTTACCCAACGGCGACTCTTCGAGGTAATCGCCTACGTACATGAACGGGATGCCCAGCTCGCGCAGCTTCGGCTCCATGCCGCTGGCACCGTTCACGCCGTAGAGCAGCACGAGGTCGGGATCGAGGGATAACAGCAATTCGTAGTTGACATTCCCCTCGTAGCCTACGTCGCCGATGCTTTCGCGGCGTGCCTGAACGTCGGGGTTAGAAATATAGTCGATGCCCGATACGCCGACCACGCGGTCGACCTCGCCTATGGCGTCGAGCATGGCGATATGGGTCGAGGACATCGCCACGATACGATCGGCATCGCCTTCAAGCACCTGCCCCTCGAATCCCTCGGGAACGGTTTCGCCGTCACGGGCGATGAATAACTGTGCAGCGATACCATCCGCGCCTTGCCACGGATTCGTGACGGTGAGCAGTACGCTCTGCCTGCCCTCGGCACCCTGAATGTCGAAGCCCGAGGCGTATTCGGGTGTGTAGACCGAGCGATTGAAATCGGTGAGTTTGGAACTCTTGTTGTTACAGCCTGCCAATGTGAGCGCCAGCAGCAGGAGCAGGCTCAGATTCTTTCCTATTTTCATATCGTTACCTATTTATTTTTCTTGTTTTTTCCGAACTTCGGGGTAATGCCGATAAACAACTCGAAGTTGATGCCGGGCATGGGACGCGAGAGTACCGAGAGATAATCCTCGTCGAAAAGGTTGTTGACGGCGAATTTCAGCTGGATGTCCATCGGTCGGAACGACAGCCCCTTTTCGAGCGAGATGTTGCTCATGAAATAGGGCGGCAGATGTCCCGTCAGCGTGTAGTCGTTGCTCGACATGGTGAAACGTTCCGAATAATAGGCCCACTTGTAAAGGAACGCCCACGAGCGCCATGCGAGGCGTCCCGTCAGCGAGGCGGAGTGTCGCGGCACGTAGGGCAACTGTTTGCCCACCGACTGGTCGGCGGGCGACATCTTTTCGCCCTCGTTGATGGAGGGTGTCCACGAGTAGGAGCCGTTCAAGTCGATGAGCCAATCCTTTGCGGGCTGCACGGCCAGGTCCGCCTTCACCTCAACCCCGTAGGCGTGCACCTTCTTCACGTTGCGGGGCGAGAAGAATCCCTTGGTCGTGGGTAGCCAGATGATCCAGTCGTCGATATAGGAGTCGAACCAGTTCGCGCTGCCATTCAGCTTGTAGAGCCCTTTCTTGCCGACCTCGAAACTGACGCCCGCGTCGTAACTGAACCCATGCTCGTTTCTCAGATCGGGATTGCCGCCCGGGAGGAAATAGAGGTCGTTCAGGGTCGGGAAGCGGTAGTTGCGCGATACGGAGGCCTTGGCGACGATGTTTCCCTTTTTCGATAATATGCCGTCGATGAAAAACGCGGGGATGAGCGGCACCCATTGGTCTCCGTACATCTCCTCGCGCAGCACCACCGACATGCCCATGCGGTCTACGGGCTGCCACTTCGCCGAAAGGGAGCCCGAGAGTTCCACGCGCCCCTTGTCGTAGCCGACGACAGCCTTGTTGCCGTCTTGCAGGATGATGTTCTTGTCCTCGCTGCGCACCAAATGCTGGTGAAGCGATATGTTGGCGGTGAAGAACCAGCGTTTCGAGGGGCTGTACTCGCCCTCCGCCTGACCGTAGAACGTATTGACCTTGCTGCGCGAGCGCGTCATTGACGCCCAGTTGCCGGGAGCGACCTCGCGCTTGTAGTCGTAGGCCATCCACGTGTGGATATAGCCGCCTTTCACGCCGAGTTTCCAATTGCTTTTGATGTGGTCCCACGACACGACGCCGCGGAACGTCTGTTCCCGCTGGCGGTTCTCGAAGTCGGTCGCATCGCCGTAGTCGGTCGTGAGCATCGGCAGTTCGCGGTTGGAGTGGATATACCAGGCATTCAGTCCCACCTTGTCGCCTTTGCGTGTGTCGTAGTACGCCTCCTGCAACAGATGCAGGTCTTTGAAAGCCCCGCTGCGGTTGCGCTCCACGGGATGATACTGTCCGATGATGTTCTTATCGTCGTCGTAGATGTTGATTTTCTTGTCGTGGTTGGTGTATTTGTAGTCATTAGGCGACGACGAATATACCGCGCGGGTGGAGACGTGCCAGCGGTCGCTGCCGTAGGTCAGACGCAGGAACTCGTCAAACGTCTTGAACGAACCGATGCCCTGCACGTACTGAGCGTTGAAGCCCTCGCCCACGTGGGGCGTTGTGGCGAGTTTGACGAGCCCGCCGATGCCGCCGCCCGTCTCGTTTACCGATGAAGTGCCGTGAAGCAGCGACGCCTGGTCGATGAAATAGGACGGTATGGTGGAAAAGTCGGTCATGCCGAGCATGGGGTTGTTGATGCGCATGCCGTTCCACGTAACCTGCGTGTGCGAGGGCGACGTGCCGCGGAAAGCGACCGTCGAGAGAGTGGCGCGTCCGTAGCTCTTGACAAATACCGACGAATTGAACGTCAGGATGTCCGCCATCGAGAGGGCGATGTTCTCCTTGAGCGCGACCGAATCGAGCTTTGTCTTCTGCACGCCGATCTCCTTCATTGGCCGATGTCCGATGACCGTGACTTCGGGGATGGTTAGATGCCATGCCGATTTTTTCTTGCTTTCCGTTTGCTGTGCGAAGAGTGCAGCGGGAAGACATGCTACCAAAGCGAATAACAGATATAGTCTTTTCATATCGCCTCCTTTCTTATTTCCAACAAAATGCGCCGGGGATGATGCCGACATAAAATTCGTCGAGCAGTTCGCCCTCGGGCGAGTAGCGGTAAATCATGCCTTGCTGCTGATAGTCTATGGCGTCTGCGATATACACCTCCCCGTTGGCGGGATTTACTGTCAGTCCGTAGTAAATCGTGCCGCTGTATTCGAGGAACGGGCGCACCGGCACGCGGTTGGCGTTCACGTCCATGCACCAGATGTCCTTGTTGATCCAGTAGAGTTTGTCCCGCTCGCCGTTGAGCTGCACCTCCGAGGGCCAGTCGCCCAATTTGAACTTGAACTGCTTCTCCACGGTGAACGTCTCGGCGTCGATGCGGTAGAGCGACGGGGCTTCGTAGCCGTAGGGGCTGCCCTCGTAGCCGCCGTCGGTGACCGTCCACATCTTGTTGTTGCAATCCATCACGAGCGACGTGGGCTGGATGCCGACTTTCAGTTCATCGATCACTTGGTCGGTCTCGGTGTCGATTTTGATAATGCGGTTCTGGTACGACCAGCAGTTGCAGTAGACGTATTTGCCGTACTGCACCATCTGTTCGGTCGAGCCGCTCTCCATCGTCATGTCCGGCACCTGAATATAACCGGTTATTTCGTATTTCTTCGGGTTGACGATGAAGATGCGGTTGTCCCACAGCTGGGTAACGTAGGCTTTCTCGTCGCTCAAAAAGTGGATATAGCGCGGTGAGGTGAGGTTTTCGATGCGTCCCACCTCCTTGAATGTGTTCAGGTCGATGGCGAAGATGACGTGCGAGTTGTTCACCACCACCCAGCCCTTGTTGTCGTGGATGCACATCGACTGCGCCACGTCGCCCAGCTTCATGCCGTTGGCGCGGAAAAAGATTTCGTTCTGCACCTGCTTGGTGGCGGGATCGTAGTAGCTTAATGTGGCGTTGCCGTACTGGAAATTGCCTTCGTTGGTGATGAACAATCCGGCTCCGGAGGCATTGAACTCCTCCACCGCATCGCCGTAGTCCCATTTCATGCAGGAAGACAAGAACAGTGACACAACTACGCTCCACAGCAGGTATTTCAGTTTGTGACGGGTCATATCTTTATTGTTACGGTTAATCCCCGGTATGTGTACCTTCCGGCATCCATACCGAGGATTGGCAGAAAATTTATTGTTTCGTTATACCTATTCGGCAGGCGTGTACCGACCTTCTTTCATATCCTGGAAGGTGGGGTTGTAGCCGCAATCTGTTACAGTCCATTGAGATGCTTCTGTAAGAATGTTGTTCTCGAACAGATATTTGAAAGTACTGAAGTTGTTTATATTCCTTTGAGCGATTATGTTAATACTCTTTACCGATTTGAGACCGGAAAAATCTATGGATTCTATGCCGTTTTCCATATAAGAGTAATAGCTTATTATTGAAAGATTTCCGGATATGGATTCCACGTTAGGATAAGATATATTATTTGCCGTCATTCCATACTGAGCAAGAAAGGTGATGATATTGACGCCACCGTGTATTGTTTTTAATTTGGGGCATAAAATATTAGTTATGTTAATATCAAATTCGACCTGTGTGCTCCCTGCCTCTGTTCCAATACTTTCCAAATTAGGAAATTCGATGTCATCCTTGAGGTATCTTGTAGTAATTGAACATGAACCGAGAATTCTCTTCAACAAAGGGAAGTCGATCTTATTTGCATTTGTATTATCTCCTAATGTTAAAGCACCTCCGATTTCCTGCAATTTAGGAAATTCGATTTCCACTCCCGTATCAACAGAACCAGAATTCAAAGCAATGGTTATATCTCCTGCCACATTGACAAATGGCATAATGAACCTTTTGACTAAAGAATAATCTTTACATTCAAAGTTGCCTTGCATGTTCAAGATACCTTCCAGAGTAAATTCTGTCAATCGACAGCTTTTGGGAAGCAACAGCAAATTACCGTTAAATGTTTCCGATCCTACAATCTTATTTAATCGGTTACACTGTAAGGTAAGTGTATTCCCGTTAAAATTTATCCGGGACAAATCCAGCTCTTCAATGAGCAAATTGCTCAAAGTCATATTTCCAAATGCGTCCCTTAAAGCGGATATATTGAATTTATTGACTTTGTTTGCATCCACACTGAATTCTCCACAGGATGTAAGGCCGGGTAGCTCGATGGTGGATATTTCTTTGCAATTCTTTATAGTCAGACCTCCTGCCGAATATAATTCAGTCATTGCAATACTCCCGATTAAGGCCATATCGGTAAATGAGGCAGTACCTGCAACACTTTCCAATGCAGGCAGATAAATTCCTTGCAATTTGGGAAAATACTGTATTGCAAGTTCGTTCCCAACCCGTTTGAGCGCTGAAAAGACAATTGCTTCGGTTGTCGCTGATTCTTTTTGTATCACAGAACCCTTAACAATTAAGGAAGAACCGATAGATTCGACTGCATTTGCATCCAAATCGAGTAACGCGTCAGAGGCCACATACAGATCTTCGCCGATGGTTGTGACCTTGGGAATGGAAACTTTTTCAATGACGGAACTGTTAATAACAAAATCACCGACCACTCCAAGCAAGGAGGGTAGATTAACCGTTTTGAGCGTAGTATTTTTACTCGTAGAAATGATTGAGCCTAATTTGAAACTGCCGAGTTGCTCCAGATTGTCCAGTCCCGACAAATCGGCACCCTTGTAGGAGGGATTGAGAATAAGGGTGTTGCTTATCTGTTTCAAATTGGCGAGCCCTTCCAAATTGGTGATTTCTTCCCCGTCAGCCGTTCCGATGGTTAGGTTGCCGTCGATTCTATTTATTCCGGTCTCGGCAAAATTATCCACTTCGGCTTGTGTGGCGAGAACCACGCTGCCGCTCTGCTCGATGTCGGCAAATCGGTATGTATAGGAAAATACTTTGCTTTCCTGCATTTTGGAGGTAACAACGAATTTCCATTCATTCTCCCAATCTTGTATGGTCGATGGGTTGGGGTTGATGGTGGCTCCTTCACTTAAAGTATAGGCTGCGGTTGCACCCTCCAAATCGGTATTATAAGGAATCTCAACAGTAATTTTATCCCCGGCAATCGTGGCTTGATAAGTAATACCGCCAACATTCAGGGCAAAATCGGAAATGTAATGATCTTTGCCCTCTATTCCGCTGAACTCCGGATCGTCATCGCTACATGCGGTAAAACAGAACGCAGCGAAGCAGAATAGGATGAAATAATATATCTTGTTCATGATGGAATCTTATTTGTCATTATTGTTATTTTCGTCACAGAACTTGAATACTTCCGTGGAATTTTCACCTAACCAACCCGCTTTTACATTGACCCCGGTCTGCACCTTGATAAAATCGATATGGGTCAGATTCGCCGAGGTTCCGTCGATATTGACTGCATCGGAAATCTTGAAGAAGTTGCCGATTGCCGCCGCACCGGGATTATTTTTGTCAGGCATATCATCGCCGATATTGTCGGCATATCCCCAGCCGAACGGATTATTGCACCACATTCCCGTAGTAGGACTTTGTTCCGTGCGCGCTTTCAGGCATGTGCCGTATAGCGTATAAGAATCCGCTTCAATCCACAAGGGGTAATAAAACTCTTGTGGATGATAGTTACCAAGACGGTCAATCGCACCCGTATTCCCCTTGTTGTCCTGCCATGGTGTATCCATATTGGGACCGGGTCGGAAATAAGTCACGGCATAATCCTGAATGGTTTCGGGTTTTCCATATTCCGAGCCTTTCAATTCATACCATTCATCGTTGGGCAATCCGTCCCCATTGACATCTTGCATAACCCAAACGATACCCGGTTCATTCGATGAATCGAAAGCATTTCCCTTGATCGAGAAATCATAACCGCCTTTATTTTCAATGCTGTGGTCGAATCCTACTACGATATATCCGCCCCAACCGCCAAGCGATACATATAATTCATTATCAAGACGTTTTTGGGCATAAGCACAAGCGGATTCATGTGTACGTTCTCCATTGAATCCTGCCGTATTCGTTTCGTTCACGAATTGTCCGGGAGCGGGGACAAATTCATATACTTTATTACTATAAATGGAATTTCCGGCAGCAAACGCTCTTTTCTCGGCGGCTTCGCAACATTTTACCGGAATATCGACACTGACTTCATCTACGCCGGATACCGAAATATTCCGGGTAAGAACGGTAGCCTTTGAAGCTGGACTTTCGTATTTCACCGTAAAAGTAAGTGTGTATTCTCCGGTTTGGGTAGGTTTGAATCCGTATACCAGCGCATTGGCCCCGTCGATTTTCTGTCCGTCCAAACTCCACTGGTAGGAAGGTTCGGCATTTACCGATACGTAGGGACGAATAAACAGTGTACGACCCAATTCTACATATTTCGTGTTGTCTTCGGCAAAGTACAAAGATGACGGAATCTCTATTCCGATCGGAAGTTTATCGACCACCTCGATTGTGATTGTCTTTTCCGTTCTGCCGTCTTCATTCGTGACAATCAAAGTCAGTTCATAAGTCCCCAGTTTATCCTGCTTAAACGTATAGGTATTTTCCGTGCCGACCTCTTTCCCGTCAAGAGTCCACAAGTATGTAGCTTCTTCAGCATTTTGAATGTCGGGGGTAAGGATGTATTCACGTCCCGCAACAACTTTGAGCCCCGTCGTAGGTGTTACCAATGAAATGACAGGAGGCGCCAGTTCATTGACTTCCACACGGATCTCCTCTTCCGCGCTGGCATCTCTCGTATCCACCCGCAGGGTAACGTAATACGAGCCGCATTCGTCGAAAGTGTATCTCAGTTGCGGTTCATCGGAAATAATGCGGCCGTTGCATTTCCATGAATAAACGGCGTAATCGACATTTTGATAGGTCGGCTCGATAACGACCTCTTTTCCTATCTTTACCACGTAAATACCGTCCTCGCTGTCCAACTCGATGACAGGGGGAACGGTCACGTCTTGCGATATTTCCTCGTCCTTGTTACAAGAGAATAAAAATACCGCTATGGAGAATAAAAGCAAATACTTCTTCATGTTGATGATTTAATCAATAAAAAATCCCTTGAAGAAAGAATTGTTTCAATCTCCAGCGGGGATATAAAAAGGGGCAAACACTTTTATTTATCGTTAAAAATCATTTGCCCCCGATTCATGTTAGTTTACAGTTACATCTATATCGTCTATGGCAACATAAGCCGGAGTATTCAGGCCGTACGTGCTTGAATCACTTCCTTCGAAGTTAATCGCAACGGTACACACACTATCTCCTAAACCGCTTAAATCCACCTGATTCCAACCCATGCGGATTTGATTCGTCAAGCCTGATTCCGTATTTTTGCTTGAATCAAAGTTTGCCAAATAGTATTCGACTTTCTTACCTGTAGGTTGTCCTTTTGCATCCAAAGCAACAAATACCACCTTGAACCATCCGTTTTGTTTTTGCAGAGAACCTTGAGTAAACGAGTTCCCATCTTTCATGACCAGATAGGCATAAGTCGTATTGCAGACCCATACGCTGTTGAACTTGCCATATTTAGCGACACCAGTTACAGGCGATTTAGGCTCTGATTGATCTACTCTATATCCGTCCGCATCGGTCAGGTATATCTTGGCACACTTGTCATAGGTCGTTTGTGAATCATTATATGAATCGCTATAACCGAAAGCCACAGCGAAATTTTTACCGCTATGGCCACCGTTAGACCAATACACGCTACATTGATTCTGATAATCACCTTGTGTCATGTTATGGAAGTTAGAGATGGCAAAACCGCCATTCCAATATTCATATCTCCAAGGCTGTTCGGGTTCCCATTCCTGAGGAGTATAGTTGATCGGGAACTGAATGTACGTACCGGTTTGCCCGATTTGAGTGATGTAGCCGGTCGTTACCTGATTTCCATCTGCGGTTGCCGAATAGAGGTTGGCTCCATACTGGTCGGAAGCCATTACATTTTCGGGTGCGTTATCAAAATTGATAATCGCATTCGTAGAACTCATAGCGCGGGTTTGAATCGCACTTCCTTCATACGGAGAAAGGAAATCATCGTCGGATGAACATCCCGTGAACACTGCGGCGGCAACTGCTACAGCTGCCATTGCCATGATTCTGTTAAAATTTCTCATAATCCATTGTTTTAGTGGAACAATATATAAAAACAAAAATTCCGTTTGTCACGATGGATAATCGTATCAAACGGATGCAGTGCCTGTATCAATTTTCGGAGAGTCAGCCTTAAAGCCGGAAGCCCAAGCCTATCATGCTGTAATTGAACAAACGCCAAATACCCGTGGCGGTTATCTCGTCGCGTTTGTAGCAGGTCTTCTGACTTGTCCCAGTTTGCCACGCCTTCCCAGTCTATGACCAGTGGCAGGTTGCAGCAACTTTTTGTTGGAACTTACAGCAGCAGGTACTGTCCCGGATTCTCACCGGATTCCCTTTTAATCCTTTCAGGTCTTCAAACCTTTGAGGAACTACAACGCCGCAAAAGTAACAAAAATGTTTCAAAGTCCAATTATTAACCCAATAAAAATTTCAGCAACTGAATCCATAAGTGACCCATAAATTTGAGTTTCAGGGATATGACATTTAAATCAAAACCGGATTTACTTTCATCGTTCCCAAATTCAGAAATACTCCATGATGTTCAATCATCCCGTTCCGGAACATTTTCCATAGGATATTGCACCCGAGTTGCGTCAAAGTGGAATTGATGAACAAGTCCTGCTTCTCCAATGCTTCTGCCAGCGAGCAACTCGGTCCGGAATCCTCTTCCTTTACTCTCGCATATTTAACCAATCGGGTGATAACTTTCAGCGAACCGACCGTTTCATATAGCTGAGATGCGGGTTGCTTTATTTTTTTCGGTACGGTTCCCAGAACGACCTGTCCCGATGTCTGCGTGTTCCCGAAATCCATCCAGTAAAGCGGGGTTGTATAATCGCGGTAATCCGGGATACGTATAGCCTTCAGGATATTCCATAAGTCAAGGCGTGATTTGATGTTATCCGTACAAGTGATGGTAATGTTTGCCATATTATCCCGGCAGGCATTCTTCAGCATGGCCGGAAAGATGTCCGGTACCGCTTTCCAGTCGTTCCCGAAGAAGTTGTTGATGCGGGTGACAAGGCATTGCGCCTTGTTCAGTCCCATGTCGGAATACCCGAACAGCTGGCGTCCGATGTTGGCTTCCGTCACGATGTCCGGATCATAGAGTGTCACGAACAGTCCGGGATGTCCGAGTGCCCGGAGTGTCACATCCAGCCGTGCCAGGCCGGTCAGCACCTGCGAGCCGGTTCCTCCCGCGCCGATCAGGTTTACCGTTACCGGATGCTGCGGGTTTATCAGGTAGTTGTCGATATAATGTACTCTTTTCATTTCAGTATGTCTTTAAGTTTGAGATTTCTTAACGGTTTCAACTCTTCAAGGTTGAAAGGCTTGTCCTTTGCCGCCTTCGTCACCAGCACAAGGTTGGACTTGGTGGGGTTTCCACCGCTTCCCAGATGCGAGAACTCCGTCAGCCAGAATTTCTTCTCCCAGTATTCCAGCAGATTTGCATAGGTCAAGTCTTTCGGTCTTTCTATTTTAGCTGAACCTAAGCAGACGTTCGCACCTGTGACGTTGAAGAACGGCGCGGCATAAAGTTCCGTTTTCTCTGTCGGTTCCTTGTCCTTATAGGCGTAGACATTCAGTCCGTTTCCTTGAGTCTCGTAAATGATTCCCGGCAGGTTGTATTCCGCGTTCTCAACCTTGAGCGACTCCTTGAAGAACATCATCCTTTTCCGTGGAGGGTTGTACCAGATGTACTTCTCGCTGCCTTTGCGGGAGTCGCACCACAGCATGTTGGACGGGATTCTCCCGTAAGGGGTATTGCCGTGATATTCGGAATACCCCCGTACAAGTTCGTTCATGAACTCTACCGTCACGGGCACACCTTCGCCCATTTTACCTTTCCCGTCTATTTCCCTCGCTTCCACAAAAAAGGATTCTCCCTCCCGGGATGCATAGGCAATCAACGCTACACGCGGATGCAGTATGTCGTTGATTTCTTTGGTAAGTTTGTTCGTATCCATGCTGTCAGTAAATAAAGTTTATGAATTTGTCCGCCCATCTGAAGAAACGTTCCGGATAGTTGTCTTCCCTGGAGAATACCTTATCCGTTTCCGGAGACAAGGCGAATGTCGTAATGGGAATTATGTCATACGTCTCCTGCCTGCTCGAATTATAGAAATCAATCAGGTATTCCGTCATTATGTCCTCACAATCATAAACCACCCGGATTTGTTGCTCCAGTCCCTTAGGATAATACTCCGGCTCTTCATCGAACCACGGGTCATAGGCATAGGACATGATGGATTTGTCCGGATTGACGAATTCCAGCCCTTGCCTCATGAGGGCGATGAGTTCCTGTTCCAAGCCGTTCCGGCACTCGTACTTGTCAATGGCTTCCGGCAGATTCTTGTAATAGGATTTGCGATACACCCTGTCGAGCAGTTTGTAAATCCTGCCCTCCTTGTATGATTGCAACAACCTGTGCCGTTCCGCACGTTCTTTCCTGTCCTCACCGTCATCATCCTGCGAAAACATTTCAAACACCCAATTCGTGTCCTCCTCGTCGTTTATGGTGGAAAAGCCGTTTGCTCTCATCAGGTGATACAGGAAGGACATCGCGATGCGTCTCAATTTCGGATTCAAAGCTTCCACGAATTTGACCGGGAAATAATACAGGGTATATTCTCCCCACGTATGGGTCTGCCACAAGTTGAAATACAGCCGGCCGTTCCGTTCTTCATAATTTACATGTACTGTTTCATCCAGGAGTGCCGCCAATTCATTATAGAGGTTGGCGATACCTTCCCCGATACTTTTGCCCCGGTCATGCGGCGCATCGGCATTCAGCAGTCCGGCATAGCGGGAATAAGAATCACGCAGGAACTCGTAATTCTCCTGCGTGATCAGATTGTGCGATATCCCGTCATGACCTTCCCTTGTGACCGATTGCGGGGCTATCGGGGAGAATGACATGTTCAGAAAAGAATTACAGCCCCGCTCGGAGCCGTAATTCTTTCCGTCCTGTCCACTCCATGCCGGATATTCCGTTCCGTCTGGCTGATGGCCAGCCTCGCGAGCTGTTCCAGTTGATATTTTTTCAAGGGCGTACATGACTTTTCCTTTCTTTTGCTTTTCTTTTTATCCATATCTCCTAACCTTTGGTTCCGATGGTCGTCTTAAACTCGTACACCGCCGTGTCGTTCTCGATGACCGGACCGTGTACCGTCGCCGTTGTCAGCTCCGGATACATGTTGGCATAATAGTTCATCACCGCGTCCGGCATCTCACCCGGCATCGGGTCGGCCAGTACGATTGTTTCACTTCCTTTCCTGAATTTGAAGGTCCGATTGAGACCGTTTACTGTCATTGCCATAACTTATGCTGTTTGATGTTGGTAATGGGGTGTCTGAATCATGTCTGCCGGGAAGTCCGGATATTCCTCGTAATCCTCCGGCCGGTAAGTAGGTTCATCCTGCGGCGGATATGGCGGGTGCTGGTACGACGCCTGCCGTTCAGTGTAATAAGGCGGCATTTGCTCCCCGTAATGCGGCTGCTGTCCGCCTTGTGCCCCCTGGGGATAGGCTCCCTGTTGCGTATACGGGTACGGCTGTTGCGGCGGCATCTGCGGTTGTGCCGGCCGGTGATACGCCGGTTGCTGTCCCTGCATCGGCTGCGGTGCAGGTTGCTGTTGCGGCTGTTGTACATACTGCCGGGGTTGCTGTGGAGGCATCTGTCCGGTCGGTTGTTGTGTCATAGGCTTCTGTTCCGCCACGAGTTGGGGTGCCTGTTGTCCGGGCTGCTGCTCGGCCTGCTCCATGAGGTCGAACAGGCTGCCCTGGTTCATCGCCCTTTTCTGCTCCTCGATTTTCTCGTCCACCGTCTTCCGGTTCTGCTCGGTGGCGTATAACCGGGCTTGTCCCAGTGCGGTGACGGCCTCCTTGTGGTTCTTCGCGGCAATCAGCTCCTCCGCCTTCTTCATGTGCTTCTCGTATTTCTCACGCTTATCCTTCTCTTCCTTCGTTTCCTTGGCTTTCTGTTCCTTCGAGGCCTTGCTGTTTGCCGCTGCCTTGTCCGCCTGCTTCTCGAACTCCGCCATGTTGGTCAGGAGTCCGGAAACCTTCCGGATAGGATTGGCAATCGCGTTCATGAATCCCGCGTCAAGTTCTTCGGGCAGCCCCGACAGTGTGAGCGGGATGATGTGGTTCCGGGCCTCGTCCTTGAGACCGTTCGACTTCGGCAATACGGATACCGTCATGCCGGTGGCTGACTTACGGATGACCATCGTGATATCCACGCTCTGGGCCATCAATTGATTGATTTGAGTAAAAAACATAACTTGAAGTATTAAATGTTAGACATTGATTTCACGCGTCCTTGAAAAATTCCGCCAGCAGCCGGTTCCTGTCCGGGTGGCGTATGATCTGCTGCAAGGGTTCGAGCAGTTTGGAGATATGCACCGGTCCGGTCGTTCCGCGGGGCGGGAGTTTGATTTTGGGCATCTCGGATACTGCGGGGGCGGTTGGAGGCGTGTTCCTCCTGATCCGGATGTTTGACGGCATTCCTACCGGAAGGGGCGTCATCGGATTCGTCCGGATTGTCATTGTTTGTTGTTCCATACGTTCATTTATTAAATTGTGAATACTCGGGGCTTTGGCAGCCCCATTGAACTATAAGGGCGGTACAGCGGCCGCTTCCGGCAAGGCAAGGTTTTCGGGAAAAATACCGGAGCGAAGCGAGGATGATTTTTGCCGAAACCGCAAGGCCCGACCTTGCCTGCCGGACAGAAGCGGTCGCTACCTTTGCCCGTTGGTTCAATGCGGGTTGTCAAGGGCTGATGTGTTCCCTTTTTCATCTCATTATTATTCCGTTTATCCTTATCCTCCGAAAACAAAAAGAGCCGCCCTGAAAAGGCGGCTCCCCCGAACGGATGAGTCACGTGCATGTTGTATTCAGACGGTATGTTCATGGCATTCTTCTTGGATGCGGTTCTCGTACTGTGTCACCCTGGCCATGACCATATCTATGAACAACGTGCCGTTCTTACGGTCGTTCCCGAAATACCCGACCATCCGCCAGATATTCCGGTCACAGGATTTCCATTTCTCGTGGTAGTGGCTTCCCATGCGTCTGCCGTAACGTTCCCGGAACAGTTCTTCCGACAAGGCTTCGTCGTTGTTATGATTGTACCACCAGCGGTAGACGCGAAAAAAGAGGTCGTAACAGGACTCCTTGTCACGGCCTTCGGGTAAAGTGACTGCTTTTATTTCCATACATTATATATTTAGAAGATTAGAAAACTCAGTATGGCGGCGATGATGGCCAGCGTTACCAGAAGGCAGGCTATCGCGTAGAGGAACCGGAAGAATCCCCTGCAAAAAACGATGGCGACAGCCGCCCACACGGGAGATACTCCCCGCGTGTAGAGATAGCTGAAACCAAGTGCCGTGAGCAGTATGAGGATAATTCTCCATATCCGTTTCTTCCTTTTTGATGCGGTCGTTGTCTTCATTGTATTCCTTATTTATGTGAAACATCCCGTCGTTTCCGATTCGGGGGCAAGACAGCGGAGCGCCCCCGCACGCAAGGTTTTCGGGAAAAATACCGGAGCGGAGCGAGGATGATTTTTGCCGAAACCTGAAAGGCCCCGACCTTGCGCTGCGGAAAAGGACACGGAGCTACATTTGCCAAGAATCGGAACGGCGGGATGCCTTTCTCCGCCTTTTGTCTTTTACAAGAATAGCGTGGAACGGCTCCACGCTATATCTTACCGGTAATATAGTCCGTCAATGTCCCGTGGACTTCCTGCCCGTGTTATTCCGTTCCGACTGTTTCGGGGCGTTCCTTACCTGCGGTTTGGGGAACGAGAGCGTAACGTTATACTCCTTGTCGAATGCCAGGGCAGCGTCGAACGCTGTCCCTTTCTTGCCTTTGAAGCCCTTGATGAGCTTGGTGGTTCCCGAAGAAAAGAGCTGCGCGATATGCTGGTCGGTCAGCTCCTTGTTCAGAAAACGTCTGAAAACGAGCAGCCCGCAACCCTCGTTGTTGCATTTGGCAAGTTTTTGCCGGAGGATGATTTTCCCCTTCCCGCACTTGGGGCATACGATGCCGCCGCTTGCCGTTTCGGGGAAACGGATGGAAAGTACCTCTTCGGTGATCTGGCGGGCATAGACGCTGATGGAGCGCATGAAGGTTTCCGGGGCGAGCTTGTGCCGCTCGATCTGCATGAGCGTCTTTTCCCAGCTGCCGGTCAATTCCACGTCCGCTACGCGCATTTTTTTGACGGCTTCATAGACGGCCATTCCCTTGTCGGTCGGCACGAGTGCTTTCCCGGAACGTTCGACGTATTCCCGCTTGAAAAGGGTGGCGATGACGGCCGCACGGGTCGCCGGAGTTCCGATGCCCAGCTCCTTCATCGCCTCGCGCGCCTCCTCGTCCGCCAGCTCCTTGCCGCAGCTCTCCATGGCCGCGAGCAGGGTGGCCTCCGTGTATAGCGGCTTGGGCATGGTCTTTTTCTTTGCAAGACTGCGCCCCGACACGGGGACGGTCTCCGACCCGTCGAATGTGGCCGTGCCTTTGTTTTCCGTTTCTTCGTCTTTCTCCTTGTCTTCCGAACGGTTGAATACGGCTCTCCAGCCCGGTTTGACCACGGAAACGGAGTGGGAACGGAACGTCAGCCCGTCCACCGCAGCCTCGATGACCAGTGTCTCTTTTTCGCATGCGGGCGAGAATGCTTCGAGCATACGCCCGGCAATCATCCGGTAAACGGCCTGCTCCTGCTCAGTAAGCGTTTCCATGACCGGCTGTACACCGGTGACGATCAGCGCGTGGTGGTCGGTCACTTTCCCCGCGTTGACGCTACGGGTGGAAAGATTGTCCCAATCCAATGTGCCGCCGTATTTCCGGAACTCTTTCATGCCGATGACCCCGCGGAGCAAATCGGGAACCTGCCGCATCACGTCGTCCGGGATGTAGCGGCTTCCGGTACGGGGATACGAGATGAGTTTCTTCTCGTAGAGGGACTGGGCGACGGCAAGCGTCTTTTCCGCAGAAAGGTCAAGATGCACGTTGCAGTCCTTTTGGAGTGCCGTCAGGTCATACAGCAAGGGAGGAGCCTGGAAACCCCGTTTGCGCTCCGTTTTCGTAATCGTCGCCATCGAATCGGTGGTGATCCGGTCGTAGAGCCTGTCGGCCTCCGTTTTCTCCGGGATGTTCTCCACATGGCGGAACTGCCTGAAATCGTCCCCTTTTTTGAGGGTTATGGAAAGTTGCCAGTAATCGGTCGGCACGAACTCCCGGTTTTCCTTGAAACGGGCACAAATCATGGCGAGTGTCGGGGTCTGCACCCGTCCGAGCGACTGGTTGAACGTGCCGGAGGCTATCGCAAGGGCCTGGCTCGCGTTGATGCCCACCAGCCAGTCCGCTTTTGCCCGGCAGTCGGCGGCGTGGTAGAGGCTGTCGTATTCCGTTCCCTCTTTCAGTTCGGAGAGCCCTTTGCGGATGGCTTCGTCCGTGAGCGAGGAGATCCAGAGCCTGCGGAAAGGTTTCGTGTACCCCAGGTAGGAATAGATGTACCTGAATATAAGTTCGCCTTCCCGTCCGGCATCCGTTGCTACGATAATGGCGCTGCACCTGCTGAACACGGAATCGATGGTGCGGAGCTGTTTGGCGGCCACCGGGTCGGTAGCCATGCCGCGGTCGGTCTTGCGCTGTCGGATGACGAGCTGGAACGGGTCAGGCAAGAGGGGCAGGTTGTCGCCCGATGTACGCGTGTAACCGTATGTGCCCGGAAGGGCGAGCTGTACCAGATGTCCCAGTGCCCATGTGACCGAGTAGCCGTTACCTTCCATATACCCGTCTTTCGCTTCCGTCGCACCCGCGATTCGTGCTATCTCCCGGCCTACACTCGGTTTTTCTGCTATAATTGCTATCATAAGTAAAAAAGAATTAAACCGTTCCCCGAAACGCTGCGGCTCCGGGAAACGGCAGGTTGAATACTATTGTCCGATGGGTCTGATACCGTTGATTTCCAGTAACGGAGAGTCGTTCTTCCGCACCAGTTGAAGGGTGGCGTCCATAACGACATCCACGCCGAGCAATACCAGACTGAGGGCTATCACGTTCGTTCTCTCGCCTCTGAGGAGGGTGTCGAGTTCCCCTGCCATTTCCAGTTCGTCCTTCAGGATGCCGATGGCGGCGAGCTCTTCCCAGTTCACGTCTTCCGCCTTGAAAGGCGTGTTGTTCTTGTTTTCTTTCATCTTCGTGAAAATTTTAATCGGTTTATACTGCTTTATCCAGCCTTATTGGCTTACGCTTCGTTTGGAAGAGCGTTTGTTGCCCTGGCTCTCCGCCTGTTTGTTCTTGTTGGCCTTGGCTACCACGTTGCGTTGCGTCGCGCTGCGGTCACGGTCGGGATTCCCGTTGTAGTAGTTCAGCTTGCCGCTGTTGAAGTCGGCCTTGACATACTGGGAGAACTTCTTGCCGTCGTAACCCGTCATGCCCTCCACGAGCACGGCCTTGCCGTCCTGGAGCTGTCCCCGCTGTTTGGCCGTCAGGACAACGCCCCATATTTCCGCCGGGATCTTGAACTCCTCACGCTGGTCGAAACCGTCCGGAGTCTTGGAATACTGCGGGTTGCCCGTTTCCATGTTGAGCCTGACGAACGAGGAGAATACCTCGCCTCTGCGGCTGATCATGTCCTTGATGAAGATAGCCTTGCCCTCGCTCAGTTCCTTTTTGTCCTCCGGTGTCAGCTTGACCCCGTTGAGTTCCTTCGGGATGTAGATTTCCCTTGCTCCCTCCGGGGAGTCGGGGTTATATCTCGTGTACGCGGGTCGGCCGCTGGCCTCGTCGAGCTTAACGAAAGCGGAAAAGACCTCGCCGTCCTTGCGCTTCATGTCCTCCACGAAGATCGCCTTGCCGGCGTTCAACGCCTCGACCTGTTTCGGGGAAAGCGCCACGCCACCGAGTTCTTGACGGTTGAAAATCCTGTCATTCTGAAAAATGTATTCGAGTCCCTTGCGGTCTGCGTTGAACTGGAGGTAGGCATCGAACGAATTACCGGCTTTCGATGTCATGCCCTCCACGTAGATGGCCTTGCCTTCACGAAGCTCGGCCTTTTCCTGGTCGGTCAGCGTCACGCCGCTGATTTTCTCGGGGATATAGGCATTTTCCGCCTTCATCGCCACGATCTCGTTGGTCAGCCTGTCGATGCTGAGGAACGAAGGCACCTCCTCATTACGTACCCTGAGGTTCACCACGCGTCCCATATTGCCGCTCTCGCGCAGGTTCTTCTTGTCCTCTTCGGAGAAGATATGCCCGAAGAACGGCCTTTCGAGGTCGGGCTGCTGGCGTATGCCGTGTATGCCCAGTACCACGGGGCCTTGCGGGGATTGCTGGAAAGAGAGACGGGCATCCGTGCGGAGTACGGCGGAGCCGAAGTTCATGGTAATGGGAACGACCTGGTTGGTTTTGTAACCTTTGAGCATCGAGTCCAGAAGCCCACGCTCCTGAAGGTATTCACGGGACAGCCCGAAGTGCTTGAGCTGTTCCCAGTCGATCATCGATTCGTTGAACCGGTACTTGGGCTGGCCGTCCTGTGCGGTCTGCGCCCGGGTGGTTTGTTCTTGCTTTGCCATTTCTTTGTCATTTTGATTGTTGATACTCTGTTCTTTGCCTTTCGGCGTGATGTCGTACTTCGCGAGGAACTCCTCCACCGCGTCGGTCTTCTTTCCTGCGGCGAGGTCTTCGATGGCCTGTCTGACTTTCGGGTCATCGAGCGCCTGCTCCTTGACGGAGAGGATGCCGAACCGGGTCGGGTCTTTCAGCTGGCTCCAGAGGTTCTTGACGAAACTCTCGAACATGTTCGCGTAACGGTCGAGTTTGAGGAACGAGTTGCGGTTTTCCTCTTTGGCGGGTACGGATTCATACCTGCCGTTCTTGTCGAGTTTGGTGACTGCTTGCAGGAGCAGTTCCATTTTGTCAAGAATGAGGATGATGTCGCTGAACTGCTCGTTCTCAACGACCGGAGGGCTTTGCTTCGGGGTGTCGCCCCTGATGTTTTCTGCTGCCATAAACGGATGTTTTAAGCGTTAATAAAATCGTTTGTCGATACAAATATATAGGCTTAATCTATTCAAAATATTGATATACAAATAGTTGACGATTCGTTTCATCGGATGACATCACGTTACACCGCAGAAGGGGGAACCGCAGTGGAGAAAAAGCCGGAAAGGCACGAAAAAAGAGCGGCGGACACAAAAGGGGTGCAAAGGGAACGCAAGGGGCAGGACGCCCGCAAGCAAAGAAACAGTATTATGCAGAAGAGTGAGGCGAGCCGCTTTTGTCCCCGCCTTCTTCAGGAGGATGAAAACAGGAAACAGACTTTTGTGGGAGCGTGATAATATCGGGAAAGACCCGGGATTTTTCGGGGAGCGGACGGAATACGGCTTTCCCGTCCTTGTCCGTATTATGCGTCATCGTTCGGCTTCGCCTGCTAAGTCCCAGGCCTTTCCCCAACTCGGAAAGGCTGAACCTGCGCGTTTTTTAGGCGGAAAAATTACCGCAGGGAATTTTTTGCCTAAAACCCGCAGGGCTTGAACGCGACACGGTTCGGACTTCCGAGTTACCTTCAAAAAGGACTTGGCCGGCGGAGCGTACCATGATGCCTGTGGCACAAGGATGGATGAAGTCTGCAAATTATCGGCACTATTCCGGTTTAGTGCCGAAATTTTGTAATCAATAAGAGTATCTGTTCAATAATGCCTGTGTGTTCAATGCGATTGAACAGTATGGAAAAATTGAACTGCGTCTTTGTAAGATTGTAGAAAAATCTTTTTATAGAAGATTTTTTCTATAAAAGAAATTTTATATGGAGGAAATCACTATCTTTGCATTGTGATATTTACCAAAAAATTACATCCTAATTATGTGTATATCAAATAGAGTAGGACCGCCCGTTGAAGGCAAGGATTTCTTCGGAAGAACGAAAGAGATTCGTCAAGCCAACAGATTATTGGATTCAGGGCATTCATTGCTGCTGTCGGCTCCACGCCGTATCGGCAAATCGTCGTTGGCGAAACGCCTTATCGAGGAAAAAAGCCGCGAAGGATGGAAATGCGTATATATCGATCTTGAAGAGACTACGACAGAAGACGGTTTTCTCCGCATGGTCATAGAATCTTTTTATAAAGGTGGTGTCTGGAAACAGATTACTGCCGGAATGTCCAAAGGTCTTGCTGCTTTATTGGGAAGCATCGAAAAGGTATCTGTCGGTCCGATAGATTTAAAACTCAATCGAAAAGAGGAACAAGAGGACTTATACAAGAACTTGAAGGAGTTGATAGAACACGACCAAGATACATTTATCGTAGTTGATGAATTGACCTTGTTCCTCGGTATTCTCAATAAATCCGATGGAGGACACGAAAAAGTGGCGTTTATTCTGAACTGGTTAAGAAGCCTGCGGCAAGTGAGCAGGACAAAAGTCCGTTGGTTGTTTTGCGGTTCGGTTGGTCTGAGAAATTTCACGTCCAATCTTGATTTGGGATATACCATCAATGATTTGACGGAATTTAATCTGGACGAGCTGACACGTGAAGAGGCATCCGGTTTATTGAAGCAGTTATGTGCTTCGGAACAAATGATTATGGATGATGCTTTGATTGACTATACCCTGAACAAATTGGTCTGGAACATCCCTTATTTCATTCAGATTATTTTTGCCAATCTGATGGAATTTCATGATGAAGGCGCAGTCATAACAAAAGAAAGCATAGATACGGCATACAACCGATTGGTATCGGAAAACTATCTGACCACTTGGTCCGAAAGGCTGATCGAATACCGTGAATTGGAAAATCCGGCAAGGCTGATTCTGAAATCGTTATCTTCTGCCCCCTCCGGTTTAAGTCGGGATACATTGCTTGATATACTGATGACAGGACAGGATAGTTCAAAAATAGAGGAAACGGATTATGCTTTGAGTAAACTGTTGAGGATGCTGGAAAACGATGGTTACATCTTGAAGAAAAATTCCATACGTGTTTTTCGCTCTCCGTTATTAAGAGATTATTGGTTCAATACATTCGTTCAATAATGACTGATTAAATGCGTAGGCTAAAGACTGACATATATTATCAGACGCTTTCGTTCCACGGAAATGACTTGGAAGATGCAATGCCTGTCAACGAGGAAATTTTTTCTTCTCTCTTCAATCACATTGTCAAAGAGGAGCCGGATAAAACGGCGCAGCCGCATCTTATTGTAGGAGAATCCGGCAGCGGGAAAACCTATCTTCTCAAAAGATTACAGGACAAGGTTGGAAAAGAGACTTCTACGGTATTTCCTATTTTGATTGATGCCAAAGCATTGTTTTCCACTGAAGATATCTGGTTACATTGCGTGAGGCAGTTGGAACTTACCGTGTCGTCGGCTGACGGTTTCGATGATATTATGTTATGGCAGAAAATACATGCACGCAGAGTCGTGCTGTTAATCGATAACATACAATACTATTTCAACCGGACAGATAATGCAGCCCACTACAACTTGAGGGGAAAACTCAATAAACCGGGAGCACCTGTTCTTATTGCGACCATCAATGAAGTTTCCGCATTTGTCACGGATTACAAAGCCGCTTTTTTTGACGGATTCAAGACATTGTACATCCGTCCTATAAACACAGATGAAACAGTTATTGCGTTTAAGCAATCGTTTGACAAAAATATCTTTGATTTTCTATGGAAATATGTTCCGAAAACAATCCGTTCTTTGCGTATCATTTCGAGTATCTTGAAGGAATCATCGAATATGGATACGGCTTTGATAAAACTGATTGATTGCTTTTATCCGTCTTATCAAAACAAATATGATTCGTATCCTTTGCAGATACAACGCTTGTTGTCGGTTTTGGCGACATCGGATGACGGAATGAGTTTGAGGGAAATCAGGGAAAAGACAAAACAAGATAATGGAAAAATATCTCCGTATCTTAAAATAATGACCGATCAGAAACTTATAGAAAGAATTTCGAAAACACAGAGAGGAGCTAAATATAAGATTGTTGATTCCTTATTCAGTTTGTGGTTGAAACTAAATGTTGCAGTAATATTTTAGTCTACATCTATACTTAAATATATATCAGTGTTCTAATTTTGCTTTTGCAAATTCGGGAACTCGAAAAAAGCCAATCCAAGTCTGACAAACAGATTCGGATTGGCTTTTTAATGAGCGAAAGTAGTAGTATAAATCAGGTGTGGATGCTCCATCCATGAAACGGTTCCAACAGAACGGAATACGACCGGTCGGGATTGCCGTGATAGATTAGTCCCCCGACGATACCAGTCCTTCCGTCCGGATAGCATTCCCTGAACCCGAACGAGTGGGGAGCGAAATCCCGGTAAAGTTCTATTTCACACGGGCAGTTGGGATTGTTCTCCCACTGTTCCAACCTTTTCAGGCAATTATCCAGCGATGTGTCGCCGATTTCCTTTGCATACTTCACTACCTTGTCGTAGTGTTCCTGACATAGAATTTTCATATTGCAATATTGTTTAATGGGTTTGACGATTGTGTGGGAATTTAGCCGTTACAGCATTTTTCTAAATAATGGATTTCCGTCACGATGAAGTCCTCGCCGCCAAATTCGCACAATGATTTGAGACCAGAAAGGCCGTCGCAGTAGAAGAAAATATCATCCTCTTCATCGGGATGGCAGTCTGAAGAGAGCCGGATTTTTACATGTTCGCTGTTATTGTCGTCTTTCCACACGACAACGCAAACGGCGTATTCGGGTTCCTCTTTCTTTTCTTCCACGTACCGTTGATATATTCGGTCGATATCCTCCTTTACCTCGTCCGTGTCGGTCAACACGGTTCCGTGACAGCACTTCCCGCACCAGCCGTATTGGAATGACTCGTCGGTATAATTGTGGAACTCCTTTGTGTTGGGGTCAATCATGGCTTCACAACTTACTTTCGTGCCGCCGCATTTTGTACAGATTACATTCATGTCGTTTCATTTTCAGGTCATAAAATCCGGCTTGCAGACCGAGAGGAGCATTTACGTCCGCCAAGTCGCAAGCCGGGAGATTGATTCATTCATACGATGCCTACGCTTCCGTTTCTTCAAGCAGTTCCTTAATGAAGTCGATGTTCCGTCGGTTCATGTACGACTGCCAGCAACTGTTGTGACGCGACCAGCGGAACCCGTGCTGTTTGAGAGAATCCCGGATCTCCTTGGCGGGGATATCATCGAAAAATACCTGAAGGCGGTTTTCCGGATAGTTTTCCACCACCCGCACTCCGTTAATCGTGTATTCCTTTTCCGGTGTGCCTTTCATCCGTTTCGCCAGTTCCAGCCTCTTCTTGATACGGTTGATGTTGGCGTTGTTGTTGGAAAGTGAGAATGACGGAAAACCTATGTGCCCGTAACACGGGGTGAGCAGTTCGACGGCACTTTTTTCCGAATATCCCAATTCCATCAGCCGGACCTTTTTCTCCTCTTCGGTCAGTTTCTTGTTCTTGACCACTTTGTTTGCCTCTTTCATGTCTTCTTGCGCCTTGACCAGTTCGGCCAGCTTCTGCTCCAGCTTTTCCACGGCATTGTCGTCATCCAGATAGATGGCGTTGTTGTTCTCCGCTGCTTCCGCTTTCCGCTCGTAATAATCCGCTTTCTCGGAAGCCTTCACGCTTTGCCCCATCTTGTTCCAGATTTTCTCCCGATAGTTCCTGTCCGCTTTCCCATGCACGGGCTGTCCCATCGGGATTACGCTTGCCATGGATTCGGACTGCCTGAAACATTGTTCGGATTGCTTTCTTGCGTTGTCTGCAAGCTCACGGTATCTTTCCGTTCTTGCCTGTTGTCTTTCTTCTCTGTTCATCGCTTTTTGTTTTAAGTCGTCAATAAAGTAATTCCTTGATTCTTTTGATGGTAAATGTCCCTTTCAAGGGCTTCTCCAATTCCTTGTGCCGGAGGACACACTTGTACAAACCGGCATCTGTCCGTTCATACAATCTCACGGAAATGAACTCGTCATTTTCAAAGAGATCCTCCATTTCCTGTTGTGATGCTTTGATTTTTACATGACTTTCCATCGTCTTTTAATTTATGGGTTAAACTTGGGTTTTGCCCGTCTCAGGATATGCAGGTTATCATACCCGACCGATTTCAGTTCAGCCAGCAGCTCCCGGTATTCTTCCCCGGTGGCGGGTCTTGTTACGGCAATCACGCCGGTATAATCCGCCGCGGCATGCTGTCCCGTGTGCATATAGGATGTGACGGCATTTCCATGCGCGTTCCACGGCATATATGGAAAGAGGGCGATTATCTCTCCCTCTTTGAACCTTCTGAACACCACTCTCGTCAGTTGTCTTTTCTCTGCCATATCGTTTCATTTTCAGTTATGGTTCCATTACAAAAGTGACCTTGTAGGTCTTGCACGGCTTGCCGAATGCCGGATAGCGGTCGAACTCGCTGTACGATTCCCAGTCCACCGATATGACATAACCTTTGGGGAAATTTTCGGTGATGAACCCGTTTACCATGTCCCGGTCTTCGTCGGTGATGAAAAGGTCTTCATCAATACCGTATTCCAGCGCGTAGAGCGCCCATTCGGGAATGTTGTCCCATACGATTGTTTCTCTGCGGTCCTCACTCATGGCGTCTGTTTTTACATCATTGAACCATCAGCTCACGGATGATACCGTCCAGTTCCGTTTCCCATTTTCCTGCTCCGTCCGTCATCGACGGATAGGTCAGTGTCAGTTGCTGCCACTGCCGGTAATCGAAAACTTTCATTCGGAGCGGATAATAGTCGAACAGTTTCCGGTTTCCGAAGAATACTCTCAGGTGATTGGTTCCGACTTCCATCAGTTTCAGACCGTAACGGTTGAGAATCTCGTGGAATCTTTTCATCGGTGTGAAGTTGCTTCTGCTCATAACTGCATTCTTTTTGAGTTAAACATCTGCGGCTCCGGGGAGCCACTATTTCCTTTTCTTACCTGCCTTATTGTCCTGCGCCCGGATAGTGCAAGGCTTTGCGAAAAAATACCGGAGCCGGAACGGCGAGGATGATTTTTTCAGCAAACCCCAACGGGGCCCCGGCCTTGCACAATCCGTCGGGGCGCAGGACTACCTTTGCAGGTAGAAAAGAAATAGTGCATTTGTTTTTTAGAAGTGCTTGTGATGAAAGCATAAAAAAAGAAAAGCGGAACATGCCGTCCGACACATTCCGCCACGATGATATAATATATAGGTATGACGGTTACTGCTTCTCTTGTTTTCCGTCCTCCTGCGGAAGCAGGTGCCTGAGGTTCGGATCGTTGGCTATACGCTCCATCTCATCCTCGATTATCTGCACCACATCCGCCTTGATGCGCGTGTAGTTCCGTTCTATCTGTTGCTGCATGATGTCGTTGCCCTCGCTGTCCTTGAACTCGTTGATGACGGGTATCTTTTTGTAAGCCTTGGTTTCTGCCGCCACTTTCTCGGTATCCACGATAATGCGTGCATGGAAAATCTTCTGTTCGATTTCCTCCCCGAAATTATCCGCCACGCTGCCCACGAACGTACCTTGCGAGAGATTGGCGATTTTGGATGCAGGAATAAGCGAGTCCATCTGCGTGTTGATGGAGGTCGAGGTATCTTGCCGGTTGATGGAGAGCGACTGCCGTTGTTGCAGGATTTTACCGAAACGCTCCGAGAGATTCTTGGCCGTTTCTCCCACGACCTGCCCGCTGAAAATATTGCCCACCGTATTTTGGATAACCTTCGCTTCCTTATCCCCATAATCCCTCGCTAACTGACTGAAATCCTGAAAACCGAGACAGACGGCCACCTTGTTGCTTCGGGCAGTGGCGATCAGATTGTCGATACCCCGGAAATATATGGTAGGAAGCTCGTCAATGATGATAGAGGATTTAAGCTGTCCTTTCTTGTTTACCAGTTTCACGATTCTGCTGTTGTACAGTCCGAGCGCGGCGGAATAAATGTTCTGCCTGTCCGGATTATTCCCCACGCAAAGGATTTTCGGATGCTCGGGGTTATTCAGGTCAAGCGAGAAATCATCGCCCGTCATCACCCAGTACAGTTGCGGGGAAATCATCCTCGAAAGGGGGATTTTCGCGCTCGCGATCTGGCCTTGGAGCTGGTCCTGCGCGCCCCCTTGCCAGGCATCCATAAACGGGCTCAGATAATTTTCCAAAGCGGGATAAGAGGTCAGAATCGTGAAGATATCCGCGTAGGGCTTGTTCAGAAATTCGATGGCGTGCGGGAACGTGCAGTATTTCCCGTCCCTGTAAATCCGCAAATACCAGATAATTGCCGCAAGCAGGATAATCGGCGACTCTACGAAGAAATCACCCTGTTTCTGTATCCAGGTCTTGTTCAAATTGAGCATGATGGTATAGGCACTTTCATAGGCGTCCGAGATGTCCGCCATGAATTTCGGGTTGATGGGATTGCAACGGTGCGAGCGGCGCGGGTCATCGAAATTGATGACGTAAAACTCGGGCTTCACCTTGTACTTGTCGAGATTCTTGAGCAGTTCGTTGTAGGCGATAATGGAGAGGTCATCGAATTTGTAGTCATAGATATATACTGCGAACCCTTTGGATATCTGCTGTTTGATATAGTTGTTTACCACGGCGAAACTCTTTCCCGATCCGGGAGTGCCCAACACGATAGTGGCCCTGAAAGGATTGACGATATTAATCCAGCCGTCCCACTCTTTCTTCCGGTACACGAACTTGGTGGGCAGGTTTACCGAGTATTCGTTTTCCATCAGGACGGTGTTCTGCATGAATGATTCGTTCTCCATGTTGAACACGTCATCCATCAGGTCGTTTTTCAGCATACGGCTTACCCACACGCCGGCCATCAGCATCAGGATATATCCGGCCGTGAGCGTTGCCGTGTACAGTCCGGCCTTGGCTATGGAAGATATCGGCAGTTCCAGCATCCACCAGTTCATAAAAAACAGCACCAGTCCGCCGAGAAAGAAAGCATAAATTTTATTCCAGGTCATATCCCGGTTCTTGACCCCTTTCGTGCCCAGACAGGAAAGCGCAAGGAACACGAGCGCGAATACCTTTGTCAATAGAAGGCTCCTGAACAGTCCTGCCGTCCGTTGGAAGTTCAGCAGGATCTTATCCACAATTCCGATGGAGATACCCATGTCGGAGAATGCCTGATAACAGTACCAGTACACATGAATCACTAAAAACAGGATGGATACGGCCCGCATGAACTCCATTGTCTTGGCCAATCCGCGAATGTCGTCTTCTTGTTGCATAATCGTATGGTTTTAATTGAATGAATAATCGGGTTATGAAAGGCCGCGTGAACGGCGTTTTTTCTTTTTCTTCTTTTGCAGCATTCGCGCGAGGGCTTCCTCCTGCGCATCGGGACCGTTGGCATCGAACGAAAACATACCGAACGCCTGCACGATGGAACTCTCCATGTCGCCACAGCGGAGCGACTGCATATCCTCGCCGAACAAGGGGGCTTGCGGCAGGACGGCATCTTCCGGAGAGCGGAACAGCTTCTCGAATACGTTGGCGGAAAATTCTTTTCCCAACCGGGAACCGTTGTACACCTCCTTGTTGTTATGGTCGATAAACGTGACCCCGTAGATGCGGCCTTCATCGTTGGTTCTAAAAACCGTGTCGATGCCCCGTTCACGCAACAGCTCCGTGAACGCTTCCTTACTGCCCATGCAGCCGTGCATGGCAAGTGCCACCTCGTTCCGGATTTTCGGTTGCCATTTCTTCGCCTTGAACTCCCCGGCGTTGTAGCGGAGCCGTTTCTCCAATCCCTGATACCCGAAACGTTTGTCGATAAGCGAGGACTTGATGGGTGCGCTGACCGCCTTGCCGTTGTCGTCCGTAACGGCATAGACAATGCCCGTGTAGGGAACGCCTCCGTGTTCCCCCTTGACCTGTTTGGCTTCGATGTTGAAACAGGAAAGCAGGGCGCTGTACTCGCCGAAGGTCTGGAAACGGTAGGCCGTGAAGACACTTTTGAGAATATTGGATACCTGCCGTTTCAAGTCGCCTTGCGTGTAGTCGGCTTTTTTCAGGTAAATGCCGAGCTGTTCATCCTTCTTGTCCGCGTGTTGCTTTAACCCGAACTTTTGTTCCAGTTCCCGGCAGGCTTTCATCGAACGGTTCCACTCGTAGGCATCATCTATCTTTTCACCTTTCTCGTTCACGCAGGTGGAAACGATGTGGATATGCCGACGACCGATGTCCTCGTGCATATATACAATGTACGGCTGGTCACCGTACCCCATTTTATCCATGTACTCCTTTGCCAGATTGGCGAATTGCGCGTCCGTCAGCTTGTCTTCGGGAGACGGGTTGAGCGAGATATGCAGGATGGGTTTCTCCGTGTTCCTGTTGGCGAGCAGGTAACTCTCGAACGCCCACATCGTCCGTTGCATCAGACGGTCCGGACTGTCCGTGATGTCGGCAATCATCCGGTTGCCGGAAATGATGCGGGCTTGGGAATCGCCGACCTTCTGCTGGTTGTAGGCAATCGCCCCGTAGAGTGACGCGCCCCGGTTGATTTTCGCTACCATAACTTATAGGGATTGACGGTTACTGTTCAGGTATTTCTCCTCGTATTCCCGGGTAAGGGCGATAATCTGCCTGCTGAGAACGACCAGTTCCATCGTGATTTTCTCCAATTTGTACAACAGGGCAAGCGCACGTTTGTCGCTGAAATTGCTCTTGACAGCCTTTACCGTCTGGTTGTAATTGTTGCCTATCGCCTGGAACTGGTGGTAGAAATTGGTCAGCCGGATGTAGTAATCCATCGTCGCCTTGTCGATTTTTACTACTTTGATTTCACGTCCGAAAAGCATGGACTTGATGAATTTCGACCGTTGGGAAAGTCCCGACCGCTCGAAAAGAAACTCGAATTTCCCGTTCTCTTCCGAGTTCAGTTTGATGCCGTAGCGGAAAACGGCCGGGTCGCTCTTGGGCTTCCTGCCTGCCGTCCTTCTCTTTTTAGGATTGTTTTTTGTTACCATATCACTTGTTTTTTATTGTTCCTGTCTGTCCGCCAGGATTTCCGACTTTGGAGGAAATCCCTCCCGAGCCGTCAGGCGAGCGGCAAGTTGTTTTGGGATGCCCGAATTATTTCGGGCGGCCCAAAACACAACTTGCTATGTTCGCTTGAACATGAATTTGCCTTGCGTCAAATTATCGGGGCCGGTGAAACTTTCGGGTTTCGCGGGGTACATCCGATGCCTCTGCAAACCATGACGGGACCGGTTGCAAAGTTACGGGTAAAGAACTGGGTGATAAATAGTTAAACTGATGTAACAGAATGTCATACGGTGTCATATATCGGCATCGTGCTCCGATTCCGCACGGGATAGAAGAGAAAGGCGTTTATTTGCAGCCTGAACGGTTGCAGTACACCGGACAACAACGGTTTGGGGCATGATTGCACGGACGGTTGCATGAAGGCAAGCATACAACCGGGCATTATCGGTTGCAACCATATAACCGTGCCACCATGCCACCATGCAATCAACCATGTAACCGTGCAATCATTTAAGGGTGTAACCACCCGGACATGCAACCGGCCGGTGATGCACGCAACCGTTCATGCAGCCGGTAAACCATATAAGCAAACAGTGATGCAAACAACCAGTAATAACTTAAAACAATAATGATTATGGACAAGGAAACATTATTTGTTGCACTCAGCAACCAGAAAGGCGGCGTCGGAAAATCGGCTTTCACGATTCTGCTCGCCAGTTATTTTCATTACGTGGAAAATCTGAATGTGGCGGTCATCGACTGCGACTCTCCGCAACACAGCCTCGTGCGTATGCGGGAGAGGGACAAAAAAGCCATTGACCGGAGCGGCCATTACAAGCAGATGATGATGGCGCAGTGGGAGCGCATCCAAAAGAAAGCCTACCCGATTGTAGGCGTCAGGGCGGAGAAAGCGAGGGAAGCTGCCGATGAGCTGGTAAGAAACAGCGAAAATCATATTGACCTGGTTCTGGTCGATCTGCCGGGTACGGTGGACGCGCAGGGCGTGTTCCGTACCATTGTCAATATGGATTACGTGATTACCCCGATTACGGCGGACAAGATGGTCATGCAGAGCAGCCTCTCTTTCTCCACCACCGTGCTGGACTATATCCGCGACAGACCCGAAATCCCGCTGAAGGACATTCTTTTCTTCTGGAACAAGATAGAACGCAGGGCCAATACCGAGGTGTTCGACATCTACCGGATGATGATGCAACGGCTGAAGCTGACGGTGTTGGAAACCACTGTTCCCGATACGTGTCGTTACGATAAGGAGTTGTCCGTCAGCAGCAAGAGCTATTTCCGCTGTACACTGCTGCCGCCTCCGGCCAAGTTACTGAAAGGAAGCGGATTCGTGGAGCTGGCAAACGAACTGAAAGAGAAACTTAAACTGTAACGCGTATGGCAAAGAAAATAGTCGAGGTGGATGAAGACCTCCTCAAAGGAATGATGACGAGCGATATCCCCCTGTATGGAAGGGATACGGAACGGAAGGAAACGGAATCTGCACCGAAAAAAACGGCGACAGCCGAACCGGAAAATATCTCTGACGCTCCGGCGGAAAGAGAGGTCTCGGAACAACCGAAGTCAGTCAGGAACCGACGAAAAAAGGAAAGCGGTTCGGATTACCGGGAGCTTTTTCTGGTCAATACGCCGAGTCCTAACCGTTCGCAGACCTATATCAACCGGGATATATACGAACGAATCAAACGCTTTCTGCCGCTTATCGCGCCGGAGGTCAGCATCGCCAGTTACATCAGCAATATCCTGGGTGACCATATAGAGCGGCATTGGGAAGAGATCAATGAAATGTACAGTCGGGAACTTTCTAAACCGTTGTAGCCATGGAAACCTATTTCTATTTCAGTGTCAAGACGGTATGCTGCGGGTATCTCTTTTATCGTCTGTGGATTTTTCTGTTCAGGCAACGGATATACGGCTTGTGGGAGGATATGGTAAAATACCTACCCAAAAAGAAAGGGAAATCGGCTGAGCCGGTCACCGCTCCGAAGATTGATGACAACGAGGTCATCGGCAAGACGAATATCGTCTATCTGGAAGATCCGGAAATCGCCTGCAAGGTTCCGGCCCGTAGCGAACCGCTTCCTCCGGCGGAGGAGATGGAAGAAGAGGATGATATTTCTGCGGATGATGTGGAATCCGCTTTTACCGGTAACCCTCCGGGCGGATTGTCCGAAGAAGAGAAAGCGGAACTGATGTCGGATTATGTATCGGAAGTGGACGAGGACTTTTCCACGGGTATGACCTACGAGGACATGATGAATGCCGTCGGCGTGCTGACTGGAGAAAATCGCAACACGAACGATGAAAAGGTTATCCGTACCGTCAAGTCGATATACGACATCCGGCAGACCGAGATATTCGATTTTTTAACCACCGAAGTGAGCAACATCGAACTGGTGGAGAGTCTTTTCAAGGAGTGTCTGGACGAATACGGTGAGCCTTTGCCGCAACGCAAAAAGGCAACACCGCCTGAATCGGAGGAAAAGTTCGATTGGGATAAATATATATAATAATAGAATGTCCGAAGAATAAGAACTAAGTCTTCGGACATTTTACAATCATATTGACCCAATTTATTCTACAAGATATTTTTTCCCTGCTATCATTAATAATTTTTTATAGTCTGGAATAAATAGAGTAGATAAATAATACTCAAAGGATTTAATTCTATCTTTATATTTTTTTATAGCGTCCTCTTCTGAAATTGCCTTCTTCAATATATCATTAGAAATATAAGAATGATAAGAAGTTATAAGTTTATCTAAAGCTCCTTCTGGACTTTTTAGGAAATCTCGATATGCAATAAATACATCTATATTGATAATTGTAATTTTTTCTATTCGAGATATATCATATTCATCCTTTATCTTTTCTAATTCTCCAATAAACCACTGGTTAACCAAATCATTAATTCCTGGACAATTATATATATTATCATGAAGGATAATAATGGGATAAATTTTGACTCTATTTTCTTTATAGCATGAATCCCACTCTGCGTTCTTTTTTAATAATTTCTTAATGTTATGTAATAATTGGAGAATAGCTTTTTTACTTATACTTCCATCTCCTTTTTCTTCATAATAAAGACGTTTCTTTAATTCTGCTGTAATTTTAATATAATCATTTGAAATTTTGGCCTCTGATGGAATAAGAATATCTTTTGATTCAAATAAATAGATTTTGTTGCCATTACGAATATAGTAATCTGGCTCAGCGTCAATTTTGTAAGTGTTTTTGATTTCTTCTCCTGATTTTTGAATATATTTTTTTGCATAAACATCAAAAAGAACGTTATACAATAAGGTTCTTTCTGAAAAATGATCACAATAAAAAGCTCTAAAACCTTTAATCTTATCCTCTTTGGATAGTTGATTATTTAATTCGTTCAATTTAAAATAAACTCCTTTATAGATAAGTTCCAGCAAAAAATATCCATATACAACGCAAAATTCACCAGCTTCAATTTTGAAGAAAGGATGACTGCGTAAAATACGAAAATCTATATCTTCTATCTCATTTTGTGCTGTTAATCGTTCAATAAAAGTACACTTCCACTCATAAGAATCATCATTAGGATCTATTCTTAAATTGACATATGAGTCTTTATCTTTTCGTCCATAATAAATATATGCAAACGCAGTAATATGGGACATTAATTCCTGCCAGTTTTTACAATCATAATATTCAACGTATTTATTATATAATACTGGCAAATTTTCAGCTAAATAGTTGTACAAATAAATTGCTTTCTCTGTTTGTACTAATAATTCTTGCTTATAACTATAATTAGTAATATCAAAGTATTGAAACATTTGAGTTAACAAAAGTGCTTTTGCTCGATTCTGTTTAATATCTTTTGTGCTTTCACTGGCTAAATAATCTCCTCTATTTTTTTGTTCGTTAAATAGAAGATATACTTTAAGTATATTAATTTCAATTTCCGCATCAGAAAGAGTGGTTTCCGTACAGGTAATATTGTCAAATACAAATTCATATAAACGAAGAGTACTTTCAATATTGGTTATTATATATCTATCAATATCAAACTTTTCCTGACATAATTTTCTCCATATTTCGTTTATGTATTCATTATTTTCTGCATTAAAATAGCTTGAAAAGAAACGTTCTACCGATTCCTCTCCCCTTGAAAGGAATAGGCTACATAATTTGAGTAAAACGCCTTTAGATATTCCATTAAGATAATGCAAGATTTCCTCTGGCTGTTCGGAGAAACAATCTTTATATTCCAGTCTAATATATTCATTCATAGTGTTTTTTTCTACAAAGAAAAAAGTTTTTATTTAAATAACAGCAAATACACTATCATTTATAATTTTTTATGGTTTATCATACTGTAATGTAATGAGAAATCGTAGGATGTTTCATATATATGATAGGTTATGTCATCACATTCTTTTATCATTTAATCACCTCTTTCCCGATGTAACGTGATGACATCCGGTGTAACGCATCGTCAGCTTTGTAAATCAACGAATTAAAGCCTATATATTCGCTGTCGAAATCAAATTTTGTCTCACAATTTAAAGTTTTCGACAATGAAAAAGAGAGTCATTTTTTCGGCAGCCATGCTGCTTGCGGCAACGGGGGCTTTCGCCCAGGGTAACGGAGTCGGCGGTATCGTCGAGGCGACCAACATGGTCACTTCCTATTTCGATCCCGCAACCAAACTGATTTATGCAATCGGGGCCGTGGTCGGCTTAATCGGAGGGGTAAAGGTCTATTCAAAATTCTCATCCGGCGACCCCGACACCTCGAAGACGGCGGCCAGCTGGTTCGGGGCGTGTATTTTCCTGATTGTGGCAGCGACCATCTTACGCTCATTCTTCCTGTAATATGGCGGAGTATTCTATCAACAAGGGAATCGGCCGCAGTCCTGAGTTCAAAGGATTGAAGAGCATGTACCTGTTTGTCTTTGCGGGCGGACTGCTCGCCGTGTTCGTGATTTTCGTAGTCATGTACATGGCCGGAGCGGGACAATGGACCTGCATCGCATTCGGTGTCCTGTCGGCCTCTCTGCTGGTATGGGGCACATTCCACCTCAATGCCAGGTTCGGAGAGTACGGCCTGATGAAGTTGCAGGCCCGCGGCAGCCATCCCCGGTACATCATCAACCGGAGGGCTTTCTTCCGGTTGTTTTCCCGTAACCATAACACACGAAACGTATGAGAAATGTAATGAAAGCAGCCACGCTGGAAAGCAAGTTTCCGATTCTGGCGGTGGAACACGACTGCATCATCAGCAAGGACGCGGATATTACGGTAGCCTATAAGGTGGAACTGCCCGAACTCTTCACGGTGACGCGGAACGAATACGAGGCCATCCACTCGGCATGGGCGAAAGCGGTAAAGGTATTGCCGAATTACAGCATCGTGCACCGGCAGGACTGGTTCATCGAGGAGAACTACACGCCCGACATCCAAAGGGACGACCTCAGTTTCCTCTCCCGTTCCTTTGAAAGGCATTTCAATGAGCGGCCGTATTTGAGGCACACAAGCTACCTCTTTCTGACCAAGACGACGAAGGAACGCAGCCGTACCCAAAGCAATTTCACGGCACTCACCCGGAATTTCATCATTCCGAAGGAGATGCAGGACAAGGATACGGTGACACGTTTCCTGGAGAGTTGCGACCAGTTCGAGCGCATCATCAACGACAGCGGCTTTGTCCGTATTACGCGGATGCGGAAAGACGAGATTACCGGGACGGAAAACAGCGCGGGCATCATCGAGAAGTATTTCTCACTCTCGCAGGAGGAAACGACCTGCTTGCAGGACCTCACGCTCGGGGCCGCAGAGATGAAGGTCGGCGACAACTGCCTCTGCCTGCACACCCTGTCCGATACGGACGATTTGCCGGGCAAGGTGGCGACGGACATGCGCTATGAACGCCTGTCCACCGACCGGAGCGACTGCCGTCTTTCGTTCGCGGCTCCCATCGGGGTGCTGCTCACGTGCAACCACATCGTGAACCAGTATCTCTTTATTGACGACCCGGCCGAGAACCTGAAGAAGTTCGAGAAGCAGGCCCGCAACATGCACTCGCTGTCACGGTACAGCCGCAGCAACCAGATCAACCGAGAATGGATTGAGGAATATCTCAATGAGGCGCACAGCCTCGGTCTGACCTCCATCCGTGCGCATTGCAATGTGCTGGCATGGAGTGACGACCGTAACCGGCTCAAACAGGTCAAGAACGATGTGGGAAGCCAGCTTGCGCTGATGGAGTGCAAGCCCCGCCATAACACCGTCGATACCCCGACCTTGTTCTGGGCAGCCATCCCCGGAAACGCGGGGGATTTTCCTTTCGAGGAGAGTTATTACACTTTCATCGAACAGGCCCTCTGCTTCTTCATAGGCGAGAGCTGTTCCAGGGATTCGCTGTCCCCGTTCGGTATCCGCATGGTGGATCGTCTGACGGGCAAACCAGTTCATCTCGACATCTCGGATTTACCGATGCGCAAAGGCGTGATTACCAACCGCAACAAATTTATCTTAGGGCCGAGCGGCTCCGGCAAGTCATTCTTTACCAACCACATGGTAAGGCAATACTACGAGCAGGGAACACACGTCCTGCTGATAGACACCGGAAACTCCTACCAGGGGCTTTGCAACCTGATTCACAACAAGACCGGCGGCGAGGACGGTATCTACTTCACCTACGAGGAGAACGACCCGATTGCCTTCAATCCCTTCTATGTGGAAGACGGCGTTTTCGACATCGAGAAAAAGGAGAGCATCAAGACGCTTATCCTCACGCTCTGGAAACGTGATGACGAGCCGCCGACACGGGCCGAGGAAGTCGCCCTCTCCAACGCGGTGAATCTCTTTCTGGAGAAGATACGCACGGACGGCAGGCTGCTTCCCTCGTTCAATACCTTCTATGAGTTTATCCGGGACGAATATCAGGAGATACTGAAGGAGAAACGGACAAGGGAGAAGGATTTCGATGTCTTCAATTTCCTGAATGTCCTCGAACCTTATTATCGCGGCGGGGAGTATGATTTTCTGCTGAACTCAGACAAACAACTGGATTTGCTGGGCAAGCGGTTCATCGTCTTCGAACTGGATAATATCAAGGACAACAAGGTTTTATTTCCCATTGTAACCATCATCATCATGGAAACCTTCATCAACAAGATGCGCAGGTTAAAAGGTATCCGTAAGATGATCCTTTTGGAAGAGGCGTGGAAGGCCATCAGCAAGGAGGGCATGGCGGAATATCTGAAATACCTCTGTGCGCCCGTACAAGCTGCTTAGTAAATATCCCACTGGCAAGGGATTAGGTAAGTGTTCTTTGAAAAACCTATCATCACCCGACTTATCCGAAAGGGAAACCGGACGGGGAGTGTAGCATGTCGGGAACGTCGTAAGTCAGTCAGTTACCAGACTGC
>OFMC01000250.1_pt1 | contig 59214 bp, 53 predicted proteins | sample 1541271 | NCBI WGS metagenome assembly OFMC01 (sample SAMN04209252, study PRJEB22552) | human gut metagenome | biome: gut; material: feces | host: Homo sapiens | place: USA: Oklahoma | reverse complement strand
TGCGATGAATTTCCCGGCGGCGCCGTTCACGAGGATCACGTATCTGCCGTTTGATCTTGTAAACATAGCACGGGATTTTTGTCCAGTGCAGACACTCTCTCAGATACCAAAACCGATATGCCCCCAGAAACACACGGTATCGACCGCCCGTTTCAAGCGTCACACCGATGGGATATTGCAGCAGCTCCATCACGTCCGGCTTAGAAAGCTTCGAGTTTTCAACGGCGTGATAGCTTACTTCGCCGGGCATATCGATCCTGTCCGCGTCGATGAGATGCACCCGCCCTATCGGCGGCTTTAACTCTTCTCGTGTGCTGCCTATCGCGTAAACACGACGGTATTGCTCGGCTATATTGTCCTCCACCCACTCCTTGCGCAAGATTTCCACAAGATATAGATGTTCCTTGCACGGAACCAATGCCCACTTCTCATTTTTTAGCGGCATGTCCTCCGGCACACGCCAACACAGCTCTTTTCCCGGCATACGGGACTGCTTGTACTGCGGTTTTGCATAAATGATCTCTGTCATGATATTCCTTTCCTCACCGCAAAGCGCCACTTTTGCGCGCTTATACTTGCGGTATAGTTGATTCTTCCTGTTTACTCTATTCTCTCTGTAAACTCTAAATACCGTATACCCCTTCTCCTTAACCAGGAATAAAAACTGTAGCTGGGGGTAAGGGTTCATAGGGGTGTCACATTTGACTACGGGGGTATTCAAAGAAGAAAGCAGCATGAGTAAAATACAGCGCAAAAGCAAAAGTTCCGCCGGTTTGTACCGACGGAAACGATTGAAGCTCTGCCCCTTATTGCCCATAAAACTGCGATCTTCCGCACGCACACAAAGGATCCCCTTATCGCGCAAGGCTGCTACAAGGCGCGAAATAGAGCGCTTTGAGCATCCGCACGCATCGGCAAGGCTGCGACGGGAAATCGCCCAGCTATCCTCACCGATTTGCAGCATGATCTGGCTGTATACCTTCATTTCACGGTGGTGCAGCTTCTCTACATCATCCATGTCTGCGCGATATTTGAGCCCCTTGGTGTTCACCACGCGGTATGTATTGCTGCGCTGACGGCCGTTCTCATCAAAGCGCGGCTTAACTTCCACTAAGCCTTCTCGCGTCAACTCGCGCAAAGCGCGTGCATACGTCGATTCGCTGATTCCGAGCGCCTCGCAGGTCTTTCGTTTGCTCCAAAAGGATACACCCTCTTTGTCTGCGTGCGCCTGCAAAAAAGCCAACAGCTTTACGCTGCGAGGGGTAAGACTGTTGATATTGAGGTCTAATGTCGCGTAAAAGTCGTTCATCGGTCTTGCCCCTCCTTTGCGTTTAGTCTGTTAGCTTTTATGGATTTAGTCTTCGTTTTTGCTTATATTGCGCACAATACGGCAGCCAAACAGTGGCTCGTCCTGCATACAGTAATATGGGTCATCCGTTGCCGGAATGAAAAAAATCCCGGGTATGGGACTAGCCAAAAAACGCTTGGCTGCCTCTTTGTATCTTGGGTCTGACATCGGCATAGTCGGCTGATCCACTCCGTCTCGCAAAACCTGTGCAAAATTAGGCACTGCCTTTACACAAGCTAAATGTATTGCATTTTCTTCATCTATCGTAAATGGATCGCCTACGTCTTTATTTGTAAAGAACAAAAAGTGTGGCATCCCGTATTTCTTGCCGTTTTTCACCTCAATTACGCAGGCACGCACACTATCTTTAGCATCGCACTGTACGCCGTCAAGCACAACCCAATCTGCCGGATATACGATATACCCATCCTTCATGTCCGTTCTTTTCAGCAATATATTTTTCTCTTTTGTGTATGGATCTTTCTGTGCCCAAAAAATGGCTAATTCTTTATAGCTTTCTTGTATGTTTCGCTCGCGATACATCCAGTATAAGCTGTTTTGCTCATCCACAGAAGCTGATTTTTGAGCGCAAAAAACAGAAAGCTCTCCCTGCACCAGAGCAGGAATACCTAACGTTAAAGAAATCAGATAATTCAAATACCTTGAGAATGTCGTTCCGAGTTTTTTAGCTTCCCGCGAAGCAACCCGAAAATTAGAGAGATCAAAGGTTATCACCGACTTTGCCTTAGCGACATCGCCAGATAAAACAACATCTTTTTTGGTTGTAGCGCCCTCCAAAAATTTTAGAAGCCGTTTATAAGCGTCGATACGCGCTTTGACTCTTTCATCAAAGGTATATGAGTTCTCTTGAGCTTCAATTAGCCGTTCGCGACAGAAGTCTATAAGATTATTGCGTACTTCATCTGGGATGTTTACCATCATCTTAATGATATAGTTAAGGACATACGTTAACTTACCATTGGCCAATGACGCATATAAATGAACTAATTCATAATTTGCTTCACTTAGCTCAATAGAAGTTCGTTGTATGCCTTTTTTCATGAATTCTATCACTTAGCAGATCCTCCATCGACTTATTTTACTGCATTGTATCATAATCATCTTTAAAAATCAAGCATATTTTGTATTTTTAGCTTGAGTTCACGAAACATTTTCAGTTTCCGCCACACTCTCCGGTGCAGGCTCGGGTGTGGGTTCCGGTGTCGGCTCCGGAGTAGCCTCAGGCACTTGCGCTACGGCCGACTGCGGAATATAGAAATATGTGCCATCCGGCAGCATAGCGTAGTAAAACTCTCCGCAAACGCCAGACACGACCATGTTTGTCCCGGCTTCAAGTGTCCCGTCTGCCTCTGCATCCGGGACAGGCAGCCAGTAATACGGCGCTGCTTCTACGTTATACGCATTAAATTCGCTGACCGGGCTCACCACGTAGACCACCGGCTCCGGCGTTGCAGTCGGTTCCGTGCTCGGTTCCGGCGTGGCCGTGGGCTTTGGTGTTGCTGCGGCTTTGGTCTCCAATGTTTCTATACGTGTCTGTGCCTCCTGCAGGTCGCCGGTCATCGTGTTGATGCGCACGATCTGCGAGATCAGCACCGCGATCACAAGCGCGATAGCCGTAACGATTCCAATAAAAGCCTGTTTGATTGTCATATTAAAACGTCCTTTCAAGGTACTTGCTGAGTAAATCCGTCCCGATATACGGATACGGATCAACTCTGTTGTTTTCTAAATACAATTCAAAATGTAAGTGGTTGCCGGATGAATTGCCGGTGCTGCCCACGTAGCCTATCACGTCGCCCTGATGCACATACTGCCCATAAGATACCGCCACACTGGATAGATGCGCATACAGCGTGTCTACGCCCTCTGCATGGTTGATTTTGACGTAATAGCCCCATGAGTAGCCCCATGAATCCGACGCATTTGCAACGGTCACTTTGCCGTCTGCAGCCGCGTATACCGGCGTGCCCTCCGGCATACCGATGTCCATGCCTTTGTGCGGCGAACCGCTGTACATACCGCCGAAATGCTGCGTGATATTCTGTTTCCAACCCGGTTCAAGCGGTGCGCATAGGCCGCGTGAATTCAGACTTCCCGGATACGTTCCCGAAATCGTACCGAACGTATAGCAGCGCAAAAATTGCTCGATATAATTCGGGTTCCCGTAGGTGCTGCCGCCGCCCATTTTTTCCGAATAAGCTCTCGCGCACTCGACTGACCATACCCCGCCGTAATATGTATCGCAGAAATCGATAAAGCCGTCGCCCATGTTGTATGCCTGCAAAGCCTTGAACAAATTATTTTTGTCTGCCGGTGATTTGCACCCGGTCTTTTTCACCTTGAGGCTAAAGCAATATACACCGATCTCAATGCTGTACTCAGGGTCAGTTATGCCGTTTGGCTGTTTTACCGCCAATCCGGATTCAGAACACGCAAATGGATCTCCCGGGTCATCCAAAATGCCGGTCTCCGCCATACACAATGCCAACAAAACCTCAACATATTCGGGAATACCGTCTTTCTGTGCCCAATATGTAATGGATGAACGGTAAGATTCCACGCGGTCATTGAGATTTATCGCACGTCCGGCACTGCTCGCTAAGCTGCCAAAGCTGTTTGAAAAGACCAATAATAGCACAACAACGCCGATCCAAATTGCCATGAGAACTTTAGGCAACCCCTTGGCGTCCGTCGCAGGTACATCTTTCGTTTTATTTGCTACGCGCTGCTGCGCCGCACGTGCCATATCGTGCGCATGTACAGCCGTAGCCGTCTGCGCACTTTCCTGTATTTTTTGCACCGTGCCAACCGTTACCTTTTTAGCCGTTTCGGCCGCAGCCTGTACGGCCACGCTGGTTCCCGCCGTCGCTGCACCGGCACTTACGGTTGCCGTAGCTTTTACAGTCTCCACAGTGGCCGTCTTAGCTACCTGCTGTGCAACTTGCGCACCGGCGCGTACCGTATGTGACACTGCTTCGGAGGTGCTTCTATACGCAGTCTTAGACGCAGCTTTATGCGATGCCTGCACCGTATTTCCTGCACGCGATGTCTGCCGCCACGGAGAGTTCTTCGCCAACGGTTGCACGCCTCGTTCAACGGGTTTATTTTTACTCTTTCGCACAGCGCGCTTGATCTCACTCGTCACAGCATCTCTGACCGCCCCTGCCGTCGATTTTGCACGGCCGACAACCTGATCTGCCGCAACCGTTTCCGGCGCTTTGTCCCCATCTTGCTCCGGCGTATCAACGCTCATCGGTGCAATGACGATTTTTTGCATCTCGGAGAGCTGCTCTAACATTTCCCGTAAACCGTCACTACGCCCGTGCGCCTTGATCGTGCCTTTCTTTACCGTGTTCTCATACGTCGTAATGTTCATTTACTTCTTGCCCCCATCCGTCAGACGGCTTTGTGGACATCAGCTGATACAAGGGATTATCGGTCGGGAAATCGTTTTCAAATGGCACAATCGTGCTGCCGACCTTGATGAGCCCTGTGCCGTACTGCTCCTTGGCAAGCGCCTGCTTCTGCGCCTCAGACAAGCTAAACATTTCCGCAAGCACGTCTCTGTCCGGTGCAGACTGATACAGCATCGTGATGATGTAGCTGTTTTCGAGCAGCTTGCGTGCCTCCGGGCTATTGAGTATTTCTGTCGTGTTCTGCGTCGCGCCGATGATATAACCGCCACGCTTGCGGATGCGCTGCCAAAGCGATGCAAAATACTGCGCCGCATACGGGTTGCGAAAAATCGTCATGATCTCATCGATATAAATGTACGTGTGCCTCTTTTTCCGCCAGTTATCCATTAAGCGGCTGTAAATTGATTCAAGAACGATGAGCATACCGACTGCATTCATCCCTTCGCCAAGCTTTGAAAGGTCATAGTCGATGATATGCGCTTGTGTATCGACGTTCGTGGGTTGTGCAAACATATCGTAAGAGCCTGCGGTATAAATTTCCATGCGCAGCGCCAGTTCCTGTGCTTCCGGTGCATCCTGGTCTTTTAGCATACTGTATAGATCACCGAGCAGCGGCGACGGCTTCGTATAGCCGGACGCCACGACCGGCGCATACAGCTTTCGCACACAACGATCCAAAAGGCTTTTCATTTTGCCGTCAAGCACGTTGCCATCTTCCATAAGCAAGATACGGCAAAAAGACATGACAAATTCAAGCTTTTCTTTCAACGGTTCGCTGCTGCGGTCATCGGGGTCGGCATTGATCTCAAGCGGATTGATCCTGTGCTGTGTAGACGGAGATAAGGAGATCACCGTTCCGCCAAGCCTTTGTGTCGCCACAACATACTCACACTCCGGGTCAACGAAAAATATGTCTGCCTCCCCTTTCAGTGCGACCTGCAAAGCGTCCTCCTTGATGTGGAACGACTTACCACCGCCGGTCGTCGCCAACACAAGGCTGTTGCCGCTCATCAGCATATCGCGATTTATAGTGATGAGGCGTTTCGTCTTTGCGTTAATACCGAACCACGAGCCGCCCGGATAATAGATTTCCTGCGCTGCAAACGGGCAAATACCGGCAAGCGCCTGCGTTGTTAGCAACCGATCCGCCTGAATAAACGGACGCCCAAAAGGCAATGCCGTATTCAGCCCCTCGTACTGCTGCGCAAGGAGCGGAAGAAACTGGCAGGAAATGGATTTTCCTTTGCTCATGATGCTTTCAGCATCGTTTTCCAGTTCTTCCCGCGTATCGGCAAAATGTGCTACGGTGACGGTAACAAGGTATAAGTTTTGGTCGCGCTCCTGTATAGCCTCCATGACTTCCTGTACTCCCGCCGCACGCTGCATCAGCTTATACGGCACGCTGCCGCTGTAATTGCCGTTGCGCTGTTGGTGCAGCGTATAGTTTACGATTTTCGTATCGATTGCCATACTGCGGCTTTCCGCCTCCGCCATCGCTTCGGCGCTCGGTATCGGCAGAAAATCGATTGTAAAGATCATCGGCTTGCCGATAGAGGCAATATCCGAAACAATGCGGTCGTTGAGATATATCGGATAGGCATTCAGGAACAGCGTTTTGCAGTATCGGCCGCCGATCTTCAAATGCGTACAGGAATTGAGAGCTTCCGCACTGAGCGGTGCAATGCTGTCTTTCCAGTTCATGCCGAGCTTTTTTTCTGCGTGAGCGTCATATCGGAAAGTTTCTTCCAGTCCCGGCCGGTAAACATCATGCAGTAGCCGCAGGCGTTCGGATAACGGTACAGCACGCAGCTCCACACCGAGCACCTGAAAACTGCTGATTAAATTTCCCTCCACGCGAGCAAAAAACGCTGCGGCATCTTCATCATTTCTTCGTCCTGCTGTTATCGTCAGATACGCCTGCTTCGTCATGCCGAGCGTACCGCGCACCTGTTCCCGCAGTACGGTATTCATATTCTCCCGATAATCATCCAACTCATCTTCCGGGTTCATCGGGATCAACACATCGCGCTCGAACTGCTCCTGCCGTATCGGTCGAAAGAAAATACTGATCTTCGCGTAAATGCCTTTATCGATAGAATTGAGCAGTGCTGAATAATCCACAAGCCGACGCATCTTTTCTTCATCGCGTAGCTCCGTGTAGTTGATGTCCGTAAACGCAAACATTTTGGAATATTCTCCGCTGTCAAGTACAAACACACCATCATTCAGAATGCGCTTAACCGGGATCATCTCCTGCGTGCTGCGCGGAATTTTCATGCTTCCCTGTTGATACTGCTCCGCGCCCCTCAAGGTCTTTTTCCAAAGCATCTTTGCCTTTCTCCCTTCTGTTTTTCATTTCATTCAGCTCGACCGCACGTGCGGCTGTGCAAAGCTGTTCAATCTCATTTGCGTGTATATTTCTGCCCTTAAAAACAAGCCTGCGCGGCATCAAGAGCGCATGCAGCCAGCATAACGCCACACGTTCGGCGGGCATTTTATGCCACTTAAAAAAGCCTATCAAGGCCAACGGTGCACTTGCGCATAACGTAAGGAACGATGCCATATCGGTACTGCCGAAACGCGTATATACATTCCAAAAAGTGATAAAGCCCGCACATAGCGCTGCAGCACTCCAAATAGTCTGACGCACAGATAAACCGGATAGGAACTCATCTTTAATATCTCGTATTTCTTGGTTTACTTTGATTTGCATAACTCTTTTCGCTCCTTCCTTACACAAATCCCAACAGCTTATGCGTCATGTTGTCGGCACCTTTTATAATGGCGCTGAGAGACGACAAGTACAGAAGCAGCATGACCGGTTTCGCCATCGTACCCAGAAAGCCCAACATCCCGCCTACCTGTGTCATCACAGCATCATCCGCTATCGCGCAAAACAGCTGTATGGCGATTACCATCGTAACGGCTTCCATGCAAACGCCGAACACGTTTTTTATATAGTTGCGGCCATACATGGCGGTTACATTTCCACCGGCAAAAAACGCCAACGGAACCGGCGCTATCGACATATAGACATAGACTTTGAGAAAACGCCCGAACACCGTCAGCAGCAAAACCAGACCGCTGATAATGACCGCAATATATAAAATACCGGTCAGGATGTTAATGGACAGCAGCTCGCCTATCGCACCGGCAACACCGCCCGGTGAGCTTTCGTCTATATTGGGAAGAAGTCCGGCTTGTCCGCCCATCGCCTCAATCAGGCGGCTTGTTAAGCTGCGGACAACAGAGAACATCGGCATGAGGATTATATCCGTACCGCGTACCACCAGAGCATTGACGATCACGAGCCGCGCCAAGGTTTTGAATATTGCAATCGGCGTTTTTTGCTCGATCAGCGACACGGCGGATTGTATGTACCCTACGCAAAATGCAACAAGCATCAGTGATGATGCAAACCCTTTCAATATCGTATTCAGAATTGAAATATACTCGTATGCGTGCGGGCTAAAATCTGAGAGATCTTCCGTCAGCACCGAGTACATCAAGCCGAATATTTGTGTTAAAAATTGCAGCACAAGTTCATACAAAGCAGTTCACTCCCTTTTATGCTGTTGTCATACCGAGGAACGTCAGAATCTGCTGTGCGAAGCAAAGGGTAAATCCACCGATAATACACGTAACACCTATAATGCGCTTCGTAGAATCGTGGCTAAATCCTGCCATGACGATTTGCACAAGACCAAATAAGCCTACAAATATACCTACTACTTTCAGCAACCCGAAAAACATCGTCAGCAAATTGTTAATCGGTGTGTCAATCTCTGCCACACCGGTGCTTGCAAAGCAGGGGATAGCAAGCAGCGTTGCGCTTGCCATCGCAAAGTATGCGTACCGTGCGTATTTTCCCACTCGGTTCAAATTAAACTTTCTCATGTGAATCGCTCCTTTAATTTAGTTCGACATTTTGAAGGTCAAAGGTAAACATACCGTCCACCTCGTCTTCATCAACGTCTGTTTCGTTGATCTGTATTGTGTTCGTTTCCGGCAAAAGCGCTGACGAAACATAAGAATACTGCGGCGCACCGCCGTCGGCCGAAAGCTTAATTCTCGGATGCCGGTTCAGGTCGTATTTTTCGTCGATTATCGGCCGCTCATCGGCTAAGATCATAATTACGCTGCCAATTTTGCCTTTCAGTAGCTTGTTTTTTAGACGTACCTCTGTTACATCCATCAAAGCGCGGCCACTGTTTTGCTCATTGGTGCTGTTGCTGCCGCTCGTCCAACTATGCGTTGTACCGTAGCTACGGTTATCGATCGTTTCCTGTCCCATCGCTTTGGAAATCCATTCGTGTGTGCTCTGCTCGTTGCCGCCGAGATATAGTATCTCATCGCACATGCCGGACACGGACTCCCAGTCGTCCGGGAACATACGCTTGATCTGCGATATATTTTGCAGAATAATCGATAATGTGATGTTGCGCGAACGCATCGTCGCAACCCAGTTTTGGAAGCTGTCCGGCAACGTAATATTTCGCGCTTCCTCGAGCACAAAATGCACCGGCACGGGTAAGCTGCCGGTGCTGCGTGCATCTGCCTGTGCCATCATAAGCTGAAAAAGCTGTGTGATGAGCGCCGATGCCAGAAAATGGAAACTGTTGTCGTCCGGCATACGGATAAACAGCGCCGTTTTTTCTTCGCCAATCTTTTCGAGTTCCAATTCATCACCGGTCGTTAGGTTTACCACGTCTTCAAGCAAAAACTTTTCCAAGCGGCTGAGAAGCGATTCCTGAATACTCATGATCGTCTCCCCTGCACCCTTACGGTAAGCATCAAAGTAGCGCACCGCTATATGCCTCGGGCTTCTGGCACGCAGTTCCTCAATGAGCACCTGTGTCGCAGAGATACCGGCTTCATCGCCTTCTTCGACGGTCTCGGCAAGGATCAGCTCCATAACTGTTCCGAAATTCATTTCCGTCTCCGGGCATTCATACCACACGTAATACATGAGCGCCGAAAGCATCATTTTCGCCGTCTTGTCCCAAAAGGCATCACCACCATGTTTCGTTTTATCCTCGGTATTTGCAAATAGGTTTGTGATAAAGCCTTGTATGTCACTCTCTCGTTTGAAATAAATGAATGGGTTATACCGAAAACTACTAAGCATGTCAATTAGGTCAAAGACACGGATTTTGTAGCCCTCTGCCTTAAATACATTGCCAATATCGCGCAGCAGCTCTCCTTTCGGATCCATGATGATATAAGATGAGTTACATTGCAGTAAATTAGGCTTTACATACGCTCGCGTTTTGCGTGAGCCGGAGCCACCGATAACAAGCGTAAATAGGTTTTTATCCAGCTTGCGCTGATCTGTTGTGATGCTCAAATGTCTGGATAAGATGCGGTTTTCATCCGGGTGTTCTTTGTCGTGGAGCCGGTGGTTCAGCAGGTACACATTTTCCCATTTCGCTGAGCCGTGTTCTTCGCCGTGGCGAAAATTCTTCTGTGAGCTAAATATGTATAAAAGCACTAACGCATAACCGCCCAGAAATATGCCCACGGCTTTTCCTGTGTCGGCACAGAGTTCCAACCGAAACGGATGTGCAGTGATCTCATTCATGTTCAGCAAAATCCCGGGCAAGCCGCCCTCTGCATACGGCGCGATCAGCACCGCAAGCCAAAGCACAAATACCGCCCCGATGCCTGCCATGATCCAAGCCGTTAATGTATTTTTTCCTCTCATCTTTTGAACTCGCTCACAATTATTTTATAACCGTTTTCCTTTATTTTTTCCTCATAATGCCGCAACTCGCCTTTGGGGTCTGTAACGATATAAGGTACGCTGCATTCCGGTGAACTCGGTTCCACACACAAGCAACCTCTCGACGCTAATTTTTTTTCATTTTTCATCATATTGTCCTCCATTTCTTTGACCGAAGTCGATTTTCGATCACCATAATTTCTTGTGCTGCGATGCTCTGCGCTGTGGATAACGCTCGCAGCAGATTTTCAATTTTATCTGTGCCGAGCGCCGTCGGGACGCGCACACACACTTCCTGCGGCAAAACGCCAAAATGTACGCATACAATATACGCTGCACATTTTGCAATGATCTCATTTGCCGGTGTATCCGGCAGCGCTGTTTTCTCATTCTCCTGAAAAACCAGCGCAAAATCTTTTTCGGCCAATGCTTCAAGCGCGGCGTAGCAAAGCATAGCTCTTTCCATCTGCCCCGGCTGCACAAGATACGCATGTACTTCACGGTCATAGTGGATGCCCGTCACACCTTCCTGCTCGACAATTTTCAATTCGTCGAGTTGATTCAAAACGATTCTGCAAATGGCAAGCGTGTTATAGATCGTACCTTTCAGCGTCAGTTTTTCTCCGGCATCTGTCTGCGTAATGTCATACCATTTGCTTGGTACTGTGGTTTTTCGCTGAGTGTCTGCTCCTGCATCCAACCATATTGGTTTTGCCTCTGCACCTGGCAGAAGCTGCACGCCTAAGCCGCGCCATGATGCAGCCGTTGCAATACGTGTTGCCTTCTCATTCTGCAATGCGATCAGCATTGAGTTTTTAACGCCAAACCGCATACGTCCCATAACCTGCAACACTTTCTCCAAAAAGCGCTCGTTGACGAACATCTCATCCCGCGCCCTTACCCAACGTGTATTCAGCGCTTTCCATGATTGCTTTTTTCTGCCGCCGGAACCCTTCTTCATTTTGAAAGTACGACGCGCTCGCAGAACCGTATCCACAGAACCGGCAACATTGCCGTTTTTTCCGTCTTTTTTTTCGTCGTCCTTGAGGAATGTCGGTTCATCATCAGCCGACCAAGCTAAAGGCTTTATATCTTCTTTTGAAATCGCCATACACACCGCCTTACTTTCTTGTCAGCCTTTGCGGCTTTACCTTCGGCGTCTTCTGAATGACCTTATCGGTATTTGAAGTACGTCCACCTGCCTGCATCTGGCGCACAGCTTCCGCAATTCTCGCTTCTTTTTGCGTGTTGACGTTTTTTGCAGCCTCCAGCTTTTTCATAACAGACGGCTTGTCTTGTACCGGCACGGTACGTTTGGTTTTCACAACCTTCTCGCCGAGCAGCGGGTCGTCTTGGTTATAAAGTTCAAAATTGTGCTGACGCTTTTCTTCGATTCGCTCTGCAAAGTCCTTATCAATAGATGCCGTAACATCTGCCCAAAGTTCTTCAGTCTCTTGTTCCGTTACGAATGTCTTCAAGCCGTCGGAGGACAGACGGCTTTTCCGTTCCGTCTGTCCTTTCGTAGGGTTTGGCTCCGGCTTTAAAAGATCTTGTGCGCTGCCGCGTGCCTCCTTAACAGCATCCTGTACCCGCACTTGATCTTTTCCGATCACGACCTCCGGGAGCTCGTTTACATCTGCCGCTTTAGACGGATCACGTTCGATTTCCGCCTGTGTAACATCCGTCAGCACAGCCAGTTTATTGCGCTCGATCAGACGGTTGATAACTGCTGCATCCTCGCCGCGCGCCATTAAGGTCGATAACCCATCGCCGTTGCTGTCGTGTAAATGCAAGTACCGTAAGCCATAGGGCCGTGCAGCCTTTTTGAATGTTTCGATGGCTTCATCGCTCATCGAGATAAAGCGCACCTCCGATGTACTCGTCAAAAAATCCCGGCATTTTCGCGCCGGGATCATTTTATCTGCGCTGTATCGAATCGCTGCTACGAGCGCTGCCAGAACTTCTTTGCTCCCGCGTAGGAGCAGCTTCGTTCCTTCGATGCTCAAGGTGATAATCGCTTGCTCGTCCATTTTCTTTTCCCCTTTCTGTTTCAAATGTTTTTACTTCATGTGCTTTGTCGATTTTGGATTTGATCTGCGGCTGCTGCTCGAGGATTTGCACACAGAGCTTTGCTTCTGAGCGCAGCTTTTTGAGCTGCGCGTTGATCTTCTCAATCTTCTCAAGCTGCTCCTGTATTTCAGCATCGCCTGTCTCCAAACACCGCAGCACGGCTCTTATTTCTTCCCGCTCATCGATCTGCCCGGAGATTTCGTGCTGCACTACGCGTAACCGCTGCTCTACGTCATCGCGAGTTTTAAGATTATATTTTGCAACATAATCGAACTGCTTTATGTACGCGTTCAGCTGCCAACGCGCCGTGGTAAACGCACTGCCGTATACTTTGGGACGCTGCTTAAAAACGCCGAGATAATAAAGCCACTTGTAATAAAGCGCTCGTATTCCATGCGCTTTAGATTTCCGACGTACCGTTTCTCGCAAGCGCATTTTTCTTTTTTGCATCGTCGGTTGCTCTATAACTTTAGTTTTGCCGAGCAGCCGGTCTGCTTTGATACGGAGAATGCGCAAGTGCAGCGCTTCCGGCTCGTAGTTTTCTCCAAGCGACTGCAAACGAATATTTCGTTCACCGCCCGGCGGACAAATCGCAACATACTTTCGATCTGTCATAACGGCATACCCGTACGCCCGCAGCGTATCGTAAAAAGCTTCGAGCGATTCTATATTTTCATTTGCGAGTATGCGGTCTATGTCTTCGCGCAGCGCTTTACGCCGGTTCGGCTTTCCTTCTTTCTCTGCCTGCCAAGCTGCATACGGCATACCTCGGCGCACCGGCTTGATAAGTGATAAACCATACTCTCTGCAAAGTGCATCCGAAACCGTTCTCATTTGCCAATAGTTTTTCTCTTTCCATAAGCGTTTGCCGTCCAGAAACGAAACCGAGTTGAGTAGGCTAAGTACCCAGCGCCTTGCCGCATTGCTGCGGTAGGTTTCCAGGCACTCGCCCCCGAACCGGACTTACAACTCTCGCTGTATCCGGCTCTCTATTCATTCACAGCCTGCACCGTGAATTTTCGTGTGACAACTTTCACAGACCACCAAAGTTTTTCGGTTAATCCTCTTCATGAAAACTGCCCACGGTTGGCTTTCATCCAGCTCTTTCAGCGTTCTAACTTGGTGCATTACCAACGCTGAAGTTTCTTTTCCGCACCATTCACACCGATTTGCTTTTAATCGTGCGCCGAGACTGGGCTTTTTCAGGATGCCTTTCGGCTTATGGATAATATCTGCTTCTTTTCCCAGCGGATAGGGGTCTCTTGCAAGACTGTCCTTCCACAGTAGTCGGATGCGCTCATTTCCATGCTTGTCCTGGAATTTTACCCCGATGTCCTTGACAATACGATATTGAGCAATAATTTTGCCTTTGGTTGTACGGTATTTACAGGCCAAGGTTTTATAGAAACTGTACTCCATGATATAGCGGAACTTGTGCAGCTTAGAGCGATTGTTTGCAATCGCATAATAATTACAGAATCCCCGCACCTCACCATTGTACTGGTCTAGGATACTCAGGTCTGTTCGTCCGACAAGTTTTCCACGATACGTGGGTTGCCAAATCTCTGTTCCATTGCGAACATCAATTCTCATGGCTCCCAGTTCCAGCAGCTTTTTTTGAATGACAGAAGTCGGAACTTCCAGCATTACATGGCCGCTGTAGTTTCGGGCTGTGGAACCGCTTTTTGTCTTTTTGGTGTGATTGCTCTGCGGTGTGACCCTGATGTCAAATCCCAAGAATTTTGCACGGTCTGTTGCTTTAGTGACCAGCGTCTTTTCTTCCGACAGTTCCAGTTTCAACTGTTCGGCGATATATACGCCGATTTCCTGCTTAACAGCCTGTGCATCCTCTTTGGCTCCGATGATACCGATAAGAAAATCGTCAGCGTAACGGACGTATTGCAGTCTGCGGAAATTTGTATCCATTGGATTTTTGCAGGGGATGGATTTGTGTACCTTATCCAGTTCCCGGATGCTTTCCAAAAGGGATTGCTTTTCTTCCTCAGACTGTGCCTTTGCCAGCTTCCTTTTGAGTCGGATTCTCTTTGCGCTCAGCTTATGGTATTCCACATTGACGGCTCGCTTGTTCCCACGGTCAAACCGTTTCTTGTATTCAGCCATATATTTGTCGAACTGGTCGAGATAGATATTGGCTAGAATGGGACTAATGATGCCGCCCTGCGGAGTGCCGCTGTAGCTTTGATGCAGTTGGTTATCTTCCATATATCCTGCGTTGAGAAATTTACGGATAAGGCGCAGAAAACGCTCATCTTTAATTCTCTTGCGAAGGATGCCAATCATGACATTGTGGTCAATATTGTCGAAGAATCCTTTAATGTCACCCTCAACAAACCACTTGCATCTGGTAAAGCGATTTTGAATCATCCTCAAAGCTGTGTGACAACTTCTGTCAGGCCGAAAGCCATGGGAGGCGTCCTCAAAGCTGTTCTCATAGATGGATTCCAACAGCATACGGACAACTTCCTGTACCAGCTTGTCGTCAATGGACGGAATACCCAGAGGACGGAGTTTTCCATTCTTCTTAGGGATATATGTCCGTCTGGACGGTTTGGGCTGGTAGGATTCGTCTTTCAGGGTTGCAATAAGCCTGTCGATTCTTTCAAGGCTCATTGCGTCGATGGTTTTTCCGTCTGTGCCTGCGGTCATGTTTCCCTGACTGGCATAAATATTCTGATATGCCCGTAAGAAAAATTCCCGATTGAACAGGTTGCGGTACAACCTGTCATAGACATAGCCGGATTGAGCTGAATGTTCTTGCAGACTGTTCAATACATTTTCTGGATCTCTCATAGTGCCTCACGCACCTTCCTTTCTGTTGTATTGAATTGAATGAACTGCCGCCCTTCGCCATGTGCGTGCCATTAATACGCTCGGACTACTACGGCGGCTCCGTTGCCATATTGGATATTCAGGGCCTACGCCCATAGCTCTTGTGAGCGTTCCAACTTAGGCAATCCCCATTTAGCAGCAGAGTAAAAAAGCATTGTTCATTGTCGGATGCGGTTTTCGTCCTTTTATGCTGATACATACGGACTGTGCATTCGGTTTCGCTCATCCTGCTCATGTTTCTACAGGTGAGATGCACAGCGTAACGGGTATAGCTGCCTTCCGTTACGACCACCACAAATGTCCCTCGGACTGCCGTTCAGCCAGTTTAGGTTTCATCCTTATATGAACTTTTGGTCTTGCTGCTCAGTCGTGGCACGGCAACTTGCCAACTTGCAGCTTTACGGTCATGCTGCTGTCCCCTTTGGGTTTCCCCGCCAGGTTAGCCGTTGACCACAGGCCTGAAACCTCACACCTGCCGCTTGCTAAGCGGATTTACTCTGCCCCTTATGGGCGCACTAACGAAGTGGTTGTGGATATGCTCATGATCTAAATGCGTTGCAACAAGCACTTGATACCGTTCACCCCACATTTCTTTTGCGAGCCGAATACCGATCTCGTGCGCCGTTTCCGGCGTGACCTCTCCCGGCGCAAAGCTCTGTATGGCGTGGTAGGCACAAATGCCGTCGTTTTTGTCGAACGCATTTTTTGCTAAAATCATTTCCTGCCGCGCCGTTTCTGCATCGCAGTTGACGCCGGACACAAAACGCTCAGTATCCCGCACGGTCTTGTTGCCGTCTTCCGCATACTCGATCACATCTGTCAATGATTGGTATTCTTCCTCTTTTAATCTCGGATCACCGATCACCAACGGATTCTGCGTCTTGTTCGGATTCTCAATGTAAAGCAGGCAGTCGCCGATCCAGCCGTTGATCTTCCAGATTTTTGTTACCGCCACTTTCGTTCTTCCTCCCGTTTTTCTTTCAGTACCTTTTGGTCGGATTTACGGATATACGTTCCGAGCTCCGAAGTCATCGGGTCGCGTTTGATTGGCTCCGTAACGTAACGATACAGCATAGATGCCAACGGCTTGATCTCATCGGTCAGTCGCTCAAATTCCTTCCAGTCAATCCTGCCGGTCGCATGTGCTATACGCGTAAACTGGTTCATGTTGTTGCCAATGTAACGCAGTTGCGACAGGATCAAATAAAAGTCAAACGGCGGGCGTTCCTGCGGAAGTACACCGTCGATAAGCTGCCGCACGTACGCCGACATGGATAAACCGGATTTGCTCGCTAAGGATTGCAGACGTGCCATTTGTGTTTCATTTAAGCGCAGCTCTAAACGGTAAGGGTATTTGTATTCGCCTTTTCTTATTGGTCTCACTTCTTTCTGCATGACGGGTTTTAGGGTGTCCCTAAAAAATCGGTGATTTTCACCGATCTACCATTCTTACGTAAGAATGGTATGCTTGCGAAAGCAAACTGAAAAAGTGCGTTTCGCACTTTTTCAGTTTGCCCGGGCGGCTTCCGCCGCAAATCTTTTTTGCTGATAGCAAAAAAACGAACGGAGTTCGCCCAAAATTCTGCGCCGCCGCACGCAAAAATGTGTCCGACAGACGCAGAAATTTGCTGATTAAGGAGAAGGTTTCCCGCAGTTTTTCACAGCGTTTTGCGAAAAAGTGGATTACTTTTCGCTCGATGCAGCGGAAGAATTTTCCTCGTCCATGCTGCACAACTCCACGTATTCGCGCACGGCTTTCGGCACGGACTTGTTATATTTTTGCGTTAAAATCTGTTCCGCCGCTGCCTGCAAATCCTTTTGCAGCGCGCCTATGAAATCCGTGCAGTACATCTCGAGCGCCCTTCTTTTTTCTGCACTTACGTTGAGTTTCACCACGATCTCCATCTGATTTTTCTTCATTCTCTTTCGCCTTTCTTTCAAAAATTTTTGTCTTCCATACATCCTTCGGCTCAGCCTGTTGCTCATCCGGAAGCAGTGCAGCTCTAACGGTTTGCATCCACAGCACGCAATGACCGGCATCCGAAAGCATAAATTTTCTCGCACTGAAATAGCCGGTCAAACAAAAGCCACAGGTATTATCGAAGAACTTAATGCTCTCTACACGCTTTGCAAGCTCCCAAATATTGGACGGAAATAGCTCAAAATCTTCCACGATTTTTGCAGCCGGAACACCTGTACGATCTCGCCGCACCAACCGCGCTATGGCTTCTGCTGCGTCCGGCAGACCGATGCAATAGCAGTTCACCGTGTATGCTTTTCCTTCAAGCAAACCGAAAAACTGCTCCATTTTTTCTTGCTCGAGCGGCAGCTCGCACAGAAAGCTACGCCCGTCGGAAACGAGCTTTTGCATCGCATACGTTTCCGAACTGTTGTAGATTCGAGCGATTTTCTGCGGCGTGACGCTGTACTCCGGCAGTAACTTTAAGCCTTCAAGCACCTGTAAAAAGCTCGTTTTCCCGACGCCCGGAAGCCCGGTAACTAAATAAATCGTCTGCAAAATTTCACCTCTCTATTTAATTTTTGTTTCATAGACCTGCTTATTTTTTCGGCACATAAGCTCATATTGTTTCTTAATTTCTCCCGAAATTCTTGTGCGCTCCGGTGCGGAAGCAAACCCATACGCATACTGATATTGCTTATTGCCGTTCTGATCTGTGTACGTTCCCATGCTCGGCGGCGAATAAAAATACCCGCGTTTGCCCTCCATGATCTTGCCGTATTTGAGCGCAAACACATCGTTTTGCAGCTCGGCATACGCTTTAACCGTATTGCGGTTCGCAGCTTTTCGCAGCGTGAGTTTTGTCTCTCCGACGTCTATCGCCGTACCGCCACCAATGACTTCAACCTCCGAGTTAAAATCAAAATTACGTGCAAGGAACGCCGTCATTTCTCTTTCAATCTCCGGCTTCAGCTCAACATACGGAACCCATTCACGCCTATCTTTAGCGAGATACGCGGGCATCAAAACCGAAAATCGATTGTGCTCATCCAACACCAGACGCACGCCGTTGATGCGGTAATCCTCATTGATGATGACATCCGCAAAGGCTACCACTTCACTTTCTGCGGCAGAAACCGGGCGAATAAACGCATGATAACGCTGCGTAGGTTCTTCTTCCGGCTCAAAAATTTCCTCGTCTTTAATTTCTTCCGGCACGGTTTTATTTGCCGGGTCTGCCGCAGCTGCCTGCACCTGTGCTAAGATACTCTCACGTCCAACCCCGACCTCTGCTGCAATTTGTGCCGCAAATAAATCCTGCTCAACCGGGTTTTCGACCGTCGCCAACACACGTACTGCTTCAACGGCATAGGTCAGACGGTCTTTATTCACGTTCATATCCAGCCCGTTTTTGCACATTTGCAGCCGGTATTCGGTATCACTTATTGCTGCCTTAAAAGCCTCAGCAAGGTGTTCTGCTCCGTCCTTCGGGTGCATCTTTATGAACTCATCCGGGTCTTTACCTTCGCCCAAGGAAGCTACGCTGACGCGCAGCTCCGGGCACGCAGAACGCAAAACCTGTATAGCTCTTTGCGTTGCTCTGATGCCCGCACTGTCGCTGTCATAACAAATAGTAAGCTCCTTGCAGCTCCGCCCAATCAGCTTTGCTTGTTCCTCCGTCAACGATGTACCGAGTGAAGCGACCGCACCAGCAAAGCCCGCTGTTTGCAGCGCGATCACGTCCATGTACCCTTCTGCGAGTATCAAATGGTCGCTGTGCGCCTTGCGTGCGAAGTTATATCCGTACAGATTATTGGACTTTCTGAATACCGGCGTGGTGTTGGTGTTTATGTATTTTGCCTTGTCCTCTTTGTTCAGGGCGCGTCCACCAAACGCAATTACATTGCCGACTGTATCAAAAATCGGGTACATGATTCGGTCTCGGAACCGATCCATAACGTGCCCGGTTTTACTTTGGTACGCAAGATTTGCGGTTATCATCTCATCATCCGTAAAGCCTTTATCGCGCAGATAATTCACAAGCCCAAAGCTTTCCGGCTTCGCATAACCTAAACCAAAATGTCGTACAGCGGCCATGCTCAAACCGCGTTCATTCAGCAAATAAGTTCGCCCGACACTGCCTTCATCGTCCTGTGTAAGCGAACGGAAGAAGTAACGTGCCGCCTCTCGGTTGCACGCACGAATACGATCTCTGAGCTCCTGCTCACGCTGATTGAGCTGTGCGCCTTTGGCATCAATCGTTATTCCGGCACGCTGGGCGAGCTGCTGCACCGCCTCCACGTAACTGAGATTATCCGTACCGCGAATAAAAGATATGACGTCGCCGCTCGTGCCGCAGCCGAAGCAGTAAAAGGAATTGGTCTTCTCATACAATACGCATGACGGTGTTTTTTCCTGATGGAACGGACAACAGCACGACATGGTTGAACCGTGCCGCGATAGATTCACACGTTCTGCTGCAACATCTATAATGCTCACGCGGCTTTTGATCTCATCAACCTGATCTCTCGATATTGCCAAAAAATTCACTCCTTTCTACGTTCATTTCTCTTTACAGTGAACGATTCATTTTTCTTTTCGGCTTGTCCATAATGTGCTCCGGCGTCTTTTCTTCCTGTTCAGGTGCTGCCTGCGCTGTTTTTATCGGCTGCGGCTGAATGCCTGATAAGCGCAGTGCTGCCAAAATCTGCGGCGCATGGCGCTTATATAGATCACCGATTGGTTTAAAAACCTTATCGATCTGCTCATTGATTTCCGCTTTTTCTTCATCCGTTTTGCCCGTTTTAAGCTCGGTTATGTAGTTCTTATACTCCACGCTCATGTGCTCCTTACGTGTGTCAGTGATTGGCAGACCCATGGCGGATTCAAGCATAACGGATAAAGCGTCTGCTTCAAACTCACGCTGTGCACGGCTTTTGCCGGTATCCATACCGTGTTGCAACATGCCGTGCGCCATCTCATGCAGCAGCGTCGATAATCGCTGTGTATCAGCAAGGCGGCTGTTAATCGTAATGTTGCATGTCTCTGATTCGTAATATCCGCGCAGCGCAACGCTCTTTAAATCAATCGTCCGCACCGGCATTCCGCAGCGGTTGCTGTATTCGCTGATAATGTCAAACGCCGCTGCGTGCAGCTCATCTGCGCAGCCGAGACCGACTAATTTAGGGTAATCTTCCGCAGGGCAATTCGTTTGTGCAATATCAAAGACAACTCCATAACGATAGAACTGCAATTCTTCACGTGTCTCAAGCATTCCGGCTTTTATCATGTCCCGTACTGCTTTTGGTGTGCTTTTCGTCAGTCTCTTCCATGGTTCACTTTCTTTGCCACGATAATAGGTAATATTATGGGGTACCCATATACGCATACCTTTTTCGCCCTTTTGTACGGTATAGCCCATTTTTTCAAATTGATTATATCCCGCAGTAAACATAGCATACGGATTTTGCTTGTAGATTAGCATCTGGTTGCGGACACTGTAATCTGGGAACCGGCTTGAAAAAATCAAAAATTCCGCAACATCTTTTGCATCTGCTTCCCAGTTTTCCGCAAGGTCAATAACGCGCTGCTTGGCGTCTGCACCCAGTTGCTTTACAAATTCTTCTTTTTCCTCTGGTGAACGATATTTTCCGTAACCGGGCATTACTCCTCACCTCCACCATAATTACGCAGCACGTCCAGATATTCTTCCGGCAGTGCAGCCAACTCATTTTTAATACGCACTTGCTGCTCCATCGGAAGATCTTCTAATGGCGTCAATCCGTCGATTTCAATGCCATCTCCTGCTGTTACAAATTCTTCTGGCATCTCAGCGCACCAAAGGTTCTCCCAGTCATCTTCACAAATTGCCATGCCTTCTGTGTACAGCAGCACAACACCATACATTTCTTTCATTTTGCCTTTCTCCTTTGCCGAAAATATAAGTTTACAGTTTTGTTTGCCGGAACTCCGGCGCAGCTTCTTGCTCCTTTCCTTTTATTTACAGGCCCCGCCGGGATTGTGACCGGCGCTCTGCATTACAAAAGCCCATCACCAAACGGTAATGAGCTTTCTCACTCTGCACGGGCAGGTTATTTTGTTATATTGCGGCTATTGACGATCCCTATTTGGGTAAAAAACAATTTGTAGAGTTCAAATTGCAGCTGTTCCGCTGTATACGGATCGTCCGACTGTATGTAGGGCTTAATCTGGTCTACTGTAAGTCCACGACTAAGAAGGTCAAGAATTACAGTTCTCTTTGCATCTGAAAGTTTTGGGTTTGAAATCAGCTCCGCAATACTTTCTTCTCCTATGCTTATATAAGTTACAATTTGCTTAATGTGCCCTTTACCATACATATAGTCGCTTGCCGTATAGCTTGTGCCAAATTTTGAATTGATGAGTTCAAGATCATTTTTAATTGAAACCTTATCCATAATCCCGCGTGCAATGCGCTCAAGCAGCACCGGAATATACATCGCATAACTCCCGAAGATCATCACCAAACCAATTGTGAAAAATCTATATGGCTCTGTGTTCTTTGATGCCTGCAACCATTCTTCATAATCTCCTCCCGAAATCAACAAACTGCCTATCCAAGGAAGGGTATATACATACCCAAAAAGCCTAAGATAGAAACATATAGGTGAGCTGACCCTTTGATACAAGCTATTGTTGTGATTTGAGGCCTTTGATACCACCTTATACGTCCCCGTAAAAAGCCCTATCAAAAGTGTCAGCACAAACAGATTTTCTGGTTTACTGAAAAATCCAACAACTTTTTGCATATTCTCGCACCTCTTTTCTTTCTTATCTGTATTATGTTACGATTATCATCTACATTTTGCACATCAATCGTGCGAAAATTTATTGACAGTATCATTACAAAGTGCTATAATATAAGTACCAAAGGAGGTTGTATAATGGCACAAACAAACGTCAATATTCGCATGGACAGCGATTTAAAAACACAATTCGAGGCTTTCTGCACTGATATGGGCATGACGATGACGACCGCTTTTACCGTTTTCGCAAAAAAAGCAGTACGCGAATATCGCATTCCTTTTGAAATCGGCGCCGAAGTACCGAACGCCGTAACAAGAAAAGCTATCGAAGACGCAAAAAACGGAATTGGAATAAGCAAAGGTTTTTCCTCCGTAAAAGAGCTGATGGAGGATCTGAATGCTGACGATTAAGTATCAGACGACCTTCAAAAAAGATTACAAGCGAATCGTCAAAAGGGGTTACGATATTCGACTTCTGGAAGAGGTTATCACCATTCTGGCTGAACAAAAGCCTTTGCCGGAAAATTATCGAGATCACAACCTGTCTGGCAATTATGCCGGTTGCAGGGAGTGCCATATCACCCCCGATTGGCTTCTAATTTATGAAATTCAAAACGATGAGCTCATCCTCTGCTTAACCAGAACCGGATCACACAGCGATTTATTCTAAATGTAAGGAGCACCCAAAATTACGGGTGCTCCTTTTACATATGTAAAGGCCTTTCCATGTTGCGCCGATATAAAATCAAGAAATTCTTTTTATGCCATAAACACTTCTTCTTTAAAAACTAAATTTGCAGTGCCCCACCGGGATTGTGACCGGCACTCTGCATTACGAAAGCCCATCACCAAACGGTAATGGGCCTTCTCACTCTGCACGGGTAGCTTAGGAATCGGCAACATTGCCGGTTTTACTTATTTACTTGCTTTTTTGACTTTGTGAAAAATCACAGCACCTAAACCGAGGCCGGAAACCGCAAGAGCGAGCAGTGCTGCATAAACACCGTGATTACTGCTGCCGGTCTTTGGGAATGCGCTGTTCGGGAAATTCATACCGGGCTTAACCTCAAACTGCACCTTTTCCCCGTCTCTTGTGATTTCGAAGCTGTAATAGTTTTTATCCTGTGAGAAGCCAGACGGAGCCTGCTTCTCATGGATTAGAAACTTGCCGTAAAGCAAACCATCAAGTTCATACACACCGGTTTCTTTTTCGCGCATATTGCCGACAAACGTATCTATGCCCTCTGTGTAACGACCATCGCCGTTTACATCGCGATAGATACCAAACACAGCGCCGGAAAGACGGTGCTGCGAGTCTCCTGCATCGACCTTGATCGTGCTAATGGAGCCATGCAGCGGAAGAATTCTAACGGTTTGATCTTTGTCGTTGATGTCTGCATGCATTGCAAACTCAAGTTCATCGCGATAGAGCGTTTCAAAAGCTACAATCTCAGTTTCGACCGTCAGCTCACGCGCGTCGAAAGTAAACGTCATCTCAACTTCGCCGGTGGTAGCTTTTGGCGTAAAGGTAGCTTCTGCCGTGATTTCTTTACCATCGATGAGCAGCTTATCATTTGTGGCTTTGTTCATCAGCACACCGGTAAGCTTATATTCTTTACCGGGGGTCAAATCCGTATAGCTCACAACATCGGTAATCGTGATCTTATCCGCTGTAATTTCCTTTTTGCCGTCTGCTGTTGCCTTTGTTCCGATTTCAGGATTCTTAATCTTTACCGTCTGCCCTTCGTCGTTGATGTCCGCATGGGTAGCAAGCAGCACGTTCTCACGGTACAAATCCTCGAAAACAACGATTTCTTTACCATGCAGACCGATTGCGTCAAAGATAAACGTAACGTCTACGCTGCCGGATGCTTCCGTTGCAACGAAAGTAGCTTCGGCTGTGACTTTCTCGCCGTTGATGAGCAGTTCTTTGCCGTTAGACTTGTCCATGAGAACGCCGGTTACACGATATTCTTTGCCGGGGGTAAGGTCTTTGTAGCTTACGGTATCGGTCAGTGTAACTTTATCCAGCGGATCGATTTCCTTCTCGCCCTCAAAGCTCGCTGTTGTGCCGATTTCAGGGGTCTTAACCTTAATCGTCTGGTCATCGTCCGTAATGTCTGCATGCGCGGCTACTTTAATATTTTCACGGTACAAATCCTCGAACACGACGATTTCCTTACCGTGAAGGCCGGTTGCATCAAAGACAAACGTAACGTCTACGCTGCCATTCTTAGCTTTTGCGATAAAGGTAGTTTCAGCGGTGATCTCTTTCCCATTCACAAGTAATTTTTCACCGGTTTCTTTATCCATCAGTACGCCGGTTACTTTGTACTCTTTACCGGGAACAAGACCGGTATACGATACCGTATCGGTCAGCGTAACTTTATCGAGCGGATCGACTTCTTTTTCTCCCTCAACGGTGGCCTTCGTGCCGATTTCAATCGGCACATTGTGGAAGCTTACAGAAGCAATTTCGCCTTCGCTGAGTTCTACGGTCTGCGGGTCAGGCAACTGATAGCCGTAGGTTTCCTTTGTATCGAGTTCTTCCACGCGGTACTGATACTTGGTCGCGCCGTCTTTGTCCGCGTAAATCGGGAGCGTTTCGGTAAGGATTTCGCCTGCGGCATTCGTTACATACTCTGCGGAATAATTATCCTCAAGGCGCGTCACGCGGAACTTGATGCCCTCGATTACGCCATCCTCAGAAGTCTTTACGATTTTGAGCTGTGCATTTTTCTGCACGTTGACAAGATCATAGCTATAAACCTTGCCATCCTCGGAGATTGAAACATCGAAGTCGCTGACGAGCTGGCGACCATTGCCGCCCTTTGTTTGATGCACGACGTATGTGCCGTAGGGCAGGAGCTTTGTAGTTGCCATGCCATCCGCGCCGGTGGTGATGTGGTCGCGCTCGGTCTCTTTGGCTGCGTCGAAGCTACCGGCGCTTTTGAGGTAAATGTCAAATTCAGCACCCTGTTCTTCTGCGAGGTCATCAAGGGTTTCATATTGCTTATGCAGCGCGATCTGGCCTTTCATGACTTCTTCGGTAAAATCTTCTGGAATTAAATCATATTCCAGTTCTTTGGTATCGGTTGTTGTGATGTATGTATGAACTTTGCTGTCTAACTTATAACCCAGTGGAACGCCGATTTCCTCGACGGTTACTAAAACGCCGATGGGAATGTTTCTGAGTACTGCCTGTCCTGATTTGTTCGTTGTTACGATGTTTTCAATTTTTTCATCGTTATTCGTATAGGTTATACGGTACTGAGCCCCTTCTAATGTTGCGTCGCCTTGCGGAACATTAGAATTTGTATCTGCATCTTTTTTTCTTACGGTAAGGCGAATTTTTGTAGGGTCATCCACAACATCAAGATTGGCACTCTTACCATTGATACTGAACCTGTGTACGTTTTTATCTAATGTGTATCCTAACGGGGCCACCTGCTCAATCGTTACGTAGTCACCATTTTCAAGCTTACGAGAAAGTGTTGCCTTGCCGTTTGCGTTTGTCGTGAACGTTGCAATAACGGGGTCATTTGCGTAGTCGTGATTGGGATTTACATACGCTTTATAAACGTTGTAAACAGCACCTTCGAGCGAATAATTTGCGTTGCCGTTTGTGATTTTTACATCGGCGCTGGTTTTGGTCAGTGTCACCGTATATTTAGGCTTTTCGCCCTTTATCTTGATATATGCCATGGTCTGCGTTGTGCCCGGGCAGGTCGCTTGGTGCTGAATATTGGCCTGCTGGTCTCTGTCCTCCCAAACGGCGATGCTGTTTTTATCACCGACGGTATAGCCTGCACCGATAATCGTGGTCTCTTGCTCCGGCAGCGTGCTCGCAGATATTGTCAGCGTATTGCCGTTACGGGAAATATCAAAGCCTGCTTTTTGAAAATCAAATAAATCCAGCACGCCGTTGGTATCGGTAACGGTGGCCTTATATTTGCCATTCACGAGCTGCAAAGCGATTTCTTGTGCATCGCTGCCGTCGCTGCTTTTGCCTGCAAAGGACGGGACGATTTCCGACCGCAAAAGACGATCTTTAAGTTCTGCGTAGTAACTGCGTACAACAGAACCGTTATATGCCAGATTTGCCATGCGCTCAACATCGGTATCGATGCCGGAACCCCAAGACCAGTTTGTCCCGTCTACGGTAATATAGCCTTCGGACGCCAGCCAAACAAGGTGCTGTGTGACCATCGTCTTTGCGGTCGCATCGCTGTACCAATCATTTTTACCGAGAGAGTTTGTCGTGTTGTAGCCATAAGCGATAATGCGGCGCATAGCTTCGGTCATACCGAAATTATCCCGCTGCACATAAGCACCGTTATTGACTCTGCCTTTACCATGCTGCAAACAGTAGGCCGGATAACTTACACCGTTTCGGTAGATGTCATACAGTGGAAATTCGCCAAGGTCATAAAGATAATTTGAACTGAAATTACCGTTGATGCCTACCGTGCGGTAACGCGTAACCGCCTCATCGCCGAGCGCTAATAGACTGATTTCATCCTCCGGGTTTGGCGTGGGGGAAGCAGTGGGTTCAGCCGTTGCTTCCGGCTCTGCACTGGTCTCCGGTTCAGTCGGTTCCTCTGTTGCCTCCGGTGAGGGCACTGCTGCCGGTTCGGCCGAGGGGGTTGTGCTTGCCTCCGGCGTTGCGGTCGGTTCTGCTGTGATTTCCGGTTTGGGTTCTGCATCCGGCTCCGCGCCCGGTGCAGCAGCTTCTTCCAGCTCAACAGCTGTGATCTCATCAGTTACTGTAACCGGTGCAGCTGCTTCATCGGCAAGAGCGCTCATCGGTACGGCGCTGAAAATCAGCAGCGTTGCAAGCAGACACGCAAGTGACTTTTTGAGCTTCTTTTTCATTTTTTTGCTTCCTTTCAAAGATTTTTCTATATGAAAAAAGCCGTATATAAAATGACACGGCTTGAATTTGAGCAGTAAAAAAGCACTCAATGTAAAATCGAGTGCTTCATTCTGCAATATTCACTTTATTTGATCCTTATCTATATTCCCAATGGCCGACTTCGTCTTGCGCGGGAATGTCCACAACCCAATATTTCTCTCCTGTATAATGTTTATACATCTCGCCGTATGTCATTGTGTAACTTCCGTGATCGTTTCCCAACTCCCACTCATAGTCTGAATGTGACTCAAATTCATCAACAGTGCTGAATTGTGTGCCGCAAGCATTGCACTGATACACCCAATCGCTGCCCATCCAATAATCTTCTTCCCAATGCCCGACTTCTTCTTGAGCAGGTACGTCCACGACCCAGACCTTTTCCTTGGGCTTCGGCGTCGCGGTGGGAACCGCCGTTGGTGCTGCGGTAGGAGCTGCCGTAGGCTTGGCTGTGGGAGCTGCGGTGGGTGCAGCTGTCGGTTTCGCAGTCGGTGCAGCTGTAGGTCTGGCCGTACTGCCGGAAGGCTTGCTGTTGGAAGTATTGGAGCTGCTCGGTTTTGCGGTTGCTGCCGGTTTCGGTATAGCCGTCGCGCTCGCTTTACCTGCCGTGCTGCTTTCGGTTTTACTCTCCGGTTTCGGCGTTGCGGTAGGCTTGACCGTTGCCGCAGCACCGGCAGAGGGAGTAGCCGTAGGCTTTGCCGATGCACTCGGCTTAGCGCTTGCAGCCGTGGAGCTTGTGGCAGAACTCGGCTTGCTGCTTGCTCCTGACGTGCTGTTCTCTTTAGCGTTTTCAGAAATCGTGCTGCTCACTGCGCTGGATGCAGAGCTTTCCGCAGCAGTGTTTTCGGCCGTGTTGCTGCCTGCACACGCTGCAAGCGATAACGTAAGCGCTGCCGCCATTAAAATAGCTGTGATTTTTCTTTTCATAGTCTTCACTCCCTGTTTAGTTTGATTATAATAAATGAGAAAAAATAAATCAAGTGCAAAACCGGCAACATTGCCGCTTTTCGCGCTTGACAAAACTTCAAAAGCGTCTATAATTAGAAATAGAAAGAGTGCTGCCGATGAACGGTTAGCCCTCAGTATTACTCAAAGAAGTTGAGCCGAATCCTTAGGCGAGGGCGGCTCACTTCTTTTTATGTTCGCGTTTACGAAATAGTTCGATGAGTGCGATAATGACGAGTGCCAACTGACACAGATCACTAAAGTTCAGCTCGAGCTTCATAAGCGTCATCCCTCTCTCCGTACTGGATTGAGGGATATTTTCATATCCAAGAAATGTTCCCTCGTACGGTGCAGAAAATCTGCATCTGAGGGCTAAACCGTCCACCGTTATGGCAGCACCCGAACCGCATTTGCGGTTCGTTTTCATTCTACCAGATTTGGCTTTATATGGCAAGATTTTTATTCGACACTCACGGCCACCAGTTTGCAGTTTAGTGCGGCTGCTATCCGCAGCAGTGCTCGGAGCTGCACCATGTGCTTTTTCTGCTCCATGAGTGCAACCTCCGTCCACGAAACTCCGGCGGCAGAAGCTAATTCGCGCTGCGATATTTTAAGCGCACGCCGCTGTAAGATCAGGCTATCAATCAGCTCTATATAAGTGTTTGGCATTCTATCATTTCCTTTCAGAACCGGCAATGTTGCCGGTTTTCTTTTTTTGTCTGCGGCGGATTAGCAAGATCAACAGCAGCAACAGCATCGCCGCAAAGGAAGCTATGAGGCCGATCACAAGCCCTTCCGCATATTTTTCTATCCACGTGCTGCCCTCCGGCACTACCTTTTCTTCAACTTCCGCTATGGCTTCTTCGGCCATTTCCACTCTGTGGCCGCGCACAAGCAATCTGTGCGTATTCACGCCATACGGTGTGCAGGTGAGCAATGTGACGTAATCTTGCTGCGTATCGATACGGATCAAATCAATGTCTGTGGGCTCCACCACTGCGATGTTGTCCACTTCGTAAGCTAATTTCTGGTTGCACACCGTGATGAAGAACATATCTCCAAGCTTAAGCTTATCGAGGTCGGTAAAAAGCTTTGCGCTTGCCATGCCGGAGTGTGCAGAGATCACGGCGTGTGTGCCGATGCCGCCCACCGGCAGCGACGTGCCTTCCATGTGACCCGCGCCCTTTTCCATCGCAGCGCCGGTCGTGCCGTGGTATATAGGCAGGTCTATGTTAATGGCCGGTATCTCGATGTAGCCCATGATGCCGTTATTGGCAAGGTTCAGAAGATCTTCGTATGGAGGTAAGCTTTCTTTTATTTTTTCAATATCTTCAATCTGCACGGTAGAAATCGTTTTGTTATACTCCCGTGCTGCCTCCAACGCGGCGTCTATTTCCGAGGTATCAAGCTGCTGGATTTTTTCCTCGTATTCTGTCTGCACAAGCGATTGCGTGTGCTCGTTATTGATGGATGCAATTAGCGGGTACGCAGCTGCACCTGCGCCGAGCAGGATCACAAGGATAAAACAGATAATGATGATGGTGTTTTTGCGTTTGCTCATCGTTTAACCCCTCCAATCTTTTTGGCGATGACGATCAGTCTGCCGTTATCGCTGCTGTATTCGCATGTCGATAGAGTAACTAATTTATCTCCATATTCGGCATCAATGCCCGTATCATATAGAGCACGCTGCTTACATTCCTGTACGTATGTATTAAAGGTTAATTCGTTGTTCTCGATGTAGTTGTAGTATTGAAAACTGTCTGCTTGATAGGCCGTTGTGATGACGACCGCCATGATCTCATATAGCCCCAACTCGTCTAACGTATCAAAGCGCACGTATTTGTGCTGCTGAAAAAAGCTCTGTTGTTTATAAAGCTCGAGATCGCTGAACATGCCGCCGTCGAGCATGTGATGGCCGTAAATTATCAAGTTATTGCATGTGCGTATATCGCAGTTTTCTTGTAGGTACGGCGTCCCAAGGTTGCTATATTCTTTTTCAAAATTGCGGCGCAGATAAAAATTCGGGCTATCCAGAGATTGCATCACCGGGTAGTTGATCTCTGTGCCCGGCACGCGTATCCATCCCACAAAGTCCGAATTGTAGTCGTGCAGCTCCCCATAAACTTCGAGCAGTTGTGCTGCGCGCTTATCCTCTGCATTGCTGATTTGCTCTAAATCTCCTAACTCACTTTCAACTGCATCCACTTTTTCGGCTATTGAGCTAAATAGCTCTTTCTGCTCTGCTTTTTGCTGTTGGTTATCAATAAGCAGATACGCGCAAAATCCCGCGACGCACAGCAGTAAAATCGCGATGATAATGGCTATAATCTGCGCACCTTTGTGCATTCGCTTTTGGGGCATGTTTTCACCTTCTTCAATTTTTCCTTTTCACCCAAAGCCTACACACAATGGTTGCAGGCTTTGGGTGGGGCTCAGTGCTGTCACTGAGCCCTCCCTGCGAGGTAAACCTAATTCAAAATTTTGGTGTACTCTTACTTATCTTCCTGCTCTTTTCTTCTCTTGAAAACCAAGAAGAAAATGAATGCGGAAGTACCGAGGCAGAAGACGAGAACGCCGCCGATAGCAAGCGCCTGCGTACCTCTATCACCGGTCATCGGAGTAATGAAAACTCTTGTGTTCACAACTGTCAATGGCGCAATTGCGTTGGTAGAATCAGTATCCATCTCATCGTCGAGCATTGTGACGTCGTTGCCGTCAACCGTTGCAGATGCAGTCTGGTAGTTATGAGCGAGCTGCGTCTGCGGGATGTTTGCGAGGTGCAGATCGAGATTATTGTCAAAGCCATAGCGCGGGTCATTCTGGATAACACCAAGCGTGTCCTTACTGTAAATGTCGCACGGACGGTTTGCATCATCGACGGACGTAATCGTTACGTCGATATTATTCTTGAGCAGCGTGTAGCCGTTTGCAGTCTCGAGCTCTGTCCAGATGTACTGGTCGTCCTCAACGCCTTTAAGGATGATCTGGCCCTTTTTGCCATTCCATTCGACGGGGTGCATTGCTGTTGCAGAGGCTTCTTTGTCCGTGTGTCCGGTAACATACCAGATGCCCTCGTCCTCATTAAGCTGTGCAATTACATAGTAGCCATCGGACGCATTCTGCGCTTTAAAGAGGACGTTATCGAACATCGTCTGTTCTTCTTTACCGTCGCTAAAGGTTTTCGTGATGTTCGTCGCATACGTGTAAATATGCGCGTCGTCGATAAGGGTGTCGTAGTAGGTGTCATTGGTACGCTTCCATGTGAGGACGACTTCGTTTTTGTTTCCGTTGTCACCGTAAACCAGAGACTCATCAGAATTGAGTTTTGCGTCGTAACGGATACGAAGTGTGTAATTGCTGTAACCTGCATAGAGCTTGCCGTTATCGTTATCGTAAGCCGTATTGGCTGTGTTGATCTCGGCAAGGCCATCATCGGTCATGGAGATCGTCATCGTATGCGTACCGTCGTTGTTTTCTTCGCGCGTAACTTTGAATTTGCCGTCGGACTGCTTCCACGTGGTAACTTTGTTGGTGCAATTTGCATCGGTAAAGAATTCGAGTGTAACGCTGTTCGTGCCGCCTACATAAGAGAGGCCGCGGGCCAGAACATCTTGGAACGTATACGCGCTGATATTGGTGGCCGCAGACGTGATCGTCGGCAGTGTGGAGATGATCTGATATTCTACGGTGTCGCCTGCGGATGCCGTTGCGTTGTGTGTAAAGCCGTCGGTGATAACATCAGATGCGTTATTTATGCCAGTGTCTTTTGCAGCTTCACGCACGGTTTTTTTCAGTGTGACAATACCCGTTTCGTTTTTGGGGTAGAGGACAACATTGTAGTTCCAATCTTGACCGCCGGTCGTAATCTGGTTGCCGGAACCGTCTGCCATACCACCGTCAACAGTGGTCATCGGGAGACTGACAAAGCACGGATTTGTTGTACCTGTCACCATTTCCGGTGTGCGGGTTTCAACCAGCAGATAGAGACCTACGGGGAGGCCGGTTACGTTGCTGTAGCCGTCCTCGTTCGTTTCGGGCATTGCCGTACCGCCGTTGTTTTTTACGTAGGCTTCGAGCGAATTCTTAACAGTCGTGGAATTGGCTTCAAGAGCAGCTTTAAGTGCTGCACTAAGTACGTCGGACTGGTAATACCAGTTGTTTGCATCAAGTGCATTTGCGTTTTCATAGCTGTTTTTGCCGTCTGCAAGGCCGATAGCAGCGAGCATATCTGCGCCTTTGACTTTATCGATTGCATACAGCACCTCAATGTGGCTGTCGGTACGACCGCCGTCTTTTTCGGACTCCGTGAACTGCGTGATGTCCGCAATTTTGAGGTAAGTATACTCGACACCTTTAATTGCATAGCCGTTGCTTGCCTGTCCATTACCAAGTGCAGAAGATGCGCTGTTCGCACCGGTACGCGTTGTGCCACCAAGCACTTCATTTACTTTTGCGTCATACTGGCCGGTAGAAACGTAGCTGTCCTCATTCCACACGCCATCTTTTTTGGCGTTGGTAAAGTCATACTTATAAATGGACAGCTGTGCCTTTGCGTCCATATCGATGGTAGCTTTATCGATAGTAGCCGCTGAGGCCGAGATCAAAGAGGTGCAGGCCAGAGCTGCTGCCAAAGCCAAAGCACCAATGCGAGAGATTAACTTGGATTTTGCCATTTTTCTACATTCCTTTCATTTTATTTTTTTATGTTCTAAGAGAGTGTAGATGCTCTCTTAAAATAACTTTTTCTTCCACAGCCATGCTGCAAAGCAGGACACGGAAATCAGTGCGAGAGCAATGCCCACCGGCACGCTCACCATGCCATTGCCGCCGGAGGACGGCAATGTGTAGTTTTGATTGTTGACTGCCGTTACAGTCACATCGACGATTTCTGTTCCGTCGTCGAGCACCTGCGGTAAGCTGCCGATAAACATCGGCGCTGCGAGCAATGTGTTGCCGGACTTCGTGCCGGTTTCGGTCAAACGGTAGGTGATTGTAACGGTCTGGTTATCGACCTGAAGCCCATTAAAGGTAGCGACGCCGTTTTCATCGGTCTCCAAAGCGCCGTCAACGACTGCACTTGTGCAGCCCCCGATTGAAGGCTTGCTGTCTTCTGCGCGGGCTTCCACCGGGGCCCAAGTCGCGCCATCGTCAGTGCTGTACTCGAGCGTAAACTCTACGCCCGGCATGGCGTTGCCGTCAGTATCGATCTTTTTAGCTGTAATGGAGCCCACGCTCGGAGTGTTTTCCTGCGTGACTTCTACGACCTGCTCATCGTACTCGATTGCAAAGTCATGCACGGTATCATCAAGTTCATAACCCTTCGGAGCCATCACCTCTGACCAGTGGTATTGTCCGTAAAGGATCGAGTCTACCTTGATTTTTCCGTCCGGCCCGGAAGTTTCGGTTGCAATTACATTGTTGTTATCGTCTGTAATCTCAAACTTCGCGCCTTCGAGCGGCGTCACACCGTCGTGGTCTACTTTAAGGATTTCAAGCGTGCCGCGTGCAATTTGGTTGTAAAAGCGAACCTCTGCCGTCTGCCCATAGGTAAGTGTTATCGTCTGTGCATCCGGCGTGCGATATTTATCCGGCACGTTGATTTCTTCGACCTTGTACTCATACAGTTGCGTTGCATCTGCATCGACGTACACAGGCATCTGATCTGTAATGATCTCACCGGCCGCATTGGTGGTATACGTTTTGCTATACCCATCCGCAAGCCGTGTGACCTTGAATGTAAAACCGGCAACATTGCCGTCTTCGGAGGTCTTCACGATTTTGAGCGGCGCATACTTGAGCTCGTTTGTGAGCGTCATCTCATACGTTTTGCCGTTTTCGTGGACGTCAACATCCATGTCTTTAAATTCTCGCCCCGGGACGCCTTTGACCTGATGCAGCGTATACGTGCCGTAGGGCAGGTCTTTGGTGGTCGCCTTGCCGTCCGCACTGGTCACAAGATAATCTCGTTCTGTGTCTTTTGCGTTGGCATAGCTACCGGCAGATTTGAGATACACCTGATATTCAGCGCCTTGCTCAAGCTGTGCATCCGCACCGAGCATTTCAATCTGTTTGGTAATCCGGATGTGTCCTTTAAAGACATCTTCGGTGAAATCTTCGGGTTCCATTTCGTATACGGCAGAAGTTACTTTGTCCGACGTAACATTGTACGTATGCACCGTTGAATCAAGCTTGTAGCCGACCGGAGCTGAGATTTCCTGAATTTTTATCTCGCCCAAAGGCACGTTGGTAAAATAGAGAATTCCTGAACTATTGGTCGTTTTTTGAACGGTTTTATCTACACCGTTTTCTTTATACGTAATTGCGTATACAGCACCCGCAAGTGATGCGTTACCAACAGCTACATTTGTGTTAGTTCCAGAATCTTTCTTTTTTACCATGATCTTGACATATTGTGGGTCATCCACAACATCCATTGTTGCCGAGTTGTAAGCAAGATAGAACGAATGTGGCGTCGTATCTTTTACATATCCGGGAGGCGGAGTTCGTTCCAAAATTGTATATGTTCTATTTGGGTATAATTTGCGGCTTAACGTCGCAACGCCCGCCGAGTTAGTTGTGAACGATGCAACCGGCGTACCCGTAGCAGAATTACCTTCGTACACATCGTACACAGCTCCGGCAAGACTGTAATTGCTGTTACCTGCCGTGATCGACGTGTTAGCACTCGTTTTGGTTAGTGTCACCGTCTTAATCAAAGGCACATCGCTGACATTCAGAGTCGCGTCAGCATTGTTGATCCTAACGGTATGCCTTGTCGTGTCCAAAGCATACCCCGGAGGAGCCTTAGATTCCACGGCGGTATATGTGCCGTTTTTGAGTTTCACATTTGAAGTGCCCTTGCCAGACGAATCTGTGGTGATGGATGCAACTTCCGTGCCTGAACTGTTATAGATTTTATACACTGCTCCGGCGAGGCTATACCCACTGTCGCCGTTTGTGATTGAGACATTGGCACTCGTCTTTGTGAGGTTGATATTGTACTCATAGATAATCGGTGTATCGGAGACATTGAGTGTCTTATTACCGTCCATCGTTACTGTATGAGTTTCATTATCAACGGAGAATCCTTTCGGTGCGGTCTTCTCCTTTACGCTCACTGTTCCCGCAGGCACAACAAGACTCGCCGATCCTGACGAGTTAGTTGTAAGCGTACCAAGTAATGCATTCGATGTTACTGTTGGAGTATAAATAGTTTGCGTAGTTTTATTCGTAAGATATGTCGATGAAGCATATCCTGTATAGGTCGTACCGTTTGAATGGGTATATTCAACCCTATACCACGATCCTGATGTGCTAAGATACTTTACGCTTGCTCCATTGGTCATGGTTATCAACACAGAACTGCTTGTATTGGCAGAGCTACGCAAATTAAGGCCACCACTTGCATTTACGGTGTAATACGTGACTGTTGAGGTTGTATAAGTGGTTTTGTTACCGTAAACTTCGTACACTGCACCAGACAAGCTGTAATTGCTGTTATTGTTTGTCAACGAGGGATTAGAGCTTGTCTTATTGAGCGTCAGTGTATATTCAGACGGTGCGTACTTAATAACCACGTAATAAGAAGGGCTGGTCTTAGGTGTTATGGTCGAAATATGGTTATTGGAACCAAAACTATGCCACATATTATCTTCGCTGGAGGAGTTTCCCCAGAAAAAGCCAATATGCGTATCTCGGTCACTGGCCGATGCTGTTGTCGGCAACATTAAAATAATGTCACCTTTTTCAAGCACACCAGACGAAAGCATATCGCTCTTTGACTGGAATGCATATGACTTAAGATCACCGTTTGCAATCCAGAAGCAATAGTTTGATGCACCTGCCAAAAGGTTTCGGCTTTTATACGAGCTGTACCAATCTGCAGAACGACCACCGACCGCCTTAGTCATAAGCCCCTGAACCGAGCTCGCAGGCAACGCAGTATGATTATTCAAGTCAGACGTACCCGCATTTAACCCCAATTTACAAAGCACATAGCTGACAAAGCCAGCACAGTTCATACCCACGCTGCCATTGTAGCTTGTATCTCCTTTAGGAGACTGGCTATCCCCGCCTACATATGTAGTACCCAAATAGTAGTTATCACTTTGATGCGAAGTAAGTTCAGCTACAACTTTGTCTCTTGTTACTCCGTAATCAGATATTGTTTTCGTCCCATTAGGTCGATTAAGATACTGATTGACCCAACTCCATGTGTAATCATCCAGTAGCGTGGATACTCCGTATTCTAATACCGGTTCAGGGTTTTCCTTTTTACCAGTCTCACTCATGACCTCAAAGTGCAAATGTGGGCCAGTAGAATTGCCAGTGCTGCCGACGCGCCCGATGCGCTGCCCACGCACGACTTTTTCGCCTTGCTGCACGTTAATTTCAGATAGATGTGCATACAGTGTGGTATTTCCATCTGGATGTTCAATCTGAATCATGTGCCCGTAGCTCATCATGCCGGTGGTGTCATACGATCCGTCCCAAATCTGCACATAAGTTACAGTGCCTTCTTCGGCTGCCACCACAGCAGAACCAGTAACAGCAGCTATATCCCAAGCTTTGTGTTGCTCACTGTATTCCTGCGTAATTTCGTCGCCGTCGGGAACTGGGAACAGGTAAAGTCCGCCGGTCTCATAGTCCGTTAAGACCTCGTGCTCAAGCTTTATTGGGTTTGTAACCGGCTGCGGTGACGGCGTAGGCGTCGGCGTTACAGTAGGGGATGCGCTCGGTAAAGCGGGCGTAGGAGATGCGGCAGCACTCGGCTCCGGCGTGCTCGTCGGCGTTGCGGTAACTTCGGGTGCAGCCGTGGGCGCTGCGGTAGGTTCTGCCGTCGGGGTCGGTGTAGCGGTGCTTTCCGGCGTAGGTGTTGGCTCCTGCGTTGGCTCTGTGGTAGATTCCGGGGTAGGCTCCGGTGTCGCTTCAACCTCGGTCGGAAGATCTTCCGAAATTTCTTCCTGCCCGGTATCTACATCAAACGAAACTTCAAAGCTCGGACTTTCCACAGGCACATCGGCTTCATCCGCCAGAGCACTTAACGGCAGTGACATCGTAAGGATCAACGCCGCAAGCGCTCCGGCCAAAATCCGTTTTGCTTTCTTCATTTTTTGCCATTCCTTTCGTTAGATTTTTATATGAAAAAAGCCGCACTCAAAAAGTACGGCTTGAATTTTTGCAGTAAAAAAGCACCCGATAAAACGGATGCTTCATGCTGCAATATTCAATTTTTTATTTGTATTCCCAGTGACCTTGTTCTTCTTGCGCAGGCTCATCAACAACCCAATGCTGACCTGTTTTTACCCAATAAGATTCTCCCGGAACTTCTGTATAACTTCCCATTGAATGCTTTCCTGCTTCGACAAGAGGGATTACATGTTCATGGAAGGCATCTGTTGTCGAAAAAGTCTCTTTACACTCATTACATCTATACACTACATCACTCCACCAATACCCATCTTCTTCCCAATGACCAACCTCTTCTTTTGCCGGAACATCTACAACCCAAACTTTCTGTGGCTCTGGTGTTGCAGTAGGCTTAGAAGTTGGCTTTGCGGTAGGTGCTGCCGTAGGCTTGACCGTCGGAGCTGTTGTGGGTTTCGCGGTAGGTGCAGCCGTCGGTTTAGCCGTTGCCGTAGGCTTTGGCGTCGCGGTTGCAGACGGCTTAGAGGTAGGCTTGGCAGTCGGCGTCGCTGTGGGTTTTGCCGTCGGTGCAGTTGTCGGTTTTACGGTTGCTGTAGCAGAAGGCTTCGCGGTCGCGCTGTTGCCGGAAGAAGGCTTGCTTGCGGTATTACTGCCGGAGCTGGGCTTCGTTGTGGCAGACGGTTTTGCGGTTGCACTCGGCTTCGATACTGTGCTACCAGTAGAACTTGAAGACGACGGCTTGCTCGTTGTGCTGTTCTCCGTTTTAGACGAGGCAGACGAGCTGCTTCCCTTCGAGCTTTCGGTTTTGCTGCTTTCTGTTTTTGCACCCGGTGTCGCCGTGGGTTTTGCACTCGCGGTGCTCGAGCTTGCAGCCGGTTTGCTGCTCGCATCGTTCTTTTCCGATACCGTGCTGCTTACCGCACTGGATGTGGAGCTTTCCGTTACGGCGCTTTCGGTATTGCTGCCCACACACGCCGCAAGCGATACCGTAAGCGCCGCCGCCATCAATATTGCTGTGATCTTTTTCTTCATAGTCGTTCACTCCTCATTGGTTTCATTATAATTCCTATTAAGTTGAAAAGCAAGAAAACCGGCAATATTGCCGGTTCCTGTATTTCAAGACAGGTTAAATTTTTCTTTTCCTCCGTAATTACGCAGAACATCCAGATATTCTTCTGGTAGTGCGTCCAGCTCATTTTTAATCCGTGTCTGCTGCTCTATCGGAAGATCTTCTAATGGTGTCAATCCGTCGATTTCAATACCGTCTCCTTCTGTCACAAACTCTTCCGGCATCTCGGCGCACCAGAGATCTTCCCAGTCGTCCTCGCAAATCGCCATACCTTCTGTGTACAACACAACTCCGTACATTGCCTTCATTCTGCACCGCTCCTTTTCATGTTTCTGATTCTCTTGTGTATCTCATTATATTTTGTGCTCTGCAAAATTGCAATAGGTCTAAAATGAGGTGTCGGTTTCTTCCGACACCTCATTAAGCTTTGCCAAATTCTCATTGTACTTTTCGATCATGTCCGACTCCTGCAACTGTCGCCACACATAAGCCGTGGCAATGCAGTCGGCAGCCGCGCTGTGCCAATTCGCACCTTTGTACCCGAGATAGTCCGCCAATACCGCAAGCTTTTTCCATTTATAGTTCACGTCCTCACCTTCACCACGCAGTTCTCCGTATACGACCGCACCGTAAAGCATCGGATCATCAATCACGGCATCTGGTCGGAGTCGAATACCGTAACGCTCGAGAAATAGAATATCAAACTGCTTGCCGTTGTAGGCAATAACCGTTTCGGCGTTTTGCAGCAGCGCCGCCATTTCGCCGATTTTATCGATGATTCCCGGCGCATCCTCAACGTCCTCTGGTGAAATACCATTCACGCGCTGCGCACCCGACCACTCTTTGGTATATGCAGGCTTAAATCGAGATTCAAAAAGTACCCCACCGTCTACCGTCGTAATCGCAGCTTCAAGGATTTCATCCTCAGCAAAATTCAAGCCGGTCGTTTCCAAATCAAAAACGAGTTTGAGGTTTGTCGGACGCTTAGACACAGCCGCACAAATAGCAGCGCATTTTTGCCGATAGATATTTAGATTTTCCCGTTTACGCTGTGCTTCTTGTTCAGCCAATGCAACCGCCCTTTCCTTTGCACGCTTTGCCGCGTCTTTGGCACTTCTCTCGGCGCGGATCAATGCGAGTTCCGTTTCGGACATTCTCCGCACTTGGTCAGCTCGAAAATATACCGCCTTAGACCAAGAGCGATTGCAGTACATGAGTTCGCCCTCGTTCTCTACGGGACAATATCCTCGCTTATGCCACTGTTTCTCAGTGGCGATTTGGGCCTTCTCATCCTCCGATAACTCATTATAAACTCTGTATTTCGTTGTCATTTTGTTTCACCTCGTTTTTCAAAACATCTCTCAGCACCTGAGCAATCGTAACTGCATCCGCACGCGGCATATTTCGCACGAGAAGTTTATCAACGATCCATGCTGACTCATTCAAGCTCTCGATTTCCGGGAGGGCTATGCCGTAATTCGGCACGGATATGTAATACGTAACCGTTGTACCGACTAAGGGTAGGTTTTCCATGATTTTTGCAATAACAACTGTAATACTTGAACGCGATTTAATACGCACAATTTGCGCGTCTCTGTTACCTTGTACGGTATATTCTGCGCTCCATGTTTCTGTTGATGTTCTAATTAACACCATTACTGCACGCTCCTTTGTTCAAAACCGGCAACATTGCCGGTTTTCATTTTGTACGCTTCTAATATTGCTCCTTCAATTTCTCTGCGAGCAGCATGTGTACAGGGCGTAAATGCAAAATTTGCTGCACGCCCGGCTTTCCACGCACGTGCTTCTGAATGGACAATCGGAAAGCGCACATACATTTTGCCTTTATCCTCATAGACGCGGATGCCGTTTATCGCATATCCGTCTGCCGTCAAGATATTTGCGACTGCGCGGAGCCTTGGGTCAGAACCGCGCAGCGGGTGTACATTGATCTTTCTGAATTTCATCCCATGTACCCTCTCAAATACCGATTCAGTAAAGCCGTGACTTTTTCAGGGTCTTCCTTATCCGCAAGCTTGAGAACTTTTAAAATTGCCTGTTCAAGCTTGTCCTGCTTCGGCTTTTCCGACTTTTCACTCTTTTCTTCTTTCTCGCCAGAACCGGCAATATTGCCGGTTTCCCGTCCGCGCTCCACAGCACGTTCACGGGCTTCTTTAATGTCTAAGCGTCCCTCTGCCACGTCGTCTTTTTCTTCCGTTGTAAGCTGTTCAGACATTTGCTTATAATAGCGCACAGAGCGTTCAGAAACGCCCATCAGCTTTGCAAGATGCTCCTGCATACCGCCTTTTATCTCACCGGCTTCTTTCATTTCTTCAAGCAGCTCTCGATATTCTTCGTAAAGCTGCAATTTGCGCTGCGGTGTGTATTCGCGGCTTGCATTGGCCTGATGCAGCATCAACTGTGCTTTACGTACCGATTTCGTTTCAAATACATAGCACGGCACTTTTTCCCAATGCAGATACGTTGTAATTGCTCTAAAGCGCCGTTCACCGGAGAACAGCGTGTAGCGGTTTCCGTTTACGATCACGCCCAACGGTGTGAGCAAACCGACTTCATCGATATTCGCCGCAAGCTCTTTGTAGGATTCCTCATTGTCATCGGCTGCGTAAGAGTTCTTCGCCGCAAAATCGATCAGCGCCGTATCGATCAGCTCAAATCTGCCGTTCTGTGCGGCGTTATCTGTTGCTGCTTTCAAACTATTTAACCCGGCGTTGATATTACCTAAATTCAGCTTTTTCATGCTTACGCACCAACCTTTCTCAAAAACTCGTCTGCCAGAGCCTGATAATCTATATTTCCGTTGCTGCGCTTATCAAAAACGCAGATTGGCTCGCGTGCATTTACCGCACGGATTAGCGCCACATTGCGGCGAATCGTCGTGTTGAACATCGGCAGCAAATCCTGTCCCAAAAGGACTTCGCGGAATACACTGCGCAAGCCGCGCCGCTCATCCATCGTGATAAGCCCGCCAAGAATTTTCAAATTTGGATTTATCGTGCGGCGAATATCCGCGATAGCCTCCGCTTTGAGCGTCAGCGCATGGATGCCATAGTCTTCGGCAAACATCGGCATGATGATCGCATCCGCATAATAGTGTACAATATCCATCAGCCTGCCACCCTGCGGAGGGCAGTCGATGATGACGAAATCATAATCTGGAAGATCTTCCAGTGCCTTTTCCAACGTGTTCAGATAAGGCGCACCATTCATTTTCTGACGAATCAAATCTTCTTCAATTATGCTCAGCGTTCGGTCAGACGGCAGCACATCTACGCCAAAGCGTGTTGTCTGCACGGTCTCTGTGCAAGTCGCCTGCCCACGCAGCACCTCAAGTAAGGACGGAGATACGGCCACATCATAATTGAGCGTAGCATAGCCCTGCGGGTCTGCATCGATCAACAGCACACGGTAGCCGCGCTGTGCCAAGCACGCGGAGAGATTGACGGCCGTCATCGTTTTGCCAACGCCGCCCTTTTCGTTTGTAATTGCGATTTTCTTGATTTGTCTCATAATGAGCCTCCTAAAACTCCCGAAACCGGGGAAATATAAAAAACCGGCAACATTGCCGGTTTCCGTCAGAAATATGAAATTAAGATATGAAAAAGAGCAGCCTTTCGGTTGCTCCTTATCTACACTATATAGCACGCCTGCTTCACACGCAGGAGGTCCGCGGTTCGAGCCCGCGCGTTTCCACCAAAAAAGAGCTGTCTCTTTAGAGACAGCTCTTTTTCTATGCTCAATCCCAATCCACCGCTTGACAAATCCCCGAACCGTTTCCTCGGTTCACTTCATCCTACCAAATCATACACGACCCGAGAGGATTTTTACTTATAAAAATCCCACCGCACCACACGGGAGCTTTCAGGGCCCGTATGGCACGGTGGGGTTATAACTTCTCTGCAAGGGGAAAACGCAGAAGATGGGTTATCCGTTTTTTTCGGGGACAAACATCATCACAAAACTAACGAGCAAAGACACACAGCAACACCAAATGGCCTTTGTCCCAAGCAGGCCACTCATCAGGCTGCCAAGGCCGGCGCCGATGCCGAACACAAAAATAACACCGAAATACGTCAGCGATTTCTGCAAAATCTCTTTATCCCGCGTTCTGAAATACGCGCACAGTGCCTCGGTGCCGGAGCGCATGTTGCCGATGCACATCGTGCTCGCATACGCGTGGCCGCGCACCTTGTGGAACGTCTGCACCTGCATGGCACATACAAACGAGACCATCGCGTTCGCAAGCGGTTCAAAGTATGCCGGCAAAAAGCCGACGACAAGCAAAAACACGATCTCGCAGAACAAAATGATCTGCCGCCAGTGGATTTTCTCATACGTCTTAAAACAAATGTGTATCAGCTCCGCAGCCGCTGTACCGATCAAAAACGATACCACCGGGATAAGGTACTTCACCACGTTCGGCCAGTCCTTCTGGAACAGCGCCGTGCTCAAAAAAACAATGTTGCCCGTCTGCGCGTTGGCAAAAACCTCGCCGCGACAAAAGTAGGTATATGCGTCCTGAAATCCGCCGGAGAGAATGATGAACACTGCCGCGCGGAAGCTGTCGGACATCTGTCCGTGCAGATGAAACGGCTCAGCGACCTTCATAGGCGTGCTCCTTTTCCGGCACAGTGAAAACGACCGCCGTGTACGAGAGCACAAAGCCGAGCGCATACAGGGCAAGCGCAATGTAGCTGCCGCCCACAACGCATTTTGCAATCATCCCAAGGAAAAAGCCAATCGCAAATACAGCCGCCGTAAAGCGAACGCGACCGGTATCCTCGCCGATGTGCTGCGCTGCATGCACCACCATCGCCAGCATACCTGCGTCAAAGAAAATACCCATAATGATTTCAAAAACTACCGCTTCCATTTTATACCTTCTTCGTTTGGCGCACAAAACCTTGAAACGCCGCTTTTTATCTACGCTTTTCAGCACAAAATCTGCGCGAAATCATCTTGACTTCCCACAGCATTACCATTATAATACTCTTATATTCATGTGTAAAATCTATAATCTATATATCTAAAATATCGTTATGATATAGCAAGGGGAACAGGGCCAACATGTACATCAGTTATGATTACTATCGAATTTTTTATTACGTTGCAAAATACGGTAACCTCTCGCAGGCCGCAAAGCAGCTTTTAAATAACCAGCCGAACATGACGCGCGCCATCAAAAACCTGGAAGGCGAACTCGGGTGTCCACTGTTTCTGCGCACAAACCGCGGCATGAAATTGACGCCGGAGGGCGAGCGCTTGTACGCCCACGTGCGCATCGCGTTCGAGCATATCGAAGCCGGCGAAGCGGAGATCACCGAGAGCCGCACGCTGCAAACCGGCACCGTGTACGTCGCCGCAAGCGAGGTCGCGCTGCGCTGCCTGCTGCTGCCCGTGCTCAAAGAATTCCGCCTTCTCCACCCCGGCATCCATATCCGCATCAGCAACCACTCCACGCCGCAGGCTATCGCCGCGTTAAAAGAGGGCACAGCCGATATTGCCGTCGTCACCACCCCCACCGCACCGTCCGCCTCGCTCACCGAAACACCTGTCCGGCCCATCCACGAGTATGCCGTATGTTCACCGTTTTTCGAAACGCTCACAAACCGCCAAGTAAAGCTTGAGGAGCTCTTAGAATTCCCGCTCATCTCGCTCGGCGCCGATACCAAATCGTTCGAGTTCTATTCCGGGTTCTTCGCCGCGCATGGCCTGCCGTACCACCCGGATATCGAAGCGTTCACCGCCGACCAAATTTTGCCCATGGTCGAAGCCGACCTCGGCATCGGGTTCGTGCCGGAAGAATTCTTGGAAAAATGGTCAAATGTCTGTCGCATCGATTTGGAAGAGAAAATACCGGAAAGAAACGTCGTCGTCATCAAACGGAAAGGCCAACCCCTGAGCGTCGCCGCCAAAGAGCTCGAAAAAATGATCCTCGCCGCCGAAAAGTGAATGATCAAAAAGGAAGCACGCCTACCAAAACCGCGTGCTTCCTTTTTTGATCATTCGGCCACAGACCGAATATCATTACAATAAAACCCCGCCGTCCATCTCGTGCACCGTGTCGCACAGTGCCGCAATGTCCTCGTGGTTGTGGCTCGCGAGCAAAATCGTCTTCCCTTGTGCCTTGAGCTCCAACAGCAGTGCCCGTATATCCTGCACACCGGCGTTATCCAGTCCGTTCATCGGCTCGTCCAAAATGAGGATCTCCGGGTCTTCCATGATTGCCTGCGCAATACCAAGGCGCTGCCGCATGCCGAGCGAGTATTTTCCCACATGCTTGCGGCTTTCGGGGTCAAGCCCCACCGTCTTCAGCACATTCAAAATCTCTTCCTTGCCGATTTTCCGCCGTATGTTCGCCAAAAAGCGCAGATTCTTGTACCCGCTGTAATTCGGCAGAAAGCCCGGCGCTTCAATAATGGCTCCAATGTCCTCCGGCATGTCCACGTCACGTCCCACGCGCTTGCCGTTCACGAGGATCACACCCTCCTCCGGGTGCATCAGACCGCAGATGCACTTAAAAAGCACCGTTTTGCCGGAGCCGTTGCGCCCTACGATGCCGTGTATCTGCCCCTTTTCAAACGAGATCGATACGTTCTTCAAAACCACTTGGTCGCGAAAGCGCTTCACCACGTTTTGTACTTCAATACAAGTTTCCATAAAGACTCCTTTCACACCGATTTCAGCACGTCAATGTTCCGCCTGCGCAGCGTCACCCACGAAGCCGCCGATAAAGCCGCAAACAAAGCCAACAGTGCCAACAAAATATACGTAAGGCTCGGGTAAATCGAGCTGCCATCGTAATCCACACGGGAAAGGTTCACCCATGAGACCGGCGAGACATTCACAAACCAATACCACGTCTTATACGTCACCATGTTCCACAGCACGAGCGCCGTGCCGCAGATGCCGCCCGCCGTGCGGGAAATATTCAGGTTCACGAAGAACATCAGCATACCGAGCACAGTGGCTACCAAGCTCCCGTTCACCACACACCGCAGCACCGCCGGAATTGGGTCAAACCGCGCCGTGATGACGCGTGCAAACGGAATGCTGATGCCGTTCTGCCCCGCGGCCGATGTCTGCGAAAACGTAGAAAGCAGCTTGCCCCACGCTGCGCTCCATTCGATATGCGGCAGCAGCACAAGAACACTTATGAAATACAGCACAATAAAATACAACACAGACGCCATCACGATATACAGCATTTGCCCGATGAACCATATCCGCCGCCCGCTCCGCAGCATAATATACGGCTGCTCGTCCTCAATAAACGGCGCATCGCAAAACAGCAGCACCACACCAAGGAACAGCATCATTACTGCGCTGCCCTCATCCAGCAAAAACGGCAGCAGATACGGCGTGACTTTATATCCCGTCCGTACGCACAGCTCGCCCACCGGCGAAAGCCGCGAGTGCAAATACAAGACCTCGATCAACAGCAAAATGTACAATCGCGGGTTCACCGCCCACTTTTTAAAGTTGTGCAGCGCGATTGAAAAGCAAGCGAAAACCTTACCCATTTTCAAGCCTCCTTCTGCAAGAGCGCGTAAATAGAACAAGGAACACCGCGCCGAACGCTGCAAAGATTCCGCACGTCACAAGCGTCGTTATCCCTGCGCCGCCGAACACCGAAAGCCCCTTAGAGAGCATACCGGGGTAAAATTTGCTCGGCATACGCAGCCACATCATCAGTGTGTTCAAAACGTAATACGCCAACATCGGTGCCGCCAGCGTCACGAATACGTTCGTGATCTTCGTCGAAAGCCACAGCGCAAATTCCGCAAACGCTCCTGCGCAGCACGCCTTAATGAAAATCACCGCCGCAAAATAAAGGTACACCCACTCGGAATACCCGATCTCGTCAAATGCGCCCAGCGCCATTTGATTTGCCATTTCCATGTTCACCGCCGGAAATCCCCAAAGCCGTAAGATCATCAGATCGAGCCACTCGGAAACCGTGACCACCAGCACCGCCGAGACAAAGCACGCAATGCCTTTTGATACGCCGTATATGCGCTTCGAGCACCGCTGCGCCGAAAAGCGGATGAATCGGTTCTCCCAGTCCGCGCAGAACAGCGCCGCCCCGGGTATCGCCGCAAACAGCAAATACAAAAGCTGAAAATCAAGGTACTGAAAGATACCGTAAATGTAGATCAGGTCATTCTCCGGCGTCATATAAGAAAGCTCATCCATGCCGGTCAAAAACGTCGCGGCCGTCAGCCCCAACGCGGCAAAAATAAACGCTTTCGAGCACACCGTGCGCACAAGGTCATTTTTCAAAACATTCCAAAACACACGCATACGCACCTCATATATCTCCGTTGCTGTGCAGCAGCTCTGTGCCGTCCAGCGCATTGATGAGGATATAACCGCTTTGCGGCAGCATCACTTCCCCTGTGCCGGATCGGTTCGGCACCAGAATCTGATGGGTCGTCTGAAAATACCAAACCGGAATCAGCCGCACAATGCCGGTTTCTTCCGTCTGGACAGGCGTATACGCCATTTGAATATCGTCAATGAAATATTCGCCCTCCATGATAACCGAGTTATACTTATCGTCAACCGCCTGCAAAGCCTCGTCCAGCGTCAGCACTTTCTTTGATTCGCCGCTTTCCAGTTCTTCCAGAACATAGCTTACGTCATAATGGCGGATTCCATCCGCATCCACCACGGCGGTCATATATGTACCCGGCACATAAGCATCTCCGCTGTAACTGCCGCCATCAAACATCGCGAGCGGCATTCCGTTTACCAAAATCTCATATTGAAAAACATAATGCGGCTGTGAACTTGTATCTATTGTATAGCATACCCCCTTCCCAACCGCAATGTTCAGCTTCTCCGCTATATCCCGAATGGTTTTATCCGTTTCTTCTATCGAAGCAAAATCCAGATTTTTTCCGGTTTCATATATTGTCAAGTCTTCTATATCCTGTATGTCCCGCTCTGTCATATAGTAAAATGTATTTCCGCAAATACGCTGTAAGTAATCGCCGTCCTGCGTACTTACATACTTTCCGACAGCTTCCATGGCACCCGGGGTCACCATTTCCCAAGGCTCTTCTCCCTCTTCTGTTATGGTTTTGCCGGAACAAAAAAGTGATTTCAGCTCTTCATAATCGATGAGCTGCCCCTGTCCGCGCATTTCCGCCAACGCACTTTTCTGCATCGCCTCCGGCACATACACATCTGTGTCCACCATCACGCCGGAAGATAACGTCCGCGTAATATGCTCCGCCTTTTCGGCAGTATTCTCCGCCCCGCTCTCAGTACTGCTCAAAGCTTCCTCTGTGCTCTCCGCTGTTCCGCTTTCCGTACTCTGCACACCGCTTTTCGTCACCGGCTTCGTGCAACCGGGCAGCAGCACCAAAAGCACAGAAAGTAAAACCACCGCAAACCGTTTCACAAAAACACCTCCTAAATCGAACCGTTATTTTTCAAAAGTTCCGTGCCGTCCAGCGCGTTAAACAAAATGTCGCCCCTGTCCGTCAGCGTCGTCGTTTGGCTCGGGTCGTCCTTTCCGGCGTATTCCATCGTGTGCTCCGTCTGAAAGCGCCACACCGGCAGCAGCCTCGCGTCGTTCGTGCCCTCTATCGGCACGGCAATGTACGCCATCTCAATTTCGTCTACGCGCCATTCGCCCTCCACGATCATGGAGTCAAACTTTTCCTCCAGCTTCTGTATCGCTTCGTCTAATGTCAGCACCGGCTGCGGCGTGCCCGCGTCCGTCACGTCCAGCGCATACGGCATCGCAAGCATATTCAGTCCCTCTACACCGTAAAACACCTTCACCGAGGTCCCCGTCACCCACACGTCTCCGCTGTAACTACCGCCGTCAAAAACGGCCAGCGGCATGCCGTTCACCGCGATCGGGTATTCCAGCACATACTGCTCGTCTTCCTTCGTCGGCTCTATCACAAAGTCAAAGTCCGCTTCATACGTCTCCAGCGCCGTGCGCCCGTCATACACTTTCCGCATCGTGTCATAGTCCATCGTGTAGCAGGTCGGCTCCAAAACAGAGACCCCCAGCGCGTCAATATATGCCCGCATTTTTTCTTTCACTTCGTCTATCGTCGCAAAGTCGAGGTTCTTCCCTGTCAAATACACAGCGCGGTTGTCGCCGAACGGCAAAGAGCTCGCGTATTCCGAAAAGAGGTGCATCGCCGTCACCTCTCGTCCGTTTGAGTACGCCACTGTCGTGCCTACAGCCGACAGCACCGTGTCTCCCACTTGCCAAAGCTCGTGCATCGTGTTAGAAGAAAAATAACCGTTATCCGCTATTTCTGTCACGGTCGATTCCACCTCTGCCCCACCGAAAAATACCTCGCTTAGCCCCTCGTGCGCCACCTCGTGCCCCGTGCCCTTCATCTCCGGCAGCTCCGTTTTCTGCATCGATTCCGGCATAGTCACGTCTGCGTCCACCACAACGCCGGAGGATAACGTCTTCGTCACATGCGCCGCCGTCTTCGTCTTTTCCGGCAATGAGACTTCACTCGCCGCACTCTTCCCGCCGCTCGCGGTGCTTTCCACGGAAGAAGCCGCCGCGCTCTCCGCAGTCGGCGCTTTCCCCACTTCCGCCTTCGTGCATGCCGATAACGCCATGCAAAGCACCAAAGTCACTAAAACCAGTTTTTTCATTTCCATACACTCCTTTGGCGGCCACACCGCCCCTTTCTGCCCCAATTATACCAGACTCACCCTGCCCTGTCTCGATTTTTGCAAATCTTTTGCAGTAAACTTGCACTTTGCTTGCAACGCTTGTATCTCCCCGAAATCCGGCCCCTTCGGGCAGCAAAAAAGGCGGCCGAACCGCATCCGAAAACGCAGTTCAGCCGCCGAAATTCTATATTCTAAATATCACTTACAACTTCTGACAGAACTCCACTTTTTCACCGTTCGGACCTTCCACGGTGAAAAACTTCACGCCGTTCGCCCAAAACGGCAGCCCGTGAATCTCGTCGTCGAGCATCGTAAGCCCCGCTTCCTTCGCCGCTGCGAACGCCGCTTCAACATCCGTCGTGTCGAGCGCAATGTGGTCGATGGCGCCGGGCTTCCCCACCGCCGCGTGGTTCTCATACGTCTCAATGACTAAATTTTTGAGCTGCAAAAACGTCACGCGCTCGTTCGCCGCCTCGTTTGCGGTCTCCAAAACCGGCTGAAAACCGATGGTCTCGTAAAACGCAACTGTCTTTTCCAAATCGTTCGTCGGCACGCCGATGTGCTGCACACCGGTCAGCATTTCGGGAAATTTCATAAGTATCACCTTTCATTTTAAAAATAGCAAAGCAGCGCCGCAAAACTCCGCACGGCACTGCCTTAAACCGCTCTCGCGGAAATTCACCAATAAATTTACTTAAATATCATCGAAAGCAAGCCCGTAGACTGTAAGAACAGCACCAGCATCATCACAGGCGCTACGTAGCGGATCATCACGTAATACATACGCTTGCGGCGGAACTTATACCCTCCGCGCTCCATTTCGTCCGCCACATATTTCGGCGATTTCACCCAGCCGATCAAAATGGTGGAAAGCAGCGCGATCAACGGCATCATAACGCTGTTGCTGACGTAGTCCATAATGTCCAGAAGCTGCGCGCTCGAGCCATTCGGCAGCGTCACGTTGAAGTAGAACACGCTGTACCCGAGCGCGATCACCGCGGAAGCCGCGAGGTAAATCAGCGCCAGCACAAGCGTCGTCTTCTTTCTGTCCGTGTGGAAGATCTCCATACAGTTCGCAACGATAGACTCCAAAACCGAAATGCAGGAGGTCAGCGTCGCAAAAATTGCGGAGATGAAGAACAGCACACCGACTACCGTGCCCGCCGGGCCCATCGCGTCAAACACCTTAGGCAAAGACACAAACATCAGGCTCGGGCCTGCGCCCATGCCGTCCGTGCCGGAGAACACGAATACCGCCGGAATGATCATCACGCCTGCAAGCAGCGCCACGCCGGTGTCGAAAAACTCGACCTGCGAAACGGATTTGTTGAGGTCAACCTCCGGCTTCACATACGAGCCGTAGGTGATCATAATGCCCATCGAAACGCTCAGCGAGAAGAACAGCTGGCTCATTGCATCGAGCAAAATCTGCAAAAAGCGCTCCACGGTCAGCCCCTCAAAGTGCGGGGTGATGTAGTAGAGGAAGCCCTGTAAACCCGTGCGCACGTTGCCGTCCGCGTCCTCGTGCTTTAACGTCAGCGAGTAAATCGCAATAATAACAACAAGAACCAGCAGCACCGGCATCATGAATTTCGATACCTTCTCAATGCCGCTCTCAACGCCCTTATACACAATGAACGCTGTCACCGCCATAAACAGCAGGCCGAACACCACAGGCGACACCGGCGACGTGATAAACGACGTAAAGTAGTCGTCCTGCGCCGCGCTCGAAGCCTGCCCCGTCAGATACACGCACGCGTACTTCGTGATCCAGCCGCCGATGACCGCGTAATACGTCATGATGAGCACCGGAACCAAAAACGTCAGCACACCAAGGAACTTCCACTTCGGGTGCATCTCCTCATATGCGCCGATGGCACTTTTCTGCGTCTTTCTGCCAATCGCAATGTCGGAAGTCAGCAGCGTAAAGCCGAACGTCAGCACCAACACCAGATAAATGATGAGGAACAGTCCGCCGCCGTCCTTTGCCGCAAGGTACGGAAAGCGCCACAAATTGCCCACGCCCACCGCGCTGCCGGCCGCCGCCAGCACAAAGCCGAGCTGCCCGGAAAAATTGCTTGTTTTTTTCTCCATAGTCCTATACACTCCTCCGTAAAATACCTGCTATACCCCAAAAGCCAAACTGCCGCACTTTTCGAATATATACGTATTAGTATACTACTTTAACTCAGAGAAGTAAAGAAAACTTTACACAATTTTCCCACAAAATGCGGAAAACACCGAATTTCTCCGGTGTCTCCCTTTCCAGACTTTTTGGGGTCATTTCAGAACGCATCGGGGCTATCTTTATATTCCGCATATTCGACAGGGAATGTGCGGATATAAGAAAATCACCGAAAAAAGTCCGTAGTGGACTGATCTCGGTGATTTCCCTTGCCATTGCTACGCCTGACAGCTAAGTTCTTTTAACTTTTCGTTGTCAACCCGTGGCTTTGCAACTCGGTTATTCGCCCATTGCCGATTCAGCTGCAATGATAATTTGACTTACTGCCTTATCAACGAAAACCGAAGGGTTTTCGGCTTTTTTGCTGTGGTTGACGGTTTGCCGGCAAGCAGGCTCGCAAGTGCTTCCGCATCAAGTACAGGCGCAGCAGCGTCAGGTGCTTCTTCGGTCTTGCTTTTGTAAAAGAATGAGCAACACGCCCATGCGGACTGGAAATTGTCCACCGGGGCGTGTTTATCAGGGAGAAAATATTTTCTGTTTAGTAGAAAACGGGTTTACTTTGCGACGTGCTTACCGCGCTTTTTACTCAAAAGCACAAGTGCGGCAATGGCTGCGCCGGAAACGGTGAGGAGGGAAATACTGAAGATGACGGCAATGTAATCGCTGCCGGTTTTCGGGGTATTTGATCCGTTGTTATTGTTTGGAACCGGGGTAACGGTAGCCGCTGCGCTCGGCGCTGCCGTAGGCGCAGGCGTTGTGGTCGGCTCTGTGGTCGACGCCGGTGTTGCTGTGGGTTCCGTTGTGGGTGCCGGTGTTGCTGTGGGTTCCGTTGTGGGTGCCGGGGTAACCGATGGCTCTGTCGTAGGTGCCGTGGTCGGTTCCGCCGTAGGTTTGGCAGACGGCTCCGGAGTCACGACCGGATCGGGCGTGATGGGTGTGTTTTCATTGCGCGTATAGCCGCAAACGGTGCACTCCTCGTGCTTTGTTCTGGCTTCTATGCTCCGAGTGCTGATGTCGCTTTCCGCTTCGTCATTGACCCAAACGAAGGTGTGTGCCGCTTCGTTTACATGTACGCTGCAGGTCACGTCGTCGCACGGGTTCCAGTGGGTGTTCTCGTCGAACTTCCACACAGTTGTATCCGTTACGGCATCCGTATGCTGCTCGGTGGTAAACGTATCGAGCGGCGGGATGAGCTCAATGCCGGTATTCCAGTAGAGCGCCTTGAGCGGATCGTCCGTACCGGTTTCTTCCAGTGTGCCGTCTTTTACATGGCGACTCTGGCTTGTGAGCGTAATGTCGCCGTTCAGCGCCTTGCCGGGCTTTGCATCCCGGCTTGTAAATGCCGTGCCGCCCTGGAGGAAGGTTTCGCTTGTGGAGATGGTGCCGCTGCCGGAAATTGCCGTGCCACCGTCACCGAAGAGCGGTGCACCGCCGATGGCAACAAGCTTACCATTGCCGGTGATAGTACCGTTCAAATTGATTGCAGTGCCGCCTGCAAAATAGGTCATACCACCGCCGCCGTATGCAACGAGCGTTGCGCCGTCTGCAAGCGTCAGGGTGCCGTTGACCTGCAGAGCGGTCTGGCCAATCTCATTGCCGGCATCATCGCCTTCAATGAAGACCTGCCCCTTGACGGCCACATTGCCGTTTGTGACAACGACCGGCTCGGACGTGGTGCGGTCTGTTAAATCGCCGTTTGCAAGGTAGTTAGCATGGGAATAGATCGCTGCGTTTTCCAAAATTGCGCCGTCTGCAAGGCGGATCTGGCCGCAAACGGAAGCGCCCGTCTTGAATTCGCCGCTGTAAGCACTGTAATTCATGGAGAACGTACCGCCGCCCTGCACGTCGATGATGCCCTGCACAACGGAATCGTCCAGTGTCAGTTTGCCGCCGTCTTCGACGACGATGCGCACGCTGCTGAGAATTTCCATGTTGGTGAGCGTCAAGTTGCAGCCGGCCGGGATGTACAGTGTCTGCGGAATGTTGCCCGCTTCTACCTCGTCCCAAGCAAGGTCATAGCCGAGGTAGCCGTATGTGCCGCTCTCATGCGAGCCGAACCAGACTTCGAGGTCAGCCGGTACACGGACGCTTTCTTCTTCACCGTCCACATTGCTGCCGAAGTTCTTGATGGCCCACGGCTCCATGATATCCCAAGCATACAGGCCGTTTGCATACTGCTTGAGATTTTCGATCTTGATCTGCTCGGCGAGCGTTTCTTTGCCGGTGTAGATCATAAAGGGCAGCGTGTTGCTGGTCGCTTTTCTACCCTGATTGTCTTCGATGGAAGCCGAGACAAGGTATTTACCTGCGTCCTTCGGTGTGCCGCTTAGCGTAAGGTCACTGCTGATGGGCATGTAAACGCCGCTCATACCACTGTCTGCGTCTTCCGGGGTGCCGCTTTCGACATCCGGCACGATGCTGACCTTGCACTTGCTGCCGTTGAGATCGATTTCGGAGTTATTATCGAGCTTTTGCCAATCGTCGTCGGTCGGCTCTTTGTCTTTTTCAACCAGTGCACCGTAAACGGTAACGTTGCTGTTGCTATTCGATGTGGAACCGCCCGTGCTTGCGCCGGAAACGCCGTCATAGTCTTTCTGGCCGACGATAGCGGCTTCAAACGAGCCCTCAATCTTTACATGCAATTCATATGGATCGCCCTCGCCGTCGTCTGCAACGAGAGAAGCCTTACCGCTTGTATCTACAACGAACTTGAGGTTCAGGTCTTCATAGCCTTTTGCGGAAATGGTGATGACATCGCCGCTTCTGACAGGCACTTCATTTTCGGAAGCCGAGTAGCTCTTTTGCGCAATCTGGATGTAGTTATCATCCGCATACTTTCTGTATGCGCCGCCGGAGGAAACGTTATACGACTTTTCTTCCCAAGAAATGCCATTCACCTTAAAACCGGTAACGTTTTCCACATAATCGCTCGGCTCGGAGAAGTTGATATGCCAATCGTTTCCGAAAGTATCTTCCGTAAGCGTGACCTTGTCGATATCTACAACTTTCAGTGCGGATGCCTTGAACTTTGCCGTAACGGTTACGTTTGCATCCGGCATCGCGAAGGTGTAGGAAGTTTCGGAAACTTTTTTGGTCTCCACTTCTTTGCTTTCCGTCTTTACGGTTAGTGTATCAAGCTCATAGTCCACATCCGGGGTGACGGTAACTGTAACTGTCTCGCCCTTTTTGATGCCCTCGGAAGCGCTCAAAGAGACGCTTCCGTTTTCGGCCTTCGCTACGTAAGCCTTGTAGGTGGTTTCTTCCACTGCACCGATGGTGACCTTGTGGTTTGACTTATCCAACGTAAGCGTTAACGGCTTATATCCCTTTGCGGTGATAATGCAGGTCGCGGGATTTGTATCAAAGCCTTCACCGATGTAAAGATAGCCGTCTTCGTATTCGTTACCGGGTTTGACATAATAATTGCTATTTCTGCTCACACCAAAGGAAGACGATGCCTTTTCCCATGCAGTGCCGTTTACTTGAACGGCGGTGATCGAATTCAACCAATCATACGCACCGCTGAATGTTAAATTGAAGTCGCTTCCAAAATTAGAACTTGCCGTAAAGCTCGTCGGCGGATCCGTATCCTCTACCGGCGTCGGCTCCTCGGTCGGCTCCGTTGGGGGCGTGGTCGGCTCGGTCTCCGAGATCTTTACGGTCGCGGTGTAGACATCGTTATAGCTGACCGTTGCCTTTGCGACTTCCATCGTCAGCTTGTTGTAGCCTGCAGCCGTAACTTCAACGGTCAGCGGGAACGAAGCGTCGTTCTCAATGGCAAGCTGTAAGGCTTTATAGCTGCCGTATGCACCCGTTGCATTACCGACACACCAAATGCCGGTATCGTTTGAAAAGCTGCTGATCGTCTGGCCTGTGAACGCTGTACCGTTTACGGTAACGCCGTTCACTGCATCCAGCCATGTGGTATCGCTGAATTCAAAATTCAAAACGGTTGTATAAAACCCGCTTTTTTCGCAGCTTTTCACTTCTGTCGGTGCTGCTGCCTCTGCCACTGCGCCGGTCACGACCATGGATAAGAGGATCATTGTCACCAAAAGCAAAGACGCTGCTTTTTTGTAAATGTTTCTCATGCTGCCTCCTTCATTTTTTGCGGTTTCTCCGCCGCTTCGGATATTTCCACGGACAGCTTTCAACAAAATCTCTTAAAATGGTTGAAAGGCGCGCTTTTCCGTGGTATAATGCTGCGCGTGGGTTAGATATGTCTAACTTACACTGAAAAAAAACAGTGTAAGCACCCCGAGCTTTATGCGCCGCAAAAGGCTTTCAATCCCTCACGCGAAGGATTACGTTCTCTGCTCTTACGGTGTATATAAAGTTAGATGGCGCTAACATCCACACAGTATGCTACCAAAAATTTCCTTTATTGTCAACCGGAAACGGTATTCATTTTTTAAATATCTGTCATTTATTTTTAATATTCTATGATTTTTTCTCAAAAGGAGACCACTATGCAGAAAGTTTTATCCGTTTTTGGCTGTTTTGTGCTGATTTTTGCACTGTGCACGGGGTGTTCCCGTACGCCACAAGCCGAAAAAAAGACATTCTACGCCATGAACACCACCATGGAATTTACCGTATACGGCAGCGCTTCGCTCGTTGACGACGCGGAGGCGCTGATAAACAGTCTTGAAGACGAGCTTTCTGTGACGAAAGACACAAGCGGGATCGCGCAGATCAACCAAAACGGCTCTGGTACCGTTACGGGCAGCACCGCCGACCTGATGGGAAAGGCACTTGCGATGTGCAGCCGCACAAACGGCACACTGGATATTTCCGTTTACCCCATTGTGCGCGCATGGGGCTTTACGACCGGCAGCTACAAGGTGCCGAGCGAGGAGGAGCTCACCTCCCTTTTGCCGCTGGTCGATTACACGAATGTGCAGTACGATGAAGTCACCGGCGAAGTGATCTTGCCAGCAGGCATGGAAATCGACCTCGGCAGCATTGCAAAGGGCTATGCCGGTCAACAGGCAGCGGAACTTCTGCGCGAAAAGGGCGTCACCTCCGCACTTTTGAATCTCGGCGGCAACGTGCAGACCATCGGCAGCAAGCCGGACGGCGGCGCATGGCAAATTGCCGTGAAAAATCCTCACAACAAAGAGCCCATGATGGTGGTCTCCGTGCGCGACAAAGCCGTTGTCACATCCGGCGGATACGAACGTTATTTTGAACAGGACGGTAAGACCTATTGGCACATTATGGATCCGAAGACCGGACGTCCGGCAGACAGCGGCCTGCTTGCCGTGACGGTCATCGGCGAGGACGGCGCGGTGTGCGACGGGCTTTCCACCTCGCTTTTTGTGATGGGCTTAGAAAAAGCCGCTGCTCTCTGGGCAGAAAGCAGCGATTTTGAAGCGATTTTCATTGCAGCGGACGGCACGGTCTACATTACGGACGGACTGAAAGAGGATTTTTCCCTGCTTTCCGACTATGCCGATACCACGGTGCAGGTCATTACGCGGTAAAAAACTTATGCAAAATCGACCTTTAAGCCGCTGCATAAAATTTCGAGCTCGTCCATTTCGATGCAGTGCGGAAACGTGTTATGCCGCACACCGTCGATGCACGCATCTAAATTCATCCATAAAACACGGTCTACCTCGGCGGGGTCGATGTTAAAAGCGCTTTCATCTGCGTCGAACCAAAGGTAAAACACCTTCGAGACCTGACGGTCGTGAAACGGCTTGCCGCAAAACTCGCCGTCATACACCACGCGGCGCGTGCCGCAGTACACAAGGTCTTCCGCTTTCGCGTGCACGCCAAGCTCCTCGAAAAGCTCGCGAATTGCCGACTCTCTGTAATCACTGCCTGCCGGAATATGACCCGCGCTTGACGTATCGTACCGATCGGGAAAAGACTCCTTGTGCTTGGCGCGTCTTTGCAGCAAAACCTGCAATTTGCCGTCTTTCTTACGCACGAGCCACAAATGTACCATGCGGTGCCGAATGCCCTTTGCATGCGCCGTTTCGCGCTCTACCGTTTCGCCTGTGGGGATCCCGTTCTCATCTACAATATCTAAATATTCCGCCATACTATGATTTAAACTCTCAATTTGCATACAATTACAAATCTCTTTCGGCTTGTATCATTGATTGTGTATACTCGCTCAGGGCAAATTACAAGACCACAGTTAAAGTTGTAGAACGCTATGCTGAAAAGTATATGAATGCCAACTGTAATAAATCTTGACATAGGACCACAGTTCCTTTTCGGTCATACAAAACCCTCCCTTCCGGTCCATGACAATGTTATCATATATGACAACATTATCGTGATGTTCGGCTATCTTTCCAAGTCCCTCGGCTTCTTTTCAGGCGGTTCATCGCCCTCATCGGGTTCACCGCCGACGATTTCGTTTTCACGCTTATCCACGCTTTCCGTGATAACCCTTATGGGCAGGAAGTTCGTGGCGCACCTTCATCCGGCTGGGGCTTTCGCCCCCGATCAGGAATGTACCTGTTGAATGTGTATTCGGTTTTCAAGGTTCACGAGGGCGATTGTTTTGTCCCTCACTTGGTAGGCAACGAAAACGGGCAAAAATTAACCCCCCTCCAAAAAATTTTTCGTTTTTTTGAAAAACGCAGATTTGCGAGTCCGCACTTGATTCTGAGATAATAAAAAAGCACCCTTGACGGGTGCGGAATACCTATAAGGAATGTCGATAGGTTGTCTGTCTCTCTGGAACAAATTCCAAAGTATCAAATTGATACTTTGGAATGCGCTACTTGATACTTTGGGACGCAATTTTGCCTTCGTAGCCAATGGGCTGATGGCTAAAACAAAAAAGGACGAGCCACCCAATATGGATAGTTCGTCCTTACCTCATTTTGATTGTAGGCTGTCTAAGTACTTCCAGCGTCGATAGTTTTGCAGACTGCTGATGTGCCACTCGCTCTTTCGGGGTATCGTCCTGAATGCGTTTGAACAGAAAAAATCAATCAGGTATATCTTGGGGATCATATTCATCGCCCTGATGGAAAAGTACTTCACCTTGCCGGTTCTGCACCATCGGCTAATTACCGGAATACCATACCCGGTGATCTCACTGACCTTTTTAACTTCAAGAACATCTGGGTATTCTTTGAGGAGGAACCGATAATACTCATGCAAATCTTCGCCGTCGATTTTAATTTCTGACGAATAATGTTGCCGAACCGTTCTTCCGCTTTCTTTGTACCATCCCTCCGGTACAGCGTAGAACTCGGGATGGTTCTCCCAATCTTCTATGAAAGCCATCAGATCTTCTTTTCGGATCTTATAGCACCGGGTTTTCTTCCCCGAATAAATGCACGGCAGCTTTCCGCTTTTCAGATAATAGAGCGCTGTTCGTTTGCTGCAATGGCAAAGCAAGCGCACCTGTTCCCTAGCAAGAATATCCGGCACTTTCGACCAATCAATGTCATTGGTTTTCATAACATACACCTCTGTCATTTGTTCGGTGGAAGACACCTGTGTATGCTATGCTGTTCTAACATCGTTCTAACATTTCTAACGCGAATTCTAACAAAACTGCCAAAATCGGCTCATTTTTGACTTTCATTCGAACCCCTTGAAAAATCAAGCTTTTTCAAGGGTGAATGCCAAAATACCTTGATACAGCTATGGTTTTGGGCGGACAAAACAGCCTGAAAGCGATACGAAAAAACCACAAAAGTCATAATGGTTGAAAAGACTCGAAATCAGGTGTACCGGCAACGGTACCGTGGGTTCGAATCCCACCCGCTCCGCCACTCAGAAATGACCTTTGTATGTCAGATGACCGCTTAGGGCGCGTCCATCTCGACAGCAAAGGTCTTTCTTCGTTCAAACCCGCAATCGCTTCGCTGGATTGCGGGTTTGTATTCCAAATTTGGCAGTTGATCCATAGTGTTCACATGGCACATGATTGCCGAACACGATAGAGGAAATCGCGGTTGGCAGAGGCTCAAACAGGGGTTGAACCTCTGTTTTTCCATATGCAAGCGGATTTTCAGCGGCAGTGTCCTTTTTCAAAGGGCTGCTATGGCTGGATTTTGGAAAAATTGAAGAAAAATCTTTCACAAAGTTATGGGCGCTGGATTGTTGGTTTTCACGAACCA
>OFMC01000211.1_pt1 | contig 63323 bp, 72 predicted proteins | sample 1541271 | NCBI WGS metagenome assembly OFMC01 (sample SAMN04209252, study PRJEB22552) | human gut metagenome | biome: gut; material: feces | host: Homo sapiens | place: USA: Oklahoma | reverse complement strand
TTTCCTGGGAAAAGAGTGCAAAACAGTACAAAGATATGTATGTAGGATTAACACCTAAATATTAAAGCAAACAAAAATGCAATGTTAGAAATCTAACGTTGCATTTTTTTCTCCCAATATAATTATTTATCTCCCAAAAAGGGTATCGATTTGGGAGATAACCTTAATAATTATTAGACAACATGCAAAATAGTCCGACATGTATGAATAGTTCAATGCGAAAGGAGTCTTTTTGCTAAGAGTAATATTTTTGATTTTTACTTTTTGGCTTGTCGGGATCTAGAAGTTTTAGTTTTCCTTGATTGACAAGAGGTTGAATGTAATTCTTTGAGACATACTGAGTAGTTTTAAGACCTAAATAATCACTTATTTCTTGTCTTGTTCTTGGAGTTTTACAAAAAGTGATTAAATCAGTGTTATCTTCGCTGTTATTTATAGAATTTTCTGTCTTGTTGAATAAAGTGACCACAAACTCGTTTCTCTTATTTTCGAATAAAGGTTCTGGTAAACCGTATTCTTTCATTTCTCTACGAATAGTAGGAATACCTGAATATCTATTTTTTGTCTTAAGTAAAAATTCAGACATCGTTGCAAGTGCAGGGTTTCTTAAATCAGGTCTTGCTTTTCCTAAATCATCAACTGTCATTCTTCCATAAAGCCTGCCTGGACTATGAATCTCTAGACGGTTAGTGAAGAAAGAAATCTGGATAGTAGTTCCTTCAGTATGAACACTGTAATCACGATGTATTAATGCATTGAGTATCGCTTCTCTTATGGCATTGATAGGGTACTCAGTTTTATCATTTCTTTTTCCTGTGTTTTGATCAATGATTGTTTGAGTACGCATATTTCTATTACAAAAGGCAATTGCTTCATCTAACATTTCAGATAATGTTCCCTCAATTCTTTTGTTATCTAGAAAACGAACACCATCATTCGTTGTTTCACCAATTTCAGTACCAGGAATAACAGTTGCAGTAATAGCTAATTGCGGAAGCAATCCTTGTGGATATATACCAAAATTCAATACAGAAGCAAGAGTAGGTACGCCATTTCGTGTAATAGATAATAATTCGTAAATCTGCTCTTCTGATAATTTTGAAAAAAAGGTCGATTTAATTTCATTTGAAGAATGTAGTTATTGATACCTACTTCATCTAATAAAGATAAATCAGCACGATCAATTGGTCTTTCATCATCATGAACATGAGCCTTATAAGATTCAAAACTATATATTTCGTAGTCTGTCATAGGTAAATCTGCATCACCTACACGAACATAAGATCCTTTTGTCTTTCCTGCACCACGATAGTAACATGGACGATTAGTAATATCTATTGATGGTATTTCAGCACTACAGATATTAACACCTTCATATTCTGTAGTTGTAAATATAGCACGAACTACAGGATCCATTTGATTGCATTGTTCTGTTACTCTTTTTTGTAAATCTTGCAAATCATAGACACCTACGGGTTCAAAACCTAATGATTCATCTATACCGAATACAATTATTCCACCGCTGTCCTGGTTTGAAAAACTTGATAAGGTATCATACAAACGTCTAGGTGTTCCTTTGTTTGCTGCTTTAACTTCTATAGTTTGTGATTCGGCTTTTGTCTTAATTATTTGTTTGATTAAATCATTTAATTCGATGCTAAGCATAATTTCTCCTTTCTGGTACATTTGATTGAGTAAAATAGATGAATTGTTCTATTTACATAAATTATAATCATTTAATTATGTAAAAACAACGAAAAGTAATGAAATTAGATAAAAAGTTATGATAGTGTAAAATATTTTGTGTAAATTATGATTTTTCAATTATAGAAAATGGACATATTTCCTAGTAAAATTAAGTCGACCAAAACATTAATCTAAGGAGATATGCCCATGAACTATTTTACTACATCTTTAATGAAAAATCTAATTGCTAATGACAATAATCTTCCTCTTTTTGAGGAAGCTGTTGCCGAACTTTTTAGAAGTGAACTTGAAAAATCTATCAATGAAATTCTTGAACACGAACTAACTTTATTTCTAGATTATGAACGTTATGACAGAAGTAATAATGAAGATTATCGAAATGGAAGCTATATTCGTACATTCAATACTAAATATGGTGTACTCAATATTAAAATGCCTAGAGATCGTTTAGGTCTATTTTACTCAAGTCTGCTTCCTAAATATCGTCGACATGATCATTCTACTGATCAAACAATCATTGACCTATTTGATAAGGGATTATCCAATCAAGATATTTCTAGTATTGTCAATCATTTATGCGGTGCTAGTTATTCTAAACAAACAGTAAGCAATATTACAGATAAATGTATAGAAAACATTGATAAATTCAAATCTAGACAGTTATCTAAAGAATACGCTGTTGTTTATACGGATGCAACATGCATGGCCCTACGAAGAGATACTGTCGCAAAAGAAGCAGTACATATAGCAGTTGGTATTACTGTTGAAGGTACAAAAGAGATTTTAGGATACTCTATAGCACCCAACGAATCTGCTGAAATTTGGAAAGAACTTCTAGAAGATTTCAAATCAAGAGGCTTAGAAAGTGTATCGTTATTTTGTACAGATGGTCTAGCTGGTATGGAAGAAGTTATTGAACAGACTTTTCCAGCAGCTAAAATTCAAAGATGTCTAGTGCATATATCTAGAAATATAGCGGCCAAAGTACGTGTGACAGATAGAAAAGAAATACTGGATGATTTCAAAGAAGTATATAATGCATCCAAATTAGAAGAAGCATTATCAAACCTTGAAACATTTACTTCAAAATGGAAAAGAAAGTATCCTAGAGTAATTGATATTTTAGATAAAAATACGCATCTATTAACGTATTTTGATTATCCAAAGGAAGTAAGACATAGTATTTATTCAACGAATCTGATTGAAGGTTTCAACAAGCAGCTTAAGAAGAAATTTAAGTTGAAGGAACAGTTTCCAACCGAAACATCAATGGAAAAATACTTAGTATCACAATTCAATCAATACAATGAAAAATTTATGAATAGAATTCACAAAGGTTTTGGTTTAGTTGGTCGTGATCAATGGTTTCCAAATTAATAGATAACAACTAACCTTATCTACTGAAAACTTAATTTACAGGAAATAAGAATTTACACAAGATTCTTGACACTATCACATTTTAACATAACAATTATAGTTCAATTTTTTGTTTTATACTATCTATTTGTCTTCTATTAAAAAAAATCTACTCTTTTAATTATAGGAACACATTTGTCTTTTCTTCATAGATGTTGTATATTATAAACTCAAGAAAGAGGAGAGAAACATTATGGCTAAAAAGAAGAAATTACGTATACTACTTACTCTATTAATCATAATCTGGATGGGGGTTATATTCTGTTTTTCTAATCAAACAGGTCCTAAAAGTTCCTCTTCTTCTCAATCAGTCATCTATCTCATAGGACATATATCTAAGACATTGACTGGACACAATATAGTGGATACATTATCTACAGATGCTTTTAGCTTTATAGAATTCGTTATTCGTAAATGTGCACATATGTTTGTATATTTCGTTTTAAGTATTCTTACAATGTTGCTGATGTTTACTTATGAAACTTATCCCTTACGCTTTAAATGCTTTATATCACTACTAGTGAGTTTCCTCTATGCATGTTCAGATGAACTTCATCAGTTCTTTGTAGGAGGACGTAGTGCAAGCTTTAGAGATGTACTGATAGACTCTACAGGAGCCTGTATTGGGATATTACTTACACTTATTATTTATACTCTAATTAAAAAGGCACAGCGTCATTATTAGCTGTGTCTTTCATTTGGCTTAAATTCTACATAGTCATAAGAATCTTCATCTGTATAATGCCACCATTCACCCTCATATCCTATAAAGCCATACTTCTCCATTGTTTCTTCTAGTAATAGAACATGTTTAAGAGGATCACCTGATAACCATGAATAATCTCTACTTGCTTGACTCGTAAAATCATCAAACTCTGTAGGCATATCTATTTCACTTCCATCACTCTTTACAAGAGTCACATCTACAACATTTCCAAAATTATGTGTCTTAGGACCATTTGTAGGATCAGCAACAAACTCATCATCATGGATCAGTTCCCAGAAATATTGTTGTGCAGTAAATGGTCTATAAGCATCCCAGATTTTTAAACTAAAACCTATTTCTTTTAACTCTTCCTGTACCTTCTTGAGTTTAAGTGTAGTTCCTCTTCTTAAATACGCTTCATCAAAATCATATACTTTAGTATGTGTAAAATTACGTTCTGTTGCATAACGTAGTTCCACATATATATCAGGTATATAATCTTTTACTCTCACATAATCACTTTTCATAACTTCTCCAAAAGAAAATCCAGGGAATAACCCTGGATCCTAGTAATTGTTTTTGACTTGAATACGTGTAATAGCCTTCTTTAATGCAATTTCAGCACGCTGTAAATCGACATCTGGATTCTTTGATCTTAATCTCTCTTCAGCTCTTGCCTTTGCTTCTTCAGCTCTACGTAGGTCGATTTCTTCTGGTGATTCAATATCATTCACAATAAGTGTAACAGTATTATCACCATCTACATAAACAAATCCACCACCAACAGCGAACTCATATCTGTCTTTATCAATCCTATAATTCATTTCGGCGATTTCCACACCACTCGCCAATGGCATATGGTGAGCAAGTATACCCATCTGACCATCAGTTGTTCTAATGTTCAGAATATCTACGTCTACATCCCTGTAGGTACCTTTAGGAGTGACGATATGTAAATGAAATTTACTCACTTAAAGATTCAGCTTTCTTTACTGCTTCTTCAATAGTACCTACATTATGGAAAGCCTGCTCTGGTAAATCGTCATATTTGCCTTCTAGAATTTCTTTAAATCCTTTTACTGTATCTTCTACATGTACATACTTACCATCTAAACCAGTAAACTGTTCTGCAACAGTAAATGGCTGTGATAAGAAGTTTCTAATTCTTCTTGCACGTGCAACGATTAGTTTATCTTCTTCACTCAATTCATCCATACCAAGAATTGCGATGATATCCTGTAATTCCTGATATTTCTGTAACATCTGAGTTACTCCATGAGCCACTTCATAATGTTCTTTACCAACAACGTTTGGATCAAGACCTCTAGAAGAAGAGTTTAGTGGATCTACTGCAGGGTAAATACCTAATGCTGCAATACTACGATCAAGTACAACTCTTGCATCAAGATGTGTGAATGTAGTTGCTGGAGCAGGGTCAGTCATATCATCGGCAGGTACATATACAGCCTGTACAGATGTAATAGAACCCTGTTTAGTTGAAGTAATACGTTCCTGTAACTGACCCATTTCAGTTGCAAGAGTTGGCTGATAACCTGCCTGAGATGGAACACGTCCAAGTAGGGCAGATACTTCTGAACCAGCCTGAGTGAAACGGAAGATATTATCGATGAATAGTAAGACATCCTGTCCCTGTTCATCACGGAAATATTCCGCCATAGTAAGTGCTGATAATGCAACTCTAAGTCTTGATCCAGGTGGTTCATTCATCTGACCAAACACTAGTGTTGTCTTATCTAATACACCACTTTCTTTCATTTCATAGTACAAATCATTACCTTCACGAGAACGTTCACCAACACCGGCGAATACTGATAAACCGTTGTGTTCAGTTGCGATGTTGTTGATGAATTCCTGGATAAGAACTGTCTTACCTACACCGGCACCACCGAACAATCCGATCTTACCACCCTTGATGAATGGACAGATCAAGTCTACGACTTTAATACCTGTTTCAAGAATTTCAGTTTCTGTTCTCTGATCAGCAAATGTAGGTGCTGATCTATGAATTGGCATATGTTTTTCTTCAGTCAATTCATCTTTACCATCAATAGAATGTCCTAATACGTTGAACATTCTACCAAGTGTTTTATTACCTACTGGAACACTAATAGGTGCATTAGTATCCACAGCATCCATACCTCTTGTTAGACCATCAGTAGGACCCATTGCGATACATCTTACAATATCATCACCAATATGCTGAGCAACTTCTACAGTTAACTCTTCACCATGGTTATCAATTGTGATGGCTGTATTTAGATCTGGAAGATCTTTATCAGCAGCAAACTGTACATCGACAACTGGACCCTGAGCCTTGATAATCTTACCAACATTCAAAGACATATGGCACCTCCTTCTTATTGTGCATTGGCACCAGCAACGATTTCACTTACTTCACTTGTAATCGCGCTCTGACGTGCCTGGTTGTATTTTAATAACAACTCATCTGTTAATTCATTAGCATTGTCTGTTGCGTTCTTCATAGATGTTCTTCTAGACGCATTTTCTGCAGTCACTGATTCAATCAAGTAACCATAGATAACGGCCTGTAAATACATCGGAATTAAGCTTCCAAGTACTGATTCAGGACTTGGTTCAAACAATGTATCTTTATGGAATTTCTTATCAGAGACAAGATCTTCAGCCTTAAGTGGAAGAAGAGTCACATCTCTAGGTACGAAAGTTAAATCATTCACATATTCTGTATATACAATATGAATAGACTTAATTTCTTTTTTCTTATAGCCTTCTAGGAGTGAAGCAACTAATCTCACAACACTTCTAAAATCAAGGGTCGTATTAAGGTCTACATAAGTACCATCTACTTCACCTTTAAAATGTTTCTTAAACTGATTTAAGCCTTTATTACCAATCGCAATAATCTTCTTGGCATCATTGACTGATGCTTCAACCTGCTTAAAGATATTTGAGTTATATCCACCACATAATCCTAAAGTAGAAGTGATAACGATATAAACATCTTTACCCTTATTATTTAATACTAAATAAGGAGAATCAATATCATTTCCTGCAGAAGATAAGATCTGTGCACAAGTATCTTTTACCTGTGTATAATAAGGTTTCATGTCATTCAACTGATTTCTAGTCTTAGAAAGCTTAGAGCTAGCAACAAGTTCCATAGCTCTTGTGATTTTCTTAGTAGATTCAATTGATTTGATACGACGCTTGATGGCTTGCATCTGCCCAGCCATAATTAAGCCTCAGCTTTCTGTAAGTTTTCGAACTGAGTTGTATAAGCCTTAACAGCTTCCTTCAACTTAGCAGTTAATTCATCAGATAATACTTTCTTTTCTCTGATTTCATCAAGAAGATCACTATGTGCAACAGCAAACTTCTCTACTAAACCATCCATGTATTCCTGTACCTTTTCCACTTTAACATTCTTAACGAATCCATTTTCAAGTGCAAATAGAGTAATAATCTGATCAATAACATCTCTTGGTGCATACTGTGCCTGCTTTAATACTTCACGTACACGTTCACCATGTTCAATCGCATTCTTAGTTGCTGCATCTAAGTCAGAACCAAACTGTGCGAATGACTGCATTTCTTCATACTGCGCTAATTCATACTTCAAGTTTCTAGAAACCTGCTTCATAGCCTTGATCTGTGCTGTAGAACCTACACGTGATACAGATAAACCTGTATCAATGGCAGGTCTGAAACCAGCATTGAATAATTCCTGCTGTAAGAAGATCTGACCATCAGTAATAGAAATAACGTTAGTAGGGATATATGCTGAGATATCACCTGCCTGTGTTTCAATGATAGGAAGGGCAGTAATAGAACCTCCGCCATTTTCTTCATTTAAACGACAAGATCTTTCTAATAGTCTTGAATGTAAGTAGAATACATCACCTGGATAAGCTTCACGTCCTGGTGGTCTCTTTAATAATAGAGACACTGTACGATAAGCTACGGCATGCTTACTTAAATCATCATAAACGATTAATACATCCTTACCCTGGTCAAGCCATTCTTCAGCAATAGCACAACCTGCATAAGGAGCAATATACTGAACTGGAGCAAGTTCAGAAGCTGATGCAGAAACAACAACAGTATAATCCATTGCGCCTGCCTTCTTTAATTTTTCAACAACCTGTGCAACTGTAGAGTTCTTCTGACCAATTGCTACATAGATACAGTACATATCCTGACCTTTTTGGTTGATGATTGTATCAACAGCGATAGCTGTTTTACCAGTCTGTCTGTCACCGATGATTAACTCACGCTGACCTCTACCAACTGGAATAATTGCATCAATAGTAGTGATACCAGTCTGTACTGGCTGATCTACTGATTTTCTTGTCATAACACCAGGAGCCACTCTTTCGATTGGTCTAGTCTTTGTAGTGATAATTTCACCCTGACCATCAATAGGCTGTCCTAAAGGGTTAACGACACGACCAAGCATTGCATCACCTACAGGTACTTCAATGATCTTACCTGTACGTCTTACTTCGTCGCCTTCTTTAATTTCGTCCGCATTACCTAATAAAGTAACACCAACACTATCTTCATCTAGGTTCATGACCATACCATAAACATCACCTGGGAAAAGGATCAATTCACCTAACATTGCATTGTCTAAACCATGAACAACACTGACACCGTCACCAACAGTCATAACTGTTCCGACGTCTTTCTGTTCCATGACATCATCATAATGCTTAATCTGCTCTTTGATTAAAGCACTGATTTCATCGGGTCTTAATGCCACTTGCGTCACCTACTTTCTCAACAGCTCAGTCTTGAGCTTGCTGACTTTGTTCTTTAATGAGCCATCATAGACACGGTTCTCAATCTGAACCTTAACACCACCAATAAGTGTCTTATCTTCAACAGTTCTTAAAGTAATTGTTTTGTTTTCTTTCTGAGAAATCGCTTCTTCAATTGTCTTAACCTGTTCATCGCTTAATGCGAAAGGTGTGAAGATAACGCCTTCCTCGATACCAAGATGCTTATTACTCATCTTAATAAAGCTTTTTGTAATAGGCGCAATGTATCTTGTTCTTCTTTTCTTTACAAGCAGTTTAAGAAAATTCAATACATAATGATTTACTGAAGTGCCAAAACCTTTATCAAGTAATGCACACTTTGCTTCATCATCTACAAGCACATGAGAGAAGAATTTTTCAAATTCTGGATTACTTTCTAAAACTGTATCAACTAGTTTCATGTCTGCTAGATAATCTTCTAGCGCATGATCTTCTAACGCTAACTGATATAAGCTTTCAGCATAACGTTCTGCAACATTTGCATCCATTAGTTAACAACCTGTTTTACGAAATCATCTACTAAAGCTTTATTGGCTTCAGTATTCATATTCTGATCCATGACTTTAGTAGCCACTTCAACAGCAACATCCACAATTTCTTTCTTCATTTCATCCTGTGCTGCAAGCTTTTCAGATTCAATTTCATGGCGAGCCTGTTCAATCTTTTCTTGAGCCTGCTTGTTAGCTTCATCCATGATTTTACTCTTAGCCTTTACGGCATCTTCCTTAGCCTGATCTATGATTTCTTTATACTGTTTTGCAGCTTCTTTAGCCTGCTTTTCACTTTCTAGAAGATATTCAGATGCTTTTTCATTCTTAGCCTTCGCATCATTGATATTACCTTCTATAAAATCAGCTCTCTTCTGGAAGAATTCTAATACATAATTCCATAAATATTTCTTGAACAGAAGAAGCATGATTGCAGTGGAACATAACTGAACAATCATAGTGGTAGGGTTTGGAAATAACTTTGCGGCTATATCTGGCATAGTTTTTTCCTCCTTAAACTATTTTTTATTTGAATACGAATAATAAGATGAAAGAAATAAGTAAACCATAGAGGGCTACTGTTTCTGTTAAGGCGATACCTAAGATCATAGTAGTACGGATCTTGCTTTCAGCCTCAGGATTTCTTCCAATTGCAGATACTGCATGAGCGGCAACTAAACCTTCACCAATACCTGTACCTAAACCTGCAAGTACTGCAATACCAGCAGCGATTGCAATTAAACCTCTTGTCATAATCAATTTCCTCCTATTGACATTTTTTTCATTTATTCTTCATCTGGATTTTCATTAGAAATCAGAATTGAAGATAGTGTAACGAATACCAGTGCTTGTACACATCCAGAGAATACATCGAAATAACAATGTAATAGTGGTGCTACCACTGGTCCTAAAAAGTTGAATGGAATCAACTTGTAACTTAAGAATGATGTTGCCTGATATACTAAGGCCATAATAAATGTACCACTCAATAAGTTACAGAAAATACGCATTGATATAGAAATCAATGGTGAAATCAAACCAAATAGGTTTGTTGGGGGAATCAAAGTTCCCTTAATATAACTGCCAACACCCTGATACTTAATCGCATTAATCTGAATTAATACCCATGTAATTAATGTTAAGGATAACGTGATTGAGTAGTTAGTAGTTGGCGCATCAAAACCTGTTAATCCAAATAAGTTAGAAACCAACAGCCATGCAAATAACATAGAAAAATAAGGATAGTAGTTCTTCGCATATTTCTTAGGCATGATTGTGCCCATATAATCGTAAACCATCTTAATGGCGGTTTCAACAAGAAGAACCACACCTTTTGGTCTCTTAGTTGGATCTGCTTCTCTTATTTTTTTACCTGCATAAACAAAGAAAATAGAAAGTATCACAGTCACAATCAATGATGATATCAGTTCTGGCTGAATAGTGATTTTCATTATCTCATACGCCTCCTTTCTCCATATGCATGTATATAAATAGAAATCTTTACTACTAGATAGCCCAGAAATACAGTATACATATTTACTATTTCTGGAAAGAATCCAGCTATCGCAAAACCTACTGCAAAAATAAACAATTTAGCCATAAATAACATAACCGCAATTGTCTTACCTGCAGTCTGGATGGAAAGTATTGTATCAGTCATTTTCATATTGATCTGTAAAATTAATAAATCAATAAGATAACCTAATACAAACCCTAAGCAGTAGCTGATTGAATGAAGAATGATGGAAAGTATAACCGCAAGAATCAATCCTGCAAGAAATACTTTAACAGAAGTTCTTCTTACTTCATATTCATCAAATCCCATTAATTAGTACCAAACAAGCGGTCTCCCGCATCTCCTAAACCTGGTACAATATATCCCTTGTCATTTAGCTTTTCATCTAATGCAGCTAAAGTAAGCTTTACATCTGGATGATGTTCTTCAATGTATTTCACACCTTCAGGTGCACCTACAAGACAGACAAGTTCAATATCCTTCGCACCACGATCTTTAATATTCTGGATAGCCATATCAGCTGAACCACCAGTAGCAAGCATAGGATCAAGAACAATAACCTTTGCGCTCTCTAATCCCTTAGGAAATTTAGCATAATATTCATGAGGAATCAATGTTTCTTCATCTCTATACATACCAATATGACCTACTTTCGCAGTTGGCATGATTCTTCTGAAGCCATCTACAAGACCCACACCAGCACGTAAGATAGGTACAAGAATAATATCTCTATCTAGTTCATAACCAGTTGTCTTACAAATAGGTGTTTCAATTTCCTTTTCTTTTAAAGGATAATCTTTTGTGACTTCATAAGCCATCAACATTGCGATTTCATCAAGGTTCTGCTTGAAAATATAGTTTGATGTCTTTTCTTCTCTCATAATAGAGAGTTTGTGTTTAATTAATGCATGATTGAGTACTTTAACCATCTTATGACCTCCTAGTATTTAATATCGTCATACATAGTCACTTTATCAGTTAACTTCTTTACTCTTGCAAGACATTCATTCTTTACTTCATCAGTTTCTTCATTCTTTAAACGATAAGCAATAATCTTTCCAACTTCTCTGAAGTCATCTTCCTTGAATCCTTTTGTGGTCATTGCTGGGGTACCAACACGGATTCCAGAAGCCTTGAAAGGTTTTTCTGTATCGAAAGGAATCGCATTCTTATTAGCTGTAATATTGATTTCATCAAGTAATCTCTGAGCTTTCTTACCTGTAATACCACAGCTGCTCTTTACATCAATAAGTAATAGGTGATTATCAGTACCACCAGTTACAAGACGGAATCCTTCTTCCTTTAAAGATTCTTCTAAAGCTTTTGCATTCTTAATGATTTGATGACTATATTCCTTGAATTCAGGCTGTAATGCTTCATAGAAGCAAGCTGCTTTAGCCGCAATAATATGCATAAGAGGTCCACCCTGCATACCAGGGAAAACAGCTCTATCAATATCTTTTGCATACTTTTCCTTACACATGATGACACCACCTCTAGGACCTCTTAAAGTCTTATGAGTTGTAGTCGTCACGATATCTGCATAAGGGAATGGAGATGGATGATCTCCTGCAGCAACTAAACCAGCAATATGTGCCATATCTACCATAAAGATAGCTCCAACACTATGTGCTACTTCAGCCATGAATTTGAAATCAATCGTTCTTGCATAAGCACTTGCCCCTGCAACAACTAACTTAGGTTTGATTTCTTCACACAATCTCTTATATTCATCATAATCGATTCTTTCTGTTTCCTTATCAACACCATAAGCATGGAATTCATAAGTCTTACCAGAGTAGTTTAATGGATGTCCATGAGTTAAATGCCCACCATCATTTAAAGACATACCTAGTACTTTATCACCTGGCTGTAATAAAGCAAAATAAACAGCTGTATTCGCTTGTGCACCAGAATGAGGCTGAACATTTGCATACTCACAGCCAAATAGCTTCTTAAGTCTTTCCTGTGCTAATGTTTCTACTTCATCCACAAACTGACATCCACCATAATATCTCTTACCTGGATATCCTTCAGCATATTTATTTGTTAGAACTGAGCCCGCAAGCTCCATAATTTCTTTAGATACAAAGTTTTCGGAAGCAATTAATTCAATATTGTTTCTTTGTCTATTCAATTCTCGCTCAACACTCGCAAATACTTCTGTATCTCTCATAATGCTTACTCCTTTTCTAAAGCCATCATTTTTTCAATTCTCTTAACATGTCTTCCACCTTCAAAATCAGTATGAAGCCATGCATTAAGAATTTCAACAGCGAGTCCTTCTCCAATAACTCTCTGTCCCATTGCAATCATGTTAGTATCATTATGAGCTCTTGTCGCTTTTGCACTAAATACATCATGACATAATGCGCAGCGGATACCATCTACCTTATTACATGTAATTGATACACCGATTCCTGTTCCACAAACAACGACACCTTTCTCACATTCTCCTGATGCAACAGCTTTAGCTGCCTTAGATGCATAATCAGGATAATCACAAGAGTCTTCAGTATAAGTACCATAGTCTACAACTTCATAACCCTGTTTCTTCATTTCATCAATAAGAACATTCTTTAAACGTAATCCACCATGATCACAAGCGACTGCAACTTTCATAATATACCTCCTCGATTTCTTCTTTGGTAATTAAACCTTCTCTTAGTATTCTCACATCACCTTGACTTAAATCCACGACTGTAGATGCAGTTGCCGAAGCAGTCTGTCCTCTGACAACCATATCAATCTGTCCATCAAGCTGTGCAAGTACTTCTTTTTCGTTTGTCGTATTCCCTTGACCAGATAAATTAGCACTTGTTACTGATAAAGGCCCTGTCTGATCAATGAGTGACAAAACGAAAGAACTGTCTGGGATTCTAATACCTATTGTATCTTTTCCACTAACATGTCTCGAATCCACACTATCCAGTCTTTTTAATACGATTGTCATTCTACCTGGCATAAACTTATCAATCACTCTCTGGGTACCCTCGTCTACTAAGCCATACTTCTTTACATCATCTTTTTTTGACAACATAAGAGTCACTGCTTTATTCGGGTTACGTTTCTTGATTTCCATAATTCTATCAAGACCCTTCAAATCATCGAATAAGCAGGCAACGCCATAAACAGTTTCCGTAGGAAATGCAACAATCTTCCCATCTCTTACTGCACTCACTAATAAATCCATCTGTTCTGGTCCTATAACCTGTGTCATTAAAATCACCTCATATCGGTATTATTCTAACACAAAAACTTTCTTAAAAACATATATTTATCGCTTTCCAACATACCCTTTTCTACTTACAAATTCATATATCTGTCAATTATTTATTCAAACTTAATTGTTTGTACATAAATTCTTCATAGAATATTTTATATAATGAATAAAAGGAGGTATTTTGTCATGAAAAAGAAGAGTGTAGTTATTGGTACAATAGGCGCAGCCGCTGCGGCATCTGCCACTTATCTTGCAGCAGGGCGCATTGCGATAGAAAAAGTATGTACAAGATGCAAAAAAGAAAAAGTAGGATTAAAACATCCAATGAGTAAAGATGATAAACAATGGCTAGATCATCAGACATTTATTGATATGGAAATCACTTCTTATGATGGATTAAAGCTAGAAGGGCAGTTCCTTCCTTATCCTGATTCTAATAAATTAGTGATCTGTGTTCATGGATTCCATTCTTACCATTATCGTGAGTTTGCATATTATATTCGTTTCTACCATGAACTTGGTTATAATATCCTTCTTCCAGATAATAGAACACATGGACAGTCAGAAGGACATTATATTGGTTTTGGATGGCTGGACCGTTTAGATATATTAGAATGGATTAAAAAAATGGAAGAATACTTCCATAATGAACCAATGAGCATTGTCTTACATGGTATATCCATGGGTGGGGCAACAGTACTCATGGTAAGTGGTGAAGAATTATCTGACAATGTGAAAGCTATTGTCGCTGATTGCAGCTATACAAGTGCTTATGATGAATTCAAATACTACTTAAAGAATAAAGGATGTCCACCATTCTTATTACTTCCTAGTGCTACATTATTATCTAAAAAGACAGTAGGGTATAACTTCAAACAAGCCAGTGCAATCAATCAAGTCAAGAAATCTAAAACACCTACATTATTTATACATGGTAACCAGGATCACTTTGTGCCTACTTACATGGCATTAGAACTCTATAATGCCTGTCAGGCAGAAAAGAAATTACTTATTGTGAATGATGCTGCACATGGTGAATCTTATCATAAAGAGAAGAAACTTGTTCAAAGCAATATTACTCATTTCTTAGAGAAATATGTAGACTAATAGACCGAGCAAGTTGCTCGGTCTATTCTTATTTCTTCGCATTTCTTATTTTTCTTTCAAAGATAAAATAAATATTTGAGAAATTTCTTAAATTCTCTTAAAAGTCCTTAAACCTTTATTTTATGCGGTATTAGGACTTTTTTGTACGGTAGATAATATCTTAAACAGCCTTAAACTTGCTTAATCTTTCCTTGTCTAAAGTAGTAAATTCAGTAGTACGATTATGCAATCAATCTTTGCATTTCTGCTTGTGCTGACTGATAACTGCCATGTGCATAATAACCGAGTGTCATTGTGATGTTTTTATGCCCCATGACATATTGAAGATTGTTCGGTGTCATTCCTTTGTTTGCCATGTTCGTGCAAAAGGTATGCCGTAAAATATGCGGTGTGATGTTCGGCAATTCCTTTTTCGTAACCTTTCTATATTTCTTCACAAGGTTTTTGAATGTAGTTGTATAACAAGCGTTATACATGGGGTAGCCTTGCTTATTGAGAAAGATAAAATCACTATAACCGCCAATGACAATAGGCTGTGCGTTGTTTCTGCTCTTGATGGCTTCTTGTAATGATTCATAGACTAATTCGGTCATAGGTACTTTACGATAACCGCTATCACTTTTAGGTGGCTCTGTATAATAACCCTCTTTATCTTTTTTTAATTGGTGGTTAATATCAATCATACGATTATCAAAATCAATGTCGGAAAGTGTCAGTCCGCACATTTCAGAAATACGCAAGCCAGTGTTTAGAAGAATAACGATTGCGGAATAATAGGCTTTATAAGTACAATCAATTTTCGCAAAGTCAAGAAGTGCCTTTGTCTGTTCCTTTGTCAATGCTTCTTTCTTTTTGGTATCATTTTCAATAACATCAGTCAAAGCAAAATCAAAAGGGTTTTTCCGTAACAAGTCATCTTGTATAGCGCGATGAAAGGTTGCATTAAGACTTCTTTTCATATTTTTGATTGTACTGAAAGAATACTTTTCTTTCATTCTGTACGCCCATGCTTTCGCTTCTGACAGCTTCACTTTGTCAATGTTCATATTTCCCAATCTGTCATTTTTTAACGCTTCCATAAGGTTATTTCTTCCTTGTACGGTTGCTTTTCTGACATTCGCTCTGCTGTTGATATACCGACCATATAACATACAGACAGTGATTTTTCTGTTTGTAGTGTTAATACCGTCATCAATGTCTTTCTGTACTTCTCTAATCCTATCACGCAAAGCGATACAATCCCTTTTGCCTTTTGGTACTTTGTCAGTCGAAACAAGTTTCCAAGAATAGATAAACTTAGGCTTTCCGTTCTCTATGTATTTGTAACAATATCTACCGTCTGTTCTTTGGCTCTCTCCATTATGTAATAAGCGACCTTTATGGTCTGTTCTCTTTTCCATTATGAACTCCTTTCTTATGAAAAGAGCCTTGAATATGACTAGTTAGAGTATAGCATAAACAAGGCTTCATTTCATTAGATTGTGTCTAATTCATCTAAAACTTTTTCAAATAGTTTTCGCTTGATTAACAGGCGTTGTCCGTTATAAAAGAGCCAATCCGCATTTTTATGTTCTCCGGCTATTTTTCGCAACTTGTTCTCACCAATGTGAAAATATTGGCTTGCTTCTTCGATAGAAAGCAAATATTTTTCGTGTATAGGTACAATTTGTCTCATTTATATATCACACTCCTTTGCAGTCAAGGTCAAGTTATCTTCATCAAGAAAGAATGCCTTAAAAAGTACATCGTTTTGATTGATAAACACACCTTTTGAGTTTGACGGTATTTTTTCAGAAGCAGAGTTATTTTCTAATACCATTTGAGATAAAATTTTATCTGCACTTCCGCATATTCTGTTACCTAAGTTTGTTTTTATCTGCCCATTGATTATATCGGCTGACGGTTTTTGCGTTGATAGGATAAGGTGTATACCAAAAGCACGTCCCTTTCGAGCAACAGATGTTAGATATTCTTCGATTTTTTCCATAAGTTCTAATTTTTCTTTGTTGGTACTCTTCTTCAATCCTGTTTTATCAAGTAATTCAGCTACTTCATCACACGCCACAATGATACGATTTAATTTCTTATTATTTTTCTTGTTATTGATGTTATACTCTTCAATATCTCTGCAAGAATTAGAGACTAAAATATCTCTTCTTCTGTTCAGTTCTGCCATTACAGAAATCAAAGTTTCAACAAATTTTTTTTCTGTTGTAATAATTTTACAATTTTCATGCCATACATTTTTAAAATCTAACCCACCTTTGAAATCTGCAATATAGACTTCCATGTTTTTTAATAGACATTGCCATAAACAAAGTTTGAAAAGTGAAGATTTTCCAGAGCCTGTGCTGCCGGCGATCAGGCAGTGCGGGGTGTCATTTAGATTTATCATTACTTTTTCAAAGGCAGAAACACCCAACAACAAAGTACAATCATCATCAATTAAAAATTCATCTTTCCATACTTGCGTTTTGGAAAAGAATTTATTTAAGTCAACACCATAAACTTTTATAATCTTCTTATTGTTTTTACCAAAATCTATTTTCAAAATATCATATCCTAATATAGTTTCTATTCGCTCTTTTGCGTTTTCCCAATCAATTAAAGATAGATATGGACTGTAAAATGTATGAACGATAATATCCGTTTCTTTGGACTGTCTTTTTTTGCTCAAAAGTCGGGGAATTTCATATTCTTTATTATGAAAGCCTATCTTGTAAAAACCTTTTGATAATTTGAGTGTTCCTCTAGGTGTTCCGAATACTATTACAGTTGCAAACAGTGTTAAAGGCTCAATAACCTTAAAAACTGCTTCACTGATGATATTTCTAGGTAGAACGGAGTAATATATAAATTCCAATCCATTTAAGAAATAGAACGCCGACATTATACAGATAAATGCAATCAATTTCTTTTTATTTAAGGCTATTTCCTTGAAGCCATTCAGTAAGCGAAACCCTAAATTTTCCATTTTTCTAATCATATAAAATACTTCTCTTTCTCATGTTCTATAACTTCCCCTGTTTCTTTGATTTCTATGATTTTGTCGATTTTATTTATCAGAGCATTCCATTTTTGAGGGGAATGTCTTTGTATTTCTTGATATTGTTTTTCTAAAGGTAAGACAGACAGCAGATATACATATTCATACACACCATATCTATCGTAAAATCTAGCAGGCAAATATAGCGGAAAGATGTCTAGCAGACCTATTAAATCATCGATATAAAGAGAATTTTGAAAATTATCCAACAACAGGACTTTTTCCCCATGATAAGTATCATAACTCATCTCTTTATGTTGTCTATAATTGGTTATTCTGCAAATATCAATAGGCTCATGGCATTCATAGACCATTCTTGTTTTACCAACTCCACTTTCTCCGAAACAATAAATCACAGAAAGAGAGCGAAATTTATTCGCATTTTTTATGAGCAATGCTTCTTTTAATGCCTCTATTTGCTTGACCTTGAATATAAGTTCAGGCTTATCTGAAACTATCTCGCCTATTATTTTTCCGTCCTCTAAATCTTTGATAACTTCATAGTTAAGTGGACTCTTTTCTTGCTTTTCCGTTGGAATTTCGCCCCATTCATAGAAAGAGCCTTCAACTTTTGTTTCTTCTTTTTCTGTTCCTTCCCATTTTCCTGTTTTAGAAATATACTCTTTATTTTCAAGTACGCTTCCATGTGCCTTTTCACAGTGGCAAACAGAAAACTTAGAAGAACAAATTGTTGAAAATCTGATAGGAGATTTTCTGTATATAAAAATATGTGTATGTGGAGTTCCACTCTTTGATATTTCATCACTTATACAGTAATAAGTAGGGAAAAGACTATTCAATCTATCAATAATGATTTCCCTTGTCAGCCCATATTTTTGAGGATTATTTATTACTATATTCCACTTTCTTGATTGTGGGTTTCCCATTAAATCACTCCTTTTCTTTCCTCTGCTACATGCTACATATGTATGCTAAGGGGTAATACTTCCCCCTTAGCATATTGTGGTAATTCGTACCCTTACGGGCACTCATACCACAACACTAAACGCAATTATTTCTCTACAACAACAATATCTTCTGCATAGACAGAAAGTTGATTTCGATAATCTCCATAAATTGTTGCTACTGCATTTTTTAACTGCACTTCAACTTGCATAGGCACATCAATCTGCTTTGGTACTTTAACAATGAGTTTTTCAAAAAGATTAGAGCCTTGTTCGTTTTCTTTTCGCTCATAAGGTGTTGAATCACTTGTTATTACCACTTCTACCTTTGTACCGATAAGTTCTTTTGTTTCATAGTCAGTTAATGGAGATATACCTACTGTCATAAATTTTTTTTGTTTAGCAAAACCGTTCCAATCAAAGTATTCATACTGTCTTAAATATTTCATTTTTCTTGTCCTTTCTTTATTTTAATATCTGCAATCATGATTACATACGTTATGATACCTCAATAGACATTGAAAAAAATAGGGCGGGCGTCCAATAAATTTCCAATTTTTGTTATTAGTATGAAAATCTTTTGTTATAATAGCCTCGAGGTGATGATAATGAATGATGAAAAAATTCTTCAAGAGAAGCGAAAAAGGTTAAAAGAAGTTTTGCAAGAAATGAGAATAAGAGGAATTAAACAAAAGCAAATAAGCACTAAAACAGGTGTTGAATATACGGCAATATCGCATTATATATCTGGAAAGATAAAGTATATACCAAATGAGTTTTTAGAAAAATTACATGAGTATTATTGGATAAACCCAGATTACATTCATCTTAAATCTGACAGAATGTTTGATGATAAAGGAGAGAAATATTCTTTCTTTGAAAAAATTATTGACGAATGGGAAACAGTAAAAGGTGGTAATGATGAATACCTTTACTTGAAAATGGATAAAAACTTTTATGATTTTTTGATTGAATATGACAAATATCGTAAAGTCAATGATGAGGGTATTTCATTAGATGATAAAACCGAAGATTTAAAAGCGAACTATGAGGGAACTCCTAAAATAGAAGAATTTGTTGTATTACCTCGTAATGTCTTTTTTAACATTGTGAGTAATACCAAGAAGAAAGAGAAATATCTTGAAGAAATTATAGATTTTTCTAAACATACTGAATTACTTGATGAAAAATAAGAAAAAGGATACCTAATGCTATAAAAGAGGTATCCTTAAATCTTTATTTTTCATTTTCTTCTTTATCGTCTTTTTTATCTTCCATATTCTCTAAAGCATATTGACATGCTTGAATAACAAATTTTGAGAATGTTACATTTTGATTTTGTATTGCGTTTTCAATTTTCTCAATCAATTCTAGGGGAAATCTTATTGTTTTATTTTCTGTCTGTTTCTTATTAGGTTTGAGTTGGAAAGACATTTGCATACCTCCTTGTTATTAACATGGTATTGCAAATAAGCACAAAAATATGCACTGCATATTGCAATGCAAGTATTGTTTATAACCTTCTGATATGATAAAATGAGAAAAAGGAATAGAGAGGAATGGGCAATATGAAAATCAATTTCAAAAGCAAAAAAGTGATTATTCCAATTGTTATAGTTGTAATTGTCTTAATTACCACTTCTGTATTGGGATATCGTTATTATCAGCAACAGCAATTACAGAAGAAAATTGACACAGCCATAGCACAGATTGAAAAGACAGAAACAGACTTTAACAAGAGAGATACACGAGAAGATAAACTTACTCTTTTAAAGTCTATTTCAAAGGAACATGTTGATTACGAAAAGTCAAAAGATGTAATTAAGAAAATAGATGAAAAATATCATTCTGTTATATCCAATATGCAGAAAGTATTTAGAGAAGAATATGACAAAACTTTGACCGACAACACATTAAAAGAGATTGATAAAATTAGCGACAAAGAGAAATTAAACACCACTAAAACACACTTAAATGAATTGTTGAAGACCATCCAAAATGAAAAAGATATCATATGTATGGAAGATGAAGTCAAAGAATATGAAACTAAAATTACTAACCTTATCAAATCTTATGAAGATAGAATAACTAAAATTGAAGAAGAAGAAAAAAAAGCTGCTGAAGAGGAAGCAAGAAAGCAGGCAGAAGCTGCTGCATCTAATAGTAATAGCGGTGGAAGTTATAATAATGGCTATAATTCTTCTAATTCTGGAAGTTCTGGTAATTCTTCTAATGGTGGAGGTTCTGGTAATTCAGGTGGAAATTATGGTGGAGGAACACATTATGATTCAAATGGTAATGTAGATGGAGGATGGACAACAGATTCTTCTGGAAATAGGCATCATTGGGATAATAATGGAAATACTTGGAGCGATAGTGATTTTGCAGAATGGTTTGATTAAATAAAATATAATAAACAAGGATGGTTATTTTATAATCATCCTTGTTTTTACTAAATTATTATTTACACTTAATTGAGCAATATTAGTATTGTATGATTAACTATTTCGTCATAAACAAGGCTCTGTTTGGTTTGTAGTAAATGAGTAGTAAACTGGTTGTTTTTCTGTGCTTGATATGCTGTGAATTGCCTTTATTTCAAGCGTTTTTAGGATAATCTTTTAAATTTACTTAAAAAATAAGTACAACTTCATCACTTGTACTATTGCTTCCTACACCAACACCTACAATAGCACCACCTACCATATTACTGCCTATTTCATTTGTGAAAGCTGTCTTTAGTCTCCAACCCTGTACACTATATCTTATTAATGTCTTCTTCAAACTATTTGTATCTGTCCTACCATGAGAATCATGAACAGTGACTACATCATATTCATAAAGATCATTACATTCTAAAATGGAATCTAAATTATAATCATTATTTCTTTCTTCCAATAATTCTGTGAACTTATCTTCCGTCATCGAATCATTAGAAGTATTTTTTTCTATGATTTGATCTAGTTTTGAGTTGATTTCTTTTTGTTCATCCATACTTTGACGTTGTTTGTAATACTTATCAAAATATGTATGAATTCCTTCTTTGATATCTTGAGAAAAATGACCTTTATCTAACTGTTGATCAATTGCCTGAATAGCTTCATCCAGCTGCTTTGTAGAAAGATGAGTACTTTTCAGTTTAGTTGATGTGATTGTGAGATTAGGTACTTGTTGTAAGCAGGTATTACATAGACATACTTCTCCAAAGCTATTTCTATCTGGAATAGTAGTAAAAACCTGCCCACAATGACTACATTTCATTTGCTTATCCATATGATTTTACCTTTCACTTTATTAACATAAATATAGTATATATTATTTTTACTGAACTAAAAAGCAAACAAGATAAAATGGTCTAAACAATAAACTATTCTCTTTGCCTATATCTTTTTGTGAAATCAAATATGATTTATTCACAATGTTGGAATACTTCTTACAGAACTCATTGATTGATTCATGTTTTCCAATACCTGAAGATTTCACCTCAAATACATTGATTTTACTTCCATCTGATACTAGAAAATCAACCTCATAATAATGCGTACTTCCTTTTTTATTCCAAGTATGATAGTACAATTCTCTTCCTGATGCAGCAATCATCTGCGCCATTAGATTTTCATACAAATAACCAAGATTAATAGGTAACTTATCAGACAATAGTTTTGCATATATTTCATTTTCTGTTGCTGGGCGATCAATAAACATAAGTGTGACAAACAAACCAGTATCCGCAATATATAGCTTATAACTATCAAAATCTTTTGTGTCTGCCAAGCTTACTTTTGGATCAGTTGTATTAAAACATGGTAGCACTGTCTTTGAATCAATCAACTCATATAATAATTCTTCACTTCTTACATTATTCTTCTTACCTATCGCAGTTGTTATGCGATATTTTTTTGTATCTTTTGCGAGCTGAGCAGGTATTGAATGATACATAGCTGATAATCTACCAGAAGCATCAATCTTCTTAAAATCTTCTTCATACAGATTAATAATCTGTCTTTTGACCATATCTATTTCTGAAAAGTTTTTACCATTTACATAGGCTTCTACAGCTTGTGGCATTCCTCCAACAGCCATATATATTCTCAAATCTCTCATTAACTTACGATTTGTAGCCTGACCAATGGCTTTACCCATATTATATATATCTTTCAACAATCCATAATTACTACCTGTGGCAGTACAGAATTCTTCATAGTCCATTGGATAAATCTGAATCTTCATTTCCTCAGAAGGAATAAGAATATCCTTTACATTCTTCTTAATTGATATCAAAGATTCTGTTTCTAGATAACTATATCTACCATCTGCAACAAGATGTTTAATTGCTTGTCTTGCTTTAGGAAATAACTGTACTTCATCAAAAATAATAAGAGACTTATGTTCATATAATGTTATTCCCGTTTCAGCCTGCAATCTTAGAAAAAATATATTTAGATTACCTATATCATCAAAACATTCAAGAATATTATTTGTTGTCTTTGAAAAGTCTATCAAAATATATGACTTATACTCATTCTTCGCAAAATTTTCCGCAATAGTTGACTTACCAACACGTCTTGCTCCCTCTAATAGAACTGCATATCGATCTGAATAGTTATGCTTCCATTCAAGTAGCTTATCATACGCTTTTCTCTTAAAAAACATAGAATATCTCCTCACTTTTTAAATATATATAACTTTCTTCAATCTTATTATCTGCCAAAATATAACTTTCTTCAATCTTATATTTGTCAAAAATGTGACTTTCTTCAATCTTTTTTTAGCCTAAAATAGTACTTTCTTCGAAGTAACGGTAATTATATTATATTTATTTACGTATAAAAAAAGGGGATAGCATCCGCTATCTCCTCATGACTATTCTTCATCAAATAAAACTAAATCATCAAATGTCTGTCTTCTTACTACGACTCTTGATTCACCTTCATAAGTGAATACTACAGCTGGTTTAGGCAACTGGTTGTAGTTAGAAGACATAGAGTAGTTATATGCACCTGTAGAGAATACTGCAAAAATATCTCCTGGCATAATATTAGCTGTAACTGGTAGATCCTTAGTAATCATATCAGCACTTTCACAGATCTTACCTACAACTGTTACAGTCTTAGTCTTTGTTTCTCCTGCTTTATTTGCAACAATACCATCATATTTTGCATCATATAAAGGTGTACGGATATTATCAGACATACCACCATCAATAGAGACATAAGTACGTACATCAGGAATTTCTTTAATACATCCTACTGTATAAAGAGTAATACCTGCATTACCTACAACATAACGCCCTGGTTCAATCATAACAGCTGGACGTTCCCATCCATGACTATCATATTCATTATAAATAACTTTCATGATTTCTGATGTAATAGATTCAAAATCAAGTGGTTCATCCTGTTTAGTATAAGCAATACCATAACCACCACCGGCATTAATCTTACTTGTTACAACACCAAATGTATTATAGATTTCATTTACGAACTTCATGAACTGAAGCATTGCATTCACATAAGCGAATAAATCAAATACCTGAGAACCGATATGACAATGAATTCCTTCATATTCGATATTATCAGACTCTAAGATTTTCTGAATAGCTTTTAAATAGATACCATAATGAGAACTAAAGCCAAACTTAGTGTCCTTATGACCAGTCATAATATAGTTATGACCACCAGCTTTAATACCAGGGACAATTCTTAAAGTTGCCTTTACTTTCTTACCTAGTTTACCTGCAATCTTTTCACAGGTTTCAATTTCATAGAAGTTATCTACTACGAAATGAGTCACATCATGACTTAATGCATATTCAATTTCTGAAGGAAGCTTATTGTTTCCATGGAAGTAGATCTTATCTGGATCAAATCCAGCACGTAATGCGATACTGATTTCTCCTGCAGATACGCAGTCAATTCCAATACCATATTCTTTTGCAAGCTTATAGATTGCAAGACAGCTAAAAGACTTAGAAGCAAATAATGGAAGCGCCTTTTCATACTTATCCATGAACTTTGTCTTTAATTCATTCATCTGATGTCTGATATGACCTTCACTCATAACATAAAGTGGTGTGCCATACTGTTTTGCGAGATCAGATGCTTTAATACCATCTATATATAAATCATTGCCTTTTATATCAGCAAACTGTGTCTGTAATACCATACCATTCCCCTTAATATAATGTTTTTAAATCAAATAAACCTTTGTCTTTATTCATTAATGCCTTTAATGCAGCAACAGCACCATTCGCAAATACTTCTTTAGAAAGAGCTGTATGCTTTACTTCTACGATTTCATCCTGTCCTGCAAACATTACTGTATGTTCACCAAAGATTGTCCCGCCTCTTATAGATGAAATACCTACTTCATTTCTTTCTCTCTTACGATGAATAGAATGACGATCATAAGTAGGTTCTAATGAATCATCTAAAGCATTATTAATACCATCATATAACATCACTGCAGTACCTGATGGTGAATCAATCTTCTGATTATGATGTTTTTCCATGATTTCAATATCAAAATGATGTTCAAAGAATTCTTTCGCAAATTCACTCACCATCTTATTCATCATAGCCACACCATAAGAAGTGTTATAAGACTGGAAGAGGGCAATCTCATGAGATGCTTCTTCAATCTTCTTTAAGTCTTCTGCACTAAAGCCAGTAGTTGCGAATACAACTTTACACTTATTCTTTAATGCATAAGATAGAATACTATCTAGATTGGCAGGATGTGAGAAATCAATAATGGCATCAATATCATCCTGTACTTCATCTAATGACTTATACGCAGGCACTTCTGGCTGTACATCAAACACAGGAGATACAACACCAGCTAATTCTAAATCTGCATCATTCATCACTGCATGGGCTACTTTCTTACCCATTAAACCATAACCATATACTAATACTTTCATCTTAATAACCCTTGCTTTCGAATTCTTTCATTGCATCAAATAATAACTTTTTATTTTCTTCTGTAGTTGGAATAAGAGGCTGACGAAGCATATCACTTTCAATAACACCCATATGCTTTAAAGCAGCCTTAGGCATGATTGGGTTAACATCAATAAATAAATATTTAGAAACATCATTTAAATCATAAGCCATCTTTCTAGCAAGTTCTAAATCACCCTTTAATGCAGCCTGGGCAAACATCTCTGTTTCTCTTGGATAAAGGTTAGATAATACTGAAATAACACCTTTACCTCCTGCTGCGATAAATGGAAGAATATTATCGTCACATCCAGAATATAAATCAAAATCCATATCCTTAGTACGTGTTAATACTTCCATTGCATACGCAATATCATCTGTTGCATCTTTCATAGCAACAATATTAGGAACCTTTGCAAGTTCTACTACTGTATCTACACTGATCTTCATACCAGTTCTACCTGGTACATTATACATAATAAGTGGTAAATCACTAGCAGCAGCAACAGCCTTATAATGTTCAATTAAACCTCTCTGAGAAGTCTTATTATAGTAAGGTGTTACAACTAAGTTTGCGTCAGCACCTGCTTCAGCATTGAACTTAGCCTTTCTAATAGCCTGTGCAGTATAGTTAGAACCTGCACCTACAATAACCTTTACACCTGTACCCTTAGCCATTTCTACTGTAATCTTAGTGAGTTCAAATTCATCTTCAATATCAATAGTTGCAGGTTCACCAGTAGTTCCGTTGACAAGCAATGCTTTTACACCACCATCAATCATTCTCTGAACCTGTCTTTTATAACCTTCGTAATCAATACTTCCATCTTCAAACATTGGTAATACCAATGCAACACCTGTACCTTCAAAAATTGGTTCCATTTTATGCTAATTCCTCCTGAATTTTTTCTAATGCTTTCTTTAAATATTTCTTTTCTATAACATATGAAATAGATACTTCACTTGTTGTCACCTGAGCAAATGGGATTTGGTTATCACCTAGAACTTTGAATAACTTACTTGCAAAACCGACTTCATTTTCCATATGACCTTCTACAACAAGCTTACCTACATTCTTAGATGCAAATACACCAATACGGGGGTGATTCTTCTTAACTTCTTCAATTGCCTTGTTTAAAGCACTCTGTGCTTTTGCATCACATGTGAAATCAATACGCATTTCATCTTCTAGCATGACTGATGAGATCATATCGATGTTCACACCTTCACGGCTAATTGTTTCAAACACATCAGCCACAAAGAGAGGATTCTTTTCAACATTCATTAACTTCACTTGAATAATGTCTTCTTCAATCTCTAATCTTGTAATCACACTGTTCATCTTCATCATCTCCATTTTTTTATAAAAAAATATTGCAATGGGGCCATTGCAATATAATTAGTCTTCATTATATTCAATAGCGCACCACAAATATTTTGTGACAGTGAATAAGATCTTCTCTTATCCCCCAGATAACAGTTCATATACAGTTCCCTGTCTCTTCGGCATTTGCTCCCCCTTCATTATCTGGCTGTATCCATTAATAACGAATTCTTAACGCATGCACCTCTATTTGCCAACATAATAACATATTATCAATCATAAAAAAAGTGATTTTCTTCTAAATAGTGCATATATTCTTTGATCCAGGGACTATCTACCGCATATCGCTGAAGAATGAATTCTATTTTATTTCCATTATACATAAAACTCATCCTTAGCTCTGCACCTTTCTTCTTTGTTTTAAAGTCTGTCACAGATTGATAATCAAAGAAATAAACTTCTTCTATAAACTTTAAATTCTCATAACACATGAAAGTAATACCATCGTAATCAAAACTCATCATATAAAAATGCACTGGTTTACCATGTACATGACCTAACCACATTGTGAAAGCTGTCTTTTTCCAATCAACTTCATATTTCGTATACGCAAAGGCTACATTATTATGAAATGAGATTCTTGATAAACGAATGTAATCTTGTAATAACTCTTCTCTCTTATTCATGGATTTCTAAAGGCAATTGATCAGGATCCTTAAAAAATGTCATTTTCTTGCCTGTAAATGTGTCAAAACGGATTGGTTCTGTTTCAATACCTAATGCATTTAATTCTTTGACTGTTTCTTCTACATCTTCTACCTTAAAAGCCAGATGTCTTAGTCCTGCAGTTTCAGGGAAAGGATGTAGTGGGGCATCTGGTTTAATAAATATTTCTAACTCCATATCTCCAAGTTGAAGATCTAACTTGATATCCTGCTTATCCTCTCTCTTATTTTCTCTAATAATCTTAAAACCTAATTTATTGACATAGAAGTCAATTGTTTGATCATAATCTTTTGTAATGATTGCAATATGATGTACTGTGTCTAATCTCATAACAACACCTCCTGTTACTATTATATCATTTACATCATGAATGATATATAGTTATTATAGTATAAACCAACTAATGAGGTAGGTAATGCATGAATAAGAAAACAATTATTTTTTCTATTAAATCTGCGCTCCCTGTTATGACTGGTTATCTTGTATTAAGTATTGGTTTTGGCTTATTACTTCAAGATAAAGGTTATGGATGGTGCTGGGCAGTTTTAATGAGTACAGGTATATATGCTGGTTCTATGCAGTTTGTGACAATTAATCTACTATCAACAGGTGCTTCTATCATTACAACTGCTATTATGACTCTTATGGTCAATATAAGACATCTCTTTTATGGGATTACTATGTTAGAGAAATATAGTGAAGCAGGGTGGAGAAAGCCTTATTTGATCTTCTCATTAACAGATGAAACCTATTCCTTAATCTGCTCTCCTGATCTTCCTGATGATATAAATCGTAAAGACTATTTCTTTATCGTTTCTCTTGTCAATCAGTTATCCTGGATAGCAGGGAGTATTATAGGTTCAGTACTCGGGAATATTATTCCTTTTGATACAACAGGCATAGATTTTGCGATGACTGCATTATTTGTCATCATCCTATTAGAACAACTAGAGAAATCAAAACAGCATCTTCTTGCCTTTACAGGATTTATTATTTCGATATTCTGTTTATTACTCTTTGGACCAAATCAGTTCCTGATTCCTTCTATGATTCTTATTACAATTGCATTATTCATAGAAAAAAAGAGCTTAGAAAGGAGTGATTTCTAATGCATGCCATACTTATTATTCTTACTGCCGCAATAGTCACACTTCTTATCCGTGCTCTTCCATTTATTGTGTTTAGTAAACATACACCTGATAGTATTCTCTATTTAGGTAAAGTACTACCTTATGCGATCATACCAATGTTAGTGGTGTATTGTTTGAAAAGTGTATCAGTTCTAAAAGCCCCTTATGGTATTCCAGAGCTCATAGCACTTATAGTAGTTGTATGTATCCATAAATGGAAACATAGTACATTACTTTCTATTCTTCTAGGTACAATGACTTATATGTTTCTAATCCAGACTGTGTTCTAGTCTTTTCATGACCTCTAATGGGAGATTATTCACAAGTACAGTGTTACCATCATAATAGTTGATGTAATCTGGTCCTAATGTAAATATACGTTCAAAAGGAATCGTACTCAATGATCTTTCTTCTGTTGTAGAATAAAGAGCTATTTCATAATAATCACATTCTAGTTTTTCACCTGTTTCAGGATTCTGATACCCTACAGGTACCCATGGTTTATTAGGGAGTAAAGTAGGGCAGTCTTCAGTTAATGCATAGATGCCTTTAATACCCTGATCTGTCTTAAAGAATTGTGGTTTTGCATAATAATAGTCATGACTTTGAAGTTCATGCATCCATGAAGAGAATAGATGTGGATTAAGAATAAACTGTTCTGCTTCATCCTTACCAATCACTAATGGCCACATCGTACTCATTAAAGTAAGAGAATCTGTTTCACCATTCACAATCTTTTCTGATACTTCTTTAATAACGCGATGATTGAAGGCAATAAGATCATCTTCCTGTGATAAGTAGTCATCTATATCTTCTTCTATACCATCAATAGTAACACTGCATTTCCAGTAACTAGTAATTCTTCTTAAACAGTTAAAGAAAGAACGCATTTCATCTGTAGTAGTAGGATTGAGTAAACGTAGGTTTAATTCATTCTTTTCATCTTCATCCCATGAAATATGAAAACCTCTTCCGATAGAATTTGGATTATAGAAGATCATATTACCTTCCTGGTCATCACCCACCATTCTCATACCATCATTGATTCCAAAAGCCAATTCATCACCGACTATGACATCTAATGGAATAGTCTTTTTAAATAAACCCTTCTGTTTAATACATACATCAATAGACATCTTTCTATCCTCCTATGCATCTCATAAAGTCATCTTCTGAGATAATCAAAATCTTTTCATCCTTCTCTCTTAAGTCTAAACCTTTTCTAATCTTAGTACCATACTGACCATACTTCCATGTTTTACTTTTTTCTCCACCAACAATTAAATAATCAGTAGCACGTGTAGGGGCACTTAATACAGTACCTCCATGACTGTAAATATAGTGAACTACATCACTTCTTCTCATAGAAGTAAATAAACCAGTGACCACAAACTTACCTGTCAAATCTATATCAAATATTTCATCAAAAGCGAAAGGGTAATTATTCATAACTATTCCTCTAAAAAAGATATACAATATATATAGGAGGGTTATCAAAATGGTTAAAATCCTAAACATCGCATTATATATCATATTCATTCTTATACCAGCATTGTATTTTATATGGCTATTAAAACATGAACACCTGATTTTTAAAACATTTGTGGTTGTCATGGCTATTCTTTCTACAATCGGTATATTACTTAAATTTAACTTTAAACCTTATAATCATATCTTTACCATGTTCATACTAGTGTGTCAATTTCTCACTATGTATATTTATATTCTTTTTATATGCGTATATCTGTATCGCTTCTCCTTTAAATTTGTGAAACGAAGACCATATCGTTTTGGAAATATCGTAGCAACTATGATTGCGATTACTCTTACAATTTCTGGTTTCCATTCTCACTATAATAAGAAAGAAGTCATCTATCATGTCACTGTTCCTAAGACATCTTCAGTATCTAAGTTAAAGATCTGTTTAGTCAGTGATCTACATTTGAGTTCTGGTACTTATATGAGACAGGTGAGAAAACTTGTAAAAACAGTGAATGATAAACATTATGATCTTGTATGTTTTGCAGGAGATGTATTTGATGAAAACACACCGGATGCATTAATGAATCGTTCTTTACAAGAATTCAAGAATATGAAGAGTACTTATGGAACATACTGGATATCTGGTAATCATGAATACTATGGTAAACATACAGACTTTACTGTCTTTGAAAAATACAACATACACTTTCTAAAGAACACCTATGAAACTGTAGACAATACTTTTAATATTGTCGGCTTTACAGATAAAACATCTCATGATCACTATGAAATCAATAAAGTAATAGAAAGGATGGATACTTCTTTACCTACTATTACACTAGACCATAATCCTGAAAGATTTGATCAACATACATATTTCACTGATCTTCAATTATCTGGTCATACACATAATGGACAGATTTTCCCAGGTAATATTATTCTTCATTATTACTATCAGAATTCATATGGTTTATCCCATTATAAGAACCATTATCTTCTTGTATCTGCTGGATATGGTTCATGGGGATTCCCATTTAGACTTGGGACACAATGCGAATATGATACTATTTATCTCACCATGAGAAAATAGTTTTACAAGAAACACACCTTTTTACACAAAATATGTAAACGGATTCATAAATTCGCGAAAATTAACCTCTTTTGGTGTACAAATCTAAAAATAAAGATAGACAAACCGCTTTCTTTCCTATATGATAAGGGCACAAAGAGGTAGTGAAAAAAATGGTCATGGAATTAGAAGAAAAATTTAAATTACGCAAAGCAGAAATCTTTGCGACAATCAAGAAGTATGTGACTGAAGCAAACATGGATATCTCAGATACAGTAATAGACAACTTATCTATTCATCTTGCTTTATCAATTACAAGAGAATTATCTGGATCTTATATCGAAATGAGTTCATCTCAGATTGAACAATTAAAACAAGCCAACACTTATCAGATTTCACAGTTAATCGTCTATGATTTATCTAAGAAATATGATGTAAAAATTTCTGAAGATGATATTTGTTATTGTGCGATGTATTTATCAAACATGACATTATTAGATTTAGACTTCTTTAGTGAATGCGATATTATTGATCAGGAAACTGAAAGCATTACTTTAGAAGCCGTACAGGAAATCAATAACCGTTTAGGATTAAATTTAAAGAAGAATGATGATTTCTATCAGGGATTATCAATGCATTTCTATCCTGCAATTCAGCGTTTAAAGAATGATGAACAGCTCCATGATAATGTATTAGCTGGCAAGATTAAAACTGAAAATGAAACAGAATATAAATGTGCAATGATTTTAAATGATGTTGTAAAGGAACATTATCATAAATCATTTAATGAAGATGAATTGGCTTATATAGCATTACATTTCGGTACAGCATTAAGATAACATCAAAGGGAACCTGTGGTTCCCTTTTTCATTTGTACTTATCATAGACCTGTGATGCAATTGCATTATATCTGTTCCATTCATCATCATTAATAAAAATAGCTGATGACATAATAAATGACACATTAAATGTTCAAAATGGTGCTAGTGACATAATAAATGATCAAGATGGCACCAATCACAAAATAAATATTCAAGATGGTACTGATAACACAATAAATAATCAAAGTGATGTGAAAGATGAGATAGAACTAACTATGGAAGAAATAAAAATACTAGAAATAATGAAAAATAAACCAGACATTACAATTAATCAATTAACAGTAATATTGTCAGGTATTAGTAATAGAAAAATTACAAGAAATATTGTTATATTAAAGAAAAAAGGACTTTTAGAAAGAGTTGGTTCAAGGAAAAAGGGTTATTGGAAGGTTAAACGTTAAATTAAAGGAGGAAAAAAAACTTGCTTCATTTGTACTTACCATAGACCTATGAGACAATCTAATTATACTCATTCCATTCATCTGCTTTAATAAACCTTTAATAAAAATAGCTGAATTCTTGATAAAAATTCATACTATTATATAATTTTATCGAAGGTAGAAATATCTTATCAGTACGGCTCCTACCGACATAAAGGTAGGGCATTAAAGTATGGAAGGGAGAAAACCTTCCTTTTATTTTCAATAGAAAAATCCTCTAGGTCATACCTAGAGGATTTTCTATTTCCCTATACAAAATCTCTTGAACAACTCATCCAATAAATCTTCTTTAGCCTGTTCACCTAAAATCTCTTTTAAGTTCTCCCAGCTATCATATAAATCAGTCACAATCAAGTCTGTAGGAATACCATCCTCCATTGCCTGAATCGCAACATTTAATGACTGTGAAGCTTTCTCTAATAACTGTACCTGTCTTTGATTCGCAAGTACCTGTGCCTGAGAATTAGTAATAGCACTAAAGTCAAACTCATCTTTAATATGTTGAATCAATTCATCTATATGATTCTCTTTAGCACTAATATGAATACCTTCTGTATCAATCACACAACCCTTATCAGACTTATTGATTAATACAATTCTATTCAATCCTTCAGTACGTTCTAATAGTTCCTTATCTTCTGCCTCTATTGGTCTAGAACCATCTAATACCACTAGCACTAAATCAGCCTGATCAATCAAAGATAAAGACTTTTTAACACCCATATGTTCAATCTTATCTTCTGTTTCTCTAATACCTGCTGTATCAATCATATTCAATACAATATCATTTAAACGAATAGAACCTTCTACTACATCTCTAGTCGTTCCTGCAATATCGGTTACGATGGCTTTATCTTCTTCTAATAATGCATTCAATAAACTAGACTTACCTACATTAGGTTTACCTACAATGACAGTAGAAATACCATCCTTTATTAAATGCATATTTTTAGAACGATCAAGAATATCATCCATCTTCTTTCTTAAAGATACAGAACCAGGTAACAGCTTTTCAGCTGTTAGTTCTTCTATATCTTCATATTCTGGATAATCGATATTTACTTCAATCTGAGTAATAATTTTAATTAAATCTTCTTTTAAGTCTTTAATGAAGTTTGTGATATTCCCCTGTATTCCTTTTAATGCCAGTTTAGCTGCCTGATCATTATTAGCTGTAATTAAATCACTAATCGCTTCTGCCTGGGATAAATCAATACGTCCATTTAAGAATGCACGCTTAGAGAATTCTCCATGCTCAGCCATTCTAGCGCCTTTCTTTAAACATAAAGAAAGAACTTTATTCGTAATAAAAACACCACCATGACAGTTGATTTCTACCATTTCTTCACCAGTAAATGTATGCTTTCCACGATAGATAGAAATAAGTACTTCATCTACTTTCTCTTCACCATCTACAATATAGCCATAAGAAATAGTTTGAGACTTCTTATTTAGATTACCTGTAAAAAAGCTCTGAACAAAATCAATACACCCTTTACCTGATATACGAATAATAGAAATAGCGGCTTCTAAACGAGATGTCGCAATAGCACAAATAATATCATCATTCATAATCATACCTCCTTAAGTGTTCTTTTCTTATACTTATAGAACCAAATAAAATTAACCAGACCTTTAATAATACCTGAGAAAGAAATAACCCACCAGATACCATTTAAATGGAATGTATTTAAGATTAATAAAATAGCTGGAATACGTCCTAAAGTGAATATAATGCTGGTGATAGAAGGAGGAATTGTTTCTCCTAATCCACTAAAGGCTCCAGAAATCATTAATTCTAGAATCATAAATGTTTCAGATAGACCTACAATACGTAGATAGTTTTCTCCAATTTGAGTTACCATTAAATCATCAGTAAAGAAGCCATAAATCACATGAGGGAAGAAGACCATCAAGCTTGTACATACAATACCCCATAGTATAGAGAATACGAGCATTGTATGATATCCTTTCTCTACACGATCATACTTACCAGCTCCATAGTTCTGACTAATAAACGCATTAATAGATGTCTGGAATCCAGTCGCCATACACCAAGAAATATTTTCTACCTGTGTACCTACCTTCTGTGCTGCAACAGCTGCATCTCCAAACTCAGCTACAAAAGCAGCGACTACCATTGAACATACAGAAAATAACATACTCTGTAACCCTAATGGAAAACCAATTCTAAGTATATTCCTATAATAAAACTTTGAATAAACCTTCTTCAATGAAATATGTTTAAGTAATGTATTCTTCTTAAAGTTATGTCTCATAAATAATAGGAATACAGAAACTTGAGCTAATACTGTGGCAAGTGCTGCACCTACAACACCTAGATCACATACAAAGATAAAAAATGGGTCTAAAACAATATTCAATAACAAACCAACACTATTACACTGGAATGGTGTCTGACTATCACCAGAGGCATTTAAGATACCCGTCATAATAATATTTAAGAAGTTAAAGATAATCAAACCACATGTAATACGTAAATAGTTAATAGCCTGATTAATAGTGGCTTGTGATGATAAGCCAAATAATCCAATAAAGAAACTTGAAAATACAACTGTACAGAAAGAGAATAATAGTGCGAATATAATCCCTAACTGAATCGCAGTTGAAGCATAATCTGTAGCTGCGTCTTGATTACCTGCACCTAATGAATGTCCTGTTTTGACTTGTCCACCCTGTGTCGCAATCATTGCGAGTCCCTGCGATAACCAGCTAAACATACCTGCTACACCAACTGCCGCAATAGAGGAAGCACCAAGCTTTCCAATCCAAAGCATATCAATCAGTGCATAGGCCATTTCTAGAAATGATGTACCAATAATAGGTAGTGTTAATTTTATAAGAAGAGGAACGATACGTCCTTCTAATAAATTCAATTTTTTCATGTACTTCTCCCTTCCTATCCATTCTATCAAAAGAATGTAAAAAAAAGAAGGCAGAGCCTTCTCTTTAATCAACATAATAAATTTCTAAGTAACGGTTTTTACCTTCACCGTGTGACTGTGTTGCAAGATGTGGCATTTCCGCAATCACCTGATGAATTACTTTTCTTTCATCAGCTGGTAGAGGATCTAACTTCATATTGATCTTAGAATGTTGTACTTTCTTACCAAAACGTTTAGCCATTGCAGCAACCTTCTGGTATCTCTGTTCTTTATAACCATTGATATCTACAGAGATTTCAATACGCTGTTTGAACTGAGTATTCACAGCACTCTTAGTAATGAAGTTTAATGCTCTTAAAATAACACCATTCTTCCCAATCACAACTGAGTTATTACTTGTTTCTACATTACAGTAGATACGATCATCCTGTTTGAAGACAGTAGTCTGTGTTTCGAAACCTAAAGAACTTAATGTTCTTTCCACGAACTGACCTACATATTCTTCAACCATAGATTCACACCATCCAGCAATAACAACTTTCTTACTGAATAATCCCTTATGAACTTCAACAATTTCATAATGGAATTCTTCTGGTGTAATACCTAAGTCCTGACAAGCACAATTTAATGCTTCTTCTTCTGTTTTAGCTTCATAAGTATTCATAATGATTACCTAATTACATGAGTGTCTTTCTGATTTTCTTGCTTTTCAATATACTGAATCTGAATAAATACTGTTCTAACTACAGTAATTAAGTTAGTTGTAATCCAATAGAATGACATAGCTGTTGGCATGATTAAACCAAAGTAGATGATCATTAATGTCATTACGATATTCATAGTCTTCATCTGGTTCTGCTGAGCAGAAGGTTTATACTTCTTGTTTCTCTTCAACATTAAGTTGTTGATTTCGATAGCGAAGAACTGAGATAAAGCCATAACTAAAATAACGGCAATATAAATGAATTTACCACTAGTAATCTGAGATAAAGGTGTTAAACCTAAATTCATACCAAATGCCTGTGATGTATACAAGATCTGGATTCTCTGAACAGCACCATACATTGCGAACATGATAGGTAATGTTAAGAAAGTCCATAATGAACCAAACATAGAAACGTTATTTTTCTTGTATAAGTTCATAATTTCATTCTGCATACGCATCTGACTAGTCTGATCATTCTTACCACGATACTTGTTCTGGATTCTTTCCATTTCTGGCTGAAGCATCTGCATCTTCTGTGTAGAAATAGTAGACTTGATCATAACTGGTAAAATAATCAAGTTGATAAGAATAGTCATTAAGATGACACCCCATAAGACATTACCTGTCCATGAAGTGATTAATAGGATTCCCTTTGCGATAGGAATTGTAAGAATAAAATCAAAAAATCCTGCTTTTAGTGACCATGGTGTTGATTCAGTGATAGCACGGCTTGCTAATAAATGACCGTTCTTGTCAACATTACTTGTACACCCTGTAAAAATGAACACTAAAGCAATCACCGCAAAGATCTTTAAGTACTTCTTTGTACGAGGATCTAATACCATTTTTACTTCTCCATTCTTTTTTTCATTTTTAAATATAGATTTTGAAGAGATTTCTTGTTCTGTTCAAAATCATTCTGAGAATAGGGTTTTCTAACAATCAGAATGTAATCATTATGGTCTTCTTTTGTGAACAATTCATGAACCATCATTCTCACTTGTCTCTTAGTCTTGTTTCTGGCAACGGCATTCCCTATTTTCTTACCGACTGATAAACCAATACGCATATGCTCTAGATCATTAGGATTCCAATATAATACAAACTCTCTATTCGCTACGCTTTTTCTTTTCTTTATAATGGTTTCAAATTCAGTACTTTTCTTTACACGTAATTCTTTTTTCATATTTCTTTTAGAAAAAAAACCACATTAAAGTGGATTTTTTTTAGGCAGATAATACTTTTCTTCCTTTTTTACGACGTCTAGCGATAACTTTACGTCCACCTACAGTTGCCATTCTAGCTCTGAAGCCATGAGTCTTAGCTCTTTTTCTTTTATTTGGCTGATATGTTCTTTTCATCTTTTTTACACCTCCAATATGTAGCTACTTTTTTATACTACATAACATATGCAGTGTCATTATATGGGAAATACTATTTTAAGTCAATATTATTTATAAGAAATTTTGGCTTATATTCAACAGTTTTTGCTTCTTCACAACTATTTTCCACACTTCATTCCCCATTGGAATTCATTCATTCACATATTGTGTATAACATTCATTTTTCTTCTATATAACATATTTTTTTATGTGCACAATATTATGAATAAGTAGTGAATAGAGGAAATACTGCACATATATTCACAATTTTACTCGTGCAAAGATAATTTTTAGATATTCTTAATATTTGTGAATAAGTGTGAAGAATTCAAAAAATAGTGTTAAGTTCACAATAAAAATGTGAACATCTCGTGAAAAACTATCTGAATAATCTATGAATAACTACTTATTCACTATTTTTTGTGCACATCCATGCTGTGAATAATCAATATTCACTAGTCATTAGTCACATTTTCTTTTATAATGAGGGGTGCAAAGGAAGGTGAATATATGGATAACTTAAAGCAGTTCTGGACAGAAACCCTCAATCGCTATGGAGAAAACAGTGACGATAAGATCGTATTCGACTCAATATTCACCCAGACAGAGGCTAAAGAACTGCAAAACAATGAATTAATTATTACTATAGAATCGGTTTTTAATAAGACCTTTATTGAGGATGCAAGTGAACAGCTTGCAGAATTCTTCTATGAAGTGTCAGGTATTAAAGCCACTATAAAGGTGATGTCAAACCAGGAATATGACAACATGAATAAGGCAAAAGCCCCTGTAGTAGAAGTTAGGGAAGAAGTAGAAGACTTTGATGATCATTTAAGTGCAGATCTTACTTTTGATAACTTTGTTGTGGGTAATTGTAATAGAATTGCTCAAAATGCAGCACTTGCTGTCGCATTAAAGCCTGGTACATATAATCCTTTATTCCTTCATAGTAATTCCGGACTTGGAAAGACACATTTGTTGAATGCGATTGGTAACTATGTGAAGATTAAATTTCCAGGTAAACGTATTCTTTATACAAATGCAGAAGCATTTGTGAATGATTATGTAGAAGCTATTGGCAATAATACGATTGCAACTTTTAATCGTCGTTATCGTAGTGTGGATATATTATTGATTGATGATATCCAGTTTATTGCGAATAAAGAGGGAAGTATGGAGATGTTCTTTAATATCTTCAATACTTTACAACATTCAGGAAAACAGATTGTTATTACAAGTGATAAACCTCCTGTAGAGCTAAAAGGGATGGAAAACCGCCTTGTTTCTCGTTTTAGACAGGGGTTAACAGTAACTATTGATAATCCTGAGTTTGAAACAGCTAAAGCTATCTTAAAGAAAAAGATTGAATCACGTATGATTGATTATCCTATTGATGAAGAAGTATTAGATTTTATTGCTTCTCATTTCAATAAGGATGTGAGAGACTTAGAAGGTGCTGTGACAACACTTCTATTCTATAAAGTAGTATGTGGACAAAATCTTGATCATATCAGCCTAGATTTTGCTTTAGAAGCATTTGATAATCCTGATAACACAACTACAATTACTAAAAAAGAAGCGACTCCTGACACAATTAAGGAAACAGTGGCTTCTTACTACAATCTATCAGTGACTCAGTTAACGAGTAAATCACGTACAAACAATATTATTACAGCAAGACATATTGCGATGTATCTTGTTAGAGAGCTCGTTCCTGATATTTCCTATATCCAGATTGGACAGGAATTTGGAGGAAGAGATCATTCCACAATCATGAAAGCTTGTTCTAAAGTTAAGAAGAAGATGAAACAAGATCCTAACTATAAAACAGCGATCAATGATTTAATGGAACGCTTAAGTTAAGCACATATATGCACAAGTTGTGCACCACTCAAATTGAGTTTTATCTTGTAATTCTCAATCAAAACGCAACTTATGCACATTATGCACAGTATTATTATAATTATTCTTTAATTAATAAAATAAATAAAGGAGAAAAAAATGGATTTTAATATTAATAGACTTGTCTTATTAGATGCACTTACTAAGGTTTCTAGAGCCGTTTCTTTAAAGAGTCCTTTACCTATCTTAACTGGTATTAAGTTTGACTTATTAGAAGATGGTTTAGTATTAACGGCATCTGATAGTGATATCAGTATTCAAACTACAATTAATGAAGGTATTATTATCAACCAGACTGGTTCAGTTGTTTTATCTTCTAAGTATATCTTAGAAATTATTCGTAAGATTGATGGTGATACAGTTCATATCCAGGTAGTAGATGGTACTTTAACTCGTATTACTTCTGAAAGTTCTTTATTTGATTTAAATGGTTCTAAGTCTTTTGACTTCCCACGTATTGATTTAAATAAGAATGGTAAACACTTCTCTATGAAGTCTTATGATTTCAAGAAGATTATTGAAAAGACTTTATTCGCAACGAGTGAACAGGAAACTAGACCAGTACTTACTGGTGTAAATTTCAAAGTAGATCAGCATCAACTTGTATGTATTGCGACTGATAGTTATCGTTTAGCTCAGGTAAGCATGCCAATTGAAGATGATATTCAGTTTAATATTGTTATTCCTAAAAAGTCTTTAAATCAGATTATTCACATTATTGAAAAAGATGAAATGATTGATCTTTATGTATCTGATCGTAAAGTATTATTTGTGATTGGTCAGTATCTTGTATTAACTCGTTTAATTGATGGTACTTATCCTAATACATCACGTTTAGTAGAAGATCAGGGTTCTTATACTATGTCTATCAATAGTTCAGCATTACTTGGTGCTATCAGCCGAGCTTCTTTACTATCTGATGAACAGAGTAATATTGTAAAATTAACTATGTCTCCTGATGAGAATGTTCTTTCTTCTTATTCACAGGAAATCGGTTCAGTAGAAGAAAACCTAACAAAAGCATTCTATAAAGGTGAACCAATGACTATTTCATTTAGCGCAAAGTATTTAGCTGATGCGATCCGTTCTATTGGTACAGAAACTATTCAGCTACGCTTTACTGAAAAGATGAGACCTTTCCAGATTACTGGTTTAGATGTAAATGATAACATCCAGGTTGTTCTTCCAGTAAGAACTTACTAGGTAAAATAAAGGGTCTATTCTCTTATTTGGGTAAAATTGGGCTTGTAATTGAAATTTGTAGAAAAATGAAGTTTATCTCTCCCTTGAAAAAAGGGGCTATAAACTTCTTTTTTTTATGTTTTTGTGCTATAATGTAGAAAGCAAAATTAGCGCAAAGGATGTGTGATGAAATGAAAGAAGTCTTAATACATACTGAATATATTACTTTAGGTCAGGCTATGAAATTATGTGGAGAAGCACAAAGTGGCATTGAAGCTAAGATTATGATTCAGGAAGGTCATGTTCTTGTAAATGGAGAAGTAGACCGTAGACGTGGTAAGAAATTAAGAGATGGTGATGTGTTTGAAGTAGATCGTCGCCAGTATGTAATCCATGGAAATCAAAACGCTTAATCTGATTCAATTTCGTAATTATGAAAAGCAGACCTTTCATTTTCATCCACTGGTTAATATTATCATTGGGGATAATGCACAGGGTAAAACGAATATACTTGAAGCGATTTATCTCTTGTCTACTACAAGAAGCTTTAAGTCCCGTATGCTTGATGAATTGATCATGTTTGATCAGTCTTATACACGTGTGTCAGGTCATGTTGTAAATGGTACACGTCCGTATGATTTAAAGGTTGTCGTGTCTAAAGAAGGCAAGAAGGCTTTTATTAATGATAAGGCTGTGAGTAAGACAAGTGATTATCTGGGTTATTTTAATGTGATCTTATTTACTCCTCAGGATCTACAATTGATTAAAGGATCTCCTAAAATGAGACGTACTTTGATAGATACTGAGATTTCTAAGATTTCACCAATCTATATGTTTAACTTGAATAAATATAATAAGTTGATGAAGGAAAGAAATAAGTACTTAAAGATGCTTCATGATGGACATAAGGAACCTGATATGTATCTAGAAGTACTAAGTGAAGAGATGGCAGAATTAGAAGAAGATCTGATTCAAAGACGTATGAAGTTCATAGAGTTGTTGAATGAGATCAGTGGGCAGATGTATGCTTATATTTCTGGTAAAGAAAAGCTTGTTTTGAGATATCATACGCAATTCAAGGATATTTCAAAAGAGGGTATTCTTGCTAAATATAAAAAGAATTATAAGCGAGATATATTCCAAGGGAATACTGTAGATGGTATTCATAAGGATGATTTAAAAATCTTTTTAGATGAGAATGATGCAGGTATGTTTGCATCCCAGGGGCAGCAGCGATCTATCATCTTATCGATGAAGATTGCATTAGTGGAGATTGTGAAGATGCAGATAGGTGAGTATCCTGTTTTGTTGCTAGATGATGTATTGAGTGAGTTAGATGAAGAGAGAAAGATGAAGCTCTTGAATCTGATTGATCATAAGGTACAGACATTTATTACAACAACGCATTTTGATTTAGGTTATCATCATTCACTAGATGATGCTTTGGTTTTAAGAATAGAGAAAGGAACGTTGAAGGAGGATAAGTAAATGGAAGAAAAAGTAGAACATTATGATGAATCCGATATTCAAGTCTTAGAAGGGCTAGAAGCCGTTAGAAAGAGACCTGGTATGTATATCGGGACAACTTCTGCAAGAGGGTTACATCATCTTGTATGGGAAATAGTGGATAACTCTATCGATGAAGCACTCGCAGGCTTCTGTAATAAGATCAGAGTTGTATTATTACCAGGTGATGTTGTAAAGGTCATTGATAATGGTCGTGGTATGCCTACTGGTATGAATGTGAAGACAGGTAAGAATACAATTGAAACTATTTTTACTGTATTACATGCCGGTGGTAAATTCGGAGGAGGAGGCTATAAGGTCTCTGGTGGTCTACATGGTGTAGGTGCCTCTGTTGTAAATGCCTTGAGTGAATGGTTAGAAGTTTATGTTCACCGTGAAGGACATATTTACTATCAACGTTTTGAAAATGGTGGAACACCTGTTGATTCTTTAAAGGTTGTAGGAGATTGTGAGCAGGAAGAAACAGGAACAACTGTTATATTTAAAGCTGATCCTGAAATCTTTACTGAAACAACAGTTTATGATTATGGGGTATTAAGTCAGAGATTAAGAGAACTTGCTTTCTTAAATAAAGGCTTAAAGCTTGTATTAGAGGATGAAAGATTAGATCCTGCAAAAGTAGATGAATATCATTATGAAGGTGGTTTAAGAGAGTATGTGGCTTTCTTAAATAAGAATAAGACACCATTACATGATCGTATTATTGATTGTGAAGATACAATGAACGATATTTCCGTGGAAATAGCTATGCAGTACAATGATGGTTATCAGCCAAATATCTATTCATTCTGTAATAATATCAATACACACGAAGGTGGAACACATGAAGAAGGTTTCCGCTTAGCTTTAACACGTGTTATTAATAACTATGCAAAAAGTCATAACTTCTTAAAGGATAAAGATGAGTCTTTAAGTGGTGATGACTGTCGTGAAGGTTTAACTGCGATTGTATCAGTTAAACACCCTGATCCTCAGTATGAAGGACAGACAAAGACTAAATTAGGTAATGCGGAAGTAAGAAAGATAGTTTCTACTATTCTTGCGAATGCATTAGATAAGTTCTTATTAGAAAATCCTGATACTGCAAAGATTATCATGGATAAAGTTACATTGGCTTCTAAGGCAAGAATGGCAGCCAAGCGTGCAAGAGAAATGACTAGAAGAAAGACAGCACTAGACGTCTCTAATCTTCCTGGTAAGCTTGCAGACTGTTCTTCTAAGGATCCAAGTGAATGTGAAATCTTCATCGTCGAAGGGGACTCTGCCGGAGGTAGTGCGAAATCTGGTAGAGATAGAAAGATTCAGGCTATTCTTCCTTTAAGAGGTAAGATCTTGAATGTTGAAAAAGCACGTTTAGAAAGAATTCTTGGTAATGCGGAAATTAGATCTATGATTACCGCATTTGGTACTGGTATTGGTGATGAGTTTGATATCAATAAACTACGTTATCATAAGATTGTCATCATGACCGATGCCGATGTCGATGGTGGTCATATTAGAATCTTAATGCTTACTTTCTTATATCGTTATTTAAAACCTTTAATTGAGAATGGTTATGTTTATGCTGCTCAGCCACCTCTTTATTTATTAAGACATGGTAAGGATGATCATTATTTATATAGTGATTATGAGTTAGATAAACTAAAAGAAGAACTTGGTCCTAATGCGAAATATACAATTCAGCGTTATAAAGGGCTAGGTGAAATGAATCCAGAACAGCTATGGGAAACAACTATGAATCCTGAAAATCGTGTATTAAATAGAATTCAGTTAGATGATGCAATGCAGGCTGATCAGCTATTTGATATGTTGATGGGTGAACGTGTTGAACCTAGAAGAGATTTCATTAGAGAAAATGCGAAGTATGTAGAAAATCTTGATATTTAAGGAAGGAGTTAGTCATGGAACAAAGAGGTATTAAAGATATACAGTTAACAGGTGAAATGAAGAAATCATTCATGGAATATGCGATGAGTGTTATTGTGGCTAGAGCTCTTCCTGATGCGAAAGATGGTTTAAAGCCAGTACAGAGACGTATTATTCATGGTATGAATGAATTAGGCTGTTATAGTGATAAGCCTTATAAGAAGTCTGCCCGTATTGTTGGGGAAGTAATGGGGAAATATCACCCACATGGTGATAGTTCTATTTATGAAGCCCTTGTACGTATGGCACAGGATTTCTCATATAGATATATGTTAGTCGATGGACATGGTAACTTTGGTTCTATTGATGGTGATGGCGCTGCCGCAATGCGTTATACAGAATCAAGAATGTCTAAGATTGCGATGGAAATGGTGAGAGATATCAACAAGGATACTGTTGATTTTGTCCCTAACTATGATGGTGAAGAAAAGGAACCTAATGTGCTTCCTTCTCGTATTCCAAATTTATTGATTAATGGTTCTACTGGTATTGCGGTAGGTATGGCAACAAATATTCCTTCACATAACTTAGGTGAAGTGGTTGATGCGATTCTCGCTGTTTCTAAGAACCCTGATATTACAATTACAGAGTTAATGGATAATTATATCCCTGGTCCGGATTTCCCTACAGGCGCTTATATTTTAGGCCGTGGGGCTATTAAGAAAGCGTATGAGACAGGGAATGGTTTGATTGTCATGAGAGCAAAGACTGATATTGAAGATATCGGTAGTAATAAGAAAGCAATCATCGTAACTGAATTACCATATATGGTCAATAAGGCACGTTTAATTGAAAAGATTGCAGCTCATGTCAAAGAAAAGAATATCGATGGTATTACAGAATTAAGAGATGAATCTGACCGTGAAGGTATTCGTATTGTTATTGAGTTAAGAAGAGATGTACAGCCAGAAGTTATTTTAAATCAGTTATACAAGTTAACTGCATTACAGACTACTTTTGGTGTCAACAATATTGCCTTAGTGAATGGTGAACCTAAGACATTGTCTTTAAAAGAAATGATTAATGTTTACTTAGAACATCAGGAAGATGTGATTCGTAGAAGAACATTATTCGATTTAAAGAAGGCAGAAGATCGTGCACATATCTTAGATGGTTTAAAGCGTGCCATTGATCAGATTGATGCGATTATTAATTTAATTAGAAGTTCTCGTACAACAGAAATCATTCAGCAGAGATTAATGGATGAATTTGATATGTCTGAAAGACAGGCAAAGGCTATCCGTGAAATGCAGTTACAGAGACTAGCTGGATTGGAAAGAGAAAAGATTGAGAATGAATTAAATGTATTATTAGAAACAATTGCAGATTTAAAAGATATTCTTGCAAATAAAGAAAGAATTATTGCGATTATTGATCAGGAACTTCTTGAAATCAAAGCAAAGTATGGTGATAAGAGAAGAACTGAAATCATTCAGGGTTCATTTGATATTGAAGATGAAGATTTAATTCCTGAAGAAGATGTAGTTATTTCTTTAACTAATAATGGTTATGTAAAACGTATGCCTATTGATACTTATAAAGCTCAAAATAGAGGTGGTAAAGGTATCAAGGGTATGAGTACAAATAATGATGATGTTGTAGATTCATTAATGAATATGTCTACTCATGATGATTTATTGATCTTTACTAACTTTGGTAAGGTATATCGAATGAAGGGATATAATATTCCTGAATTTGGTAGACAGGCAAAGGGTCTTCCTATTATCAACTTATTGAATATGGATAAGGATGAACAGGTAAAGACTATGATCTCTATTACACCTTCTGAAGTAGATGAATCACATTTCTTATTCTTTGTGACTAAGGATGGTTTAGTAAAGAGAACTGGATTACCTGAATTCGAAAATATCAGACAGTCTGGTAAACTTGCACTCACATTACGTGAAGGTGATGAATTAGTTGATGTTAAGTTAACTAATGGTAAGAGTGAAATTCTTCTTGCAGCAGCTAATGGTAAGGCTATTCGTTTTGATGAAAATGATGTGAGACCAATGGGACGTTCTGCAAGTGGTGTTAAGGGTATGAATGTAGATGATAGTCATATTATTGGTGTGACTACAAATACTGAAGGACAAAATATCTTAATCATTACTGAAAAGGGGTATGGTAAGATGTCACCACTAGAAGAATATCGTTTATCTAAACGTGGTGGTAAAGGTGTTAAGACTGTTAATATTACTGAGAAGAATGGTGAATTAGTCAGCATTAAGGCTGTAGAAGGCAATGAAGACTTAATGATCATTACGAATGAAGGTATTATTATCAGATTACCAATGGAACAGGTAAAGAGTGCTGGAAGAGCTACACAGGGTGTAAGACTTATTAAAGTAGGTGAAGGTGCTTCTGTTTCAAGTATTACAGTAGTAGATAAAGAATCGGAAGAAGAAACGACTGAAGAATAGAAGTTGTCACATGACATCTTCTTTTTTTCATATTATAATTAATCCTCAAAGAGGGGAGAACAAGTATGTTAGATTTACAGGTAGAAATATTTATTTTAGTAGGAATAGGCTATCTTATTTCTAAACTAGGATTGTTTAATAAACAGACTCGTAAACAGGTCACTGATTTAGTATTAAACATTGTATTACCTGTGGCTACTGCCAAGAGTTTCTTAATTAAACTCACACCAAGTATTATGAAGACAACTCTTGTGGTATTTTTAGTATCTATTGGTATACAGGGTCTTTATTTTATTATTAATAAGACAGCTTATAATAATCAGGAAGAAACAAAGAAGATCAACTTACAGTATGCAACTATGGTATCTAATGCGGGTTTTATGGGGATGCCATTTGCGCAGGGGTTATATGGTGATATGGGATTACTTTATGCTTGTATTTATTTAATACCACAAAGAATATTTATGTGGAGTTATGGTTTATCCCATTATACAAAAGCTGATTTTAAGACAATGGTGAAGAAAGTTGCTTTACATCCATGTCTTATTGGGATTTATTTTGGTATAGTATTTATGATCATGTATTCATTAGGGTATACATTACCTTCTTTTGTGACTACAACTATGAGTTCTATAGGAGGATGTAATACCGCATTAAGTATGATTGTGATAGGAAGTATATTAAGTGATGTAGAACCTAGAGAGATAATGGATAAGGAATGTATTTATTATTCTTTTATTCGTTTGATTATGATTCCAGTGATTACTTATCTGTGTTTAAGATGGACTTCACTTGATCATATTGGTATTGGTGTCTCTGTTGTATTGGCCGCGATGCCTGCACCAAGTACATGTGCAATGCTTGCAAATAAGTATGATAAGAACCCAGAATTCGCTTCTAAGCTTATTTTTGTATCTACTGCATTTTCTTTAGTCACATTGCCATTTATTTCTTTCATCATAACTTTATAAATAGTGAATAATGGTATATAATGACAATAATCTATGAACAAGGAGATTGTATATGATTGATATCGCAAGATTAAGAGAAGATCCTGAAGCTGTTAGGGAGAATATCAAAAAGAAGTTTCAAGATCATAAGCTTCCTTTAGTTGATGAAGCATTAGAATTAGACAAACAGTATAGAGCTGCTATCACAAGAGCATCTGAACTTCGTAGTATGAGAAATAAATTGTCTAAAGAAATTGGACAGTTCATGCGTGAGGGGAAGAAAGAAGAAGCTGCTGAAAATAAGAAGAAAGTTGGAGAAATGGCTGAAGAATTAAAGTCATTAGAAGAAGTTGAAAAAGAATCTGGAGATAAATTAAGAGAAGTCATGATGAAGATTCCTAACTTCTTAGATCCTACTGTACCAATCGGTAAAGATGACAGCGAAAACGTAGAAATCACTAAGTATGGTGATCCAGTAGTACCTGATTATGAAGTTCCATATCATACAGATATTATGGAATCATTTGATGGTATTGATCTAGATGCAGCAGGTAGAGTTGCAGGTAGTGGTTTCTATTATTTAATGGGTGATATTGCGAGATTACATTCTGCAGTATTAGCTTATGCAAGAGACTTCATGATCAACCGTGGATTCACTTATTGTGTACCACCATATATGATTAGAAGTAATGTTGTTACTGGTGTCATGTCATTTGAAGAAATGGATGCCATGATGTATAAGATTGAAGGAGAAGACTTATACTTAATTGGTACTTCTGAACATTCAATGATTGGTAAGTTCATTGGTGAATTATTAGATGAAGACAAATTACCATATACTTATACTTCATATTCACCATGTTTCAGAAAAGAAAAGGGTGCTCATGGTATTGAAGAACGTGGTGTTTATAGAATTCATCAGTTCGAAAAACAGGAAATGATCGTTGTATGTAAACCAGAAGAATCTAAGATGTGGTTTGAAAAGCTATGGAATAATACTGTAGATTTATTTAGATCTTTAGATATTCCAGTAAGAACACTTGAATGTTGTTCTGGTGACTTAGCAGACTTAAAGTCTAAGTCATTAGATGTTGAAGCTTGGTCTCCAAGACAGAAGAAGTATTTCGAAGTAGGAAGCTGTTCTAACTTAACTGATGCACAGGCTAGAAGATTAAATATCAGAATCAATGGTAAAGATGGTAAGTATTATGCACATACTTTAAATAATACTGTTGTTGCACCACCTAGAATGTTGATTGCATTCTTAGAAAATAACTTAAATGAAGATGGTACTGTTTCTATTCCAGAAGCATTAAGACCATACATGGGTGGTACTGAAAAACTAGTTCCTAAGAAATAATGTGAAAGGAGATGTAAAATCTCCTTTTTCTTGCATTTTATAATAATTATGTTATAATCAATTTTGCCATTACAATAAACATGTCTGAACCATGTCAGGACCGGAAGGTAGCAGCATTAAGGGCCTCTGTTTGTGTGTAATGGCACTTTTTTTATATAAAAAGGAGTCATAGGATGAATGATGAAGAATATATGGCTGAAGCATTAAAAGAAGCAGAAATCGCAATGAGTGAAGATGAAGTACCTATTGGATGTATTATTGTCTATGAAGGACAAATCATTGCACGTACACATAATCAAAAGGAAACCTTAAAGAAGGCTACAGGACATGCTGAAATATTAGCTATTAATCAAGCAAGTGAGTATCTTGATTTATGGCATTTAGATGGCTGTACAATGTATGTAACATTAGAACCATGTATGATGTGTACAGGGGCTATTATACAAAGTCGTATCAGTCGTTTAGTGATTGGTACGAATGTCAGTAGATGGCCAGGTTTTATAGAGTTAATAGAGAATAACCCTGTAAATCATCATCCTGATGTACAACAGGGGATTTTAAAGGAACAGTGTGCTACAATAGTATCAGAGTTCTTTAAACGTAAAAGGAGGAAGTAAATTATGGATTCTTATTATAGTAATAAGATGAGTTATGGTGAGTTCTTTGGTTCAATCATGAAATGGATGACTGTCGCATTAGGAATCACTACAATCACTTCATTTCTATTCTCATTCTTACATCTTGAACTGATATTGGGTGCGTCTTATTTCATCTTTATGATTGTATGTTCGATTATAGAAATAGGATTAGTAATAATGCTTAGTAAAACAGTCAAAGATATGGCTATAGAGAAGGCTAAGACATATTATGTTGCTTATTCAGTAATTAATGGGATTGTGCTTTCTATGTGGTTGAATTATGTTGTACCAGGTGTAGCAGTACTTGCTTTTGCGGTGACAGCTGTTTATTTTGGTTTACTCTATACAGTGACACAGCATACTAATAATAATTTCATTGGTATAGGAAAAGTCTGTTTAATGGCTTTACCAGTTCTTATGATTGCGTATATCTTATTGATCTTTATTTCGGCGCCAGGTCTTTATTATCTAGTCGTATTCCTTGATCTTGCAGTCTTTACTGGACTTACTCTTTATGATTTTAAGCATATCGAATATGCTTATGAAGTTGCACCTCAGGAAGCATTAAAAGGTGTGGCATTGCTTTGTGCATTACAGCTCTATATGGATTTCATCAACATTTTTATTGATATATTGATGTTAGTAAGTGATAATAATTAAGGTGCTAAGGCACCTTTTTTTATGTATAATAAGGAAAGGAGTTGATGAAGATGGCATATAAATCATTATATAGAACATACCGTCCACAGACATTTAAAGATGTAGCTGGACAGGAAGCAATTATTACTACATTAAAGCATGCAATAGATGAAAAGAAGATTGCGCATGCATATTTATTTTGTGGTCCACGTGGAACAGGAAAGACAACTGTCGCAAAGCTATTAGCTAAGGCAGTTAATTGTACTGGTGATCCTAAACCATGTGGTGAATGTGAGAATTGTAAACAGATTGAAAATGGAACACATCCAGATGTTATTGAAATAGATGCTGCCAGCAATAATGGGGTAGAAGAAGTAAGAAGTCTGATTGATAAGGTGAAATATGCACCGACACAGGGACAATATAAAGTCTATATCATCGATGAAGTACATATGATGTCACCTGGCGCTTTTAATGCATTATTAAAGACATTAGAAGAACCACCAGCACATGTCATCTTTATTCTTGCGACAACAGAACCACATAAGATCTTACCTACTATTATTTCTAGATGTCAGAGATTTGATTTTACACGACTCACTGACCAGGAAATGGTACAAAGAATGCAGTATGTCTTAAAAGAGGAAGGTAAGACATATGATGATGGATCCTTAGAATTAATTGCTAGACTTGCGAATGGTGGGATGAGAGATGCATTATCTATCCTTGAACAATGTCTTGCCTATAATGATGATCATTTAAGCATTAACGATATTCATACTATTTATGGTATTGTATCCATGGATGATAAGACAAACTTATTGAAGGTTTTATTATCTAAGAATATGTCTGAATCTTTAAAGATATTAGATAAGATGGATAAGAGTGGTATCGATATTAAGAGATTAACATTTGATTTAATTGATATATTAAAAGACATAGTTATTTATAGGAATACAAAAGATACTTCTATTATGTCAGTCATGACACAAAAAGACTTAGAAAACATTGTGCCTTATATTTCAAGTGATGAATGTTTTAACTTTATTGATATATTGATGGATGCAAGTGAGAAGTACATCAGAGCGACTGATCCACATATTTATTTTGAACTTGCATTATTAAGATTATGTAATCAAGAACATGCAGCAAGTCAGAAGATAGAATATACACCTATTAAAGAAGAACCTGTAAAACCTGTAGAAGTAAAGAAGGTTGAAGTTAAAGAAGAACCAGTCGAAGAAATCATGGAAGAACCTGTCTTTGAATCAATTGAAGAAGAGATAGTTGAACCAGCTATTGAAAAGAAGGTTGAACAACCAGTACCTCAATTCAATTATGAAAAGCAAGAAGAACCAGAAACATATGCATCAGATGATAATATCGAAGTAGATCAAAGTGATATATTAAATATTCTTGTGCAGGCTGATCGTAAGATCTTAAATGAAGTTCAGGAGAAGTGGCCAGTGATTAGACGTTATATGGCTAATATGAATACAGCTAAAGCAGCAAGTATGTTATCTCAGGGTCGTCCAGCTGCAGCAAGTCGAGATGGTTTAATTATTGAGTTTGATTTAATGCCTGATGTGAATGCAGCTAACTATTATAAGAATTATAAACAGTTATCATCTTTAATTAAGGATGTATTAGGACATGAATATAAATTCATTGGTATGCAGCATGATGCATGGTTAGAGATGAGACAACATTATATTCAGCTTGCAAGAAGCAAACAGCTTCCTCAGGCGAGACCAATCACATTAAAACATATTGATGGATATGATTTAAAAAGAGTAGATTTGAATGACGCACAGAAGTATGCTTTAGATATGTTTGGTGAAGATATTGTAGAATTTAAGGAGGATTAAAAATGGATTTCAATTCGCTTTTAGAAACCGCAAAGAAAATGGGTGAAACAGCCTCAAATCAACAAAAAGAATTAGAAAACAAGAGTTTTAGTTTTTCTTGTCAGAATAATTTGATAACAGGTAAAATCAATGGTAAGTATCAGATTACTGAATTACATATCAGTCAGGATTTGATGGATGATAAAGATATGTTAGAAGACTTGATGATGATTGCGATTAATCAGGGAATCAGTCAGGTAGAAAAGGAGAAAGAAGACAATATGAAATCCCTCACTGGTGGATTAGATTTATCTTCTTTTATGTAATATGGAATATCCAAAGAGTTTTGAAGAGTTAATGACATGTTTTAAAATGTTGCCAGGCATTGGAAACAAAGGTGCTGAAAGAATGGCTTATGCGATTTATGATATGTCAGAAGAAGATGTAAAAAGATTCTCACAGGCACTGAGTTCATTTAAAGAAAATGTTCATACTTGTCCTATATGTGGAAATTTAAGTGAAGGTGATAAGTGTGAGATATGTGCCGATCACGAAAGAGATCAATCTACAATATGTGTTGTAGAATCTCCTAAGGATGTCTTTGCGATGGAAAAGATGAAAGAGTACCATGGCTTATATCATGTGTTAGGTGGTACAATTTCTATTATGGATGGCAAGACTATGGATGATTTGAACATCATGAGTTTATTTGATCGTATTACTCCTGATACAAAAGAAGTAATTATTGCGACAAATGCGACAAGAGAAGGGGAAACAACTGCACTCTTCCTTGCAAAGCTATTAGATAAAAAAGGTATTAACACAACACGTATTGCGCATGGTTTACCAATTGGAAGTTCTCTTGACTATGCAGACGAACTCACATTATTAAAATCATTTGAGGGTAGAAAGAAAGTTTAAGCAAGAGGGCTATAATGTATTTTTATAGCCCTTTTATATTGAGGATAAGACAATGAAAGCTTATATTAAAGTAAAAAAGGATCGTAATTCTGGACTTATAGTAGGGCATAGTCAAAATATGCAGAAAGCTATCTCTGGATTCAATGAATTAGGATGCGAAGTTGTGCCTTATTATTCATTAGATGATGTCTATGATCAAATTACAAGAGAAGATATCGTAGTAGACTATATTGTACAATGTGAAAATGTATTTAAGAAGTTTGGAATCACACATCCTCATGTAGATGATTATCCAGAGTATCTAAAAGAATTTCTAGGAAGAAAAATATGGAAAGATACAATGAATTCTATTTCTTCAGACGAAAGGAAATGGTCAGCAGGCTGGTTTGTGAAACCAGTTGATAGTAAAGTATTTACTGGTAAAGTGATATCAAGTATTAAGGATTTAATAGGCTGTGGGGCTTATAATGATAATCTTGAAGTTCTCTGTAGTGAAGCTGTTGAGTTCATGCGTGAGTGGCGGTGCTTTGTATATTATGATGAAATTATAGATGTGCGTCCTTATAAAGGTGATTGGCATTATAACTATAATCCTGATGTACTTGACCAGATCATGAATCAATTTACACAATGGGATGAAAGACCTATGGCATGTTCTATTGATATAGGTGTTACTAAAGATGGAAGAACCTTATTAATAGAATGTAATGATGCCTATTCTTTAGGGGCATATGGATTAGAAGACTATAAATATGCAAAACTGTTATCAGCAAGATGGTCACAGTTATTAAATAGAGAAGATGTCTTTGATTATCGAAAGTATAGAGAAGGTAATGAATAACCTTCTTTTTAATTATGGAAAAAACATTGTAAATCACATATAATATTAATGTTTGAAGGAGCGTGTGATATGAGTTTATTTATTACTTTTGAAGGTGGAGAAGGCAGTGGTAAAACGACTATTGCAAAGATGTTACATAAACAGTTTATTGAAGAAGGATATAATATCACTTTTAGTAGAGAACCTGGTGGGGTAGATATCGCAGAACAGATCAGAGATGTGATTACTGATGTCAATAACACGAAGATGGATGCAAGAACTGAAGCATTACTTTATGCAGCAAGTAGAAGACAGCATCTAGTAGAAAAAGTACTTCCTGTATTAAAGGAAGATGGTATTGTGATATGTGATCGTTTTATTGATAGTTCTTTAGTTTATCAGGGAATTGGAAGAGGTATTGGCGTAGATAATATCTACAACATGAATCTTTTTGCGACAGATGGTATTCTTCCTGATTTAACTATTTTCTTTGATGTAAAACCTGAAGTTGCTTTAAAGCGTATTACAGGGGATAGAGAAGTCAATAGATTAGATTTAGAATCATTGGATTTTCATCATAAAGTATATGATGGTTATCAAATGATCTGTGATAAGTTCCCAGATAGAATTGTGAAGGTAGATGCTTCTTTACCAGTTGAAGAAGTATATCGTCAGGTTTATGAAATCGTAAAGGATAGACTATGAAAGAAATTTTAAAAGAAACACAACCTATCTTCTATCGTATCTTAGAGAAGAGTTTTAAAGAGAATAAAAAGACTCATGCATTTCTTCTAGTAGGGGATCATACGGATGATATTGCGACATTTATTGCCCAGTCTTATATATGCCATGAAGATACAATAGCGTGTGAAACTTGTGATGATTGCATACGAATTAAAGAAGGTCTTTATCCTGATATGATTGTATGTGATGGTAAAGAGGCTTCTATTAAGAAATCTGATATTGATCATATTCAGGAAGAGTTTGTGAAATCAAGTGTAGAGAATAATGGAAAAGTATATATTCTTAAAAATATTGATAATGCGACGACTCAGGCAATGAATAGCTTATTAAAGTTCTTAGAAGAACCTGTGGAAGAAGTATATGCAATCCTTACAACAAAGAATATTAATAAAGTACTACCTACTATTCAATCTAGGTGTCAGGTGATTAAATTGCTTCCTGAATCTAAGCATTCTTTAGAATTAAAACTAAAGAATGAAGGGGTGGATGAAGAAGACTCTTTGGTTCTTCCTCATCTATTTGATTCGATTGAAGAATGTAATGAGTATAAGGATAGTGAGTTATATTTTGATGTTAAGAATTATGTATTCTACTTTATTGAAGATTTATATATGAAACCATCGGATTTATTAATCAATTTGCAGATTAATCTAGGTAAGAAGTATAAGAAGAATAAAGAAGCCTATGCATTATTCTTAAATCTTTTGGTGTTAGGTATGAGAGATATGTTTCACGTGAAACATTCCATACCTGTATTATTTGTGAAACATAAAGATTTCTTTGAGAAGATGCCAGAAGATGGTAAAATATTACAGAAAATAGAAATCATATTAGAATATGCTGAAAGACTCAACAATAATGTCAATCTTGCATTATTACTAGATGGTATGGTATATAAAGTATTGAAGGGAGTTTGACGAAATGGATAGATTAGCGGCTGTTAGATTTAATAGCGCTGGTAAATATTATTACTTCTCTACAGACTTAGATGTCAAAAAGGGAGATAAAGTAATAGTAGAAACTGTAAGAGGACTAGAAATGGGAGAAATCATTTCGGATCTTACAGACTTATCAGAATTTAAATTAGATAACGAATTAAAAAGAATTAAACGTGTTGCGAATAGAGCAGACATTGAAGTATATAATATCAATAAAATTAAGGCACAAAAATCATTTGAAATCTGTAAAGAAATCATTGCGGAAACAAACCTTGATATGCATTTGATCAATTGTGAATATACATTAGATGCTTCTAAGGTGATCTTTATGTATACATCTGATGAACGTGTAGACTTCAGAGATTTATTAAAGAAACTTGCAAGTGTTTTTAAATGTCGTATTGAATTAAGACAGGTAGGACCTAGAGATAAAGCTAAAATTGTAGGTGGTATTGGAAATTGTGGCTTACCACTATGTTGTAACTCATTCTTAGGTGAGTTTGATGGTGTATCTATCAATATGGCTAAGAATCAGTTACTTGCGATTAATATTGACAAGATTTCAGGTGTATGTGGTCGTTTATTATGTTGTTTAAAGTATGAAGATGAGGCCTATAAGGAAGTTAAAAAGAAATTCCCTAAGATTGGTTCATTTATTCGTTATGATGATAAACAGTGTAAGGTTGTTGGTTTAAACGTTATTTCTGATTTAGTAAAGATTGATAGTGAAGGAAGTATTTTATTTATTCCTTTATCTGATATCGATAAGAAACCAGCTCCTAAAAAGGAAAGACGTATCTTAGAAGAAATAGCACCAAAAAAAGAAAAGAAACACGATAAACCAAGACAAAAGAAGCCAAAACAACAGCATAAACCAAAACAGAATGATCAGAAGCCAAGAACTATCAAAGGTAATAATCCAAAAGGAAAGAAAGATGAACGAAGAAATTAATCATCTCCTTGGTTATAATGATATGAAAATCATCCAGAGAAGAGATATGTTTACCTTTTCTCTGGATACTGTTTTATTGGCAAACTTTTGTGCAATCACAAAGGATATGAAGACAATTGTAGATTTTGGGACAAATAATGCAGCTATACCATTAATCTTAACACAACGAACTCATAAGAAGATTATTGGTGTTGAAATTCAAAAGGAAGCTGTAGAGATTGCAGAAAGAAACGTAAAATTAAATCATGTAGAAAATCAGGTGGAAATTATTCACGATGATATCAAAGAGTATGTGAAGTATGCACAACGTACTAAGGCAATTGTATGTAACCCTCCATTTTTTAGATTAGGTGAGAAGTCCCACATCAATGAGAGTCCTTATGTTACTATTGCACGTCACGAAATCAAAATAGATCTAGAAGGAATTATTGCATCAGCAGCAAAGATTCTAGATCAGAATGGTCGTTTCTCAATGGTCTATCGTCCGGATCGTTTTATTGAAACAATTGAATTATTTAAGAAATATAGAATAGAACCTAAACGTATTCGTTTTGTCTATCCTAAAGAAGGAAAAGAATGTAATACATTTTTAATCGAAGGTGCTTTCTTAGGCAAAACAGGATTAAAGATTGAACCTCCATTATATACACATAATGAAGATGGCAGCTATTCAGATGAAGTTAAACAGTTAGTAGGTGAGATGAATGTTAAATAGACAAAAGAGTTTTGAAAATGGAAAAGCGACACTTTACCTTGTACCAACACCTATTGGTAATTTAAGTGAAATGACACCAAGATGTATTGATGTTATGAAGAGTGTAAACTATATTGCTGCAGAAGATACACGTAATACAGTGAAACTATTAAATCACTTTAATATAGAAGCTAAGCTTATTTCTCATCATGAACATAATCTGCATGTTGCAATCCCTAAACTTTTATCATTATTAGAAGAAGGGGAGCCAGTTGCATTAGTAAGTGATGCAGGTTATCCTGCAATTAGTGATCCAGGGTATGAAATGGTTCTTGCAACTATTGATGCAGGATATAATGTCGTTCCTTTATCAGGATGTAATGCTTGTTTAGATGCTTTAGTTGTCTCTGGTATTGCACCACAGCCATTCATGTTCTATGGTTTCTTAAGCCATACAAATAAAAATAAGACTAAAGAATTAGAAAAATTAAAAAACATCACTTATACAATCGTATTCTATGAAGCCCCACATAGAATTAAGGCAACATTGGAATGTATGATGAAAGTATTAGGTGATAGAAGAATAGCGTTATGTAGAGAAATCACTAAGAAACATGAAGAAATTCTAAGAGGTACTATTTCTGAAGTATTAGAAGCAGTAGATGAATTAAAGGGTGAAATGGTTATTGTGGTTGAAGGTGGTGCTGAAGTAACTGAAGAAGTGACTTTTGACCAGACAATTACAGAACATGTAGATGAGTTTGTAGAAAAAGGCATGTCTAAAAAAGATGCTATTAAAGAAGTCGCAAAAATTCGCAAATTAAATAAGAATCTTGTGTATGAAGAATATCATAAAAAGTAAAAGGGTAATGTTTCACGTGAAACATTACCCTTTTTGCTTGGAAGACCTTATATTTCTAGTTAATAACTATAAATACAAGAAGAAAAAAGTAAAGTCATTTTTAAAAATGACAATGACAGTTTAACATAAGGTAAATTTTAATTCAAATGGATATTTAAGAAAAGCATCTACGATATGAACTAAAAATACGAATTATATTAAAGGAACGGTTATAAATGACTGCATAAGACTATAGTTTATTTAAAAATTTATTTCTAAGTAATTGATAAGCAAATACAATTGTAAGAGAAAAAATGATCATCTTAATATAATCTAGATTGAGTTTTCTTGAATAGTACCAATCAAATAGTAAGAATAGAATAGAAATAGATAAAAATATGATATAGAATTTTATCTTTTTCATAAGAATCCTCCTGGATGAATTATAGTATATTTGTTTCTTATATGTGTTAAGCAAATGTAAAAATAAAATAAAAAAACTGTGTTTACACACAGTTTCAAATCAATCTTTCGTAAGCTTCTCTCTCTTCATTGTTTTTTAAACGAACAGTACCACAATGTTTAAATCCATTCTTTAATATAAATTCTCTCATTGGTTTATTATTCTTTTCAATATCTAAACGAATAGAAGGAGTACCACTCTGTTTACAGATGTTGACTGCATAATCCAATAATTTTTTTGCATAGCCATTTCCTTTATGATTATTATCAATCGCAAAACGATGAATAATACCATAGTGTCTAGTATCAGTAAGCCAGTGGCCGTTGTAGATTCTTACATAGCTAGGTTCTATTCCTATAATAAAATGCATTGTGCCATACGTATGGGAATGTTTAGAAAGAACATAACTGTTACCTGATATAATATCATCTAGTATTGTGCTAATGTCAGGATATCCTTTTTGCCATTGGTTAATATCATTATCTTTAAAATATTCTTTTGCTTGATTAATAAGATCCATCACACGACTTAGATCTTTAATTTCTGATGCGCGTACATGCATATCAATCACCTCATTTAAAATTGTACTAGAAATCATTTGAAATATCAAATAGTTGTATTTTGATTGCTGAAATGGTTAAATAGTGTCAAGGGAGGATTTTATGATTTATCGTACAGTTAATATTTTAGTCTATATTATTTCTGTCTTATTAGCTATGTATGGCTTGCAGGCTTTTGACTTCGAACGCTTCTTGAGAAAGGGCAGAATCAGCCAGTTTTATGTCTTCTATGTAGTCGCGAGTGTGGCGCTCGGATACTTATTAGCACAATTTATACTTAATTTTGGTACGTTAAGTTTTTATTGATTTAAAGCCAATATTTTTTAATTAATTGACTTGAATAATATGAATAAAATGATAAAATAGAAATGCTTACAAGGAGGAAAAAGGTATGAGCTTATCAAAAGAAATTGGTATTGACCTTGGTACTGCAAATATCCTTATCTATGCTAAAGGAGAAGGAATTGTAGTAAATGAACCAAGTGTTGTTACTATTAATGTAGAAACAAATAGACCTGTTGCTGTTGGTGAAGAAGCAAGAGAAATGCTTGGAAAGACTCCTGGAAAATTAAAAGCAATCCGTCCATTAAAGGATGGTGTTATTGCTGATTTCCAGACTACTGAAATCTTACTAACACACTTTATCAATAAACTAAACTTAAAAGGAATTTTTGCTAGACCAACAATCTTAATTTGTTGTCCATCTAACATCACTTCAATCGAAAAGAGTGCCATCCAGGATGTTGCTTTAAGATGTGGTGCTAAGAAGGTATATATCGAAGAAGAACCAAAAGTAGCTGCTATTGGTGCTGGTCTTGATATTTCTAAACCATCTGGAAACATGGTTATCGATATCGGTGGTGGAACTACAGACGTTGCTGTACTTTCATTAGGTGATATCGTTACATCTCAGTCATTAAAGATTGCTGGTGACAAGATGGATCAGGAAATCATTAAATACGTAAAAGATAAATATAAGTTATTAATTGGTGATGCTACAGCTGAAGAAGTTAAGAAACAGATCGGTTGTGCATTCCAGCCTAACGAAGAAACAGTTATGGATGTCCGTGGTAGAGACTTAGTAACTGGTCTTCCAAAGACTATCCAAATGAATGAAGCTGAAACAGTTTCTGCTTTAGGAGAAGTTTGTGAAACAATCTTAATTGCTGCTAAGCAGGTTCTTGAACAGACACCACCTGAATTATCTGCAGATATCGTAAATAAAGGTATCTTCTTAACTGGTGGAGGAGCTTTATTAAAGAATTTAGACAAGTTCCTTGAACAGGGATTAAAGGTTCCTGTATTCGTAGCTGATACACCACTTGATTGTGTTGCTGAAGGCTGCGGTGTCATGTTAGAAAACACTACATACTTACAGTAAGAGATAGCGTTCGCGCTATCTTTTTTTTGGAGGAAATAATGAAAGCGATATTTTTTGATATTGATGGTACAATTTACCATCCAGAGATTGGTATTAGTCAGAATACAATTGATGAAATTCATAGAGTACAAAAATTAGGTCATAAATGCTTTATCGCAAGTGGTAGACCAACTGGATTTATTTCTAAAGAAGTGAAATCCATTGGTTTTGATGGCTACGTATTAGCTAATGGAGCACATATTGTGACTGAAGGAAAAACAATAGACTCTTTAACATTACCTTATGATGAAACAAAGAAACTTATTGAATATGTGGAATCACAAGGTTATGAATATATACTTCTTACAACTGATCGTTGTTATTTAAAGAAGGAGTCACCACATATGTATGAATTCTATGCTTGGTGTAATATTGATATGGACTCTTTATGCAACGATTATGATTTAGATGAAGTACTAAAGAAAACAATTAAATTAGAAATTAGATATAATAAAAAAGAAGACAGCGTAGGACTTATTGAAAGACTAGGGGCTTTCTTCTATGAAAAACATGATGATAGCTTAAACATTGAAGTATCTAATATAGATACTTCTAAAGGTCATGGTATTGAAACAATGCTGAACTATTATGGCTTAGATGTTGATGATAGCTATTGTTTTGGTGATGGAGCCAATGACATAGAAATGTTTAAAACAGTAGGACATCCAATTGCTATGAAGAATGCAATTCCTATGATTTATCATCATGCATCAATCATCTGTGAAGATGTATTGCATGATGGTGTGGCAAAAGAATTAAAGAGACTCTTTTAACTTCTGTATAAAAACAGAAGTTTTTTTGTTTTACACAGATATCTTGTGTTTTAATAACATAATAGATTATACTATTATTAGTAATTGATTTTATAATTTTATTCTTAACATTAGCTATGAGAAAATGTTAGTTATTATGAAAGAATAGGAGGAGTATAGATCATGCAAGGATACTTGTTAGGCATTTTTTTCATCTTATTATTAGTAGTGATTGATTTTTACCTTCAGAAGAAGATTAATAAAAAAGGATATGTATTTCTATGTATAAATAAAGGTAGATTAAGATATCCAATACTTGTTTTATTTGTGGCTTTCTTTATTTATTTCGTCATTGAGAAACAGTATCTATTGATTTTATGTATGCTATATATACTAAGAATAATAGATAAACTCATTTACATAGATAAGAAATAATACTTTTGAAATTCTAACATTCAAGATGGTAGAAATATTATCTTATTGTTATAGTTTTTTTTGTTATACGATTTTTGTTGAATAAAAATAATAAAAATAATACAATGATATTGGAGGTGATAAACATGAACTTTGTCTGGAATACAAACGAACTGAATGCATCTGTCGTCTCCATTTATGAAACAAATATTACGTTGAATACGACAGCATGCATGCATTTTGAAAATGTGAATTATGTTCTATTAGGTATTGATTATGACAATCATTGTATCGGTATCAAACCCGTGGGAAAGCAAGCTATCAATGACGGAATCTATCCACAGGACCAGCTTCATAAGATATCAAGAGGTAAGTCCTATGGAAGAATCACTAATAAACCATTTATTAAAGAACTTGCTGATTTGATTCCTCTCGATTTCAATGAAAAGAATGTTTATAAGTTTAAAGGAACATATGACATTGTTCATGAAGTTCTCATTGTTGACTACAAGGAGGGAAGACTAAATGGATAGTTTGTTAGTGTGGTCAGGTGTTATGATTGCGTGTATTGTGGTAGAAATACTTACGGTATCACTAGTAAGTGTCTGGTTTGTGATTGGTGCTTTTGCGGCATTGATTGCCTGCTTATTGAATGTATCAGTTCCAATACAGGTCGCTATATTTCTTGTGGTATCTGTTATATGCGCGATAGTGGCACGTCCTATGGCTGTAAAAAGTCTGAAAGGCAACATAATACATACGAATAATGATGCACTTATAGGATCTCATGCTCTCGTTATTAAGAGAATTGATGCAGATCATATGGGTGAAGTAAGAATTAAGAATCAGATTTGGTCAGCGTCTTCACTTCATAATTTGACTTTAGAAGAAGGAGAATATGGAGAAGTTATCGCAATTGAAGGTGCACATCTAGTTGTAAAAAAGGAGGAAAATATAAGTAACTGAATATATCGATCATTGTGTTTGAATGTGTTCAAATCCCCTCAAAGAAGAGCGTTAAAATGAACACATCAAATATTACAAATTATAAACCAATGGATTTTACTGAACTTTTAGGCGTATCCGTTAAGATATTATAATGTTGAGATAGAGAAGAAACTTTAAAGGCAAACCGAACCCAAACGAATAGGCATTATTATACTTATAATCAGCATTTACTAAATCAAACTGCATTTTTAAGATAGTTCTGTAATGTAAAAGAATTATTTGAATACCCACAAACCACAGGATAGTAAAAATTAAATTATATAAACGCCTATAAATCGGCGTTCATGAAGCTGAACTTGATGCATAGATTTTCCATTTGTACTATAATTAGATTAGAAATCAGATGGAGAACTCATGCAGGATATTGTTTCAATACTTCATGTATTCTCCTGCAGGCTGCAAAGGGCTTCGTAAGTATAAAAAACTGATAGAAAGGGATGAGGAAATTGCTGAAGAGCTTCAAGACGGAAATAAATCCAAC
>OFMC01000206.1_pt1 | contig 64533 bp, 52 predicted proteins | sample 1541271 | NCBI WGS metagenome assembly OFMC01 (sample SAMN04209252, study PRJEB22552) | human gut metagenome | biome: gut; material: feces | host: Homo sapiens | place: USA: Oklahoma | reverse complement strand
CCGTAGGGAACCCAGTTGCATGGGTTCCCTGAAAGGCGGCACAAAGCCGCCTTTTCAAAAACCACACAGCCAAAGAATACTAAAGAAGAGATGAGGAAATCACATGGCACGAGAGCGGTATCTGCTGGACGATACGGAAGACACCATTCATAAAAACGAAATCAAGCCGCAGACCGCGGCGGATAAACGCAAAAACTGGTGGGATTATCACAAGGTGCACGTCCTGCTCGTCGCGCTCGCCATAGCCGTCGTCGGCTATTTCATATATTCGGTCACATCCAAAACGGAACCCGATTATACCATCACCGTCATGACGCAGTATACCGTGCCGAGCGACTTGCAAACCGATATTCAGGAGCTTTTCGAGAAATATGCAGACGACCGCAACGGTGACGGCGAAACATATGTCGCCATGAATTTCTGCCGCTTTAATACAAGCGGCACCTCGGAGTTTGAAACATCAGAGCTGCAGGCCTCGTTCGTCAAGTTCGCGACCGATGCCTCCGCCGGTGACAGCATGATTTTCGCCTACGATGACGCAAGCTATAAATACCTCGATCAGGACGATTTAGAAGGCTTCTTTGGCCCCGTAGACGGCACCGATAACGACTATTACCTCTGGAAGGATATTCCGGCGTTGAACAACTTAGAGCTCAACCACTATAACGAGGAGGGCGCAACGAAAGAAAGCGTGCTTTCCGTTCTCGGCGAGCTCAAGGTCGCCGTCCGCACAGAAGACGGCGCCGCGTTCAAAAAGCAGGAAAAGATCGATTACCGCAATGACAGCGTCAAGCTGTACGAGCGTCTTTTGAACGACGAACCCGCAAATACCGAAAATTAAATGAGAGAGCTGCACATTTTTACGCGCAGCTCTCTTTTTTCTTTGACAGAACCACGCAGACGGACTATAATAAGCACATAGTATACCATGTCGGTATACATCATCCGAATTCACGAAAAAGGATGGGATAAAAATGAAACTGAAACAACTTTTAACCGCCATCAAGTACCGCGCGGAGCAGGTGCCGGACGTCGACATCACCGACCTTGTGTACGATTCCCGTAAGGCTGTACCGGGCTGCGCGTTCGTCTGCCTGCGCGGTGCGAATGCAGATGGCCATAAGTACGCGAAAATGGCAGCGGAAAAAGGTGCCGCCGTCATCATCGCAGAGGAGATCGTGGAAGCGCCCGTGCCGGTCATTTTAACGGAGAATACCCGCCTTGCCCTCGCATATTTGAGCGCCGAGTTCTTCGGCCACCCCGCAGAGCAGATGCACGTCATCGGCATCACGGGAACCAAGGGCAAAACGACCACCGCGTTCATGATGCGCTCCATTCTGGAGGCTGCAGGCCATAAAACCGGAGTCATCGGTACCATCGGCGTACTGTACGGCGATACCCTCGTTCAAACCGATAACACCACACCCGAAAACTACGAGGTGCAGAAGTTCATGCGCCAAATGGTCGGCGCCGGCTGCGAATACTGCGTTATGGAGGTCTCGTCCATCGGTCTTAAAGATCACCGCGTTGCAGGCTTCACGTTTGAGCTCGGCCTCTTCACGAATTTCTCCGAGGATCACATCGGCGGCGCAGAGCATAAAGATATGGCAGAGTACATGGCGTGCAAAAGCATGCTGTTCCGCATGTGCCGCACCGGCATCATCAATATCGATGACCCGAATTATACCGGCATCATCAAAAATCATACGTGCAATATTGTTACCTACGGCTACGATAAATCGGCCGATCTTGTTGCGCATGGGGAAGAACTCGTTACCACACCGGGTTTTCTCGGCGTGCGCTTCTCCGTCACAGGCAAGCTGAATTTTACCGCGGATGTCGCCATCCCCGGCAAGTTCAACGTCTATAACGCCCTGTGCGCCATCACGGCGTGCAGCGTTTTGAATATCCCCGTCACTGCCATGCAGCAGGGGCTTAAAACCGTCAAAGTCAAGGGCCGCGTGGAGCCCGTGCCGATGCCCGGCGATTTCACTCTGCTCATCGATTATGCGCACAACGCCGTCAGCATGCAGAGCATTTTGACAACGCTGCGCGCCTATAACCCGAAGCGCCTCATCTGCATGTTCGGCGCAGGCGGCAATCGCCCCAAGGTGCGCCGTTTCGAGATGGGCGAGGTCAGCGGCAATTTAGCCGATCTCTCCGTCATCACGGCAGATAACTCCCGTTACGAAAATGTGCTCGATATTTTAGCGGACATTAAGGTCGGCCTTGCAAAGACCGACGGCAAATACATTGAAATTCCCGACCGCCGCGAAGCCATCCGCTGGTGCATTGAAAGCGCACAACCCGGCGACATTATTGTCCTCGCAGGCAAGGGTCACGAAGATTATCAGGAGATCGAGGGTAAAAAATACCCGTTTGACGAGCGTGTCGTCATTCGGGAAATCCTTGATTCCATGAAATAAAGCTCATAAATTACTTTCGGGAAAGGACTTGTGCAGAAATGAATAAGGAAATCACACTGGAACAGCTCGCTTCTTATGAGACCGCGTTCGACGGTGACCGCGCAAACCGCATCGCCATGGATGCTGTCACGAAGAATGGCGTCAACAATGCCGCCGTGCGCTTTGAGAACGCCCGCGAAATGCGCCATACGTTCAACATTTCTTTGGAGCAGGGCGACATCACGAATCAGAAGCAGAGCGGCCGCTGCTGGATGTTCGCGGCGCTCAACACCATGCGCTTCCGCATCATCAAAAAGCTCGGCGTCAAAACGTTCGAGCTCTCCCAGAACTACGCGCTGTTCTTCGATAAGCTTGAAAAGAGCAACTATTTCCTCGAGAGCATCTTAGAGACGCTCAACGAGCCCACCGCAGGCCGCCTTGTTACATATTTGCTTTCCGGTCCGCTCGGCGACGGCGGTCAGTGGGATATGTTCGCAAACCTCGTAGAGAAGTACGGTGTCGTGCCGAAGGAAGTCATGCCGGAAACCGCCGCATCCTCCTCCACGCGTGAGATCATCGGCTACCTCACCGAAAAGCTGCGTGAGTTTGCCTGCACGCTGCGCACCGCATATCAGAACGGCGCTTCCATGGAAGAGCTCCGTGCAAAGAAGGACGACATGATGCAGACCATCTATAACATGCTGTGCATCAGCCTCGGCAAGCCGCCTGTGAAGTTCGATTTCGAGGTCAAGACCCCGAACGGCTTCGTGCGCGACCTCGGCATCACTCCGCAGTCGTTCTTCAAAAAGTACGTCGACATGGATCTTTCCCAGTACATCAGCCTCATCAATGCGCCGACGTCCGATAAGCCCTACGGCAAGACCTACACCGTCGCGTTCCTCGGTAACGTCGCAGAGGGTCGCCCCGTCAAGTACCTCAACCTGCCCATTGAAGACCTGAAAGCGGCAGCCATCGCCCAGATGAAGGACGGCCTGCCGGTTTGGTTCGGCTGCGATGTCGGCAAGCGCAGCGTTCGCGACGGCGGCGTTATGGATTTGAACGCTCTTGACCTCGAAACGCTCTTCAACACCGAGTTCACCATGGATAAAGCTCAGCGCCTCGATTATGGCCAGAGCCTCATGACCCACGCCATGGTCTTCCAGGGCGTCAATCTCGACGATAACGGTAAGCCGAACCGCTGGAGAGTCGAAAACAGCTGGGGCAAGGATGCCGGTGTAGACGGCTACTACATCATGAGCGACGCTTGGTTCGACGAGTATATGTATCAGGTCGTCGTCGATAAAAAGTACCTCACAGAAGAACAGCGCAAAGCGTTTGAGCAAGAGCCGATCACGCTCCAGCCGTGGGATCCGATGGGCTCCCTCGCTTCGGTGCGCTAAACGAAAGGAAACTACTGCATTTATGAATTTAAAGGTATCTGAGATCGCCGAAATGTGCGGCGGCAGGCTCGTCGGCAGCGGCGAAAATACCGTCACGTCGTTTTATACCGACAGCCGCGAGACGACGCCCGGCAAAATGTTTGTGCCCATCCGCGGCGAAAACACCGATGCACACCGCTTTATCCCGCAGGTCTTCGCATCGGGCGCGGCAGCGACTTTTTCCGAAGAGCCGCTCGATGCCCCCGCAGGCGATGTTGTCTACGTTGAAAACACCCGCGCGGCACTGCAAAAGGTCGCGGAACACTATCGCGAGCGCTTCAATATCCCGGTCATCGGCATTACGGGCAGCGTAGGCAAGACCACTACAAAGGAAATGGTCGCTTTAGCTGTTTCCGCCGGTCTCAAAACGATGAAAACCGCCGGCAACGCGAACAGCCAGATCGGCCTGCCCATGACCGTTCTGCGCATCACGCCGGAGGACGAAGCCGCCATTGTCGAAATGGGCGTCAGCATGCCCGGTGAGATGGCGCGCATCGCAAAAGTCGCAAAGCCGAACATCGCCGTCATGACGAACATCGGCGTGTCGCACATCGAGTTCATGAAAACGCGCGAGAACATCATGAAAGAGAAGTTCGGCATCACGGATTACCTGCCAAACGGCAGCAAGGTGTTCGTAAACGGCGATGACGACCTGCTTTCCACATTAAAAAGCACTCCGGAAAAGCAGATCGTGCGCTTCGGTCTCGGTGAAAACTGCGACTGGCGCGCCGTAGAGCTTGAGGCCGATACGGAGGGAACAAGGTTTATCTGTGTGCACGACGGTAAACGCGTAGAAATGTACGTCCCCGCTGCCGGCGAGCACAACGTGCGTAACGCCCTTGCCGCTGTCGCGGTCGCTGTGGAAGTCGGCGTTCCGGAGGAAAAAGCCGTCGCGGCCATCCGCACCTATGCACCGCCCGCCATGCGCCAGCAGATTAAAGAAGCGCACGGCGTCACGCTGATCGACGATACCTATAACGCCAGCCCCGATTCCATGCGTGCCGCTTTGAAAATTCTCGGCGGCCTGAAAGCGACCGGCAAAAAGTACGCCGTACTTGCCGATATGCTGGAGCTTGGCGATTACGCAGAGCGCGGCCACTATGAAACCGGCGCGTTTGCGGCGGAAAACGGCACCGATGTCCTTATCGGCGTCGGCCCGCTCGCAAAGCACATCGTCGAGGGCTTTAAAAATCGTGAGAACAGCGCGTGGTTCGCCTCGAATGCGGAAGCCATCGCGTATCTGAAAGACCGTCTGCATCCCGGTGATGCCGTGCTGTGCAAAGGTTCCCGCGGCATGCACATGGATGAAATCATCCATGCCCTTTCGGAATAAGCCCGTATACTATAATATATTTAATATATATCACAATATAAAGACAAAAACCGGCAAGTTCCTTTTCACTTGCCGGTTTTTTGCAAAACGGAGGAAAGTTGTATGAAAACAAGATTACTGCGCCCGGAAGAAAACTGGAAATCAAATCTCACCATGGCTGTCGCCTTTGAGGGAGATTACGACCTCGAAAAAGCCAAAGAAAGCGCCGCTCGTGAGCGCACCGAAGAAGAAAAGAGGGAAGACGCCCGCAACCGCTGCTTCGGCACATTTTTAGACGACGATGAGACCATCTGCGGTGTTGTGAACAGCCGCGAGTACCTCTGCCGCTTCGACGGCGGCACGTATAAGCTCGGCGGTGTAGGCGGTGTTTCTACATTGCCGCAGTACCGCCGCGGCGGCGTTATCCGCGCTTGCATGACGACCTCTCTCAAAGACATGTACGCAAACGATTTCACGTTCGCTTTTTTGTATCCGTTCAGCATGCAGTATTACCGCAAGTTCGGCTTTGAAGCCGGTGCGCCGGAATACCGTTGGTCGGTGCCGTTCACAGCGATGAAGCCGCAGGACGTCGGCGGGCACGTCGAGCAGATCTTCCCCGGCGGCGATTTCACCCCGCTTCTCACCGTCTATAACGCGTTCTATGCAGACCACAACCTCTCCGCCGTCCGCGAAACGTATGATAAAGGTCTCGAAAAAGCGAACCTCTGGAACGATAAGCGCTACGTATTCGTCTGGTACAATAACGAAAATCAGCCGCGCGGGCTGATGATTACCCATAAAATCGAAGAAGACGGCGTCACATATCTTGACTGCACCCACACGTTCCAAAGCCCCGGCGGTTTCCTCGCGTGCGATGCCGAAGCGTTCAACGGCTTGCTGTTCTTCGCAAAATCCGCTTTCTCGTCGGATTACGAGAAGCTCCGTTTCACCGTCCCGTCCGATATGCACTTAGAGCAGCTCATCGGCGAAAACACGCGCACGTTCTGCTCCGTGTTCCCAAACGGCATGCTGCGCGTTGTCAACGTCGAGCGTGTTTTAGAAAACTGTGCTTGCCGCGGCACAGGGGAGATCACCCTCCGTATCGAAGACGATATCATCACGGAAAATAACGGCACATGGCGCCTGCACTTTGCCCCCGGCGAGCAAAATAAAGTCGAAAAAACCGCCGCTGTACCGGACCTCATCCTCAACATCCGCGCCTTCTCTGCCCTCATCACCGGCGCCCGTGCCGCCGCCGATATCCCCTGGATGCCTGACGTCCGCCTCCTCCGCCAAGCTCCCGCCGTCCCCAACGTCTTCTACCCCAAAAAGTGCTCCATGATGGATCTGTTCTAAGCATATTAATTTTATTGCAGGATTATTAGTAACAATTACGAAAAAAAGAAGAGATTATAGGGGGTAATTAGTGCGTTGCACAGGATTTAAAAAACGAATTGACAATAAGCGTGTCGAATGGTATCATTTAAAATATGTAACAATATTTATTTAGAATATAAGGTGCGTGAATATAAATGAATAACAGAAAGTTTGCGCTTTCTATGATCATGAAGTTCTCCATTTTTGCATTGCAATTCGGCTTTTTTGCCATGGTTTTGTTCCAATATTACGGCCCAAGACTTTTCCGTAGGGCAGACAGCATCGGATATGCGGTCACATTGATTCTCTATGCCATCGTATATGTAGCGCTCGGCAATCTTTTCCGTGCGTTTAAAATTACAGATTATTCCATAGCAGAAACTATTTTTTCGCAGTTCCTGTCCTTTGGCATGGCAGATTTGCTGCTCTATGGCGAATTCTGCATGATTCGCCATAATTATGTGAACTTAATTCCCGGCATTCTCACGGTGCTTTGCCAGCTTTTGGCGGCAGCGTGCTGGGCTCTTGTCGGCAAGCGTTTTACCATCGCGTTCGGCAAACCGGAGAAGACCCTCGTCATCTCCGGCGCGGATAATGTGAATGAGTTTCTACAAAAATTTGATAAGATTGGTCATATCTTCACCATCGAAAAGGTCGTTTCTGCGGATATTCTGAAGGCCGACTGGAAAAAAGAAGTCGCTCCCTATCAGGCTGTCATTTTCTATGAAGTTTCCTCTAAAAAGCGTTCAGAGGTGATCTGGTACTGCATGCAGAGCCGCAAAAGCCTCTATATCACGCCGCAGCTCAGTGAGATTACCATGGAAGGCTTCGGAGCGCGTCATCTGATCGATACGCCCATGATGAAATATGAGTACCGAAGCGAGCGTTTCTGGTACAATCTTGTCAAGCGCGTGGTCGATATTCTGCTTTCCCTTACGGCACTTATTCTGCTTTCCCCGCTGCTTCTTCTTACAGCCTTGGCTATCAAGCTCGAGGATCGCGGTCCTGTGTTCTATAAGCAAAAGCGCTGCACCAAAAACGGCGAGGTTTTTGAAATTCTCAAGTTCCGCAGTATGATCGTAGATGCGGAAAAAGGCGGCAAATCCATTCCGTGTCGCTCCGGCGATCCCCGCATCACACGTGTCGGCCGCGTCATCCGTAAACTGCGCATCGATGAATTCCCGCAGATTATTAACGTCTTAAAAGGTGATATGTCCATCGTCGGCCCGCGCCCGGAGCGCATCGAACACGTGGAAGAGTACACAAAAGAAATCCCCGAGTTTTCCTACCGCTTGCGCGTCAAAGGCGGCCTGACCGGCTATGCCCAAATTTACGGCAAATACAACACGAGTCCCTACGATAAGTTGCGGCTCGACCTTCAGTATATCGAAAAACAGTCAATTTTGCTTGATTTAAAGCTGATTCTGCTGACAATCAAGATCATGTTCGTGCCGGAATCTACAGAAGGCTTCACAGAAGAGAAGTCTGCCCAGATGACGGAGAAAACCAAGAGTGTGGATGAACTGCAAGATAAATGAACAAATATGTTGTATAATATTTTATATTAGGGTTTGTAATAGGTAAAGGGCTTATGAAGTTTTGAGTGGAGCGGGTTTAATTAAATGAAACAAAATGTAGATGTAGTAATAGTCAACTGCTTTGATACATACGAGCACAGGGCTATACTATTAAAAGAAGTTTTTGAGAGTATTGGGAAAAAAGTTTGTATTATCACTTCAGATTACAAACATATTTTCAAAATGAAACGCGATGATTTTCCAGTGGACTTTGATCCGATACATGTTTATCCATACAAGAAAAATTTATCTGCACAAAGACTGTTTTCCCATTATAGATTTGCATGTGAAGCCATTAATCATTTGACGCAAGAATATGATAATGTATCGCTGGTTTGGTTTTTTGTTCCACCCAATTCGCTTGTTAAAGAAGCGGCTAAGTACAAGAAGGGCAATTCACAAGTAAAGGTTGTATTTGATGTTATTGATATGTGGCCGGAATCTATGCCGATTTCCAAATACAAAAATTTACCTCCTTTTACCGAATGGGGGAGACTGCGAAATCTAAAGCTCAAAGTAGCGGATGCTGTGGTTTCTGAATGTGATTTATACAAAAGCGTATTAAATAGGTTTTATGATAAAGAGATTTATACGTTGTATTTAGCGCATGATAACAATTCTCTCGAGTCTAAACCTAATCCACCGCAGAATAGAATTTCACTTTGCTATTTGGGGTCAATTAACAATATTGTTGATATTTCTAGAATTTGCCGTGTGATTGCTAATCTGGATAAACCGGTAGACTTCCATATTATAGGTGATGGCGAGAAACGGCAAGAGCTGATTGATGCGGCATCCAATGTAGAGGCAAATGTTGTTTACCACGGCAAAGTATATGATCGAGTAGAAAAACAAAAAATCTTTGATAGCTGTCATGCGGGCTTCAATTTTATGAAAGACAGTGCTTTTGTCGGTCTAACGATGAAAAGTATCGATTACTTTGAAGCAGGACTCCCAATCCTGAATACGATCAAAGGCGATACGTGGAAATTTGTAGACGAACTGGGAATAGGTGTAAATGTCGGAGATAATTCGGTCACAGCAGATCAGATTATGGCTTTGCAAAAATCAAGAAAAGAAGTGCGCAGCTTTTTTGACAAGAACTTTACAAAAGGTGTATTCCGTGAAAGAGTGTTAAGAATTATTTCAACTTTAAATTTGTGATGAATACATAGTGCTTGCGCAGACTATTGTAATCATATAACTGTGTTTAGTGGTTGAAATTGGTATTTTGTAGCTTGAGAATCGGTTGCATCATGAAAAAAACGATGTGACCGATTTTTCATATAATGCTCAGATTGTTGTTACCTATATTTAAATCTTTGCGTTTCAATAAATGCAAATTCTAGCTTAGGGTTGCTTTTAAGCAGATAATACGGTATAATACGCTATAAGGAAAGTTGTCGATTTTAGTAATTTAAATTTGATTTTGCGCTCAAAATATAAGGAGAGTTGTTTTGTCTAGAGAAAAAAGTATTAATAAAAATCACAATGTTGACGTTTGCATTTTGTTAGCAACGTATAACGGCGAAAAATATATTGGCGAGATGATCGACTCGATTCTCAATCAAGACTATGAGAATTTTGTGATTGTTTTATCTGATGATGCTTCAAGCGATAGCACACCCGAAATATTGGAGGAATACGCGCAAAGGTATTCTCAAAAAGTAAATTTATATCATTCCGGAATGCACTTTGGATGCGCACAAAAACACTTTATGCATTTGTTGCGTCAGTTCTCTGATTATTCGCATATTATGTTCTGCGATCAAGATGATATTTGGCATAAAGATAAGATTTCAAAGACAATGAAAAAAATGGTAGAACTTGAAAAAGACCATGATATTAGCGTACCGATTTTAGTACATACAGATTTAAGAGTGGTTGATAGCAATTTAAACGAGATTGCACCTTCTTTTTGTAAGTATTCTAACCTGAACGGAAATCGATTGGCAGTAAATCAGCTGTTGGTGCAAAACGTAGTTACTGGTTGCACAGTGATGATTAATAATTCTTTAGCTAAGTTAGGATGTAGAAGTTTTGATGAAGATCAAATGTTGATGCATGATTGGTGGCTGGCTCTTTTAGCAGCAACGTGCGGTGTTGCAGCTTTCTTAGATGAGCCAACAATAGATTATCGTCAGCATGCAAATAATTCGGTTGGCGCTAAAAATGCAAAATCGTTAAGATATATTGTAAACAAGCTAAAAACAGCACAAGTTGCCAATAGTCTGCAGGATACATTTAAAAATGCTCAAACTTTTCTTAAATGTTATCACGATATAATTCCGCAAAAATATATTTACGAAATAAATGCTTATGCTAATATGGAAAATAAAAATGCTCTAATTAGAAAGTTTGATTATATTAGGTATGGCTTTTGGAAAAAAGGCTTAATAAGGGAAATAGGACAGATTTTACTTGGATAATCATCTTAAAAGGAGATGTAGGAGTGAAAAAAGAAAAAGTATTTTCGTTTTGTAGTCAATTTTCATTATTGCTTTTATGCATGTTGATGGCAGATTGTTGTATAGCAGGAGCTGGTCGTATTATAATGATAGGACCTGTTAGCTTTAGAATGTTAGCATTTGCTCTTCTGCTGGTTACGTCAATTCCATTGGTAATTGATAATTTTAAAAAGTTGATGGGTATACCTGAATTTATTGCGGTAATATTTTTTTTTGTATGGTTAGTGATAGAGATAATTATCGGAGCGTTGATAAATAAAAACCCTTTACATGTACTATTTTCAGATGTTAAGGGCTTTTCCTATTTTATTGCTGCTCCTGCAATGATTTGTATTCTTAATACTAAAGAGCGAATCCACATTATAATGAAGGTAATGATGTATGCAAGTGGTGTATTGGGCATTGTTGCAATAATTCATTTAATCCATTTTATATGGTTTAAAGAAAGCTTTGAACCAGTATATTTGTGGGGACTCAATGCTCAGTTTTCTGCTTTGTCGACAATTTCTCCAACTATGCCGAGATTATTTTTTAAAAGCTCTGTATATTTGCTAGTTGGGTGCGCATTTCCATTATATTTTCAGATTGTTTCAGAGAGAATTAAAAATACGTATTTTTTGATAGTCGGAATCAATATGTTTAGCATTCTATTAACGTATACGCGTTCAATTTATTTGGGTGCAGGTGTTACGGTTTTAGTGCTATTAGTTTGCTATTTAGTGTTTTGTCCGGCTAAAAGCAAAAAGTGTTTCGGAAAGTGCATATTAGCATCATTACTTTCCTTTTTGATCGTAACTACATCTTTTTGCATTGCCGCAAAGACAGATTATTTTTCATTTGCAATTACTAGGACTCTATTGTCTTTTTCAACGAATAGTGATTCTGACGATTTGTCCTCATCAGAATCATCGGATGATAGTCAGATTATAAGTACTCCCTCGGAAGCAGCGAGTAAAGTACATTCGGATGTAAGTGAATCATTAGTGGAGTCGCCGAAAGATAATGAACAATTAACCGATGAAGATAGTTATAAATTGGCAACACAAAAATCTGACGTTTTGAGAGAAGATATTAGTAAAGACTTAATATTGATGATTGCAAATTCACCGGTTATGGGTAATGGTTTAGGTGCAACGCTGGAATGGCGTGAATACAATGAGTATTTTTATCTTGAATTGATGGCTAAAACTGGTATCATAGGTCTCTTATTGTATATGGCGCCCATGCTGCTTTCGGTGTATAGAGTACTTAAACAAAGAAAAAAGTGTTGGAGAAACAAAGTACTTTCATTTACTTGGTTGTCTGTTTTGTTAGGATTTATGGCGTTTTCCTATTTTAATCCTTATATGAATGCAGCTTTAGGCGTGCTGTTTTATTGCTGTTTTATTGCTGTTATCAATACAGCAATATGTGATAACGAGTTTGAAAATTTATAACAAAGGAGCGAAAAAACATGAAAGGCATCATTTTAGCCGGCGGCTCTGGCACCCGCCTTTATCCGCTGACAAAAGTAACATCAAAGCAGCTCTTACCGATTTACGATAAGCCTATGATCTACTATCCGATGTCTGTCTTGATGAGTGCAGGTATTCGAGATATCCTGATCATTTCCACGCCACAGGATCTGCCACGTTTTGAGCAGCTACTTGGTGATGGTCATCAGTTCGGTGTTCAACTGAGTTATGTAGAGCAGCCGTCTCCGGATGGCTTAGCGCAAGCCTTTATTTTAGGTGCAGATTTTATTGGCAATGATACCGTCGCAATGGTTTTGGGAGATAACATTTTTGCCGGTCACGGTCTGCAGAAGCGTTTGAAAGCAGCGGTTCAGAATGCAGAAAACGGCAAGGGCGCAACCGTGTTCGGCTACTATGTGGATGACCCGGAGCGTTTCGGCATTGTTGAATTTGATAAGAACGGCAAGGCTGTTTCTATTGAAGAAAAGCCCAAAAACCCGAAGAGCAACTATTGCGTGACGGGATTGTATTTTTATGATAACCACGTAGTCGAGTATGCTAAAAATCTTAAGCCGTCTGCTCGTGGTGAGCTTGAGATCACGGATCTGAACCGTATCTATCTGGAAGAGAATGCGCTGAATGTTGAATTACTCGGCCAGGGATTTACATGGCTGGATACCGGAACGCATGAAAGCTTGGTCGATGCAACCAACTTTGTAAAAACAATGGAAACACATCAGCATCGTAAGATTGCTTGCTTAGAGGAAATTGCATATCTGAACGGTTGGATCAGTAGGGAAGACGTACTGGAAGTTTATGAGGTGTTGAAGAAAAATCAGTACGGTCAGTATCTTAAAGATGTTTTAGATGGAAAATACATAGATAAGTAGGGAGAGTATGAATATGACGATCATCGTTACCGGCGGCGCCGGATTTATTGGTTCCAATTTTATTTTTCACATGCTGAAAGAATACCCGGATTACCGCATTGTCTGCCTCGATAAGTTGACCTACGCAGGCAACCTGTCTACGCTGGCGCCTGTCATGGATAATCCGAATTTCCGCTTTGTGAAGGCCGATATCTGCGACCGCGAAGCTGTAAATAAGCTGTTTGAAGAAGAACATCCGGACATCGTGGTTAACTTTGCGGCAGAATCTCATGTTGACCGTTCCATCGAAGATCCGGGTATCTTCCTCCAGACCAATATTATCGGTACCAGTGTGCTGATGGATGCTTGCCGCAAGTACGGTATCCAGCGTTATCATCAGGTTTCTACCGATGAAGTTTACGGTGACCTGCCGCTGGATCGTCCTGATCTGTTCTTCACCGAGGAAACTCCGATTCACACTAGCTCTCCGTACAGTAGCTCCAAGGCTGCCGCTGACCTGCTGGTTCTGGCTTACCACCGTACCTACGGTTTGCCTGTGACCATTTCCCGCTGCTCCAACAACTACGGTCCTTATCATTTCCCGGAGAAGCTGATCCCGCTGATGATCGCGAATGCTCTGGCAGACAAGCCCCTTCCTGTTTACGGCGAAGGTCTCAATGTCCGTGACTGGCTGTATGTAGAGGATCACTGCAAGGCGATTGACCTCATTATCCATAAGGGCCGTGTTGGCGAGGTATACAACGTCGGCGGCCACAATGAAAAGCAGAACATCGAGATCGTAAAGATCATCTGCAAGGAGCTCGGCAAGCCGGAGAGCCTTATCACGCATGTTGGCGATCGCAAGGGCCACGATATGCGCTATGCCATCGACCCGACCAAGATTCATAACGAGCTGGGCTGGCTGCCGGAGACCAAGTTTGAGGACGGCATCAAGAAGACCATCCAGTGGTACCTCGATAACTGCGAGTGGTGGCAGACCATCATTAGCGGCGAGTATCAGAATTACTACGAAAAAATGTACGGTAATCGCTAAAACGCTCAGGGAGAGATCAGTATGAAGTTTTTTGTAACAGGCGTTGGCGGTCAGTTGGGCCATGATGTGATGAATGAGCTGCTGAAGCGCGGCCACGAAGGCGTGGGTTCTGATATTCAGGAAAACTACAGCGGTGTAGCAGATGGTTCTGCGGTAACAAAAGCACCGTATGTAGCACTGGACATTACCGACAAAGATGCTGTTGAGAAAGTTATTACAGAAGTAAATCCGGATGCTGTAATTCACTGTGCAGCATGGACTGCTGTGGATATGGCAGAGGATGACGATAAAGTGGCAAAAGTCCGTGCCATCAATGCTGGCGGCACGCAGAACATTGCAAATGTATGCAAGAAACTGGATTGTAAGATGACCTATATCAGCACGGACTATGTGTTTGATGGTCAGGGCACAGATCCCTGGCAGCCAGATTGCAAGGATTATAAGCCTTTGAATGTATACGGTCAGACAAAGCTGGAAGGTGAGTTGGCAGTCAGCCAGACACTGGAGAAGTATTTCATCGTCCGCATTGCTTGGGTGTTTGGGCTGAATGGTAAGAATTTTATCAAAACCATGCTGAATGTTGGTAAGACACACGACACCGTCCGTGTGGTCAATGACCAGATCGGCACACCGACCTATACATATGATTTGGCTCGACTGCTCGTTGATATGAATGAAACCGAGAAGTACGGCTATTATCACGCCACCAACGAGGGCGGCTATATCAGCTGGTACGATTTCACGAAAGAAATCTATCGTCAGGCTGGATATAAGACGGAAGTCCTGCCGGTGACCACGGCAGAGTATGGTCTGAGCAAGGCAGCTCGTCCGTTCAACAGTCGCTTAGATAAGAGCAAGCTGGTGGAAGCAGGATTTACTCCACTTCCGACTTGGCAGGATGCACTGAGCCGCTATCTAAAAGAAATCGAGGAGTAAATATTATGGGACAGATCACAGTTGAAAAGAATGTTGGTGGCATTGAGGGACTTTGTGTAATTACGCCGACTGTTCATGGCGATAACAGAGGTTATTTCATGGAGACATATAGCCAGCGAGACATGGTAGAAGCTGGACTGAATATCCCATTCGTGCAGGATAATCAATCTATGTCTACAAAAGGCGTTTTAAGAGGACTGCATTTTCAAAAACAGTATCCCCAAACTAAACTTGTGCGCGCGATCAAAGGAAGTGTATTTGATGTAGCCGTTGATTTGCGTGCAGATTCCAAAACCTACGGCAAGTGGTACGGCGTATTGCTCACGGAAGACAATAAAAAGCAGTTCCTCATTCCGAAAGGCTTTGCACATGGCTTTCTGGTTTTGACCGATACAGCGGAATTCTGCTATAAATGCGATGATTTCTATCATCCAAACGATGAAGGCGGTCTCGCATGGAATGACCCGGAAATCGGTGTTGAATGGCCGGAGTTGAAAGGTGAGTACAAAGGCAGCGCAAGTGCAGATGGCTACACGTTGGAAGATGGCACGGCACTGAATCTGAGTGATAAGGACCAGAAGTGGCTGGGACTGAAAGATACCTTTCAGTTTTAAGTAATATTTATGAGTAAAGAAAAAGAAAGCAGAAGTGCGGTTTCTGCGGGTATTGGTTATACGATTGGAAATATACTTATAAAGGGCATAAATTTCCTTTCTGTTCCACTTTTCAGCAGAATAATGACTCCGGATGAGCTCGGTGTATACAGTGCTTTTGTAGCGTATGATTCCATTCTTTTTGTAATTCTAAGTTTAGCCATACATAGCAGTGTTAAAAATGCTAAATACACATTTTCTGGGGAAGTAGACGAGTATACTTCGTCTGTTAGCTTGATTTTGTGGATGAATATGGCTATTGGTCTTATCGTAGCAACACTATTTTCAGGCCCGTTATCAAGCTTACTTGGGCTGCCGGTTGTTTGTCTTTATTTGCTGGTGTTCATGAGTTTTGGCTCGTCGGTGCTAAATCTTTATAATTGTAGGATTAGCTTGGATTATAACTATAAAGGGTATTTGTTTGCAGCCTTTGCTAATACAGTTGGAAACCTGTTGGTTTCCTTAGTTTTAATTCACACTATATTCCAAAATCAAAAAGATTTAGGCCGTATCATCGGTGTTTCGGTAACAATGTTGTTGCTGGCACTGGTACTATTGGGCACGCTTTATCATAGGGCTAAACCAAAATTTGAACGCAGATTCTGGGAATATGCTGTTCGGTATAGTTTGCCATTGGTTCCGCATGGTTTGTCACAAGTTCTTTTAGGCCAGTTTGATCGTATTATGATTCGGTCTATGGTAAGTGATGCGGCGGCGGGTATTTATAGTGTTGTTGCGAATATCAGTTTAATTTTAACAATTATTATCGATTCTGTATCTACGGCATGGACTACATGGTTTTACGAAGCGTATGCTGAGAAAAAGATTGCTGAGATTCAAAAACGAGCAGTGCAGTTAACCATTTTTTTTGCCATACTTGCTATTGGGTTAATGGCGCTTAGCCCGGAATTGGTATGGATATTGGGTGGTACACAGTACGAATCGGGTAAATATGTTGCCATTCCGCTTATTTTAAGTGCTTTTGCTGTATTTATATATAATGTGGTTGTTCCAGTTGAGTATTTTTGTGAGAAAACAATGTATATTATGATTGGAACGGCTGCTGCTGGTGTGGTCGATATTGTTTTAAACTATATTTTTATTATGAAATATGGATTTATAGCAGCTGCGTATACAACACTTGTGGCATATATATGTTATGCTGTGCTTCATTTTATTATTGCTCGGAAACTTTCTGGAATATCTATTTTGCCTTTTAAGGTTGTTTGTTTTATAGTAGTTTTGCTGCTGTGCATGGCAGCTTTAAACTTAGTTTTCATATCTTCCATTATTATTCGATATCTTGCATGTGCGGTTGTAGTTATCCCGATGGGATTATTACTGCTTAAGCGGCTATTTAAGGAGAAAAATCAAAATGACTAAGAGAGAGTTGACGCTAGCTGAAATTCATGAGGGCACGTTGGAAGTATTAAAAAGATTCATTTCCGTTTGTGATCAGATAGGAGTACAGTATTTCTTGGCATACGGTTCACTCATAGGCGCGGTGAGACACCATGGATTTATTCCTTGGGATGATGACTTGGATGTTATTATGCTTCGTCCAGATTACGAAAAGTTTAGAGAGTATTGTAATAAACATGAAGGGGAACTTACTCCTTTCAGGTTTTTTGATCGCCACAACACGCCGGATTACCCTTATACGATTGGACGCTTTTGCGATACCCGGTATCGAATGGTACGAAATGACAACGTGCCAGATGCAGGGCAGGGGATGTTTATTGATATTTATCCGCACGATGGTGCAGGTAATAACAATGATAAACGTTGGAAGAGTATTCTGAAGAAGAAAAAACATTTGATGGCTTTACTTGGGTGCGCATTTAGTAAAACTCCTATTCCATCTAAAAGCAATAAGCTGCTCACACCAATTCGGTTGCCTATATATTTGTATTCACATTTCAAAAAGCCAAAGTACTTCCTTGATAAAATGGAAGCATTAAGGGAAGTTTATCCTTTTGATAAAAGCAAATACGTCACTTGTATTATATGGGATGTAGAGGTTCGCCAGTGCCCGAAAGAATGGTTTTTAGAGTATACAACTCTTCCCTTTGAAGGAATTCAAGTTAAAGTTCCAAAGGACTATGACAGCGTATTAAGAGATACCTACGGCGACTATATGCAACTGCCACCAGAGAGAGAAAGACATCCGTACCATGGATATCGACTTTATAGAAAATAAGACGAAAACTGTGTTTCTGTTATACTACTATAATATTTAAAGGTGTATTTGAAAGATAAATGATTTTTTATTTAAAATGAAAAATCAACAGTTATCAATCAGATATTTGCAAGAGGTTATATATGGTTTTTAGTTCAGCTATTTTCCTGCTTTTGTTTTTACCGGTTGTATTTGTTTTTAATTGGTTTGTAAAAAAAGAGTTTTCTAACTATTTTTTATTACTTGCAAGTTTGTTCTTTTATGCATGGGGCGAACCTCATTTAGTTATACTCATGATGGTGTCAATCGTAATAAATTGGATAGTCGGAAGATTAATTGAAGAACAAGCCAGGGGGCAGTTCAGAAAAAAGCTCATCTTATCTTTGGGCATAATTTGTAATTTAGGAATACTCGTGTATTATAAATATTCTGGATTCTTTCTTTCGATTATAAATAAATTTTTAGGGAAAGATGTATTTGTAATACCACAAATTGCACTTCCTATAGGTATATCGTTTTTTACGTTTCAGGCAATTTTATATATTGTTGATGTGTATAGGGGAGATACACAAAGTTCGCCTAAATTGGTAAATGTTGCTTTGTATATCTCTTTTTTTCCACAATTGATTGCAGGACCGATTGTCAAGTATCGTGAAATTGATAAGCAAATCGAAAATAGAAATGTACAGTGGTCGTTTGTTGCACAAGGGTTCAGAAGGTTTATATATGGACTCTCTAAAAAAGTATTAATTTCAAATGTTCTGGGCTTATGCGTTGATACAGTATATACGTATGATATTTCAATAATTGATTGGAAAACTGCCTGGATTTGTTCATTGGCTTATACTTTTCAGATTTACTATGATTTTTCAGGCTATTCAGATATGGCTATTGGACTTGGAAAAATGTTTGGGTTTGATATACCTGAAAACTTTAATTATCCTTATTTGTCTAAATCAATCTCTGAGTTTTGGCGAAAATGGCATATCTCGCTTGGATCATGGTTTAGGGAATACGTGTATATTCCTCTAGGCGGAAATCGTAAAGGTGCGTTTAGAACTTATTTAAATTTGAGTGTTGTTTTCTTTTTGACTGGATTGTGGCATGGTGCTGATTTTTCCTTTATATTATGGGGAGTTTATCACGGATTTTTCTCTGTTGTTGAAAGGCTGAAATTAAAAAACATACTTAATAATTCTAAATTTCTTTCACGCACTTACTGCTTTTTGATTGTGAATTTTGGATGGGTTTTATTTCGTGCACCAAATACACTTTTGGGACTTCGAATGATTTCCAGAATGATTTTACCGTGGAGGTACTCTGGTAACGAAATTACAGCATGGAATTATCTGGACAATAGAACTTTATTTGTTATTTTATGCGCTGTTATTGGAATGGGTGTTATACAAACGATTATACCCAAAAAGCGAGTGAATCAATGGAGGGGTTCTATTCCAGAGTCAATTTACTGTGTAATACTGCTCGTTCTCAGCTTATCTGCAATTGCAAGCAATACATATAATCCCTTTATCTATTTCCAGTTTTAGGAGAATGAATAGTGAAGCAGAATAAAGTTAGCTCCTTTATTATATTAGCATCTTTTGTAGTAGTTTTGTGTTGCTCTTGGCTGCTATGGTTTTTCTTGGAAAAAATATGTGATGCGACAAATTACGAAAATAGGGAACCATCTGTTCAACCGCAGTTAACAGTTGATAACTATGATACTTTCCCTAAAGAGTATGAGCAATGGTTTGATGACAGTATGCCGTTTAGAAACAACTTAATTAAGATGAATTCGCTCATTGACTATATTATTTTTAAAAAGTCTTCTAATGACAATGTCATAATTGGTAGCGATAATTGGCTATTTTATAAAAGTCAATCAGATGGCGACCCACTTTCTTGCTATCAAGGCACAAATCTTTTGACGACTGATGAATTGGATGAAATTGCTCAAAACTGCATAAAGCAAAGAGATATTCTTACTGATATGGGTAAGGAGTTTGTTATTCTGATTGCGCCAAACAAAGAACGCATGTATTCAGAATATATGCCGGATTACTATGGCGATCCTTCAGAAAATTACGCTGCAAAGCAGATTGCTGATTATCTTAGTGAAACTACGGATTTGCGTGTCATATATTTATACGACGATTTGATGTATGCTAAAAACTCTCTAAATTACAATATTTTCTATAAAATGGATACGCATTGGAATAGTATAGGTGCTTATGTAGGGGCATCTGTATTATTAAAGGAACTTGGAATTATAATTCCTGATATTGAAAGTAATGAATTAACCATATCTGTAGATTCCAATTATTCAGGTGATTTGGCAAATATGCTTGACTTGAATAAAGAACTGAGTTTTGCTGATCATTCATATTCCATAAGTGGTTATGATATGCATGAAGTTCAATTGATTGATAATGATTTCCAATCTGTGATTTCGTATTCTGCTACAGGTGCGGACCCTCGAAAACTATATGTGTTGAGAGATTCGTTTTCTAGTGCCATGGCTCCCTATATTGGTTCTCAATTTTGCAGTACGTATTTAAGACATCGTGGATCTTATACATATAGCGATTTTTTGGAGCAAGATCCTGACATTGTTGCTTACGAAGTGGTTGAACGTTATATAGGTGAACTGAGAAGTTTTTCTGTCATGGGAGAATGACTACTAAATTATTGTAAAGTTTAATGCCGCTAAGTAAGAGCTTTGAAAATGCAATTGCTTAGCGGCATTAAGCATATAATAATTTACTTTTTGCAAACATGCACCAAATGCGCGATGCCCGGTATGCTCTCGCCCTGCTGCGAAGAGGTTGTGGACATCAGTGCGCCGGTTGCCATAAAGAGAATATTTTTCAGCTCTCCGCGATCCACGCGGTTCAAAATATGCCCGCATAATACACCGGCTGAGCATCCGCAGCCGGAGCCGCCCGCGTGCACGTCCTGTGCCTCGCGGTCAAATAGAATCAGCCCGCAGTCCTCGTGGTTGCGCAGAACGATCCCGCTTTCGCGCAGCAGTTCGTATAATAATTTTGTGCCAACCGCCCCGAGGTCGCCTGTGTAAATGCGGTCGTAGTCCTCAGGCTTTGTCGCCGTATCGTTAAAAAAATCCAGCAAAGTCTGCGCCGCAGCGGGGGCCATCGCCGCGCCCATGTTCGTCATGTCGGTCACACCAAGGTCGGTGATGCGCCCCACGGTCGCGTGCCGCACTTGAATGTCGCCGCTCATACCGAGCACAGCGCTGCCCGAAGCTGTCGCCGTCCACTGCGCAGTCGGCGTGCGCTGGCTGCCGTATTCCAGCGGCGTGCGGAATTGCCGCTCCGCCGTGCAGAAGTGGGAAGAGGTCACCGCGCAGGCGTAGTTCGCCGCGCCGCATTCCACCATGATGGAGGCCATGATGAGCGTTTGCGCCATCGTGGAGCACGCCCCGTACTGCCCAAGGAACGGAATGTCCATTCCGCGCAGACCAAACGTGCTCGAAATGCACTGGTTCAGCAGATCTCCCGCAAATACCATGTTAATGTCCTGCTTTTGAAGCCCCGCCTTGCGTATCGCAAGGTTCGCGGCTTCCGTTTGCAGCATGCTTTCCGCTTTTTCCCAGCTTTCCTGATTCAAATAAGAATCGAGAAACGTCTGGTTAAAGTCGCGCGCCAGCGGGCCCGCGGCTTCTTTTTTTCCGCACACCGCCGCGTGGCCCAAAATCGCCGGGCGGCGCTCAAATAGAAGCGTGTAACGTCCGAGTCTTTTCATAAGCCCTCCTTAAAACAGCCCGATGATATACAGCACGATCCCGTGCAAAACCGAAGCCGAAATGCCAAACACCAGTACCGGCCCCGCCACCGTGAACAGCTTCGCGCCGAGGCCCGTCACAAAGCCCTCGCTTTTAAATTCCAGCGCAGGGGAGACCATTGAGTTCGCAAACCCCGTGATCGGCACCAACGTGCCTGCCCCGGCGTATTTCGCTATGTTGTCGTATACGCCGCAGGCTGTCAGCACGGCGGAAATGAAAATGAGCGAGATGGAAACGCACATCCGCGCGTCTTTTAAATCGAGCCCCAACAGCATGAACGTGTTCGCAAGCGCCTGCCCCAGCGTGCAGATGGCCCCGCCGGATAAAAACGCAAACAGGCAGTTTTTCAGTACGGGGGAGTGCGGTGAAGCCTTCTGCACCATCGCGTCATATTGCTGCGGTGTTTTCTTTTTCATACGACCACCCTTTCTGTTTAACCGGGTTTATTGTGCGTATCGAGGTAAAAGATATTCCACATTTTTAAGATTTTAGTTGATTATCTCAAACAGAGCGTGTATAATCAGTTGCAGGTGATATTATTATGTCTAAACTCAGCATCCTGAAGCAGAAAAATAAGCGCGATGTGGATATGACGCAGGGCAGCATCTTCCGCCACCTCATCACATTCGCGTTTCCGCTTCTCATCGGCAACATTTTCCAGCAGCTCTACAACACGGTCGATACGTGGGTTGTCGGCAACTATGTCAGCAACGAGGCTTTCTCGGCGGTCGGCACGGTCGGTCCCGTTATCAACATGCTCATCGGCATATTCTTAGGGCTTTCCAGCGGCGCCGGTGTCGTCATTTCACAGTATTATGGCGCAAAGCGGTATGATAAGGTGCGCGATACCGTCCATACCTCCATCGTCATGACGCTCATTTTGGCTGTGCTCTTTACGATCATCGGCATCGCTATGATCCCCTTCGTGCTCAATTTCATGAAGACCCCGGCAGAGGTCATGCCGGAGTCCTCCGCGTACCTCACCATCTACTTCGCGGGCGTCATCGGTCTTATGCTCTACAACATGGGCGCGGGCATTCTGCGTGCCGTGGGCGATTCCAAGCGCCCGTTCTATTTCCTTGTCGTCTCCGCCGTGCTCAACATCATTCTCGATCTCGTCTTCGTGCTGTCGTTCGGCATGGGCGTTGAGGGTGTTGCGTATGCGACCATCATCTCGCAGGGTGTCTCCGCCATGCTTACGATGATTACGCTGTTCCGCACGGATTCCTGCATCAAGGTCGAGCTCAAATACTTGAAGCTCGATAAAGAAATGCTCGCGAAGATTGTGCGCGTCGGCATCCCGGCCGCCATCCAAATGGCGATCACCGCGTTCTCGAACGTATTTGTACAGTCTTATGTGAACTACTTCGGTGCAGACTGTATGTCCGGCTGGACGGCATACAGTAAGATTGACCAGCTTCTCTTCCTGCCGATGCAGTCTCTTGCACTTGCATCTACCACATTCGTCGGCCAGAACCTCGGCATCGATCAGGTCGGCCGCGCCAAGAAGGGCGCACGCACGGCGTTCCTCATGTCCGTCGTCGCAACCGTCATTCTGACAATCCCGCTGCTCATCTTCGCGCCGCAGCTCGTCTCGTTCTTCAACGGCAAAGCAGAGGTTGTAGCATACGGTTCCATGTTGCTGCGTTATTGCTCGCCGTTCTACGTGTTCTGCTGCGTCAACCAAGTCTACTCCGGCGTGCTGCGCGGTGCAGGCAATTCCCGCGCACCGATGATTATCATGTTGAGCTCGTTCGTCGTCTTCCGCCAGATTTACCTCTTTATCATGGCGAACTTCATCTCCAACACCATCATTCCCATCGCCTTAGGCTACCCTGCCGGTTGGCTCGTGTGCAGCACCCTCACATTGCTCTATTATCGCCACGCCGACCTCTCCAAGAGCCGTCTCGTCGAAGACGCAGAGAAAAAAGCAGAAGCTTCAGGAAAAATCCGCATAAAAGCTGTATAAAATGCAGTTGTATAAAATACAACAAAATTGCCCCTCGAACGCCGCATGCACGTGCCGGTGTCCGAGGGGCTTTTTTTCATTTCCGCAAAATCGTACTACCTTTCCACCTTTTCTACTCGACAAAACCAAAGTTTTTTCAAAAATCCATCTTTAGATGGATTACATTTCGCGCGAAATATGATATATTGTGGTTATAAACCATAAAAGGGGAGTAGAGCACATGAATGAAGTCGTCATCAAGCCATCGCTGCGCGAGCAATTCTTACAGGGTTGGGCTCAGTGCCGCGTCATTTTCTTCAGCGCGCCGTGCGGCTTCGGCAAGTCTACAGCCGCCACCGCCTTGCTCAGCAATCACAAAACCTGCGTGTTTTCGGCAGAAGACCCGGAATTCCTGCGCGAGCCCGTGCCGAAAAATGTAGATGCGATTGTGATTGATTCCCTGCCCGCGCTCAAAGACCCGGAAGACCAGCAAATGCTCTGCGCATGGATCCGCGAAAATCCGGAGCTGCACTTCGTCATTTTAAGCCGCGGCGTGCTGCCCGGCTGGCTCATGCCATTCCGCTTTACGGGGCTTTTACAGCTCATCGAGGCCAGAGATCTGCTGTTTGACCGCGATACCGTGCGTGTTTTTCTGGAAAAGAATGGCTGCACACCAACGGAAGCAGAGATCAACGTCATCATCCACGATTCTCTCGGCTACCCGCTGGCCCTAACGGCGCTTTCGCGCCTGATGCAAAACGGTCAGCCCTATACGCCGGAGATCGTCGGCATTGTGCAGCAGGAAATCTATCACTATTTTGAGGATAACATCTTCAACCGCTTTTCAATGCCGCTGCGCCGTATGCTGCTCGACATCGCCCCGTTCGATACATTTGACGCCGAGCTTGCCCAGATGATTTCCGGCGACAGCCACATCAACGAGCTTATTTCCATCGTTCGGCACGATACCACCATGCTTTTAAATGCCGATGCACAGAAATACCGCTTCTGGAGCTTTTTCCAACAGTTTCTCATGTGGGAACTCCGCCAAGTCTATACGCCGCAGGAGCAGGCCGCAGTGTACAGCCGCGCCGGGCTTTACTATGAGCTGCACGAAGATTACGAGCATGCGCTCGAGTGCTATTCGCGCTGCAAGGACCACCGCCGCGTCTCGGAAATGCTCATTCGCAACGCAGAGCAGCACCCCGGTGTGGGACATTACTATGAGATGGAAAAGTATTACTATGCTATCCCGAAAGAGGAGATCCTCCGCTCGCCATCGCTCATGTGCGGCATGAGCATGCTCACGTCCCTCTGCATGGATTACGAAGCCTCCGAAATGTGGTATTCCGCCCTGCAGGAGTATGCAGCCCCGCTCAAAAAGGCCGACACCGCCTACAAAGAGGTGCGCGGCAAGCTTGCATATCTTGATATCGCCCTCCCGCAGCGCAGCAGCAAAGGCATCGCAGAGAACATCGGCAGCTATTTCAAAATTCTAACGGATAAAAGCTTGCAAACACCCACGTTTTCTGTCACCAGCATGCTGCCAAGTCTTATGAACGGCGGCAAAGATTTCTGTTCGTGGTCCAAGCACGATGAACTGCTCTACAAAACCATCCGCAAGCCGATGGAGGCCATTCTCGGCAAAGACGGCATCGGTTTTGCCGATTGCGCCCTTTGTGAAAGCAAATTTGAAAAAGGGGAGGATAACCTTCCGTGGCTCATGACGCTTGTAGCCCAGTTACCCGAGATCGAGCGTCATGGTACGCCGGATATGACGTTCGCCATCATCGGTCTCATGGCGCGCGTCCAAACGAAGCAGGGCAACGCCATCATGGCGCTTTCTTCTTTAGACAGTCTGCAAACAGAGTTTGAGGAGGACAACAAGCGTTTCCTGCCGAATATTGATGCCATGCGCTGCCGTATATGGCTGCGCACCGGTGAAATGGAAAAGGCAGAGCAGTGGTACCGTACATCTGCCCCCCAGATCACGCCGCGCATCCGTACCATGTGGCGCTACCAGTATATAACGCGTGCCATGGTTGAGATCGCGCTCGGAGAAGAAAATGCGGCGCTGCTCACATTGGCCTCACTCATCCCGTTCTGCGAACGCTGCAGCCGCGTGATGGACCGCATATATATCCGTATCCTAACGGCCGTTTGCTATCAGCGGCAAAATAACGCCCGGTGGCAGGAGGAGTGGATGCAGGCGCTTGATGCCGTCCATGAGTACCGCTTCGTTATGCCCATTGCGCAGTTTGGCGCCGCCGTAATGCCCATGCTGACGTTTACCGGCTACAAAAAGGACGAGTCCTTCTTTTCACTCCTTTTACAGGAAACGCGCCGTCAGGCTGTTTTGTACCCGAATTTCTTGCGTCCCATGCCGCGGCTCTCAGAACCGCTTTCGCCCGCAGAAACGCAGGTGCTCCGGCTCCTGTGCGGCAACCGCAGCAACCAGGAGATCGCCGACATCCTCGGTGTCAAGGTCGCCACCGTCAAAACGCATGTCATCCACATCCTCCAAAAGCTCGGCGTCAAACGCCGCGGCGACGCCAAAGAAGTCGCCCAAAAACTCCATATCATCGAGTTTTGACGAAAACTCCCGACCGCCGCAAACCGTGAACTGCAGCAGTCGGGAGTTCCTTTTATTTAAATATTTAATTTCAGCTTACTTCTCCAAAAATCCCTTCAGCGCCGCATAGTCCACATTCTCCGGCTTCACTTCGTCAAAGAACTTCAGCAGCTTTTCGGCCAGCACGCGTACGCCGCCGACGGAATTGCTTTCGATATTCAGCGGTAGAATGGGGTCGTGTACGCTCATGCGCAGCAGGAACCAGCCATCGCCGTCGTTTTCCGGGAACGAAATGCGGATGCCTTCGCGGTTGTCCGGCGCAATGTTCCAGTTGTGTGCTTTCGCGTAGCTTTCAAGCGCCGCAATAGTGCTCTCACCATAGGGGCGGAAATCCTCCGCTGTAATGGGGAAGCGCAACTCTTTTTCTTCCTTGGCTTCCTTCAGATCGGCGATGAGACTATCGAGCGATTTGCCCTCGCGGCGCAGCTGTGCCGCCTTAATGATAATCTTCGTCACCAGATAGGCACCGTCGTCAAGGAAGTAGTTCTCGCGCAGCGCCGCATGGCCGCTCGTCTCAATCGCCAGCGGGCAGTTCACGCCCTCGTTATTCAGGCGTACCGCTTCGTTGATGACATTCTTGTAACCGCGCTTAAAGCGGTGATGCTTGCCGCCGAGCGTCTGCTCAATGTAGGTCTTGAGTCCGTCGGACGTAATGGAGTCCGTCACAATGGTGCCGCCCAGGTTGCCCTCCAGCGCAATGGCGGAAGCAATCGCCACAAGACGGTTGCGGTTGATCTCCTCGCCGCGGCTGTCCACAGCGCCGCCGCGGTCTACGTCCGTGTCAAAAATTACGCCAAGGTCCGCACCGGCCTTCACGGTCGCCGCGCAAACGCTCGCCATGGCCTCCTCGTTCTCCGGGTTTGGAATGTGGTTCGGGAAGCGGCCGTCCGGTTCCAAAAACTGGCTGCCTGTAATGTCCGCACCAAGCGGCTTCAGCACGTTGTTTGCGTAAAAACCGCCCGCGCCGTTGCCGGCGTCCACAACGATCTTAAAGCCCGCAAGCGGGTGCGCATAATCTTCCGCGTTCACGCCCTTGCGGATCATCTCGCGCAGATTATCTGCATATTTCGACATATAGTCCACCGGCACCAGCGTGCCGTTGTCGGTCTCCTTCGGCGCAGCGCCGTTCTGTGCATATTCCAAAATCTCGGAAATATCCGGGCTGTCCAGGCCGCCCGCAGGCGTGAAGAACTTCAGTCCGTTGCGGAAGAACGGGTGGTGGCTCGCCGTAATCTGCACCGAGCAGTCGCACGGCAGCTCCAAAACCGCCATGAACATCGACGGGGTAGAGGCAAGGCCGCAGTCGTAAACAGAAGCACCGTACGTCGTAAACGCGCGGAACAGCGCCGCCGCAATACGGTCTGCGGAAATGCGGGAGTCATGGCCGACGGCAATTTTCAGCCCCTCGGCGCACTTATCCAGGTGCTTTTCGCACCAAACGAGAAAACCGGCCGCAATGCGCTCCACGACCTCATCGGTCAGGTTAATCGGCGCGCCGCCGCCTTCACTTGCAACACCGCGAATGTCAGTGCCGCTTTTTAAAGTTTTATAGGCAAACATGGAAAAGACCTCCTGTTTCGTTTTGCATTTTATCCAAGCTTATTATAATACAACTCCCGTAAAATGAAAAGAGCTTTTTGATTTTTGACAAATACGTTTTAGTATGGCTAAAAACCGCTTACAAACTGCAAGCTGTAAACTGGAAAATTGCAAATTTCGTGTAAAATCAAAAATTTTTCCAAAAAAGTGTTGACAAAATGAAATTCTGGTGGTATAAACTTAGCATAATAATTCAAGGGCACAGATGAAGAGAAGTACCCGGCAGACCGCTTTGCACAGTGAGCGGGGGAGAGTGTGAACCCCGCGTAAGCACACCGGCGAATAACACTTCGGAGCCTCAAGCCGAAAAGATGCGCATATCTCAGTAGGTGCGACGTGTGGCGGCGCGTTAAGCCGTGCCTGTCTTGTTAGAGACAGTAAAGGTGATCTTCTTTATAAGATAATTTAGGTGGCACCGCGGATACAACAGCTATTCGTCCTAAGAAATTGGGACAAACGGCTGTTTTTTTATTTGCGTTTGGACTGAAATTATTTTATTTGGAGGGAACCGATATGTGTTCGATTATGGGTTACACAGCAAAAGACATTCGTTTGGAAGATTTACGAAAGGGCTTTGATAAAACCGTTTCCCGCGGGCCGGATATGTCCCGCACACTGGAAACGCCTGCAGGTTGGCTCTTTTTCCACCGCCTCGCCATCATGGGCCTCACAGAAGAAGGCATGCAGCCGTTTGAGCTGGACGGTTCCGCCGTCGTCTGCAACGGCGAGCTCTATGGCTTCCGTTCCGTTAAAGAGGAGCTCCGGAGAAAAGGCTACACCTTCAAAAGTGATTCTGACTGCGAAGTTTTACTCCCTCTCTACAAAGAAGAGGGCACCGAGATGTTCAAAAAGCTTGACGCCGAGTTCGCCCTGATTATTTACGATGCCGAGACCGATAGCTTCATCGCTGCGCGCGACCCCATCGGCATCCGCCCGCTCTACTACGGGTATAGCGAAAGCGGTCACATTATGTTTGCCAGCGAGCCGAAAAACCTCGTCGGCCTGTGCCATCGCGTTATGCCGTTCCCGCCGGGCCACTACTATAAGGACGGCAAATTCACCTGCTACTGCGACATCGCCGAAGTCGAAGAAGTTTGCCACGATGATCTCGAGACTGTCTGTAAAAACATCCATGATAAGCTCGTTGCCGGCATCGAAAAGCGGCTCGATGCCGATGCCCCGCTCGGCTTTCTTCTCAGCGGTGGGCTTGATAGTTCCCTCGTCTGCTCCGTCGCGGCAAAGCTTTTAAAGAAGCCCATTCGCACGTTCGCCATCGGCATGAGTGAAGACGCTATCGATTTAAAATACGCCCGCGAAGTTGCCGATTACACTCACAACGACCACACCGAGGTCATCATCACAAAGGACGATGTTATCGAAAATCTCGAAACCGTCATTGCGCTGCTTGGCACGTATGACATCACCACCATCCGCGCCAGCATGGGCATGTACCTCGTCTGCAAAGCCATTCACGAGCAGACCGATGTCCGCGTGCTGCTCACCGGTGAAATTTCCGATGAGCTCTTCGGCTACAAATATACAGATTTCGCCCCCAGCGCCGCTGCGTTCCAAACGGAAGCCCAAAAGCGCGTGCGGGAGCTTCATATGTACGACGTGCTCCGTGCCGACCGCTGCATCTCCGCCAACTCGCTCGAAGCCCGCGTCCCGTTCGGTGATCTCGATTTCGTCAAATACGTTATGTCCGTCGATCCCGAGATGAAGCTCAACAAGTACAAAAAAGGCAAATACCTCCTGCGCCACGCGTTCGAGGGCGATTACCTCCCGCTGCCGATTTTATACCGCGAAAAAGCCGCGTTCTCCGATGCCGTCGGTCACTCTATGGTCGATTACCTCAAGGCCTACGCCGAAACAAAGTATACCGATGACGAAATGAAGCTCCGCGCCGCAAAATATCCGTTCGCAACGCCGTTTACGAAAGAATCTCTTCTCTACCGTGAAATTTTTGAAAAATACTATCCCGGTCAGGCGGAAATGGTCAAGGACTTCTGGATGCCGAACAAAGCGTGGGAGGGCTGCGACGTCAACGATCCCAGCGCCCGCGTGCTCGCGAACTACGGTGCCTCCGGCGAATGATTGGAAAGATTCATAAACTTTCTCAAAGTTTAACAAATTCACTGAAAATTTAACCTGAATGCAACACACCTTTTTTCCGTTTAGCCCTTGTGTATTTTCTGCTGTTGTGATAGAATAAAGCCATCATAGGATATTATGGTTTTCCATATAGGACCCTATCGGCAAACCATAATGAGACTAAATCTCATATCGAAGGAGAGATGACTGATGTCCAAGATGATTGAACTTCACGACATCGATGTTCCGGGCTTCCTGTCTGTACTGGATAGCTGCGAGGGCAATGTGTATCTGATGACGCGCGACGGTGATAAGCTGAACCTGAAAAGCAAGCTGTGTCAGCTCATCGGTCTTACGTCTCTGATTGAAGGCGGAAAGATCGCAGAAGCCTTTGTGGTCTGCGATAATGAAGCGGATGAATCCAAGCTGTTCCGCTTTAACCTTTACAAGGACGAAACGCAAGGTAAGTAAAGAGTAGGATTTGCAAAATAAGCTGCTGCAAGTAAAAACTGCGGCAGCTTTTTTGTATCGCGTAAAACAAATTATGTAAACAAAAAGGAGAGACTCATGCCACAAAAAAGAACCGGCGCAGCCCGTTGCCGCCAACCCCGGAACAAAAAAACGCTTTCCGCCGTCATCAGCGCCGTCCTTGTGCTCGCGGCGGTGCTTGTCTATTATTTCCCGGAGCTTGAAACGTATCTCACCGGTGCACCGAACACAGACTCAAGCGCCCCCGCACAGCCCACTCAAAGCATCGACGCCGCCGACTGCGCCGTCTACTTTTTAGATGTCGGGCAGGGGGATAGCATTTTAATTCAAATCGGCACCGATTACAACATGCTCATTGATGCCGGCACCCGCGAAGCGGGAGAGACTATCGAAAGCGACCTTCAGGCGCTCGGCATCACATCGCTCGATGCCGTTGTCGCCACGCACCCGCACGCTGACCACATCGGCTCCATGAAGCAGATTATCGAGGATTACACCATCGGCACGTTCTACATGCCCCTTTTGCCCGACGACCAAACGCCCACCACCGCTACATACGAAAATATGCTCGATGCCCTGCTCGACAAAAACGTCCAAACCGAGCAGATCTCCACCGATACAAAAATCTCCGCGCCCGAAAACGCCAATTTTGCCGTCCTATCTCCGGAAAAGGACGAGATATTCGATAACCTCAACAACTATTCCGCTGTTCTGCGCTTCACCTACGGCAATATCTCCTTTATGCTCACCGGCGACGCCGAAACCGAGGTTGAAGAGAATATCTTAGCACGCGAAACGGACATCACTTCAAACGTTTTAAAGTGCGGTCACCACGGCTCGTCCACATCGTCCTCCATGGATTTTCTCCGCGCCGTGAACCCCGCCGTCGCCGTCATTTCCTGCGGGCAGGATAATAAATACGGTCACCCGCACCACGAAACGCTCGAAAGCCTTTCCGAACGCAACTGCAAGATCCTGCGCACCGATACAGACGGCACCGTCGCCGTTACAACAGACGGTAATACGTATTCTGTCTATACGTGGTCGGCGGAAAACGGACTTTCTCCGGCAGCGTAAGTTCGCGTAAAAAATTTTGACGAAAACATAAATCTATGCTATACTGATAAAAATAAATTCCGACCCATGACGGAAATAAAGGATGGTTTTTATGCTGACAGAAAGCAAAAAGGCGTTTATCGAGTTCATGATGTCCGCAGACGTGCTGCGTTTCGGCTCCTTCGTCACGAAGAGCGGCCGCAATACGCCGTACTTCGTCAATACCGGCAACTATAAGACCGGCGAGCAGATCGCAAAGCTCGGCAAGTTCTACGCATCGCTCATCAAGGAGACCGTCGGCGAAGATTTCTCCGCCATGTTCGGCCCGGCGTACAAGGGTATTCCGCTTGCCACAGCCGCCGCTGCGTCCCTCTATAACGAGTATGGCATCTCGAAGCCCTACTTCTTCAACCGCAAGGAAGAGAAAGACCACGGCGAAGGCGGCAGCCTCGTCGGCTACAAGCCGAAGGACGGCGATAAAATTATTATCATCGAAGACGTCATCACCGCCGGCACCGCCGTGCGCGAGACCATGCCGATCCTCTACGGCTGCGGCAATGTGAAAGTCAACGATATGTTCATCTCCGTCAACCGCTGCGAGGTAGGCAAGGTTCCCGGCAAAACCGCCATCATGGAGGTCAACGAGGAGTTCGGCATCAAGGTCCACGCCATCGTCACCGTCGAGGACATCCACGAGTACTTAAAGCAGTCCGAAAAATACAACAATATTCTCCCCGCCATGGAAGACTATATGGCAAAATACTGCATCCTGTAAAATTAACAAGCGCATAAGAACACCCCGGCAAGCCATCCAAACCGCCTGCCGGGGTGTTTTCATATTATCTCGATTAAATTAAGCTCTTTTACCGTCTCGCATCCTGCTTGGCTGCTCTGTGCGGCGGCGCGTTCTGCGGGCGGCATGGCGGTCTTTGTGCGCCGCCTCACGCCGCTTTCTGCGGTGATTCTGGAAGAACCTGCTTTGCAGCAAACGCCGCGTGTGGTGCTCTGCAAAATGCTCCATAAAATGGTTTGTCTGCACCATAAAGACGATCGACACAATGAGCAGCGGGATCAAAATAAACAGCATCGGGGCGGTCAGCGGCACCATGGAAACCAGGTCCATACAGCCGATGTATCCCACAAAGAACGCCGCCACCATCGTGCCGAACAGCGCCCCGCGCAGCGCGTTGAACGGCAGGCAAAGCTTGAACATCAGCATAAACCCAACGGCAAACGCCACAATGACCGAAAGTGTCGAGACCTGCGGGTTTGTCAAATTCAGCGGCCCCTTAAACAGCGTCAAAAACAAAACGCCAAGAATCATCGTCAGGGCAGAGGGGAACGATTTCTTCAAAACGTTCGCTAAAAAGCTGCCGCTTATACGCTCGTTGTTCGGCTCCAGCGCCAGTATAAACGACGGAATACCGATCGTAATCGAACTGATAAACGTCAGCTGAATCGGCTCAAACGGGTAGGAAGCAGAAAGAAAAATGAACAGCACACCCAGCACCGTCGAATAGATCGTCTTCTGTAAAAACAGCGATGCAGAGCGTTGCAAATTGTTGATGGAGCGCCTGCCTTCCTTTACCACCTGCGGCATGGAAGCAAAGTTGGAGTCGAGCAAAACGAGGTTCGAGACCGTGCGCGCCGCGTCGCTGCCGGAAGCCATCGCAATGCTGCAATCGGCCTCTTTCAGCGCCAGAACGTCGTTCACACCGTCGCCCGTCATCGCCACCGTGTGGCCGTGGTCTTTTAACGCCTGCACAAATTTCAGTTTCTGCTGCGGCGTCACGCGGCCAAACACACTGTATTGCTCAATTGCCCCCGCAATCTCCTCGTCGGTGTGCAGCGTTGTCGCATCGCAGTAGTTTTCCGCGTGGGGCAGGCCGGCCTTCTGTGCAATGTTAGAGACCGTCACGGCGTTGTCACCGGAGATGACCTTCAGCGTCACGCCCTGCTCTGCAAAATAGCGCAGCGTTTGCGGTGCTTCCGTGCGGATCTTATCACTGATTAAAATGAAGCCCACCGGCTCAATGTCGTCCGGCAGCACCTTGTTTTCAAGGAAAGGCTTTGCGGAGTGCGCCAGCAGCAAAACGCGTTCGCCGCGCGCCGCATATTCCTCCGTGTGTTCACGCAGCGCACCGAAGCGTTCGCCCAAAATGAATTCGCCCGCGCCCATCACATACGTGCCGCGCTCGCCGAAATACGCGCCGCTCCACTTCCTCGCAGAGGAGAACGGCACCGTCGCCGCAGCTTTCCAGTCCGATCCGCCGGGAAAGTATGCTTTCACCGCGTTGTACGTCGGGTTGTCGTCCGTCAAAACCTGCACAAGCGCCTTCAGCGGAGCCGTCATGTCCTCTTCGGTGTAGCCCGTCAGCGGGTGCAGCTCGTCCACCTGCATCGTGCCCTCGGTGATCGTACCTGTTTTGTCTAAGCATAGCACATCTACGCGTGCCAACGATTCGGTGCAGTACAGGTCCTGCACCAACGTCTTGTAGCGTGAAAGCCGCAGTACGCTCACGGCAAACACCACGCTTGTCAGCAAAATGAGCCCCTCCGGGATCATACCGAGGATCGCGGCGACCGTGCTCACAACGGCTTCGCGGATCGTGTCATGCAGCAAAAAAAACTGCTTGCAGAAAAGCAAAATGCCAATCGGCATCAGCGTAAAGCCGAGCGTCTTTACAATGAAATCGAGGGAATGGAGAATTTCGGAGTTCGTGCGCTTCACATACTTCGCGCCGTTTGCGATGCGGTTTGCGTAGTTTTCGCGGCCTACGTGCTCCACTTCGGCGTAACAGCTGCCGGAAACGATGAAGCTGCCGGAAAGCAGTTCGTCACCTGCGCGCTTCAAGACCGGATCGCTTTCGCCCGTGATGAGCGATTCATTCACTTCCGCTTCGCCCTCCAAAACGATGGCGTCGGCGCAGATCTGCTGCCCGGTCGAAAGGTGCAGCACATCGTTCATCACAATCCCGCTCACGGGTATCGTCTGCAGTTTTCCGTCGCGCAGCACAGAAGCCTTCGGTGCGGAAATGAGGGAGAGCTTGTCAATCGTCCGTTTCGCTCTTATGCCCTGAAACGAACCGATAATAATATTAGAAAAGATAACGCCCAAAAATAAAAGGTTCTTAAACGAACCCACCAGCAAAACGAACAGCGCCAGTACAAAGTTCAAAATGTTAAAAAATGTGAACGTGTTTTCTAAAATGATCTGCTTTTCGGTTTTGGTCTTAATGCCCTCATCGGCGTTTGAAAGCCCGTCGCGCACGCGCTGCGCTACCTGCTCCGAAGAAAGCCCCTGTCTACGGTCTAAGCTATCCATCCCGTTACGATCTCCTTTTTCTTATCTAAATATAAGAATACACGATACACCACCCGAATGCAAGGATATAAAACGTAAATTTCTCTTACGATTTTGTGAATTCTTTCCTTTTGCTTGTAGAATATCCGCAAAAAACAAATTAACATTTTATGGAAAAAGTCAATTCGATTTTCAAGTCTATCCTGAAATCTATCCGAATTTTTGACACTTTTCACGATAGAGAGATAAAAACCCGTCAAAATCTGCCGTAAACAGCAAAATTCTCATTGTAAAACCCGCAGATAAAAGCCCTTGCGGCCGATTTGACTTTGCAGGAATTTATGATTATACTTAATTATCGTACATAGAAAATCAGAAAATGATATGCGAAAAGCATAGGTTTATTCATAAAGGAGAGATCATTCATGGCAGAAAAGACAGAAAAGAAATACGTTATCACAAACCATAGAAGCGGTAAGGTTCTCGCTTCCTGCGGCGGCTCTGCCGTGCAGATGACCGCAAACGGCGGCGAAACGCAGGTCTGGTGCGCCGTCCCGGCAGAGGGCACGTCCGTGCAGCTCGTCCATAAGGTCAGCGGTCTCGCGCTCACCGTTCCGGGTGAGGCAGAAAACGGCACCGCACTCGTTCTCGCAGAGGCACAGGGCAACGCTTCCCAGCTCTGGAAGCTGACCACTACCGTCAAGGGCTGCCGCCGCATCACGCATGTCGCGTCCGGCAAGGTCGTCGACATCAAGGACATCAGCGATGCAGACGGCGCACCGGCACAGCTTTGGGAGTTCGTGAAGGGCGATAACCAGAACTGGGTGCTCACCGAGGTCGAAAAGGAAAAGAAAGCCCCGGCAAAGTGCGCCGCAAAAGCCGCAAAGCCGGCTGCAAAAGAGAAAGCTAAGGCAGAGGTGAAAGCCGAAGCCAAGCCGGAAGTCAAGCCAGAAGTTAAAGCCGAAGCCAAGCCCGCCGCCAAAACCACAAAGGCAGCCGCCAAAACCACCAAAACCGCAAAGAAAACGAAGTAAGTTCGTTTAGCTGAGAGCCGCACCCAAACCGGGCAGCGGCTTTCTTTTTTACCCAACATCATTCTAAAAAGCGTGATCATACCCAAATTTTCACAAAATCGCCTTGCACCGCCCGTCAACAGCTGATATACTAAAGACAGTATGGTTTATCCTGCAATTTTGCGGCCAAAGGAGTTGTCTTTATGATACATGAAAAAATCAAACTGCACGTGCCGGGCTCTGCGGATTACGCAGCCATGTATACGTATTTTCTGGATCTTTCAAAAGAGGTTCCCATCGAAAAGCGCCCTACCGTCATCGTCTGCCCAGGCGGCGCGTACGCCTTTACGTCCGACCGTGAAGCCGAGCCCATCGCCATGCGCTTCAATGCCATCGGCATGAACGCCGTTGTCGTGCGCTATTCCGTTGCCCCGGCGCGCTTTCCGACTGCCCTTCTGGAAGTCGCCACCGCCGTGAAATACGTCCGCGAAGAAGGCGTAAAGTACGGCTGTGACCCCGAAAAGGTTTTCACCATCGGTTTTTCCGCCGGCGGCCATTTAGCCGCAAGCTACGGCAATTTCTGGAGCCGCCCGTTCGTTGCGGAGGCTATGAACTGGCCGTCCGAGCTTCTGCGCCCGAACGGCCAGATCCTCTCCTATCCGGTCATCACGTCCGGCCCGTTCGCCCACCACGATTCCATCAAGAACCTTCTCGGCGAGCAGTACGAGCTCGAAAAAGCGAATCAGTCGCTCGAAAACTTCGTCACGAAAGATACCCCGCCCACATTCGTCTGGCACACCCAGCCGGATGACTGCGTCCCGGTCGAAAACGCCCTGATGCTCGTCAGCGCCTTGCAGAAAAACGGCATCAAAACGGAGTTCCACATGTTCCCGGAGGGCGGCCACGGCCTGTCGCTTTGCAACGAAGTCACCTCGAACAGCGATGCCCAGCTCCTGCCGCACGTCGGCAAGTGGTTCGACCTCGCAACGGAGTTTTTGCAGAGCCTTTAATCACCGATTTTCCGTAATCGCGAACGAATAAAGTCTTTGATCGACCTTTTCTAAAAGGCTTCGCCTTTTCGGGAGACCCCCTAATTGGGTCTCCCACGGGCGGAACGTTTACGTTCCGCTTACCGATATCTCATTTATAAAATACCGAAAGGAATCATCCCATGAAAGCCATTGATTTGGAAGTCAAGCGCATCTGCGAGGAAAAGCTCGCAAATGACGCGAAGCTCTCGGAGCTCTTTAAAAATTGCTACCCCAACACCATGGATACCACCGTCAAAATCATCGGCGAAAAAGATACCTTCGTCATCACCGGCGATATCCCCGCCATGTGGCTGCGTGATTCCACCGCGCAGGTTCGCCACTATCTGCCCGTCGCAAAGCACGACGCAGAGGTTGCCGATTGCATTGAGGGCCTCGTGAACCGCCAGTTCAAGTGCATTGATATCGACCCCTACGCAAACGCGTTCAATCAGGAAGCGAACGGCATGTGCTGGCCGAAGTACGCTGCGGAAACGCTCGGTCAGACCGCCGGCGGCGAGTCCGACGATACCGATTTCGAGACCCCGTGGGTCTGGGAGCGCAAGTATGAGATTGATTCGCTCTGCTACCCGGTGCAGCTCGCGTACCTTCTCTGGAAAGAGACCGGCCGCACGGGCCAGTTCAACGACCAGTACAAAAAGAGCACCCTGCGCATCCTCGACCTTTTCACTGTCGAGCAGGATCACAGCAAGTCCCCGTACTATTTCCGCCGCACCAACTGCCCGCCCACCGATACCCTTACGCACGACGGCCACGGCGCGCCGGTCGCCGTTACGGGCATGACCTGGTCGGGCTTCCGTCCCAGCGACGACGCCTGTGTCTACGGCTATCTCATCCCGTCCAACATGTTCGCCGTCGTAACCCTCGGCTACACCGCGGAGATCATGCGCGAGATCTATAAGGACGGGGAAGTCGCCGCCCGTGCCGAAAAGCTCGCGTCCGAGATTCGAGACGGCATCGAAAAATACGGCGTCGTCGAGCACCCGAAGTTCGGCAAAATGTACGCCTATGAGACCGACGGCCTTGGCAACTACGTCTTCATGGATGACGCCAACGTCCCGAGCCTCATGTCCATTCCGTACCTCGGCTACTGCAGCGCCGACGACGAAATTTATAAAAACACCCGTGCCTTTGTTTTGAGCAAAGAAAACCCGTATTATTACGAGGGCGCCGCGGCCAAGGGTGTCGGCAGCCCGCACACCCCGCCGGAGTACATCTGGCACATCGCGCTTTCCATGCAGGGGCTCACAAGCCGTGACCCGGAGGAATGCAAAGCGCTTCTCCACATGTTAAAAACGACCGATGACGGCAAGGGCTTCATGCACGAGGGTTTCCATAAGGATGACCCCTCTAAGTTCACGCGCCCGTGGTTCGCATGGTCAAACTCCCTGTTCAGCGAATTTGTCTTAAAGTGCATTGATGAAAATATTCTATAATTAAGGAGCTGTTTTTCATGGCAGATTTTTACGCACTCGGTGAACTTCTGATCGATTTTACCCCCGCAGGCAAAACGCCGGCCGGCATCCCGATTTTTGAGCAGAACCCCGGCGGCGCACCGGCAAACGTCGCCGTGCAGGCGGCGCGCCTCGGTGTATCCGCAGGCTTCATCGGCAAGGTGGGGCAGGACATGTTCGGCACGTTCCTGCGCGATACGCTCGTTAAGCAAAATGTCGATGTCGAAAACCTCCATTTCTCAAACGATACCGCAACGTCGCTCGCGTTTGTGCAGCTGTCCGAATCCGGTGACCGCGATTTCAGCTTTTACCGCAACCCCGGCGCCGATACGCAAATTACGTTCGATGAGGTCAATAAGGATGCGCTCGCAAACGCCAAGGTGCTGTGCTTCGGCTCGCTTCTGCTCACCGCAGAACCCGGTCGCACGGCTGTGCCGCAGATTGTTTCCTACGCCCGCGAGCACGGTGCTATCACCGCCTACGACCCGAACTGGCGCGCACCGCTGTGGCCAAATGCCGAAGTCGGCATCCACGCCATGAAGAGTCTGCTGCCGCTTGCCGATGTCGTCAAAGCGTCCGATGAGGAGCTTGAAATGCTCACCGGCTGCACCGAGATTGAAGCGGGCGCAAAGGAATTCTTTAAGCTCGGCGTGCAGGCGGCGGTCATCACACGCGGCGCAAAGGGCTGCGTCGTCTGCACCCCGAAAACAACTTTAACGCTCAACACCTACGATACAAAGGTCGTCGATACCACCGGCTCCGGCGACAGCTTCTTCGGTGCGTTCCTCACAAAGCTCATGGAGACCGGCAAGCCCGTTTCCGAGATCAACGAAGCCGAGCTGCGCGACGCGGCCGATTTCGCAAACGCCGCAGGCTCCGTCTGTGCGACGAAAAAAGGCGCGATTCCTGCGCTCGCCGACCGCGAATTGATCGAAACGTGCAGAGCGTCTATCCCGCTTTTAAAGCTGTAAGCCATTTCCCGCAAAATTCGCTTTGCACGGCTGCGGCAAGGTCGTATTAGAGGGGCACATCAAGCACGGCGTGCGCGACAGTATCGAGCACGGCGGCGCAGATAAAATCATCGAAAACTTCACAAAAGCTGTGGAACGCTTCTCCAATATGGGTTGATCCCGGCTGAAAATCAAACAAAACAGCGAAGTGCATGGGGATACCCACAGCACCTCGCTGTTTTTAGTTTCTCTCGTATTTCGTCTTTTTCAGTTTCCTTTTCGGCTTAGGCAAAGCTCAATAGTCAAAAACTATCGTGCGGCAGTCTTCGCAGATATTCGCCTGTATCCGCACGCGGTGGCTTGGCTTTAACGGCGTGATCTCCACAAAGCCGTCGGCGTTTTTGGCGTTTTCAAATACGCCGGGCACGGTGTTCGCAAAGCTGAACGCGCCGTCCTTGCTTGTACAAGACCCGTGATGCACGTTCAGAGATCCAGACGCACCGTCGCTGAAAAAGGCCGATATCGGCATTGCGATGGGCGGTGTGGGCATGGTCGTTATAATCGTGAAGCTCGTTTCGGATATAAGGAACGGCTAATCGCATCTCTTTCTAAATAAAACCACAAGATAGCTTGCAGAAAATGCAGGCTGCTTTTGTTTATATGCACCTAAAATTAAATAATATATCTTGATTTTGTGGCGAAAACACGCTATACTGGAAGCGATATAAAGAAAAGAGGGCGTGGAAAATGAAACGGAAATTGGAGAGCATGGAAGACCTTTTGCAAGCGGTGGAATACTACGGTTTTCTGCCGTTTTTTCCGAATGACATTCCGGGCTTTTCGGTGGAGGAGATGTGCGCGCCGGCGTATTGGTTCGCTGAAGACCGCGACGGACCTTGGGAGTGGAAAGGCCCGGCGGCGCAGACAAAGCGCTGCGCGTACGGCAAGCTTTTCCGGAAAAAAGCGGGGTTTGTCAGCCGGGAATGGCTGCCGGAGCTTGTAAATTTCCGCCGTGACGGCTATGATTTTGACGCGCGCTGCGATGACGGACTGGTGTTCCACAAGGATGAGGAGCTGTATAACACAGTCCATGCGGAGGGCGAAATTCTCTCAAAATTCCTCAAAAAGAAGCTCGATTACCGCAAAGGCGGCAACACGGGCTTTGAAACGTGCATCACGCGGCTGCAAATGCAGACGTATTTGTGCGTTTCGGATTTTATCCGCCTGAAGGATAAAAACGGCAGGCCCTACGGCTGGGCGGTGGCGCAGTACACGACGCCGGAGCATTTATTCGGGTACGATTATGTGACGTCTGCATATAAGAGCGAACCGAAGGATTCCGAAGAAAAAATGATTGCACATCTTAAAAAACTGCTTCCGGCGACGGAAGTGCAGATACGAAAATTACTAAAGTAGTTGGGAGGAAAGCGTATGCTTCAGCAAGTTATGACAGAGCCGGGCAAGATCATTTTCCGGGAAATTCCCGTGCCGGAAATCGGGGACGGGCAGGTGCTGGTGAAAATTATGGACATCGGCGTTTGCGGATCGGACATCCACGTGTACCACGGCAAGCATCCTTTCACGAAATACCCCGTGACGCAGGGGCATGAGGTCTCGGGCGAAATTGTAAAGTGCGGTGCGAATGTCGAAGGGCTTACCGTCGGGCAGAAAGTGACGATTGAGCCGCAGGTGTACTGCGGCAAGTGCTATCCGTGCCGACACGGCAAGTACAATCTGTGCGAGGAGCTGAAAGTCATGGGCTTCCAGACGACGGGCACGGCATCCGAATTTTTTGCGGTGGACGCAAAGAAAGTGACACCAATCCCTAAAAGCATGAGCTTTGAAGAGGGTGCGATGCTGGAGCCGCTTGCAGTGGCGGTGCACGCCGTGCGGCAGATGGGCGACGTGGTCGGCATGAACATTGCGGTGCTCGGTGCGGGGCCGATCGGCAACCTTGTGGCGCAGGCGGCAAAAGGTCTTGGCGCGGCGAAGGTGATGATTACAGACGTGAGCGACTACCGTTTGGAGAAAGCCAAGGAATGCGGCGTGGACGTTTGCGTGAACACGAAGGAGAAGAACTTCGGCGAGGCGCTCGTTGAAGCGTTTGGCCCGGACAAGGCGGACGTCATTTATGACTGCGCGGGCAACAACGTGACGATGGGGCAGGCCATTCAGTATGCGCGCAAGGGTAGCGTGATTGTGCTTGTGGCAGTGTTTGCCGATATGGCGACTGTTGATCTGGCTGTGGCGAACGACCACGAGCTTGACATTAAGAGCACGATGATGTACCGCCACGAGGACTACGTGGGCGCGATAGAGCTGGTGGAAGCGGGCAAAGTGCAGTTAAAGCCGCTTATCTCGAAAATTTTCCCGTTTGCGCAGTACCTTGACGCGTATAAATACATTGACGCGAACCGCGAGACGACGATGAAGGTCATCATTGCCGTGCAGGAAAAATAAACGGAAAAAGACCGGGAAACACGCGCTGTGCTTCCCGGTCGATTTTATGTCGTGGATTCTACTCAGCCTTCAAACCGCTTTGCGGCATCTTCGAGCTCTTCGATGATGTGGATGTGCTGCGGGCAGTGCGCTTCGCAGGAACCGCAATGGAGACATTCGCTTGCCTTGCCGCCTTCGCGTGTTGCAGATTCGTAGCCGCTGCGATCGACATTATCCTCGGAGCCGAACTGCTTCTGGTGGTTTACGGCGCGGAAAATGTCCGGGATGTGGATCTGCATGGGACAGTCGTCTACGCAGTACCGGCAGCCGGTACATGGAATGGTGGGAATGGCGTTGAGTTTTTCGACGACGGTTTTCAGCACCTCGTGCTCCTTGTCACTGAGCGGCTCAAAGTGCTCCATGTAGGAGACGTTATCGTCAAGCTGCGCTTTGGTGCTCATACCGGAGAGCACGGTGAGGATGTTATCGAGACCTGCGCAGAAGCGGACAGCCCAAGACGGGATGGAAAGATCAGGATTCTGTGCCTTCATGATGCCCTGAATTTCGTTGTTCATGCCCGCGAGGGAACCGCCCTTGACCGGCTCCATAACGATGATGGGTTTATTGTGCTTGACGGCGACCTCGTAGCACTTTCTGGACTGCACGTTATCGTTTTCCCAGTCGATGTAGTTGAGCTGGAGCTGTACGAATTCGGCTTCCGGGTGCTTGGTGAGCGCTTCGTCGAGCACTTCCGCGCTGTCGTGGAACGAGAATCCGCAGTGCTTGATTTTGCCCTGTGCTTTCATCTTGAAAAGGAAGTCCCACGCGCCGATGCGGTCGGCTTTCTCGAACTTCGCTTTGTCCATGGCGTGCAGCAGGTAGTAATCGAAATACTCGACACCTGCGCGTTCCATAGATTCATCGAAAATGCGCTGCATGTCGGCTTCCGTCTCTATGTTGTCCCAAAGGGGCAGCTTTGTAGCGAGCGTGAAGCTGTCACGCGGGTAGCGCTTTACAATGGCTTCGCGCGCTGCGACCTCACTTTTGCCGTTGATGTATACGTATGCGGTGTCAAAATACGTAAAGCCCTTTGCCATGAAAGTATCGACCATGGCTTTCACTTGCTCCATATCGATCTCGTCGCCGATCATCGGCAGACGCATGAGACCGAAACCGAGCTTCGGGGTCGTATCGCCAAGATAACCAGTGTTCATTTTGAATTCCTCCCGAGAATAGTTGTGCCGTTTCGTACAACACATTAAAGTTTACTGCAAGTTTGATTATATCACAAAACACAGAAATTGCAAGAAGTTTTTTCGAAAATGCAAACACTTTTTACATAAAGTGTGCAAAAGATAAACAAACTTGCAGCGCTTGACGGTATTCTGCTTTTGCAGTACAATAGAAATGTTAAGTTTAAAAGGAGAGCGAGATATGAGCGGGGAGAGACAAAAACGGATTAAGCGGGCCTTGGCAGCGGTTTTCGGTGCTGCGGCTGTGCTTGTTGTTTTGTATATTCTTCGTCCGCCGTGCCTCGTCCGCAAGGTTTTCGGCGTGCTGTGTCCTTCCTGCGGAACGACACGGATGATCGCAGCGCTTTTGCAATTGGACTTTGCCGGTGCGTGGGCGCTGAACCCCTTTATGCTGTTCTTTTTGCCGTTTGCGCTCCTTTGGGGCGTTTTGGAAGCGGTGCGGTATGCAAAGAGCAAACCGCCGCTGCTTTTTAAGCGCTTTTCCGTTGCGCTGTGGGCGGCGTGGTTCCTCTCGGCGCTCATTTTCGGCGTATGGCGCAACTTCGCTTAATTTCCTTGACAAAGCGACGCTTCGTGTGTAAAATCAAAGCATAGTAAAACCGTATGCTTTTAGTTCTTTTGCGGAGGGATGCAAAGCGAACGCCTTATCCACGCAACGGCGAGCCACGGCTATTTGCTGACGGTGGACATTGCGCCCGAGCACGAGATGGAAAAGGTGCTGTACGCCGTGGACGAACTGACGGGGCTCATCGGCGCGGTGGCACGGATGCGTCCGTCGAAAAGCACGCTCAACTTGGAACTTAAATCCGTAAAGAAAAAATACAAGGCGCTCAACTTTGCCGCGGGCTGCTCCCGTGAGGTCATTCAGCGCGGTGCAGATATGCTGGGCTGGACGCTCGACGACCTCATTTCCGACACGATCCTTGCGATGCGCACGCTGGAAAAGCCGCAGGCGGAGTGAGCGACACCGAATAAAGAAAGGCGGAATTTCATGACCGCAAATGAAATTAACGCTTTGGTCGACCGTCTGCGCGAGCAGCGTAACCTCAGCGATGCGGAATTTAAGACGATTTTGGAGACGGACGCCTATGACGCGGCGCTGCAAAAGGCCGCGGACGAGGTGCGCCGCGCGCACTACGGCACGGACGTGTACGTGCGCGGACTCATTGAGTTTACGAATTACTGCAAAAATAACTGTTACTATTGTGGCATCCGTCGGGATAACCGAAACGCGACGCGCTACCGTTTGACGAAAGAGGAGATTCTCTCCTGCTGCGCGGAGGGGTACGACCTCGGCTTTCGCACGTTCGTTTTGCAGGGCGGCGAGGACCCGTTTTACACGGATGACCTCATCTGCGAGATTGTCGCGGCCATCCATGCGCAGCACCCGGACTGCGCCATCACGCTTTCCATCGGCGAAAAGAGCCGCGAAAGCTACCAGAAGTATTTTGATGCGGGCGCAAACCGCTATCTTTTGCGTCACGAGACGGCCGATCCCGAGCATTACGGCAAGCTGCACCCGAATGAATTGAGCGCTTTACACCGGCAAGCATGTCTTTTTGATCTAAAGGACATCGGGTACCAGGTAGGTTCCGGCTTTATGGTGGGTTCGCCGTATCAAACGACGGAGAATCTTATTTCTGACCTGCGCTTTTTGCAGAAGCTGCAGCCGGACATGATCGGCATCGGGCCGTATATCACGCACGCGCAGACGCCGTTTGCAAACGAAAAGAGCGGCTCGCTCGAGCTGACACTGCGGCTTCTCTCAATATTGCGTTTGTTGTTTCCGTATGCGCTTTTGCCGTCTACGACGGCACTTGGCACCATCCACCCACAGGGGCGCGAGCTGGGGCTGAAGGCAGGTGGAAACGTTGTGATGCCGAACCTTTCGCCGGTGCGTGTGCGAAAGCTTTATGAGCTGTACGAGAACAAGATCTGTACAGGGGAAGAGGCCGCGCAGTGCCGCGGGTGTCTGGAGCAGCGCGTGAAGTCGGCGGGCTATGAGATCGTCACCGCGCGCGGCGATGTGAAACGATAACGAAAGGGTTTTACCGAAACTATGTGTAAAAAAGCGATCATAGCCATGAGCGGCGGCGTGGATTCCAGTGTGGCGGCGCTGCTTATGAAAGAAAAGGGCTACACCTGCATGGGCGCGACCATGAAGCTGTACCAGAATGAGGACGTCGGTCTGCGCCGCGAGCATACCTGCTGTTCGCTTGATGATGTAGAGGACGCGCGCAGTGTGGCGTATGCGCTTGACATGCCGTACTATGTGTTTAATTTTGCCGACCGCTTCAAAACGGATGTTATCGACAAGTTTGTGCACTCTTATGAAACGGGTGTGACGCCGAACCCGTGCATCGATTGCAACCGCTATTTGAAGTTTGATAAGCTGTTTCAGCGCATGGTTGAGCTGAATTATGATTATGTTGTCACGGGGCATTACGCGCAAATCGATTTTGACGAAAATACGGGGCGGTATCTCCTGAAAAAGGCTGTTGACCACAATAAAGACCAGAGTTATGTGCTGTGGTCGCTGACACAGGAGCAGCTAAAGCACGTGCAGTTCCCGCTCGGCGGCATGGAGAAGTGTGAAGTGCGCGCACTTGCGGAGGCGCACAATTTCATCAATGCGAGAAAGCACGACAGTCAGGACATCTGCTTTGTGCAGAACGGCTCATATGCCGATTTCATCGAGCAGTACACGGGCAAAACGTACCCGCCCGGGGATTTTGTGGACACGGATGGCAACGTGCTGGGGCAACACCGCGGCGTGATCCGCTACACGATCGGCCAGCGCAAGGGTCTGGGGCTCGCGCTGCCGGCGCCGCTGTATGTGAAATTGGTGGATATTGAGAAGAACACCGTGACGCTAAGCCCGGAAAGCGAGCTTTTCAAAAAGGAGCTCACAGCGAGCGGCATTAATTTGATTTCCGTCGCGGAAATCAAGGAGTCGATGCACATTAAGGCGAAGGTGCGCTACCGCCAGCCCGAGCAGTGGGCGACCGTGACGCAGACGGGACCGGACAGCCTGAAGGTCGTCTTTGACGAGCCGCAGCGCGCCATCACCTGTGGGCAGTCCGTCGTGCTGTACGACGGCGACCGCGTTTTGGGCGGCGGGACGATTGATTCGGTGAAATAAAAAAGCCTGAGTAAGCGCTGTTTGGGGATTGTTTTATGGGGAGGAAAACTCAAATGAATGATGCGAAGAAGCTTTTGGCGGATATGAAAGCGCTGGGGATCAAAGAGGGTGAGACGATTTTGGTGCACGCATCGATGAAGGCGTTGGGGACAAAGGAGACGCCGGAGACGGTGCTCGACACGTTGCAGGCGGCGCTTGGCGATGACGGCACGCTTTTGCTGCCTGCGCTGACGTATGAGAACGTCACGCCGGAGCACCCGGTGTTTGACGCGGACAAAACCGTGCCGTGCATCGGGCTTTTGCCGCGCACGTTTTGGAAAATGCCGGGCGTGGTGCGCAGCGTGCACCCGACGCACTCCGTTTGTGCGCGCGGCAAGCGTGCGGTTGAGTTGACAGCATTACATGGGGAGGACATCACCCCGGTGGGAAAGAACTCGCCGTTTATGAAGCTGCCGGAAATAAGCGGGCGGCTGCTGTTCATCGGCGAGGTGCTCGACTGCTGCACGTTTATGCACGGCGTGGAGGAGCGCTTCGGCACGGACTACGTCTTGACGAAGGAGAAGATCCGCTACGTTGTGAACGGCGAGGAAAAGTACATGTACGGCCACGATTTTAAAGGCTGGGAGACGACGTACCGCCGCGTGAAGGAGATTCTGGACCCCGAGAAAAATGAGATTGTCACGGGGAAGATCGGCGACGCGACGTGCTACCTTATCGACGCGAAAGCGCTTTTGAAGCACATTGAAAACTCAGCCTAAGTCGATGGAGCGCTGGGCGCAGGCGTTCAGCTCCATGCCGGCGGTATGGCCGGCAAGATATTCGTAGTAGGCCTGTGCGCCGACCATGGCGGCGTTGTCGCCGGTGAGAGAGAGGTCGGGCATATAGAGCGTGCGGCCGGTACGCTTGCATTCTTCCGTGAGGCGGCGGCGTAGGAGCGCGTTTGCGGAGACACCGCCCGCGATGACGAGCTTTTTATGGCCGGTCTCGTCTGCGGCGTGCAGGAAGTTGCGCACGAGGCAATCGACAACGGCCTTGCGGTAAGAGGCGGAAAGATCGGCGATATTGACGGTCTGGCCCTTTTGCTCGGCATTATGCAGAATGTTGATGACGGCGGTCTTGAGGCCGGAGAAGCTGAAATCGAGCGGAGCGCCGTCTACGGTCGGGCGCGGGAGCTTGAACGCTTTATCGTTGCCGGTCTCAGCGAGTTTATCCATGGCGATGCCGCCGGGATAGGGCATGCCCATGGCGCGCGCGGCCTTATCGAATGCTTCGCCTGCGGCATCGTCACGCGTTTTTCCGAGAATGCGGAGCTTTGTGTAGTCCGTCACTTCGATGATGTGCGTGTGGCCGCCAGAGACGACAAGGCACAGGAACGGAGGCTCGAGTTCCGGGTTCGTGATGTAGTTTGACGCGATGTGGCTGCGCAGGTGGTGCACCGGGATGAGCGGTAAATTTGCAGAAAGGGAAAGGCCTTTCGCGAAATTTACGCCGACGAGCAGCGCACCGATGAGCCCCGGCGCGTAGGTGACGCCGATGGCATCGAGGTCGTTTACGGTGAGCTCTGCGCGCTCGAGTGCTTCACGCACGACGCCTACAATGGCTTCGCTGTGGCGGCGCGAGGCGATCTCCGGCACGACACCGCCGTATAACTTGTGTTCTTCTACCTGCGTTGCGACGACGCTGGAAAGCACGCGGCGGCCGTTTTCTACAACGGCTGCGGCGGTCTCATCGCAGGAGCTTTCAATGGCTAAAATTTTCATTTTTCTATCCTTTGGTCTTTGATTTGCGGGGTGAACCGCGGAAATATTCGGCTCAGTCGAGACCGATGAGCAGCTCTTTGAGCGCATCGGAAACAGGCGCGCCGTATTCGCTCACCTGCCAACTTTCAGCAAAGCGAACGGTTTTTGCAAATTCTGCGCCGTACTGGTGGGTGAGGCACGCAAGCACGTCCTCGTCCACGTCGCCGCGGTCCCAGTTGAACGTACTGCGCAGGTACTCTACGCGCTCCTCGTGCGTTTTACCGGCGAGATCCACGTGGTCATCTGCCCACGGAAGCCAGTCGAGAAACTGGGAGGCGTGGCAGCACTCGACGTGAAACAGCGTTTCACGGTCGTCATCTGCCGGGCGGGCGAAATCGGAGCGGAACGGTTTCGGGTCGGTGAAGCCGTCTGCCCAGTAAAGAATGGTCGGCGTTTTGCGCAGCACGGGGGTATCCGGGCAAATGGCGGGCACGCCCATGAGGTATGAGCAGTCCTGAACGAGCTGGCCCGTAGCGCGGTGGTCGGGGTGATAATCGCACGCGCGGTTCGTGAAGATGACGTCCGGCTTAAAATTGCGGATGGTGCGCATGAGCGTTTCGCGCGCTTCGAGCGATGGGGTCAGGCGGCCGTCGTCGAACGGCAGAATTTCATAGGTGGCGCCGAGGTAGGCAGCGCTTTTTTGCGCTTCTGCCGCGCGCGTTTTGATGAGCTCTTCGCCGCGCATGGTCTGGTGACCTGCGTTACCGGTCGTCATGGAGACAAAGCGGACAATGCAGCCCTTTGAAACCAAGCGCTTTGTGATGCCGCAGGTACAGATATCGACATCGTCCGGGTGTGCGCCGATCATCATGGCGCGTAAAGGTTCTGACATAATAAAGCCCTCCCAAGAGAAAATGAGATCAATACAACCGCCGCGGCTGTTCCGCGACTTTTTCTCATTTATTTTAGCACAAGGCAGGCGCGAAAACAAGCCCGCACAACGTGCAAAGCGAGGAAAATGCGCGGGGATGAAAATTTTCTCTTTACTTTTTGAAAACCGTGTGCTATACTCCGTTTTAACAAGCGATGAAGAGTGACAGTAGGGATCCGGGAATGGCACAGAGAGCCCTGTAAGCTGCGATGGGGTGCAGGAACGGATCACCGAACAAAGCCTTGGAGCTGCATACCGACTGCGTTTTTGCGCTGAGACTATGCCGGGCGTGCCCGTTACAGCACAGGAGTATCGATGTTTTCCGTACTTTTCCTGCGGCGAAGTCTGTACTTGCAAAGGCGTGCGTCGTGAGGCGCGGGCAAACTAAGGTGGTACCACGGGTTATTGTATCCCGTCCTTGGAAACAGGGACGGGATTTTTTACGCTCTAAATTTCCCGCCCGATGAAAATAACAGCACGAAAGGGTGTAGAAAATGAGCGAAAACACGTTATTGGAAGCAAGAAAGGCAAAGTTCCATTATGTACGGGAGCGCGTAAGCCCGTACCCGGAGCGCTATGCGCGGACGCATGAACTGTGCGAGGCGGCAAAGCTGCCGGACGGGGTGCAGGACGTGTGTGTTGCAGGGCGTGTGACGGCCATTCGACGCATGGGGAAGCTCTCGTTTGTGACGCTCTCCGATGTGGAGGGCAAGCTGCAAATTGCCGTGATGCGCGACGAAGTTGGCGAGGACACGTATGACTTTTTCAAGAGGGGCTTTGACGTAGGCGACTTTATGGGCGCGGAGGGCGAGATGTTCACGACAAAGGTGGGCGAAAAGACGCTGCGCGCGAAGTGCATCACGTTTTTAGGCAAGGCGTTCCGTCCGCTGCCGGAGAAGTTTCACAGTATTCAGGACACGGAGCTTTGTTGGCGCAGGCGGTACCTCGATTTGTGCATGAACGGGGAGACGCGCAGGCGGTTCCTTTTCAAGTCGCAGCTTGTGCGGGAGATTCGGCGGTATTTGGAGGACAACGGCTACATCGAAATTGAAACGCCGGTGCTCATCGATCATCCGTCCGGCGCGACGGCGCGGCCGTTTGTTGCGCACCACAATGCGCTTGACATGGACGTTTATCTGCGCATTGCGCCGGAGACGTATTTGAAGCGTGCCATTGTGGGTGGGTTTACGAAGGTGTTTGAGTTTGCGCGGTGCTTTCGGAATGAGGGCATGGACACGACGCATTTGCAGGATTTTACGATGCTGGAGGGCTACTGCGCGTACTATAACTACCGCGACAACATGCGCTTTTTGCAGGACATGCTGCAAACGGTCATCACGAAGATTCGGGGCAGCGCGGTCATCTCCATTAACGGCACCGAGATCGATTTCGGCGCGGAATGGGCGGTGGTGACGTTCCGCGAGCTCATTTTAAAGGACTGCGGCATTGACATTGACGAGTTTAAGACGGCGGAGGCCTTATTGCAGGAAATTGAAAGCCGGCACATTGAATTAAACTCCACCGACGACCCGAAGAAGCTTGGGCGCGGAAACCTCATCGATTTATTATACAAGAAGGTGAGCCGCCCGAAGATGATCGCGCCGACGTTTCTCATTGCGCATCCGACGGACTTGTCGCCGCTGGCGCGCGCGAATGATGATGATCCGGAGATTACGGACCGCTTTCAGCTTGTCATCAACGGCGCGGAGATCATCAACGCGTACTCGGAGCTTGTGGACCCCAATGAGCAGCGCCGCAGACTGCAAATTCAGGCGCAGAGCCACGCGGACGGCGACGAGGAAGCTATGGTGATGGATGACGACTATTTGACGGCGATGGAATACGGCATGCCGCCCATTTCCGGCTGGGGCATGGGCATTGACCGCGTTTTGCAGGTTTTGCTCGGCACGAGGAATATCCGCGACACGGTGATGTTCCCACTGATGCGGCCGGAACCGTAAGCGGAAAAAACAGCGAAATTCTGCATTTTCAAATTGCGTTTCCTGCATTTTTATGCTATACTTTAACGGTATATCCATGAAAATACGAAACCGATACAGAAAGTGATGACTTATGAGAATTTCCGATATTTTGAAGACCAACAAGGTGACGGTCTCTTGCGAGATGTTCCCGCCGAAGCCGGGCAAACCATTGGAAAACACACAGCAGGTGGTGCATGAGATCGCGGCATATAAGCCCTCTTTTATGAGCGTGACCTACGGCGCGGGCGGCTCCAACTCCAAAAACACACTGTCCATTGCAGAAGAGGTGCAGAAAAGCGGCGTTACGGCGCTGGCACATTTGACGTGTGTGGGGCAGGACGAAGAGAACCTCAGAGCGTCCATCAATGCGTTTAAGGCGAGCGGCATTGAGAATATTCTGGCGCTGCGCGGCGATATTCCGGAGGGGGATACGGCGCCGCAGACGTTTCCGCACGCGAGCGACCTCATCAATGCCATTCGCCGCGAGGGTGCGGATTTCTGCATCGGCGGCGCATGTTACCCGGAGGGACACCCGGAATCGTACAACAGCGATGCGGACATTGACGGCGTGCGCCGCAAGGTGGAAAGCGGCTGCGAGTTTTTAACGACGCAGATGTTCTTTGACAACAACATTCTTTATAATTATATGTTCAAGCTCCTGCGCCACGACATTCGCGTGCCGGTCATTGCGGGCATTATGCCGGTGACGAACGCGAAGCAGATCAAGCGCATTATGAGCCTTTCGAGTTCTTCTATGCCGACGCGCTTTAAGGCGATCGTCGACCGTTTTGCGAACAACCCGGAGGCGATGAAGCAGGCGGGCATTGCGTACGCGACCGAGCAGATCATCGACCTCATCGCGAATGACGTGACGCACATTCATATCTACACGATGAACCGCCCGGACATTGCGGGCAGCATCATGACGAACCTTTCAAAGATCATTGACGGCTATGAAGCTGAATGAGAAAGAGGCGCTGCGCTACCTTGGCTTTCGCGGGAAGCCGGCCGATGCGGACACCGATGAGATGATTCGCGAGATCGGCAGCGAGATGCTGCGCACGCTCACGCCGAAATGCGTATATAAAAGATACGACATAAAAGTACTTGAGAACGCGGTGGAGTTGGACGGCTGGCGCATCGAGAGCATAAAGCTTTCACGCCATTTACGCGGCTGCAAGGCGGCGTATTTGTTTGCGGCGACGCTGGGTTTGCAGGCCGATATGATGATACGGCGGTTATCTGCGCTCAATATGGCGCGCGGCACGGTGGCGCATTCCGTTGCGAATGCGCTCATTGAAGACTACTGTGACGAAATGCAGGCGCAGATCGCGGAAAAGGAAGCCGCAACGGGCTTATTTTTGAAGCCGCGCTATTCGCCGGGGTACGGCGACTTTGCGCTCGAAAGCCAAAAAGAGATCTTTGCGCGGCTGGAATGTGCAAAGCGCATTGGGCTGACGCTGACGGACACCATGCTGATGGTGCCGTTTAAATCCGTGACGGCGGTCATCGGCGTGACGGACGCGCCGACGTGCACATACGTAAAGTGCCGCGGCTGCGCGAACACCGACTGCGAGTTCCGCGAAATCTGACGCGCAGAGAAAGGGAGAAAATTTATGCATCCTGTTATAGAACGATTCGGAAAATCTGTTGTCATTGTGGACGGCGGCATGGGCACACTTTTGCAGGCGAACGGCCTTATGGGCGGCGAGCTGCCGGAGCTTTGGAACCTGACACACCCCGAGGTGCTTTTGAAAATTCAGTCCGACTACGTGAACGCGGGCTGCGATATTTTGACGGCGAACATGTTCGGCGCGAACCGTTTAAAACTGGAAAAGACGGGCCACACCGTGCAGGAGGTCGTCTCACAGGCGTTGAAGCTTGCACACACGGCGAGCGGCGGCAAGGCGGCGGTGGCGCTCGACATCGGCCCCTCCGGCAAGCTTTTGAAGCCGTTCGGTGATTTGGCGTTTGATGACGCGTACGAGCTTTTTAAAGAGGAAATTATCGCGGGCAGGGACAACGCCGACCTCGTGATCATTGAGACGATGAGCGATGCCTACGAAGCGAAGGCGGCGCTGCTGGCGGCAAAGGAAAACTGTGACCTGCCGGTCATTGTAACGTTTACGTTTGACAGCACGGGAAAGCTCTTGACGGGCAGCAACATCCCGGCGGCGCTGCTGCTGGCGGAGAGCCTCGGCGCGGACGCGGTGGGCATCAACTGCAGCCTCGGTCCGGAGCAGATGGAAAGCTTTGTCGATGAAATGCTGACGCTGACGAATTTGCCCATTGTCATCAACCCGAACGCCGGTCTGCCGGTTTCCGTGAACGGCGAGACCTCGTACCCCGTGGGGCCGGAGGAATTTTACGCGTACATGGAGCGCTTTGCGGAGAAAGGCGCGGCGATTCTCGGCGGCTGCTGCGGCACGACGCCGGAGCATATCCGACTGCTTGCAGAACGCCTGAAAAACAAGCCGGTGAAGGAGCGTCACATTGAAAAGAAGACGGTGGTGTCCTCGTACACGCATACGGTGACGTTCGGTGCGCGGCCGATTTTGATTGGCGAGCGCATCAACCCGACGGGCAAGCCGCGCTTAAAGCAGGCTTTGCGCGAAGGCGATTTGGAATATCTGTGCCGTGAGGGCATTGCGCAGACGGAACACGGCGCGGACATTCTGGACGTGAACGTGGGCCTGCCGGAGCTTGACGAGCCCGCGGTGATGGAAAGGGCCATCATCAACTTGCAGAGCGTGACGAACACGCCTTTGCAGATCGATACCTCGAACGTGGAGGCCATGGAGCGTGCGCTGCGTATTTATAACGGCAAGCCGCTTGTGAACTCCGTGAACGGCAAAGAGGAATCGCTGCACACGGTACTGCCGCTTGTGAAAAAGTACGGTGCTGCGGTGGTTGCCTTGACGCTCGACGAAAAGGGCATCCCGGCTTCTGCTGCGGAGCGTGTGGCGATTGCGGAGAAGATTTTGAAAACGGCGGAAAGCTACGGCATCGACCGCAGCGACGTGATTATTGACACGCTTGCAATGACGGTGAGCACGGGCGCGGATAACGCGATTATCACACTCGATGCGCTTGACACCATCCGCCACAAGCTCGGCGTGCACACGGTGCTCGGCGTCTCCAATATTTCGTTCGGTCTGCCGCGCCGCGAGCTGGTGACCTCCACGTTCTTCGCGATGGCGATGCAGCGCGGATTAAGCTCCGGTATCATCAACCCGCTGAGCGACGAGCTGATGAAGGCGTACCGCTCGTTCTGCGCGCTGATGGGCATAGACGTGGGCTGCAAGGCGTATATCGAAGCGTATGCGAACACCACGGCGGCACCGGACGTGCGCACGGGCGCCGCGCAGCAGAGCGCAGGCGGCGGGTCTGCCGAAAGCGTTTCGCTGCACCGCGCCATTGTGAAAGGCCTGCGCGAGCAGGCGGGACAGCTGACGGACGAGATGCTGAAAACGACGCCGCCGCTGGAAATCATCAACGGTGAGCTTATCCCGGCGCTCGACGAAGTGGGGCAGGGCTTTGAGAAAAACACGGTGTTCCTGCCGCAGCTTCTCATGAGCGCAGACGCAGCGAAGGAGGCGTTTGAGCGCATCAAGCAGAACCTTGCGAAAAAGGGCATTCAGGAGGAAAAGAAGGGTACCATCATCCTTGCGACCGTGAAGGGCGACATTCACGATATCGGCAAGAACATTGTGAAGGTGCTGCTTGAAAACTACGGCTTTGACGTACTCGACCTCGGTAAGGATGTGCCGCCGGAGATCATTGTGCAGACGGCGATCGAGAAAAACGTGCGCCTTGTGGGGCTTTCTGCCCTGATGACGACGACGGTGGAGAGCATGGCGGAGACGATCCGCCAGCTGCGCAAAGCGCATGACTGCAAGGTCATGGTGGGCGGCGCGGTGCTGAATCCCGAGTACGCTAAGGAGATTGGCGCGGATTTCTACTCCAAAGATGCGATGGGCAGTGTGCGCTACGCGGAAAAGCTGTTTAACGGCGAAGTGTAAAAACAATCAGAGCATAGAAAAAGGACGGCAGTTGCGCTTAACTGTCGTCCTTTTTTACTGTGCAAAATTATCTGCGGTTTGTAAACCACACGTCGATCTCATCGGGTATGGGGGTCTCAAAAAGCGTGAGAACTTTTTGCAGTAGGCCGCTGTCTACGGCGTAGTCGGTCGTTTCACCGGCGGCAACGGCAGCGTTGCGCGCTTCAATGTTTTTCGCCCAGTCTGCATCGGAAATGTCGATGTAGTGCCACTCGAAGTCGATGTCGGCGTTTTTGTAGTAGGCAGAAACATCTGTGCGCTCTTTGCGGCTCCAGAAGCCCCAATCTAAAATGACATTGCAGCCCGCGCGGGCGATGTCCACAGCTTTTTTGTGGAGATACGCTTTGATGTCCGCGCTAATCGCATCGCGGCGATCGCCGAGGTCATGGTGGAAGAGGTCGTTTTCAATCTCATCGCAGGAGAGCACCACAGCGTGTTCTTTTTCCTTGAGCTGCCGGGTGTAAAAGCCTTTGCCGCTGCAGATTTTGCCGCAGATCAAAAATACTTTTGCCATGCTTTTTACATTATTCTTTGCCGTTCCAGCAGTAGGTGCAAAGGCAGTCTGCGTCGATGCCGACGGACTCCATCATATCGTCGAGGCGGTGGTAGTGAAGGGAGGTGAAGTGCAGCTTTTCGCCGATCTTCTCCACCATCTTCCGGTACTTCTCGCTGTCCGGGTCGGCATATTCTTCAAGTGTGGCACGGTCGGGGTCGCAACCCTCAAGCTCTTTAATGACGCGGCGGGTGATGAGCTCCATTTCGGACGTGGAGCGGGAGAAGTTTAAGTATTTGCAGCCGAAGAGCAGCGGCGGGCAGGCGGGGCGAATGTGCACTTCTTTTGCGCCGCTTGCGTAGAGAAACTCGGTCGTTTCGCGCAGCTGTGTGCCGCGCACGATGGAGTCATCGATGAGCAGGAGGCTCTTGCCCTCGATGAGGTCGTGCACCGGGATGAGCTTCATTTTGGCGATGAGGTCGCGCTTGCTCTGGTGCGTCGGCATGAAGGAGCGCGGCCATGTGGGCGTGTATTTGATGAACGGGCGGGAGAACGGTACGCCGGACTCGTTGGCATAGCCGATGGCGTGCGCGATGCCGGAATCCGGTACGCCGGCGACAATATCGGGGTGGACGTTATCGCGGCGGGCGAGCGCGCGGCCGCAGTTATAGCGCATGCTCTCGACGGAGATGCCCTCGTAGCTGGAGGACGGGTAGCCGTAGTAGACCCACAGGAACGTGCAGATCTTCATTTTTTTGCCGGGGGCGACGAGCGTTTGCACATGGTCGGCGTCGAACACGACAACTTCGCCCGGGCCGAGCTCGCGCAGGTCGTGGTAGCCGAGGTTTAAATATGCGAAGCTTTCAAAGCTTGCGCAGTAGCCGTCTTCCTTTTGGCCGAGCACAACGGGGGTGCGGCCGAGTTTATCGCGTGCCGCGTAAATGCCGCGCGGCGTCAGGACGAGCATACTCAAAGAACCGTCAACGACCTCCTGCGCGTAGCGAATACCGTCGATGAAATTCTCTTTCTGGTCGATGATGGCGGCGACGAGCTCTGTGGGGTTCACTTCGCCGTTTTGCATCTCAAAGAAATGCGTGCCGCGCCCGATGATGTCCTCTACGATCTCATTGGCGTTATTGATCTTGCCGATGGTCGTAATGGCGAAGGTGCCGTGATGCGAACGCACCAAAATCGGCTGTGCTTCATAATCGGAGATGCAGCCGATGCCGAGCGTGCCGTGCATAGATTGCGATTCCGTTGTAAACTTCGTGCGGAACGGAGCGTTTTCAATGTTGTGAATGGCCTTGTCAAAGCCGGTCTCCGGGCTGTAAACCGCCATGCCCGCGCGGCGTGTGCCGAGGTGGGAGTGGTAATCAATGCCGAAAAAAAGGTCGAAAACGCAGTCAGTCTGCGATGCTGCGCCGAAAAAACCGCCCATAAAATAGATCTTCCTTTGCTGAAAAATTGAAGGGGCAGTACCGCGGGGAATTTATGCGGTATTGTCCAAAACTCTTTTATTATAACAAAAATCGCGTTATCCGAAAAGAGACACAAAAGAAAAAGACCACCGAAATTTCGGCAGCCTTTTTGTAAAGGATAACAGAATTTTTTACAAGATGGGTTCTTTTGCCTGAACGGATCTTGCGTGCAGTGCAAAAATCTCGTGGCGGCGGTCTGTGCCGAAGATGTGCTGCTTGTCGTACTCGGTGCTGAAGCCGACGATGTAAATGACGAGCAGACCGGTTTGCGGCCACAGCATGGAGATATCCAAAAGCCCGTGCAGCAGAACGCAAACGATGACGGAGACCGTGAGGGCGTAGCGCTGGTGGCACTTGTGGCTGCGGTGCAGGCGGATAATCTTGCCGACATTGATGGCAAAGTAACCGAGTAAGACCGCCGTACCCACAAATCCGAAGTCCATGAGGAGCTCCAAAAGCAGGTTGTGCGAATGCTTTGCGATGCTGTATGAGCCGTAGAGGTCATGGATGCGTGCGTATGTATTGTAGCCGCGGCCGAACCACGGGGCGTCCATAATACTGCCGATGGCGCCCGACCAGATGCTCATGCGTTTTGCAAAATCGTGGCGGATGAGATCGATGCGTGGGAGGAAATCGAGCGGTTCACCGAACAGAACGAGTGTGAGCAAAATGCCGAGCATGGTGAAAAGGTACACGGAAAGCCACTTCTTCTTGCCACAGAACCACAGCATGACAGGGCAGACGATGAGCAGCACCATGAAAGTAGTGCGGCACTCGGTGAGCTCAAGCGCGATAAGATTCAACGGAATCAGGGCAGCGTATAAACCGCGCAGCGGCGTATCTTCGCTTTTTACGATGTTGTAGATGCAGAAGAGCACGACGAGCGAAATATAAAACGCATAGTAATTGGGGTTTGTAAAGATGGAGTTATACCGCGCACCGTAAACCCACTCCATGCCGAGCGCGCGCTGAACGAGCGCGACAAGGAGGCAATAGGGGCTCATGAGGCAGACAAAAGATAAAATGAGGCGGAACGCGCGCTGGGTCATCGTATAGGTGACGAAAATGACGGCGATGAATGCGAACACCATAAAAACGCCGAGCAGAATATCCGTTACGGTGCCGCCTGAGAAAATCGTGACGAGCAGGGAGAGCACCCAGAAAGCCGAAAGAAAAAATAAATCCTGTTTACGGCGGAAGAAAACGAAGCTCTGCTTCGTGGCGGCAATGTAAAACGGCAATAAAAGCAGCGCCAGCATCTCGGCATAGACGGTGAGGAAAATGGAAGCCGTTAAAACAAGCAAGACCTTTTCGTTTGGGGTAAGCTCTAAAAATCCCTTTTTCAGTGCTCTGAATACTTGCAGATAAATGCACCTCCTGTGGACCGCGGCCGCATACCGTGATCCGGTAAAACCGTTTCAAAAAATTACGAAATCATAAAAATCCAAATCATGTGCGTATATGCGTACATGAGCACGCTCATATAAATAAGAAATACCCCAGCGCGGATTACTATTTTAGCGCAACTTTTCTGGATTTACAAGGGCTTTTGCAGCTTTTTTGCATTTATAAAGAGATTTGTAAGATTTGATTTTAAAACTGAACAGAAGATTTACATAAGGCGCAAAACTTTATTGAAGTTGCACAAGATTTGTCTGCACAACTTGAACAATGCGCTGTATTGAAATGGGCATGACAGGCGTGCTATAATACGAAATATAAAGGGTGCGCGTTTGCCGCCCGAGGTTTAGGAGGCTGCTTTCAGATCTATGGATATACGAGTCTTGCAGTATTTTCTGGCTGTTGTGCGTGAGGAGAACATCACGAAGGCGGCGCAGCTTTTACATATCACACAGCCCACACTTTCCCGCCAGCTGATGGGGCTGGAGCAGGAGCTTGGCGTGAAGCTGTTCAGCCGCAACAACCACAGCGTCACGTTGACGGAGGAGGGTATGTTATTCCGCCGCCGCGCAGAGGAAATCGTGACGCTTTCCGAAATGACGAAGCGGGAATTAAAGCAGGAGGCAATGCTGACCGGTGAAATTTCCATCGGCAGCGGCGAGTACCACGGCTCCTGCCATCTTTCCGGCATTCTGGCGGCGTTTCGCGCCGAGCACCCGAACGTGACGTACAGCATTTATAGCGGCAACTCCGATAACATTAAGGAGCGCATTGAACGTGGCACGTTGGACATCGGCTTGCTGTTGGAGCCGGTGGAAATCAGCAAGTATGATTTTCTGCACTTCCCGGTGCCGGAAACGTGGAACGCGCTGGTGCGGTCGGATTCGCCGCTGGCGCAGAAGCCGTATTTGACGCCACAGGACATTGTGCCGTACCCGGCGGTGTTTTCGCGCCGGGACCAGATCCGCAGTGAGATTGTGAACTGGTTCGGCGACAGCGCGGACCGGCTCAACATTATCGCGCACGGCGATTTGCAATACAACATGGCCTCGGTCATTCGCCGCGAAAACGGCGTGCTGTTCACGCTGAAGCTCGACCTGCAGCATAACGGCCTGAAATTCGTGCCGCTGCAGCCGCCGATCCGCGCCGCGACGGTGCTCGTTTGGAAAAAGAACCGTGTGCTCTCACCGCTGACGAACGCGTTCCTCGATTTTGCGAAGAAATACATTTCCGGCATGGAGAAGGATAAAAAATAAGTATTGGACATTCTTTTGATGGTTTAGTATACTGAAAGCAAGAAATCACGAATTTTTATAGAAAAGGGGAAGACACATGGAATACGTAAAACTCGGCAACTCTGACCTGAATGTTTCGCGCATTTGCCTTGGCTGCATGGGCTTTGGCGAAGCGGCCGCGGGGCAGCACCGCTGGACGCTGGATGAGGAAAGCTCCAACGAGATCATCAAAGCGGCGCTCGAGAACGGCATCAACTTTTTTGACACGGCGATGAGCTACCAAGGCGGCACGAGCGAGATGTTTGTCGGCCGTGTGCTGCGCGATTTTGCCCGCCGCGAGGACGTGGTGCTGGCGACGAAATTTGAGCCGCGCACCGACGAGGAGATTGCAAACGACGTGACGGGGCAGCAGCACGTGAAAAACTGCCTCGATGCAAGCCTGAAGCGTCTCGGTATGGACTACGTTGATCTGTACATCTGCCACATGTGGGATTATCGCACGCCCATTGAGGAGATTATGGAGGGGCTGAACGACGCGGTGAAGGCCGGCAAGGTCCGCGCCATCGGCATCTCGAACTGCTATGCGTGGCAGCTGGCGCAGGCGAATTACTACGCCCGTATGCACGGCATGGCGGAGTTTGTGTCCGTTCAAGGGCATTATAATCTCATTTTCCGCGAGGAGGAGCGCGAAATGGCGCCATTCTGCAAGGCGGAGAACATTGCGATGACGCCATACAGTGCACTCGCCGCAGGGCGGCTCTCGAGGCATCCTGGTGAGAGCTCCAAGCGCCTTGAGGAAGACAATTACGCGAAATTTAAGTACGACAAGACCGCCGAGACCGACGGTGTGATCATTGACCGTGTGGCGGAGCTGGCCGAGAAGCGCGGCTGTACCATGACGGAGATCGCGCTCGCGTGGCTGCTGACGAAGGTTGCGTCGCCCATCTGCGGCGCAACGAATCTTTCGCACATCACGGGGCTTGTGAACGCCGTTGAATTGAGGCTCACCGCTGATGAGATTGCATACCTTGAAGAGCCCTATGTGCCGCACGCGTTGGTCGGCGTGATGGCGCAGAACCATGGGTGATTTGGAGACGCAGCGCATTTCACTGCCCGCAGGGCAATTTCACATACCGAAGGGATTCGTTTCATTGAAAAAGGACTTTGCAAAATGCAAAGTCCTTTTTTCTGGTGGAGGAGGGTGGATTCGAACCACCGAAGCTAGAAGCAGCAGATTTACAGTCTGTCCCCTTTGGCCACTCGGGAACTCCTCCATATACAGAGTTGCGTAAACGCAAACTCATATTATAAAAACGGGAAACCCGTTTATTGCAAGACGAACACACTGCTCGCTTGAGACAATCGTTATTATAATACATCGGTGCGCAAAAGTCAACCCTGTTTTTGCGAAAATTTGTGTTTTTTCGCGGGGAAAGACGTTGCGGTTCTGGTTTGGCTTGACATCATCGCTTTGGGGCGGTATACTGTATTTATTGCGGCAGGAAGCTGCGAGGGCGTTGGAGCGCCGAACCTTGTTTTTATAGGATTAAATTGTGCCAGTGGAGGCGCGCGGACTGTATGGGGTTCGTGCGCCTTTTTGATTTTAGGAGGAATCTGCATGAAGACTTTGTATTTTGACTGCGGCATGGGTGCGGCGGGCGACATGCTTTCGGCGGCGCTTTTAGAACTGTTTGACGACAAACAGGCAGTGCTCGACGAGCTGAACGCGCTCGGTATCCCCGGTGTGGAATTTAAAGCGGAAGTGAGCACGAAATGCGGCATCAACGGCACACATCTTTCCGTTACGGTGAACGGCGAGGAGGAAGAAAGCGCTGACGTGCACGACCACGAACATCACGCTCACGACCATGTACACGCACATGAACATCATCATGACCATGAACATGAACATGAGCATCACCACGACCACGATCACGAACATACGCATGAGCATGAACACGACCACGGGCATCACCACCACAGCAGCATGGCGGATATCGAGCATATCATCGGGCATCTGCCGTTGGAGGATGCGGTGCGTGCAGACGTGATTGCGGTGTATAAGCTCATCGCAGAGGCGGAGAGCCACGCGCACGGCATGCCGGTTTCGGAGATCCACTTTCATGAAGTCGGCACAATGGACGCGGTGGCGGACATTACGGCGGTGTGCTTGCTCATCCGCAAGCTTGCGCCGGAGAAGATTGTTGCGTCACCGGTGCATGTAGGCGCGGGAAAAGTGCGCTGTGCACACGGTGTGCTGCCTGTTCCGGCCCCGGCTACGGCCTATATTCTGCGCGACGTGCCGATCTACGGCGGGCGTATTCAGGGTGAGCTCTGCACGCCGACGGGCGCGGCTTTGCTGAAGCACTTTGCGGCAGCGTTCGGCGATATGCCGGTTATGCGCGTGCAGCGCGTGGGTTACGGCATGGGCAAGAAGGACTTTGAAGCGGCAAACTGTGTGCGCGCGATGTTGGGCGAAACCGGCGACGGCGCGGACTCCGTTTACGAGCTGAACTGCAACATCGACGATATGACCGCCGAGACGATTGGCTTTGCGGCGGAGAAGATTCGCGAGGCGGGCGCGGTAGAGGTCTTCACGACCGCCGTTATGATGAAGAAAAACCGCCCCGGCACACTGCTGACGGTGCTGTGCCGCGAGGCGCAGAAGGAGGCCGTTGTGCAGGCGATTTTCAAACACACGGCGACCATCGGCATCCGCGAGACGCTGTGCCGCCGCTATGTGCTGACCCGCACGGAGGAGACGGTGGAGACCGCCCTCGGCCCGGTGCGCCGCAAGGTGTCTTCCGGTTACGGCGTGCAGCGCGCGAAATTTGAGCACGATGACCTGGCGGCGCTCGCCGAGAAAAACGGGTTGAGCCTCACGGAAGTGATGGAAAAGATTGGTAGATAAAATATAAAGGTTTATGGGCCTCGCGTTTTGCGGGGCTCTTTTTTCTGTGTGCGGCAAAGCTTGCAAAAGTATTGCAAAGGAACTGCAAAAACTGTACGGTTTATATTGAAACGGCGAAGTGGGTGTGGTATGCTCTGGGCGTAGGAAGGTTACACAAAACCGAAAGGAGCATTGGTTATGAAACGGACGATGAGAATAAAAATCTGGTGTGCTGTGTTGGCAGTTGCGTGCGTCAGCGGCGTGGCCTTTGGCGCGGCGAACCTGCCGCATGTGCAGGCGAACACGGTTTCGGAGCGCGATGACACGAAGATGTCCTCGCAGGCGGACACGAGCATCAAAACGGCAAAGGACATATTTGAAGAAAAATTTACGGCAAGCTCGAAGCTGGATTTTTCCAAGTTTGCGAAGGTCGTCCGCGGAAAGGACGGAAACGTTTCGCTTAGGAACGGGGACGGCAGTGCCGTTTCGGAAAATGACCGTCTTTACACGGTGCTTGGAGCTTCCGGCGGCAGGGCACTTAGAGAGGAGATCGTAGATGTGCACCTCTCCGACCGGCTCGAATATGGGCTGACCCCGGCGGACAATGAAAACTTTGTTCCGTGGATGTACAGCGGGCGGTACCCGTGGCTGGAGACCTGCGAGTTGAACGAAGACGGCACGCTTTCTTCACCGCATTATGCGTTTGCGTACGTGACGATCCGCTTTAAAAACACAGGCAAGGCGGAGAGCGGTTTCCTTTCCGGCGCGTACCGCATGGCGCAGTACAACACGGACGGCTGTATCTTAGATACGTACGAGTGCACGACCGACAAGCGCGAGCTGCTTGATGGCAAGGTGGAGCTTGCGTCGGACAATCCGGCCGATATCAAGAGCGGCAAGATCGTTTTGCAGCCGGGCCAGACGCGCGAGCTGACGTTGATTTATCTTGTATCTGACGAGTTTGCGTATCCGATTTTGGACACAGTGGCAGCGGAAGAATCGAATATCCAAAACTATATCACGATGGTGAAGAATTTTGCCATAGACACCTACGAGGAGACCGGCTGCCGGTACACCGTGGAGGTTTACGGCAGCTGCGGCCCGGTGAAATATTTTGACGTGAGCGACATTGTGAACGCGTATTTTGCGGAGCAAAAGTAAAACCCGTTACGCTGATTTTTGAAAGGGGAATAGATATGAAACGGACGTTAAGGACGAAAATCTGGTGTGGTGTGTTGGTAGTTGCGTGCGTCAGCGGCGTGGCCTTTGGCGTTGCAAATTTGCCGCGTGTGCAGGCGGAGGCGGCCTCCGGCGGCGTGGAGGTCACGGAGGCACCGGGGAATGAAGCAGTAGTTTCGGAAGAAAGCAAAGCGGAGGTGCCGGAGATCTCTGGAAATCCCGAAATCTCCGAAGTATCTGAAACGGCGGAGGTATCTTCTGCGAAAGAAGAATTTGAATCGCATTTTACAGCGGATGAAAAACTGGATTTCTCCAAGATACCGAAAATCGTTCGCACGGAAGACGGGAGCATTTCAATTGAAAACGGCGACGGCAGTTTTGATGCAGAGAATGACCCGTACTTTTCTGCATTGAGCATTTACGGCGGTAAAAATGTGAAAGTCACGATCAAAGACGTGCATATGTCCAATAAACTTGAATATGGCCTTACGCCAGCGGATAACGACTGCTTTGTTCCGTGGTGGATAAATGGTGGTTACCCGTGGCTGGAGACCTGCGAGCTGAACGAAGACGGCACGCTTTCTTCGCCGCATTATGCGTTTGCGTATGTCACAATCGGCTTTGAGAACACCGGAGATGAAGCGACGGGATTCCTTTCCGGGGAATACGCCATGGGACAGTATGACACAGACGGCTGCCCTTTGGATATATCCGAGTGCACGACCGACAAGCGAGAGCTGATTAACGGCATTGCAGAAGTTCCGATGAATGCGGAAGACCCGAACAAGACCGGGAATATTCTGTTGGAGCCGGGTCAGACAAGAGAGCTTGTCTTCATATATCTTTTGTCTGACGAGAGCGTCTATGTGCGCACAGATGATGAAGCCGCTGAAAGAGACGGTGTGAAAAATTACATTGAGATCGTAGAAAACTACTTTATCGACGCCTATACGGAAACCGATTGCCGATATACAATCGATGTCAACAGCGGTTTGGGCCCGTTTGTGCACTATGACGTGAGCGACATTGTGAATGATTTCTTTACGGAGCACAAATAATATTGCAAATTGGAGCCGGATGAAAAACTAAGAAAGACTAATTATTAAAAGTCCAAAATGAAAAAATTCGTCAACCGTTTGTGCAGTACAAGCTGATTCCGCCCAGAACGCCTTGGCACAACGGCAAGGTAGAGCGGAGTCA
>OFMC01000176.1_pt1 | contig 70076 bp, 80 predicted proteins | sample 1541271 | NCBI WGS metagenome assembly OFMC01 (sample SAMN04209252, study PRJEB22552) | human gut metagenome | biome: gut; material: feces | host: Homo sapiens | place: USA: Oklahoma | reverse complement strand
CAAATAAAAGTGCGATCGCAGTCAGCGCCTTTTCTCCACCGGAGAGCTGCATCATATTCTGCAGTTTCTTTCCCGGCGGCTGTGCAATGATACGGATGCCTGCTTCCAGCACATCTTCATCCTCCATCAGCTCCAGCGTTCCCTGTCCGCCGCCGAACAATTCCTTAAATACCTTGTCAAACTCGGTACTGATCTGGGCAAATTTTTCATGGAACTGGTTCCGCATGGCAGTATCCAGATCGGTGATAATGCCCTGCAGTGTTTCCTCTGCCCGTACCAGATCATCATGCTGATTGGACAGGAAGGAATATCGCTCCATCAATGCCCTGTAATCTTCAATGGCATTGACATTGACATCACCGAGCTTTTTGATATCATCCTTGATCGCCGCGATCTGTCTCTTCATGCCCGGCAGATCGTTCATATCTTCATCCTTCAGCTTTGCAGCCTCGGAAAGCGTGATTTCATATTCATCCCACATATAATTGATCTGGGAATCCAGTGCCTCCTTCAGTCGTTCCTTCTGGGCATTTAAACGATATACTTCTTTATCCAGTGCGGAAATCTGATCAGACAGCTTCTCCCGCTCTGTAAAGAAGCCCTTCTGCTTTTCGGACAGTTCCTGTTTCTTTGCCGTATCCGCTTCGAGTTTTTCTTTATTTTCATCCTGCGAGGTATAGGAAGCATCTATCGTCTGCTGCAGCTTTTCGATATCCGCGTTTTTCCGATCCATATCCTCCTTTGTTCCGGTCAGGCTCTCTAAGATTTCTTCCAGCTCTGCCTGTACACGTCCGATTTCTCCGTTGATACGATCCACATTCTGCTGCATAAAGCCCTGCTTCTGCAGAGCCTTTTCAGTTTCCATACCAAGCTGCGCATGACTGTTTGCAATTTCATTTTCTTCCAGTCTGAGGGCATCCAGCTTTTTCTGTACCTCAGCCACTTCAGCCTGCAGTCTCTTTTCTTCTTCTTCGGAGGTAAGCAGTTCTTTCTGGATCTGCTTTTTGTTTTCTTCTATTTCAAGTACCTGTGCCTCTACGTCCTTTGCCTCTTCCTTCAGACGTTCAAAGCCCTTACCTGCTTCCGACTTCTTCTCCTGTGCCTGAATGACATTTAATCTGGCTGTATTCTGTGCAATGAATTTCGCCTGCAGATCTCCCTTGACAGCTTCCAAATCCTTACGCACCTTTGTACGCTCCGCCTTGCAGCTTTCGATCTCATCCAGCAGTTCATCAACCTTATGCAGATAAGATTTGACCTTTGCAGAAAGCTCATCCATCTCTCTGCGGCGTCCCAGCAGATTGCTTGCATTTTTAAATGCACCACCGCTGATCGCACCGCCCGGTACTAACAGCTCTCCTTCGAGCGTTACCATACGGATTCCGTAATCGTATTTTCTGGCGATCTGCACTGCATGATCCACATCATCGACAACGACGATCCTGCCAAGCATTGCTTTTGCCACATTGCGGTATTTCTTTTCCGTTTCCACAAGTGCATCTGCCATGCCAAGCACGCCTTTTTCTTTTAACACCTCAGGCGTCTTAAATTCCTGCGGATGCAGGATACTGGTCAGTGGCAGGAAAGTTGCTCTTCCGTATTTATTCTTCTTTAAGAAACGGATCATCTTTTTCGCTGTTTCTTCATCCTCGGTAACAATATTCTGGATATTACCGCCTAGTGCTGTCTCGATCGCTACTTCGTATTTTTTCTCCACCTTGACGATATCCGCTACAACACCGACGATCTCTTTATTCTGTTCCTTCTGCTCCATAACACGGCGGATACTGTTTCCGTAGCCGTCATAGCGTTCTGTCAGGTTGGAGATCGCTTCCAGCTTTGATTTTTCCTGATGATACAGTACCTGCGTATCACGCAGCTTCTGATCCTTTGCGGAAAGCTCATCCGTGATCTCACTGTTACGTTCTTCCAGCTTTGTCTGCTGTTCATTCAGCTCACGGATCGTCACATTGATCTGCTCAAATTCCTGCTCTAAACGCTCGATCTCTTCATCCTGCTTTTCTTCTTCCGACTGTGCCAAAAGCAGCCGGGAGCTCATCTCTGCTTTGCGGATACTGATCTGTTCAAGCATCGTGTCATAGCGTCCGATCTTGGATTTGATCGTTGCACGCTCTGTCAGTGCATCAATGATCGTCTTTTTATCTTTCTCTATTGTTTCATTATACGCGTCCATCTGCTGCTGCATGTCTGAAAGTCTGCCTGCTGCCTCTTCCATCTGCAGACGCATCTTTTCATACGCCGCGTCAAATGCCTTCTTTTCCTCTAAGATTGCATTTTTCTCTTCCTCTTTTTCTGCGATCTGGCTGCGCACGCTCTGCTCTCTTAGCGTAAAATGCTCTCTGTTGTCCCCTGCTGACCGGATCTGTTCCTTTAAAATATTGATCTGCACTTCCAGCTTGCCACGCAGCTCAGATGCATTTGACAGATTTTCCCGTTCCCGTCCGATCTCTTCTTCCAGACGTTCGATCTCAGAAACAACACGCTCGTATTCTTCCTTAATGCCGGCAAAGCTGTCTTTTGCTTTATTCAGATCCGCCTGCTCGATCTCATATCTGCCTGTTACATCAGTCAGCTGCTGCTGCATTCTGTTATTTTCCAGAAGGAACATGTTGACATCCAGTGTCTTCATTTCCTCTTTCTTTTTCAGATAGATCTTTGCTTTTTCGGATTGTTTCTCTAAAGGTTCCGTCTGTTTTTCCAGCTCTGCTAAAATGTCATTGACACGCACAAGATTCTGTCTTTCATTTTCCATCTTCTTCTGCGCTTCATTTTTACGGCGTTTGAACTTTACAATACCTGCTGCTTCATCAAACAGCTCTCTTCTTTCCTCCGGCTTTCCACTCAGGATCTTATCGATCTGCCCCTGTCCGATGATGGAATAACCTTCTTTACCGATACCGGTATCATAAAAAAGCTCATTAACATCCTTCAACCTGCATACGGTTCCGTTGATGAGGTATTCACTTTCTCCAGAACGGTACAGCCGTCGTGCAACCGTTACTTCTTCATAATCAATGGCAAGTGAATGATCGCTGTTATCCAGTGTGATCGCCACATAGGCATAACCAAGCGGTTTTCTGCTCTGCGTTCCCGAGAAAATGACATCCTGCATGGACGCACCACGGAGCTGCTTGACACTCTGCTCACCAAGTACCCAGCGGACTGCATCCGCTACATTACTTTTTCCGCTTCCGTTCGGTCCTACAATACCGGTAATACCATTATGGAATTCAAATAAAATCTTATTGGCAAAGGATTTAAACCCATGCACCTCTATGCTTTTTAAATACATAAAACACCTACTTTAGTTAGTTTCCTGCGCCTGCATCTGCAATAGTGCCTGATACGCCGCATGCTGTTCTGCCAGCTTTTTGGAATGTCCCTCTCCGCTTCCGATCCTTGTATCATCCAGCCATGCTTCCACGGCAAAATGCTTTGCATGATCCGGTCCGTCTTCCGCAATCAGTTTATATGAAAGATTTCCCAGATGTCCGATCTGTACTTTTTCCTGTAAAATAGATTTTGCATCATAAAACAGCTGCTTCTTTTCCAGATCATTCAGCACATGTGTCAGGATAAAATCCTTTGCCGGTGCCAGGCCACCATCCAGATAAATAGAGCCAATGATTGCTTCCACGCCATCAGCGATAATGGAGTCTCTGTCACGCCCACCAGTCAGTTCTTCTCCTTTTCCAAGCAGCATGTAACTGCCCAGCGAAAGATCACGCGCCGTGATCGCCAGTGCCTGCTCACAGACACTGCTTGCCCGCATCTGTGTCAGTTTTCCTTCCGGCAGATCCGGATAAGTAAAATAGAAGAACTCACTGCTGACCATTTCCAGTATGGCATCTCCCAGAAATTCGATCCGTTCATAACTCTTTAACTTGTTCATCTTCTGCTCATTGGCAAATGAAGTGTGTGTCATTGCCTGACGCAGAAGTTTTTTGTCCTTATAGATATAGCCAATCTTCTGTTCCAATCCATCAAATCCGTATTGATTCATTTTTCTCCTTGAAGAAAGACCCTTTACAGGGTCTTTACTGATTTGCTTTCACGGTTTGCTCAAGCAGCTTTACTGCCTGCCTGACAGTTTCCACCTTTTCTATCTTTCTCGGATCCAGCTCTATAGAAAGTCTCTCCTGAATTTTCAGAATGATCTGAAATGCATCCAGTGAATCCATCCCCAGATCCCCGGCTAATGTCGTATCCATATGGATTTCATTCGGAGCCACATTCATCACCTCGACAAGAGCCTCCTGTAATACTTCAAATTCCATGTGAAAAGCCTCCTACTTTGCATCCGCAAGCTGTATTTTTTCTTTAATTTTCTCATTGATCTGCTGTTTTTGGAAGGTCACACACTGCAGAATGGAATTTTTAATTTCTACTGATTTACTGCTGCCATGTGTCTTGACAACCAACCCTTTCAGTCCGAGCATAGGTGCTCCGCCATACTGCTCCAGATCAAAAGCTTTCAGAGTCTGCTTCAGCGCAGGCTTTACCAAAAGTGCGCCGATCTTACTGCGCAGGGAGCTCATCATGCCCTTCTTCACCTTGCTGATCAGCGTTGCCCCAACGCCTTCATAGGTCTTTAAAATGACATTGCCGGTAAAAGCTTCACATACAACGACATCCACCACACCTGCGGGAATATCTCTGGCTTCCACGCTGCCCACGAAATTAATATCCGGACAAGCCTTCAGAAGCGGGAACGTTTCCTTCACAAGTGCATTTCCCTTTTCTTCCTCCGCACCGATATTGACAATACCGACCTTCGGATTCTTAACACCCATAACACTTTCCATATAAATGGAACCCATTTTGGCAAATTGCACAAGATTAGACGGACGCGCATCCACATTCGCACCGCAGTCGATCAGAAGAGAACAGCCTCTTTCATTATCTGTTGGGATCAACGGTGCAAGCGGTGGTCTTTCTACGCCTTTGATCCTGCCAACGAGAACCTGTCCGCCTACTAAAACAGCTCCCGTGCTGCCTGCGGATACAAATGCATCTGCCTGTCCTTCGCGTACCATATGCATGCCCTTTACGATAGAAGAATCCTTCTTTTTACGGATCGCATTGACCGGCGGTTCTGCCATCTCAATTACCTCCGAACAGGCTACCACTTCTACACGCTCCTGGTCATATGTATATTTGGAAAGTTCCTGCTTTACGGCTTCTTCCATACCGAGCAGATAAATAAAAATATCCTTGCTCTCCGTGAGTGCTTCCACTGCACCTTTTACGATTTCGCCAGGCGCATTATCGCCACCCATGGCATCTACAACTACTTTTACCAATTCAGCCATTTTATCGACTCCCTTGCTTTTCTAATTACAAAAACGCTATATTATAATATACTTGAAACAGGGTAAAATTGCAAGTTCTGTTCCTCGTCGCCATAACAAAAAGGCTGCTGCTTTCTTTCAAAAGCAACAGCCTTACTTTGCAATTCATTATTCAGCTACAGAAATGATCTCTTTCTTATTGTAGCTGCCACAAGCCTTACATACTCTGTGAGGCATCATTAAAGCACCACACTTTGAGCACTTTACAAGTGTTGGAGCGCTCATTTTCCAGTTTGCTCTTCTCTTATCTCTTCTACCTTTAGAAGATTTATTTTTTGGACAGATGGACATCGTTACACCTCCTTATCACGCGTTAAAGATATCTTTTATTACTGCCATACGCGGGTCCGGAACGAATGTATCACATCCACAGTCCCCCTCATTCAGGTTTTTGCCACACACCTTGCAGATTCCCCTGCAGTCAGGCTTGCATAAAACCTTCATCGGCCAGTTTACAATAATTTCGTTGTTTATAAGAGCATCCGTATCCAGTGAAAAGCCTTCGATAAATGGCATTTCCTCCATCTTCTCCGGATCTTCAAAGTCGCTTTCCTTCAGATATTCGCTTATCTTTAAAGAAAAAGAAACCTTAACGGGCTTCAGACAGCGATCACATGGGATCTCACACACCAAGGAAATCTCACCTTCCGCTTCCGCTTCGCCTTTTGCCTTATTGGCAAGTGTTAAAGTCAGATCGGATTTTTCCAGAATCTTATAGGAATCCAATCCGTTGCTCACAGTCTCGTGCTCATATGGAACTGTCAGCTTTTCTACTTTTTCTTCACTTGATAATATACCGGTCAGATTATAAAGCATAGCATACTCCTATCCACACTCAACCAATTATACATATGCCTCTGCAGTTTGTCAACTGCATTTATATATTTTTCTCATTAAGAGCATTTTCATTTCAGAAAAGATGCAGAACAGCCATTCTGCTCCATTTGTCAAACAGCTCCGGCTATGCTATATTGAAAGAAATGAAGATCACTGATCAATACGGCAGAACGTAATACATCTGCAAGCAGCTGAATTATGTAAACTATAGGAGATTTATGATGACAACAAGTGTTTCCAAAAAAGCTACGATTTTGAAACCGGCTTTCGCGTTTCTTTCTCTTTTTCTGACTATCCTCCATGTTCTACTGGTCAAAGGGCGTGATCTGGTTACATTTACCTGGACAGAACATTCCCGGCTTTACATTGGCGTTATCGTCCTGCTTGCCGTATTATTTACTTATTTCTTTTATCTTTGTCTGACACACACCCTCTATTATATAGGGAAGAAAAATAAAACCTTTCTCTCCTATTTTCGTTTTTTTATCGGATATTTCCTGTTTATGGGCGTTTTCTGGCTGCTGACATGGCCGGGTATTTTTAAGGGAGACGAATTCTATGTGATCCGTGCTGCCCTTTCCTTTACCATGTCCGGTGCGCAGTCCGGTATTACAAGCCTGTTTTATATGGTTGCCCTTTTGTTTTTCCCTTCCATGGCATCCATTACTTTTATCCAGATTCTGCTTATCTGCACGATCTTTTCTGTGATCATGCATGATCTGTTTTCTGTGCTTTCCGGCAAAAAACGATATCTCTTATTTTTGCCGTTTATCCTGCTGCCTGTCATCGACGGCAACTTATTTACCCTGCGTGCCACACTGGTTGGCTGGATCTTTCTGTTTGTCCTTGCAAAAGTTTACTATCTTACCAAAACAGACCGTTTTTCCGGCAAATGGCTTTTGGTCCTATCTGCCCTGACCGGACTTCTTTGTGCATGGCGCAGCGAATTTATTTATCTGGTCGTATTCCTGCCCCTCGCATTTTTACTTCTGAAAAAAATACATCTGAAGCAGGCAGCCTGTATGCTTGTGTTATCACTTGTATTCTTTATGCTTTGCAATATACCAAACAAAATTGCATTAAATGGAAGCAATAAATATCCAATCTCCCTTGTCTTAAATCCGGTTGCAAACTTATTTACGGATGTAGAGGATTTAAAAGGTCCGTGCGTCTATGATGATGTTATGACGATCAACGAGCTTGTGGATGCATCTCTGCTCCGCCGTACAGCAAGCGTCAGAAATATCAGTCAATACTGGAACATCGATGACGTCCTGCCAAAAAGAACCTTAAACCGCTTTATGCAGGCTTCCCTGCGGCTCATCATTTATAATCCGGATAAATTCCTGAAATACAGATGGCAGACATTCGCCTATACGAACGGTCTGTATCCTGGCTATATCAACCATCCGGGCGGAGAATGCATTGATGCGATCAACAAACTTGTCTACTATGGCAACGATTACAAATCCTATTTTGCCTTTATGAACCCACCTTTCGGACAGGCTCTTCGTGAAAAAACGATCTCTTTCCTTGCCTGCCGCCATTATGAACAGGATAATATCAGGACAAATGCAATGCTTCCGGTCTTTTACAACTGTATACCCGGTGTGATCTTTTTGCTGGTACTGTTTATTTCCAACTGTATTGCAGTGCTCCGCGCAAGGAAGAAGCAGCATGGATCCGTAGACAGATATGTGCTTTGCATCGTTCTGATCCTGCTGACGCTGCCACAACTTATACTTATCTTTCTGACAGCACCTGCCATGTTTTTCATGTATTATTTTGGTTTTTATCTGAGCAGTTATTTTCTGACAGTTTTAAGTTGTCTGGAACTGACTGGGCAGTAAATTACAAAATCTGCTTCGCAGATGAGCGAGGCTACATCATGCATCATAGATGCATGACATTATATAAAAAGGCTATGTAAAATCTCACATAGCCTTTCTTTTTATGGATCATAAAATTGATGCAATACTTATTTATCCGATTACACAAGCTGTGCCTGTACAGCCGTCAGTGCCACTACACCAACAATATCTTCCCACGAGCATCCACGGGACAGATCATTGACCGGCTTTGCGATACCCTGCAGCATTGGACCGTAAGCTTCTGCCTTCCCAAGGCGCTGTACCAGCTTGTAACCGATATTGCCGCAGTCGAGATTCGGGAATACCAGTACATTGGCTTTACCCGCTACTTCTGAGCCCGGTGCCTTTGACTTTGCCACAGACGGAACAAGTGCTGCATCTGTCTGCAACTCGCCATCGATACAAAGATACGGATACTGTTCTTTTGCGATCTTTGTCGCTTCTACCACTTTATCGACAAGCGGATGCTTTGCGCTTCCCTTTGTGGAATGGGACAGCATTGCAATGATCGGTTTTGCACCGACCAGCGACTGGAAGCTCTTTGCAGAGGACTCTGCGATCGCAGCCAGTTCTTCCGCATTCGGATCCTGATTCAGACCACAGTCTGCAAATAAGAACGTACCGTTTGCACCATATTTACAATCCGGTACATCTAAGATAAAGAAGCCGGATACCAGCTTTACTCCCGGTGCAGTCTTTAAGATCTGCAGCGCAGGTCTGAGCGTATCTGCTGTCGCATGGCAGGCACCTGCTACCATGCCATCTGCATCATTTGCTTTTACCATCATAACGCCAAAGGTCAGATAATCGTTCAGCAGTGTTTCTCTTGCCTTTTCCATTGTCATACCCTTTGCTTTTCTTGTTTCGTATAAAAGTTCTACATACTTGTCCAGCTTGTCGGTCGTCTGTGGGTTGACTACTGTCACACCATCCAGCTCTACTTCCAGCCAGCCGGCACCGTCTCTAATCTTCTCTTCATCACCGATCATAATAATATCCGCAATTCCTTCTTCCAGAATATGGGACGCTGCAATCAATGTACGTTTGTCATTTGTCTCCGGTAATACGATCGTTTTTTTATCTGCTCTTGCTTTTTCTTTGATTTGATCTATGTAAGACATCTCTGTCTCCTTTCCGCTTGTTTCATTTCTTCCATTATAATCTAAGGTGTTTTGAAGTACAAGGAAATCCCCCTCTTTTTTTGTGCAAAATATCATACAATTTAAGCAAAATCCTGAGGAAATAACCCTGTTATGATTGTGCACGACCCACAAATATGATATAGTTACTAATATGTAAAAGAATTATCAGAAGTCATAGTTGCACAACGTTGTCCCATATGTGATTGTGCCGTTTACCAAATAGGCTTGATATGATTTGTAATGGAGGAATTCGATATGAAGGTTACAGGAATTATCGCAGAATATAATCCTTTTCACAGAGGGCATGCCTACCATATTGAACAGGCTAAAAAATTAACCGGTGCAGATGCCGTTGTTGTTGTCATGAGCGGTGACTTCACGCAACGTGGCACCCCCGCCATCATGGATAAATATGCCCGGGCACGTATGGCACTGATGAACGGTGCTGATGTTGTGATCGAGCTGCCAAGCTGCTACGCCTGCGCCAGCGCAGAGTACTTTGCAGACGGTGCAGTTGCCCTTTTGGACAGTCTCGGTATCGTGGATACGCTTTGCTTTGGTAGTGAATGCGGCAGTATTGACATGCTCCGTCCCATTGCCCAGGTTCTTGTAGATGAGCCGGAAGCTTATAAAAAGACTTTAAAAGCAGAGCTTGCGATCGGACGCTCATACCCTACTGCGAGAAATACGGCACTTGTACATTGTATGCCGGAATTTGCAGCCAATGAAAATATCATAGGCAGTCCAAACAACATTCTTGGTATTGAATATATCAAAAGTATCATCCGCCGTGGCAGTAAGATCAAACCTGTGACGATTCAGCGTACAGGTGCTGATTATCACTCTTACCGCTTCAGCAACAGTTTCAGTTCTTCACTTGCACTCAGGCAGGCATTACATACACCCGGCTCTTTGGAACTGATCCGTGATCAGGTACCATCCAATGTATATGACATTATGGCTGAAAATTACGAAAAAACATTTCCTGTTTTTCCACGCGATTTTTCTGCCATGCTGAAATACAAGCTGCTTGTGGAAGAATCCAGAGGTTATAGCCGCTTTGTCGATATCAATGAAGATCTTTCCGACAGGATCTTAAAGAACCTGTATAAATCATATGATTACGAGTCGCTCTGCGATATTTTGAAATCCAAAAATGTGACTTATGCAAGAGTCAGCCGTATGCTCTGCCATATCCTGCTGAATCTGAAAAAATCAGATATGTATGCATATCGCAACAACGGTACTGTATTTTACGCACGTGTGCTTGGCTTCCGGGAGGATATCGGCGGTCTGGGCGTGATGAAAGCCCTGCATCAGTACACTTCTATTCCGATCATTACAAAGGTTTCCGATGGGAAAGAACTTGCAACCGACCTTGCGCAGCGCCAGTTCCACCATGACATTTTAGCGGCTCATATTTATGAAAGTATTATCGCGGATAAGTATCAGACAGAAATGCAGAATGAATATACAAGGTCAATCATAAAGCTTTAAACTATAAAAAAACAGGAGAAATGCAAATTTGCATTTCTCCCTTTTTATACACTAGTTCTTAAAGCTGTGGATTGGAGCAGGAATCCGTCCGCCGCGGTTTACAAACGCATCACAGGAATACGGATTGACAGGCATGATCGGTGCATAGCCTAAAAGTCCGCCAAATTCTACCTTTTCTCCCACACCCTTTCCGATCACCGGAATGATACGGACTGCAGTTGTCTTCTGGTTTACCATACCGATTGCCATTTCATCTGCGATAATACCGGAAATAGTCGTTGCCTTTGTATCGCCCGGAATAGCGATCATATCAAGACCCACGGAGCAGACACAGGTCATTGCTTCGAGCTTTTCGATCGTCAGCGCACCTGCTGTTACCGCATCGATCATACCCTGATCTTCACTGACCGGAATAAATGCACCACTCAGGCCGCCTACATAAGAAGAAGCCATAACGCCGCCCTTCTTTACCTGATCGTTCAAAAGCGCAAGTGCCGCTGTTGTGCCCGGTGCTCCTGCATATTCCAGACCGATCTCGCAAAGAATATCAGCTACGGAATCTCCGATCGCCGGTGTCGGTGCCAGAGAAAGATCTACAATTCCGAAAGGAATTCCCAACATCTTGGAAGCCTCTTTTGCTACAAGCTGTCCGACTCTCGTTACCTTGAAGGCTGTTTTTTTAATTGTTTCACATAATACTTCAAAATTCTCGCCGCGCACCTTTTCCAGTGCTGTTCTGACAACCCCCGGTCCGGATACGCCAACATTGATGATCGCATCGGCCTCTGTCACACCATGAAAAGCACCTGCCATAAAAGGATTGTCATCCGGCGCATTACAGAATACAACAAGCTTGGCACAGCCAAGAGAATCATCTTCTTTTGTATATTCTGCCGTCTGTTTGATGATCTCGCCCATCAGCTTGACCGCATCCATGTTGATACCGGTCTTGGTGGAACCTAAGTTAACGGAGCTACAGACACGTTCTGTAAAAGATAGTGCCATTGGAATCGATTCGATCAGCATTTTATCCGCCTTCGTCATACCCTTGGATACTAAAGCGGAATACCCGCCGATAAAGTTAACCCCCACTTCCTTTGCCACTTCATCCAGTACAGCCGCGATCTGCGCAAAGTCTTCCGGTTTATGACAGCAGGCTCCACCGATCAGAGCAATCGGCGTAACGCTGATTCTTTTATTTACGATTGGAATACCAAATTCCCTTTCAATCTCATTTCCTGTTGCAACAAGATCCTTTGCCGTCTGCTTGATCTTACTGTAGATTTTCTTCTTACAATTTTCCAGATCTGCATCGATACAATCCAGAAGGCTGATACCGATCGTAATAGTACGCACATCCAGATTTTCCTTTTCGATCATTTCATTTGTTTCATTTACTTCAACACGATTAATCATGGGTATTCTCCTTATTAGATTCTATGCATTTTGTCGAAAATTTCTTCTCTCTGGCATTTGATCACAACGCCGATCTCTTCTCCGACCTTTTCCATCTCATCTGCCATATCACCAAAGGAGTTGGTGGCATTTGTTCTGTCTACAACCATCATCATATTAAAATAACCGGATACGATCGTCTGGGAAATATCCAGAATGTTGATCTGCTTTTCTGCCAGATATGCACATACCCTTGCAATAATACCTACCGTATCTTTTCCAACTACAGTAATAATCGTTTTTTTCATGCTTTCTTCTCCTCTTCTGCTTCTGTAACAAACTTATCTACATCATCTTAAACTTTCCTATCTGTTCTTGCAAGTCTTTCTTGACAAATGCATCATCAAAACTCCAAAAGTCTTGTCGGTTCACTTCTGCTTGCTACCGTAATATCAAAATCACTTGCCTGATAGGGGGACTCCCCCATCGTAATCTCCAGCCTTACTGCCTCATGCGCAAGCTGCGGCAGATTGTTTTCCTTACTCAGATGTCCGAGCAGGACATATTTCAGCTCATCATGCAGAAGCTCACACAAAAGTTTTCCTGCCGCTTCATTGGATAAATGACCTTTGTTTCCTAAAATACGCTGTTTCAGATAATAGGGATACGGACCGACCTGCAGCATATTGACATCATGGTTCGCCTCAAGCAATATGGCATCCATGCCTTTCAGATTTTCTACGATTTCCTCTGTATAGCAGCCCATATCCGTTGCGATCGCTGCATGACTTTTTCCGTTTGTGATCGTATAGCAGACAGGCTCCGCCGCATCATGCGAAATCGGAACAGCTTTGATCAGAAGCCCGCCGACCGTGATATTCTCATTTTTATGTATAACCTGATACAACTGGCCATCGATATCTCCGACCGAACGTGTCGTACTGATGCCTGCTATCGTTCCGCTTGTTGCATAGATCGGTACATCATACTTGCGGGACAACACGCCGATCCCGCTGATATGGTCAATATGTTCATGCGTCACAAAAACCGCATCCAGATCCTTGCCGCTGACCCCGATCGAATTCAGTCCCTCTTCGATCCGCTTTCCGCTGATCCCCGCATCGATCAGGATATGCGTTGTATCATCCCCCACATAAATGCAGTTTCCACTGCTTCCACTCGCAATACTAAGTAGTCTCATTTCTAGTCCTTCCAGAATATATCAAGCACATCACCCGTTTTCAGCGGTTCCACATACTGTGCTTTTCTTCCGTTAATCAGTGTTTCCACTGTTTTGCCTTTCGGCTTTGACAGATCAAAATCAATGTGGTCAAATACATCCACATAGATATAATCTTTCTTGCCCGTCAATGTCAGCTTTTCGCCGTTTACCGTAACAGTCACTGCAGTGATGGCATCTGCCGATGGCTGTACTTGCACTGTCTGTTGCTCCGGTGGCTGCGCCTGTACCGGTTTCTGTTGTGCAGGCGGCGTCTGTTCTACTTGTGATACCAGTTCCTGTTGCGCCTGCGCTATCTGCTGCACCGGTGGCTGTACGGGTTTCAGCTGTTCGTGCTGTGGTGTCTGCACAGGCTGTGGCATACCCTGACCGCTGTTATAGGCTGTTGCAAATGCTGCGATCCGTTCTGCCGCTGCATTCGCCCGCATCTGCTTCAGTTCTTCCTCTACCTCTTCCGTTATCGGCGCATCCGCTATCTGCTGTGCGGACTGTCTTGCTTTTTCCAGCATACTACCGCCCGATCTGCTCGTTTTTCTGCTTTCCTGCACATCTGCTCTGTCAGGTTGTTCCTGTTCTCCGGCCTCTGCATCTGCCTGCACTTCTTCTGCCGGCTTCACAGGCTCTGAACTTGCTTCCGTTTTCGCGGCTGCTTCCACCGCTGTCCCTGCTTCTGCTTCCTGCTCCGGTTCTTTGGTTTCTGCCGTTTTTTCCTCTGCCAGCTTCCACTCCAACGTAAAATTATCATAGACCTTGGAATCCATATCCGCAGGTTCATGATTGATCAATATCTGCATGGCAGGATCCAGCAGCACGTCCATAACCTCAGTTACCTGCTGCACCGTATAATAATTCAGCAGTTCAATCTCGTCGCCTTCCCGGATCTGATAAAAAGCAGACTGCAGTTCTCCGTTTGCCGAAGCAAACTTTGGAAGCGTAATGTTCTGTCCGTTTACGGTAATATGGATCTCCTGGTTGTACTCTGTTAACTTTCCAAGCTCCATCACAGCCGGCACGCCGGCTGTGGATTCTTTGATCTCGATCCTGTCATTCCCGCGGATCGGCGTATGGATATCCGCCGGTTCTCCATTCAGAAGGATCACGGCTGATTCTCCCCGTTCTCCGCGGATCACCTTCTGCTTTCCGTTAAAGGTAAAGGTCAGTGATTCCCCGCGCTTCGGGAACAGTGCATCATTCGGGATCTCCGCCTGAATAGCTGCATCCACTACCGCCAGCTTGTTGTTATCATATAATTTGACACGTTCTCCGTTCAAGGTCACAAACACAAAATTGTTGCTCTGCTCATAATAATTCAGACAGATACCGACTGGTGTCACGAGCATGGAATCCTTTTTGATGTCACCCGGCAAAAAGTCGATCTTCTGCATCACTTCTTCCCCACGCAGCGCACAACGTTCTCTGGCAATACCGAGTCTGTCCGCCACAAGCTGTGTATAGCCCTCGATCTTTCCGCCGCCGCCGACAACAAAAACTGCGCTGACCGGCTTATCCCCATTCAGCTCCATGATCTTGTCCGCTGCCTGTTCTGCCATTTCTGTCAGATTGTCAGAGCAGACGGAAAGTACTTCTTCTTTGCTGATCGTCTGAGGCAGTCCCATAATATCCTTATATTCCACCGTATCACTATGCTCGATCCCGCGTTTGATCATCTCTGCCGTTGTAAAATCTACCAGACAATGTCTGGCAATATCTTCTGTCAGGCAGTCCCCTGCAACAGGCAGCATACCATATGCTACAATACTGCCGTCCTTTGTAATGGAGATATCGCTTGTTCCCGCGCCGACATCGATCAGAGCGATATTCAGCATCCTGTACATCTGCGGGATTGCCACTGCCATAGCTGCAATAGGCTCCAGTGTCAGATTGGCAACCTCAAGCCCTGCCAGCTCCACGGCTTTGTAAAGTCCGTCCACTACATCATCCGGCAGGAAAGTTGCAATCAGATCCGCTGCAATGATCTTTGCCTTATGATTTTCCAGATTACTCATCGGATAATGATTCATATAGTAGCGCATGACCGTATAGCCCACGCAGTAAAACTTCATATCCAGCTCATTTTCTTTCTGAAACTCCTCATATGCCTTTTCAATGCCATAGGAGTCCAGTGCAAAAATATCTTCTTTTGTAATGAGCTTTTCACCTTCCAGATCGATTTCCACAGAAGTCGTCACAGTCTGTAAAACACGACCTGCTGCCGCGATACAGACCTGAGAAAGCGTGATGTCCAGTTCCTTTTCCAGCTCATCCGTCACATCCCGGATCATTTCACCGACTGCACCGATATCATGGATCTGCCCATCGAGCATGGCACGCGTCTCATGCTCTCTGACCTTTTGTGCCACTACCACAAAATGATCCTTTTCCATATAGCCGACTGTACCTACGATACTTCTCGTTCCGATATCAAGACCATAGATCAACTTATGCTGCTTACTGTCTGCTCTTTGCACAGGTATACCCCCAATTTCTCATCTATCTGCTGTTTTGTATTCTCAAAATCACCGGAATTGTCCAGCACAAAATCACATTTGCTGCGAAATACCGTATCCGGCTGCTGCCTGCTGATAATAGAAGCTGTCTTTTCGTCCGAATAACCACGGCTGTCCTTCAGCCGTTTGCAACGAACCTGCTCATTGGCATACACATACCAGAGCTCATCCACAACTTCATCATAATGCTCTTCGATCAGAAGCGCCGCCTCAAGAAAGAAAAAATCATTGACTCCGCTTTCTCTTTCCAGCCGGATCTGCTCCATAATATAAGTACGCACCGCCGGATGGATGATCGCATTGATCTGTGCCAGTTTTTCAGACGATGCAAAGATTGCCTCTGCCATCTTTTTATTATTGATTGTTCCATCTTCCTGCAGAATCTGTCTGCCAAGTGTTGCGATCACCGGTTCATAGCAGGGCATGCCCGGTTTTTTCAGATCATTGGCAGCTTCATCTGCCAGAAGGATCCTTGCTTTATACGTATCCCGGATATAGCCAAGCACCTGCGATTTGCCTGCACCGACACCTCCGGTCACACCGATCAGTTTCATATTATTTTGCCTCGTACCAGTTTTTTCCTGTGTGTACATCTATTTCGAGTGAAACGGAAAGCTCTGCTGCGCCCTTCATATCACGCATCAGTATCTCCCGTACCTTCTCCACTTCATCTTCCCAAACTTCCAGAAGCAGTTCATCATGCACCTGTAATAAAATGCGGCTCTTCAGCCCTTCTCGCTTAAGTGAATCATAGACACGGATCATGGCGATCTTCATAATGTCAGCTGCTGTTCCCTGAATCGGCGCATTCATCGCCACACGTTCACCGAACTGACGCTGCATGAAGTTAGAACTGGAAAGCTCTGGGATCGGTCTGCGTCTGCCATACATTGTACGGCTCTCGCCTGTTTCCTTTGCCTTGGCAATGCAATTATCCAGAAAACGCTTTACACCGGGATATGTTTCAAAATACTGTTCAATATAAGCACTTGCCTCCTTCCGGCTGATGCTCAGATCCTGACTCAGTCCAAAGGAACTGATCCCATATACGATACCGAAATTGACTGCCTTTGCGTTTCTTCTCTGCAGATCCGTCACTTCTTCAAACGGCGTGTGGAATACCTTGGAGGCTGTGATCCTGTGGATATCCTCAGACATCCGGTAAGCCTCAATTAACTCCTCATCTTCTGACATATGCGCTAAGATACGCAGCTCGATCTGTGAATAATCCGCATCCATAAATACGCAGCCCGGCTTTGGTACAAATACCTTACGGATCAGACGCCCCAGCTCCATGCGCATCGGAATATTCTGCAGATTCGGCTCTGTGGAAGAAATACGTCCCGTCGCCGTGATCATCTGATTAAAGCTTGTATGGATTCTGCCATCCTCCGCGATACAGTCCGCCAGTCCGTCCGCATAAGTTGATTTTAATTTTGTAAGTCCTCTGTATTCCAGAATATCATTTACAACCGGGTAATCCGGTGCTAACTTTTCCAGAATATCCGCAGCTGTGGAATAGCCTGTCTTTGTTTTCTTGCCGCCTTTTAGCTGCATTTTTTCAAATAATATCACGCCAAGCTGCTTGGGCGAATTGATATTAAACTTCTCACCGACCGTATCGTAAATACGCTGTTCTACAACAGCGATCCTTTCTGCCAGCTGCCCGCCGTAATGCTTTAATTCTTCCTTCTGTACGATCACGCCTTCTTTTTCCATGGCATAGAGCACATAAGTAAGCGGCATTTCAATCTCATCATACAGCTCTTTCATAGCTGTCTGTGAAAGGGCATCCGTCAGTTTTTCATAGCAGTCATAGATTGTCTGGATCAGCCCGCCCGCATACTGCGTAAACTTCTCTTCCTCTGTTTCCATGCTCTCTGCAACAGACTTTTTCCCGAACTGCTGCTTATAATCCATCAGCATTACATTTCTGCATTCCTGCGCGATATCTTCCAGTGTATATTCACTTTTCAAAGGATTAAGCAGATACGCCGCAAGCTTTGTATCAAAGAAGCAACTGACGTCTGCACGCTCCATTGTAAACAGTCTATAAAACTTCTTAACATCGAATGTTAAAAGCAGATGCCCTTCCTTTTTACAGGCTTCAAACAGCTCCTGCAGCTTTCCCTGTAAATAAGCAAATGTCAAAAAGCCCTGCGCGGGAATGTAATAATTCTCCTGCCCGCAGGAAAGCAGCACGCTTTCTCCCAGCACATAAAAAGCAGTTTTTTCCGCTTTTTCGCAGAGAGCAAAAATCTCCTCTGCCTTCTGCATCTCTGTGATGCAGAGATTTTCCCTGACATCCAATTCCTGCCTGTCCTGTGCATCAAAACGGCTGAGCATATTTTTAAAGGCTAGCTTTTTCATATAGGCATAAGCCTCCGGCGTATAGAAATTGCCGGTTCTGGCATCTGCCAGCGTATAGCGGATCGGCGCATCAATATCGATCGTCGCCAGCTTTTTGGACAGATCTGCAAGCTCTCTGTTTTCAGCAAGCGATGTCCGGATGCTGTTTTTGGAGATCTCCTCAAGATGCGCATAAATATTCTCAATGCTTCCGTACTGCTCCATCAAAGCGGTCGCTGTCTTTTCTCCGACCTTCGGGACGCCCGGAATATTATCTGCCGTATCACCCATCAGTGCCTTGAGCTCAATGAACTGCTGCGGATTCACATGATATTTTTCTTCCACATCTTTTGCATAATAGTCTTCTATTTCTGTTCTCGCGCCCTTTGTCTTTGGGATGCGAATCTTGATCTTATCCGTAGCGATCTGCAACAGATCCCTGTCTCCCGACACAAGTGCTACCAGAACGCCTTCTTTTTCCGCACGTTTTGCCATCGTACCGAGAATGTCATCCGCCTCAAAGCCTTCCTGCTCCATTGTCAGGATGCCCATGGCGGAAAGCACCTCTTTCATGACCGGAACCTGCTCCCTAAGTTCCTGCGGCATTGGCTTTCTCGTCCCTTTGTAGGCATCGTACATCTTATGGCGGAAGGTCGGCGCACTTAAGTCAAAAGCAACCGCCAGATACGTCGGATCCTCTTCCTCTATGATCTTAAACATGATATTCAGAAAGCCATAAATGGCATTTGTATGCAGCCCCTCTGTATTGGTCAGATCCGGGACTCCGTAAAATGCCCTGTTCAAAATACTGTGGCCATCGATCAGTACTAATTTTTCGCTCATAAATACCCTCTTGCTTCTTTAATTAAAGTAATGCGTAGGCAAATACCCCTGCAATGATCAGTATTGCCAGTATTTCCAGCACTAATATGCCAAACCGGAGCTTCCGGCGCAGCTTGTACTTCCTGACCATTATATGCATATACTCTGTCAACTCCCGGTCAAGATCAAAGGTTTTCCCTTCCTCCAGGCGCGCAATACCCTCGGAAGAAAGATACTGGATTGTCAGCTCCTCCTTGCAGGACTCACAGCTTTCCACATGTTCTATAAATTGTATGAGTTCCCGTCCTGTCAGATCATTTGCCAGAAAGCGGGATATTCTTCGTTCTGTTTCTTTACAGTCCATAAAATCACCAGTTTTTATTATAGCAAACCTGCCTACATACGTCAAAACCTGCCAAGGCTTTTAAAGCATTTTTTACGGATACAGAAATAAGCGGTGAGCATAGCTGTTCCCGTAATGACCCACGAGATCGGATAAATAATCATCAGCAGACCAAAATCGTGCACCAGACGACATGCTGTTGCGATCCACACAAGCCGAAGCAGGCAGGAGCCGACACAGGTAATGATCGCCGGAAGCAGGGAATGTCCCAGCCCGCGCATGGCACCTGCGCTGATCTCATAGGTGGAGGTCAGAAGCTCCAGTGTCGTTACGATCAAAAGCCGCTGCGCTGCAAATACAAGAACTGCCTCATCAGTTGTATAAAGCCGCAGAAAAAATCCTCTGCCCAGTACAAAAATTGCGGAAAGCATGCCACAGAATACAAGGGAAAACACCATATTCAGACGGAATACCTTTTTACATCTGTCAACTTCTCCTGCTCCATAGTTCTGGCTCGTGAAGGTAACGGTCGTCTGCGCAAATGCATTCACAATAAAGTATGCAAAAAACTCAAAGTTGAGTGCAGCGGCACTTCCTGCTATCGCATTGGAACCGAAGCTGTTGATCGCACTCTGGATACACACATTGGCAATGGAAAACATCATACCCTGCAGTCCCGCCGGAATACCGATCATCAGAATTTTCTTCAGTTCCTTCGGTACAATACTGAGCTGTTTCAGTTCTACCCTGATCGGATCTTGTTCATGCAGCAGAATATACAGTACAATACCGGAACTGACCATGTTGGAAATAACCGTTGCAATGGCAACACCGGAAACGCCCATCCCAAAGCTGATGACCAGTATCAGATTGAGGATTGTATTGATAATACCCGCTGCGATCAGTGCATACAAAGGTCTTTTACTGTCTCCTGTGCTCCGCAGGATAGATGCGCCAAAATCATAAAGCATGATACAGGGCATACCCAGCAGATAAATCCGCAGATATAATACCGCCAGATCGATCACATCCTCCGGGGTTCCCATCAGAAGTAATACCGGCCTTGCGATCACCTGCCCAAACAAGAGCACAAAAAAACCGCATAAAACCGCTACAAGCATTGCCGTATGGACTGCTGCCTTAATATTTTTCTCAGAACCCTGCCCGATATAATGGGCGATCACAACATTGGAGCCCAGGGATACACCCAGAAATAAATTGATCATTAAAGAGATCAGGGAGCTGTTGCTGCCAACTGCCGCAAGTGCCTGACTGCTGGCAAACCGTCCAACCACCGCCGTATCTACGGAATTAAACAACTGCTGCAAAATACTGCTTGCAGCCAGCGGCAGTGCAAATAATAATATTTTATTCCAAAGACTTCCGTGGATCATATCCATGGAATTGGCTTTTTTCTCTTTTTGCATGAGATATTCTGTCCTTCCTCTTTTGTATATCGGCATATCAGAAATTTCTTAATTTTATTTCCGGTACTGTAGCATATGTCGGAAATATGCGATAATCCTGACACTATTTTTTACATTCTGATACACTTACCAGTTCATCGATCAGCGTGATCGCCTCCCGGATCATACCGTCGCAGTGCTCCTTTTTATTGCCGCCCCGCTCTGCATTTGCTTTTAAAAGCAATTTACAATCCGTCATGCCATCATGATTTTCTGCGATCCGTCTGCGGAATTCGCCGATTTTAGCAGCCGATTCGATTCCTTTGCCTCCAAGTACCAAAAGCCCGCTTGTGATCACGCCACATGTTCCGCCGCATTTCATGCCGCCGCCAAAGTTGCTGCCCAGCTTTTCTGCCTGCTCCGGCGAAAGTCCGAGTTCCTTTGCATACACCCGCAGGATCGTCTGGGCGCAGTTACATACCATCGGCTGTTCATTTCTGATCTCCATCGCGTCTTCTATATGTTTGTTCATCCTTCATTTCTCCTTTGTATACCATTTTACGCCGTTTTCGTTCACGGACACCTACTTCTGTGCCCTGTACATACTGTCATTATACCCGATTTCCCGTATTCTTTCCATTGCTTTAAAAATTTGTTGAATACCGTCGAAAAATAGCCTATTATAACAGGTAGAAATTCTGTGCTCAACAGCATATAGAACGAGGTTTTTGAAACATGAGTCAATTTATAAAACAGGCTTTTTATAAACAACGGGCAGATTTCCAGAAAGATCTCCCGGCGCGTGATAAAAAATATACACTTTGCAGCGGTGTTACCGAGCTAGAGGACATTCCTTATGCAGAGGACGGGCTGCCTGCCCACAGGCTGGATCTGTACCAGCCGGGAAATGCAGCAGATCAGAAACTTCCCGTGATCTTAAACGTGCACGGCGGTGGACTGTTACTTGGCTGTAAGGAATTTAACCGTTACTTTTGTGCCAAGCTCAGTAAGCTGGGCTATCTGGTTTACAGCATTGAGTACAGACTCATTCCCGACTGTCTGTTTTTTGATCAGTGCAGCGATGTTTTTCTTGCCATGGAATATATCCGGAAGGATCTTGCCAAAAAAGGGCTGTCGCAGCAGATCTATGCTGTCGGTGACAGTGGCGGTGCCTGCCTGCTGACCTATTGCACTGCAATGCAGAACAGCAAAAAGGTAGCAGCTGCTGCGCATGTAACACCATCTGCACTTCCCATACAGGCACTTGGGCTGATCAGTGGTATGTTTTATACCAATAAACGGGACAAGATAGGACTTTTCCTGCCTTCCTATTTATACGGAAAAGGCTATAAAAAAAGAGCCTTTGCTCCCTATGTCAATCCGGAGCATCCGGATATCCTGAAAGCACTTCCGCCCTGCTTTCTTGTTACAAGCCGAAATGACCATCTGCAGCATTATACCCTGCAGTATGAAAAGGCAATGACCCGCCAGGGTGTTGTTCACAGTTTACTGAACTTTCCCAAGAAAAAGGAACTGACCCATGCGTTCTCCGTCTTTGAACCGGATTTAAAAGAAAGCGATGAAACGATCAAAGCCATTTCCGACTATTTTAAGACAATGTCTACCACACAACATGGAGGTACCTATGAATTACGCTGAATCTGTTTTTAAGGAAAAAGCCAACCGAAGGGCACGTAAGATCTGGCTGATCTTTGCTATTCTGCTTTCCGCCAACTATGGCAGCGACGTTGCAAACGGGCTGCGGACTGCCCCTTACTATTTTGTATTTCTGCTGCTCTGCTGGCTTCCGATCCTTATCGGAGAGATCCTGCTGCGGGTCAAAGGTTTTACAACGGAACTTTACAAATATAATCTGGTCATTGGCTACGGCATATTTTATACCTACGTTGTCAGTACGACGGAATCTCCGATCGCGTTTACCTACATACTCCCGGTAACCAGCCTTCTGGTTTTGTATAAAAACAAAAAATTCATGGTTACCTGTGGTATTGCAAATTCTCTGATCATCATAGGCAGTGCTGCTTACCGCATCATGATCGGTTATAATTCCGCCACCAATATGAAGAATTATCAGCTGGAATTCTCCTGTATTGTCCTCTGCTACATCTGCTATGTCATGTCCATCAAGCATCTGAATGAATCGGACGGTGCTATGACTGACAGTATTAAGGCAGATCTGAAGCGTGTGATCACAACTGTCGAACAGGTCAAACAGGCATGTAATTCGATCATGGACGGTATTACTGTCGTACGTGAGCTTGCTTCCGAAAATACGCACGGTGCCAGCATCGTTGTAAACAGTCTGCACAAGCTGCAGGATAACAATGTCATGTTGCAGGACAGCACCAATTCTTCCAACGATATGACATCGGATATCCGTTCCCAGGTCAATCATGTTGCTGAAATGATCAAGCAGATGGTAGCTCTGACCGCTACCTCCGAAGAGCATGCACAGGTAAGCTCTGCGGATCTGGAAAATCTTGTTGCCACAACAAATACAATGGCGCAGCTTTCCGGTGAAATCGAACAGACCCTGCAGAACTTTAAAGATGACTTTGCAATGGTAAAGAAAGAAACCGGAACGATTGAAAATATCTCCAACCAGACCAATCTTCTGGCACTGAACGCTTCTATCGAAGCTGCCAGAGCCGGTGACGCAGGACGTGGATTTGCTGTTGTCGCAGATCAGATTCGTTCCTTAAGCAATGAAACAAAAACTTCCTCCGGTCAGATCTGGCAGGCACTTAGCCATCTGGAAGAAACTTCCGACAAGATGACATCCGCTATGGAGGAAACCTTAAAGCTCATCCAGCTTACGCTTGATAAGGTCACACTTGCCGGTCATAACATCACGCAGATTGCTTCCGATGCAAAACAGCTTGGTGATAACATTCAGGTGATCGACACTGCCATGAAGGAGGTCGAAACCTCCAATCTGCATCTTGTCAACAATCTGGAGCAGGTTACGCATATTGTATCTGATATGACAGACCGCATTGCTGACTCTAATGAAATCAGCAGCCGTATGGTAAGTAAATACACAGAATCTGCCGAAAATATTGATTCTATTGAAAAAGTAATCGGAGCACTGATGTGCGAGCTCGGTATTGGTGGATTCATGGGAACAGAGGATATCCAGCCGGGTATGAAACTGGCCGTGTTCCTTGACGAGCATACAAGCTATCATGGTGAGATCATAGCGCAAAAAGATAATACCCTGACAGTTTCCCTTCCTGAATCCGTACAGTTATCAGATCCTGCTGAGTGTAAGCTGCAGGTAACCGTCGGTAATGTACTGTACTGCTGGAATCACGCAAAGCTTTCTCCATCTGCCGAAAAAGATAGCTCCGCTTATATGATCCAGATTGAATCCCGTCCTAAGATCAACAACCGCCGGAAATATCCCCGTATGGATCTGACGAACCGCTGCAGTATTACAATTGTCAGCGAAAATAAAGTCATCGAAGGCAAGCTGGATAACATCAGTGCCAATGGATTTGCTTTCCTGACACATGATGATTACTTTGCAAAGCATAAAGATATCGCTGTTTCTGTCAAGATCCATGATTTCGACCTGCCAAAGCATGATGTCGTTGAAGGCCATACAATCCGATGTTCAGACAATGAAGGTCTCTACATTGTAGGCTGTCAGATGCCTGAGGACAACTTCTTCATCCGGGATTATGTAAAAGAACATTTGCAATAGACGTGAAAAATAGTGCCCCGCTCTACTTCCTTCATTTTTATATACTTTTTAGGTATATTTTTACTAATTCAGCATAGAAAGAGATATCGAAAAAGCCCCGTAAAATCAAGATTTCTTGAAATTACGGGGTTTATACATTACTGCCGGTGGCGGGACTTGAACCCGTTTAAAAAGCCCTATATTTGCCTATATTACTGCATTTCTCTGATTTCGTGGCAAATTCGTGGCAAATTTTCTGATATACACAAAAATGGTTCCCGGTCACGACTCCGGGAACCATTTTTATATTACATGTAATCACTTAGCTTTTTTACTGTAGCATATATTCTGATCTCATGCAATATCAAATATATTTTACTTTGCCCTTAAGCTGTTCTGTCAGAGCGTTCCGCAATACCATTGAAACATTCAACCCTGCTTTATCTGCTGCCATGCTCAGATTATATGGTATTGTGCAATTTCTTTTTACCAATCGCATATCCTGTTGCCTTCTATATTCATCAAAGTCAACATCTACCAGCGTTTTTATCGCATCCTTATATTCTTCGTTTTCTTTTACAGATTCTGGTGCTGGTATTTCTTTTCCTTCATCTTCAAGCTCAATCCCCATCAAACCTATGGCATCTCTTGCCATTTCAATAGCATCCGCAAGATCTTCCCCCTGTGTATCAATATCAAAATCAGGGATTCTGACCAGATAGTATTTACTTCCCACTGTAATAAATACCGGATATACTCCTTTCATTTTAGTTCCTCCATTTGCTTCTTACTTCTCATTCTTTTTTGCGCTTTGTTCTTTGTTCTCCCAGTGACTTTTCATTAAAGAGAGTGGGGAAATTACTTCCCCGTCCTCCTTAAAATGATTTTTGCAAGTTGTTCATCGATTTCTTTATGTCTTGGTATTGTTTCGTTTCTTTCGCCATTTGTATATATGTCGTGATTGGCTCCGTGTCTCAATAACCTATATCCGTTTTTTTCAACTTGCTTTATTAAATCGTTTCTTTTCACTGCTAAGTGATTACCTCCTTTCTTCTTTATATTTACATTATACGTATATAATACGCATTTGTCAATGTTTTTATGCGTATTTTATGCGTATATTTTATTTTCGTAAGAACCAAATAAGCCCCGGCTTAATCGCCGAGGCTTATTGTCACTCAATATTCTTATTATTCTTAGTAATTGCTGCGATCCAGCCGGAAGGGATCCGCATCCACACTGTAGATGCTACCTGTCTAATCTCTTTACAGGTTACTGTCGTTCCTTTTCTGAGCACTGCATAACCCTGATTATTGTCAGAGTGCTTCTTCCCAGATGCCGTCAACTTGTCCCATCTTTTCAAGGCACCTGCCGGTGTGATGCGAATGTTCAGTGCAGCAGTCGTCACGTAATTCTTGCCATCTGTATAGCAGTCCTGTTGCACCGGTGCAACTTCCGTCTTCAAGAACAGAGCTCTCTCTGCCTCTCTTCTTCTCGTAAGACCATGCAGCACCTTCCCGCCTGCTTTATTATAAGCAAGAAGCTTCTCTGTTATCTGTGCAGATGTCCTTCCGGCACACAACTTTTTCAGATTACCTGCCCCACAATTGTATGTAAAGCTGATCAGCGCATCTCTCTGGTTGTCATTCAAAGCGATCGGCACATATGCTTTGTTGTCTACATAGTCCGCGAACTTCTGACAATCTGCGATCAGATATGCTTCCGCCTGAGCCTTCGAAATCTTCATGTCACGCTTAACATCCGGTCCATAATGACCGTATCCGATTGTGTAGTATTTTTCCGTTGAGACCGGCTTGTATGCTGTCAGTCTGCAGCCCTCAAACGACATGATCAGTTCAAGCCCTGCCTGCCCTATTTTCTTACTCATCCTGTTCGCCTCCCAACTGCTCCATATGATCGTTCACTTTTTCCCTCATCATCTTCATGACAGGCTTGAGAAACGGTGGAATTGGTGTTCCTATATCTTCCATGTTTTCGAGTACTGATATGATCTCATTAAATGTGAGCCACAGTGCTATCGCAATTGCAAACACTGGAGGGTATGTAATTCCCCATCCGGCATTTGCAATAGATGACTTGATAAGCCAGTCTATAAGGCAGCCAATCACGACAAGGACATGCATGCACACCTTTTTCTGTATGCCTCTGAGTGCTATGCAGCTTTTGACCGGTTTCTTGTCTGTTGGATTTCTGTATTTTGCGGCCGAGATTCCCGATGCATAATCAATCAGATTGAGCAGTAACAGCATGAGCCATGGGATTGCAAGTACTCCAAGTCGTGCCCAGATGGCTGTTCCCACCATAATAAAAAATGCTTTGACTTTTCCTAATTCGTTCATATGTTTTCCTTCCTTTCTCTTGCTTATGCATCAAATTCCACAAGCCATTTGTTGTCTGTTGCGCTGTAAGATACTGCTCTAATATATACCTTACCGTTCATGTCGATATATTTTGAGTTGACATCTGTAGCATCTATACGTGAGATATAAGCATATGGGAAAATTACCTGTGCTGTTGTAAACATCATTGGACACATTGTCAATATACCATTTCCAATTGAAATAGAACCTCTACTGATAGTATCAATCGTACCATCTGCTAAGAGACAACTTCCGGCATTGGTTGTTCCTTGATAATTGATGAGGAATCCTTTGTGTTCTTCTGTCTCTCCTAATTTTCTATACACAGAATATGCACAGTTTATTCTTGGAACCTCATTCGTTTTTGAAAATCCGAATACAACACTATTTGCATCTTTCTTATAATAAAGTACGCATTGCTGTGTTGTTGAAATTGTTGAAACCGTAAAATTATATCTTCCTGTATCAAAAGATCCATTTGCATACAAAAAGCCATGTATATAAGTTTTATCTTTATTTACACGAATCAATACACCATTCTGTGTGTCCTCCCCTGCATGAATCAGATAATAATATGGATAGTTTTCATCATTTGATTCAAGTTGTGTAACCTTCAAGCCAAGTGCAGTGCTTACCTTTTCTATATCAAAGTCAAACTGATACACTGTTGCGCCTGTTGAATTTACAACTGCTTTCGTCAGATATAAATAATTAAGCCCCATTATTGTAGCCATGTTCTATCTCCTTTCCGTTATTCTGCTGTTTGTACAGGTGCAGCCTGCAGATCATGGTAAGTAGCCAAACCACCTACCCCTGTGCCACCGTAGGTAACATTTCCACTCGTTTTTGTTTCACTTTTACTTGTATAATAAATTATGATATTTACATCTTTACTTGCAACAGCAGTGAATGTGTACCATGCTAACACCTTTACAAACCAATTATTCCCTACTCTAAATGGCAGGACAATGTGAGCTTCCGTATCTGTACAAATAGCAGATACAACAACATCCGGATTACTGATTTCAATAGCTGAAATACCTTGTGCAGTGGTTGTTATTTTCATACTTTTGGATAAAAGTTGCTGATTTTTTTCATTTACTGCATTTAATCCACCTGTTATGGTTCCATCACCAATACCTGATATGTCATTTTCTCCAATCTTATCCAAATACTTTTTAAATTCTGTTGTGAGCACCTTATTTTCAACAGGATTTGTACTTGTTTCAGATAGTTCGGAATCGATAGTAACACTCCCACCTGAGCTGGTTGTTTCACCCCAACCAGTCCATGTTCCATGATAATATTTTCTGAAGTATTGCTTTCCATTCGTAAAATCTATTGCATACTGATAATTTGCAGCACTTGTAGATCCAGCTATACTGTTTAACAGAATACCACCACCGAATCCATCAGGCAGATTATTTGTCTCTGCTGATCCATTCACAAAATAGATAGCCTTATAATCAGTAAGCAAATCACAATCGATACTTGAAATGCTCAAATAATTTTGTGTCTGTGCGCAATCCTTAATCAGGTTAAATACAAGTGCGAAATTGTTGTTCATAATGCTTGCATAGGACGCTATAACTTCTGTCAATTCCTCAGTTGTTGTAAAAGTCAATGTTCCGGTCTTTCCACGTTCATATTTGATAAGTGTTTCAAGACTCGTATCCATTTTATTTTCAAGAGCTGCATTCACGACTTTATTCTGCACAGGATTTTCGCTTGTAGCAGACAGCTCAGTATCTACAGCGATTGCACTTGCCGTCGGTGCATACAGGATTGTTTCCGTTCCATCAATCGTAATCTTTCCGATTTCTGTTCCTTCTGTCAGTGCAGCTTCTGCTGTCACGGTGCTTCCACTGCCGCTGGTAGTAGGTGCGTAAAGCTGATATTCCTTCCCATCTACCGTGATTGTTGCAATATTAGTACCGCTTGTGACTCTAGGTGTTACAGCTACATTACTGCCACCTGCGGAAGCTGCAGGCGCATAAACATCAAAAGACTGCTCTCCCAAAGCGATAGTGCCTATCTTAATGCCATCAGAAACTGAATTTTCGTATTTTAACGATGGCATATAGATTTTATACTGGTTGCTTCCCACTGTGATTGTTCCAAGCCATTGCCTTCCGTCTGATGGAAACTGCTCTACGCTAACGCTAACCGTATCATCAATCGCATTATCTCTAAGATATGCTTCCAATGCTGCAATAGCTGTATCGTAGCTGTTCATGATTGCCGCTGTGACTGGTGTAGTCTTGGACGGCTTATCAACCCAGCCGCTAGGGTATGGTTTTGTAAAAGTTGGTGTGTAATTTGCCATGATGATCTTCTTTACTCCTCATTCCTGTTAAATGCTTCAATTTGTACAACTTCAATTTCTTCTAGTGTTTCTTTATCAATCTTTATATAATTTGTAGTAGATTCTCCTGCACCATATAAAGATCCTCTCAGAATATTCACATATATATATTTCTCATCACAAATAGGGCATGTAAACCCAAAATAGTAATTAGGATTATCACTTTTATGTTCTATCTCTTTCAATGTATCTATAGATTTTCCTACCCAAAACACTTGATTTACGACATTCCATTCCATAAATACAAAAAATAAACCATCAATATAGCAAATTCTTTTTAAGTGAAATCCCGAATTTATCAATTCTTTTTCGATTTTTAATTCTTCTCCATCATAAGAAAAAATTTTTAAATCTCTTTTTCTGGATGATTCTATATGATATCCTGCCAAGTAAGCTATGTTGTTGTGGATCAGAAAACCTTTATGAAAATCTATCACTTGATTTTTTGTGTATTGTGATTCCGTCAATAAAATTCCGCTTGCATCAGTAAATTTATTATCTGTTCTTATAATTAACGGTTTAGCCGTTTCGTAAGTTCCTACTGCACTAATGCAATATTTGTCCTTAAAATAAAAAGCACTGCTAAAAACACTCGACATTTTACGGCTGTATTCTACGGCATTTACTATTTCTCCTTCATAGTTTCTTTTTATAATTTGAGCAACAGTATAATTTTCATAGTTTTCATCCTGCCTAACCGTACTAAAACCTTGAACCATACCGCTTTTTTCCAATACACTACCATAATAAAAACCTCTGATATTTATTGGATTTTCAATAGTATTTTCTTCTATTTTTATTTCTTCTGTGTTAGCGGTAAAATTATATGGAATCAAATATGCATCTCCATAATCACTTGCATTTGATTGGCTTTTTAAAAGAACAATTCCATATTGCGTAGCGGACAACTTGTAATTATATCCTGCGCCTAATCGTTTTATAACTTCTATTTTTCCTGCCTGTTTATTCCATTTACATAGCCATTCTTTTGAACTGACAAACTCTCCACCATTGCGTCTTCTTTGCTCAACAACAGCGCATATATACGTTTCATCATTATATATTGCAAAATCAGATATATATGGAATCCATTTGTATTTTCCTGTATCTTCCAGCTTCTCCCAAATAAGCTGCCCTCCAAGGTACATCTTGTCATGGTAATTCCCCTGATAATATATTTCCTTGTGCTTATTCCCACGATAATAAATCGTACTTGATTGTTTTCTTGCCATCTTTATCCCACCGTTCCCTGTATCAGATAGATCGTGTTCGAATCCGGACTGGCAGGCAGTGCTGTTACCGATTCCACCTTCAATCCTGTGTCTGCTGCATCTTCCAGGCTCTTGATCCTTTCATCCTGTTTGTCCGCCTGTTCCTTCAGTGCTGCTGTTGATACATCTTCCCGGACACCAAGATCAGACACAAACCGTCTCTGCTTTTCTTCGCCCTGCGCAGTCAGGGTATCTGTCAGAGACTGGATTCCCTTCAGCGTTCTCGAAAGCACATAAAAACTTTTCAGGACAAATACATCCTTTTTCTGCCTGTCTGATTCTTCAAAATCATACACGTAAAACTGAACCGGATCCCCAACCTCTAAGAATGGCAGCCCTGTACACTCTGCTGTAAACGGTGTATAGGTCACACCTTGTACCTTATTCAGGATGGCTGCGGCAATCTCTCTTTTTTCCTCTTTGGTGGTGCCAAGCGTAAAGCGGTTTCCCTGTGTTATGTATTTGTATTTCTTATCAGATCCGGCATATCCGGCTTTTGTATCTTCCGACTGTCTGACATATACCCTTGTGATCCCATGTACGTCATAATCTTCATAGGTGACGCTTTTATAGGATGGATAGAAGGTCGAATCTGTAATGATATCCGTAACGCCGATTCCCGGTACAAACGGCAGATACAGTCCATTCGTCTTATCATCCGGATCCACGCCGGGATATGCACCATCATCTTCATCCTCCACGCCTAAACGTCTGTAGTCCATTTCTCCATTTCTGTTTATGATACCAAACACACCATTGATCTGACAGATTGCTTTGATCAGATCCAGTGCATAGATTTTTTCCTCTTCCTCCTCGTCAGCTTCTTCCTCATCTTCTGTACCTACAAGGTTGACCAGCTGCTTGATGGAAAAGCTGTCATTGGCCAGTGTCCGCTTTTTCTGCGCCAGACCTATGAATGCGAACAGCTCATTTCTGAACTTCTTAACAGTCAGCTTTTTCCCCATTTTTAAGTAAGCAACCTGTGTCTTAAACCACGTGGTGACATCAGTATCCGCAAGACTGTACATCATGTCATAGGCTTTTATCTCTTTCGATTTCTTGTTCCCTGTCCGTTCGTCAGAATCTACAATGCCACTAAACAGCTTTACAGGCTTATCGGATGTTGAATCAGTGTATATAGATACTTCTATTTTCTTGCCCTTCAGCTTTTTCTTGATGCTGCTGATCTGAAGCTTGAATTGTGATGCAATACAGCCGACAAATTCAATGCTTTCCTGATCCAGAATAGCTTCCTTGATTTCCATGGTTTCTTTTCTAATCTGACTGCGAGTAAGTGTCAGATTGATCTCCGGGAATGTAACTATCAGATGTTTGTTCTCACTCTCATCAAAATATGCACTTTTTACTTTGTTCCATACTTTTAACATAAGATCACCTTAACATTCCGTAAGCTCTATTTCTGTTTCGCTGTAGCGTATGGTTTTATCAGTCGCCTCTCGATGTTCAAATGTTATTTCTTTCATTCTGAATGTCCCGGTCAGATATGCCTGTGTCTGATCATCGAAATACTCAACCGGTACATTTAATGATTTTTCCGTCAAAGCAGCAAATGCGGCGTGTTCTGTCAGATCATGCTCACGCAGCTGAAGTGTAATGGTCACACGTTTGTTTTTCATGGCAACAGTGTGCTGCACATCAGCAGCATCGTTCCATTCGTCTATAACCCGGTCCGCTTTCTTCTGGGAATAACTCCCCTTTGCAATCATGTTATTTGATACAATATGTCCATTGATCTTTACCCGATATCCGTTATACATCCTGATCCTCTTATGCTAATGCCGACTTGCCGCCATGCATCTTTTTAAATTCATTATTCTTTACAGTGATTTTTCTGAACAATGCATCACTGTCCGCATCCATTTCAAGTATCAATTGCAGCCCATAATTTTGAAAAACATAGATCATTGCTTCTACCACTGCCTTATAGATCTCCTGTGATCCGTTTCCGGCGGTTGCCTCCTTAATCATTCCCATCAGGGTATCCGTACCACTCACCACTTCCGAGCCGGTTTCTCCGCCTGCCATCACCTGTCCGTCTTTATTGACGCCAAATGCTGTCGGCTTATTCATGATCATAGGTGCATTCATAGCCTTTGCGTACCAGTCAACATCCAGTTTAGGGACAGACGGTGGATTCAGGGAAAAAGATCCCAGCATAGAAAAATGCGGCAGCTTAATATGTGGGAGATTCCACTCGAAATTGAAAAATCCCTTGATATTGTCTATCGCACCTTTGACAAAATCTCTAGCAGCTCCTATCTTTTCTTCTATCTTGAACTTAATCTCATCAAGCTTTCCTCCCGTCAAGGCATTCAGCGCATCATACCCGGCAATCCAAGCCTGTCTCTGCGTTTCCTGGTACGCAGCGACTACTCCAAGAATACCGCCGCCGTTATCCTCATATGCCTGCTTGATCGCGCCAAAGCGTTCATTAACCTGTGTTTCGTCCGCAAAGTCAGACATTTTTTCTTTGACCTTATCAAATGTTTCTGACGTTTTTTCTTTTATATTGTCCCAATGCTCTCCTATACGTTCTTTCAATAATCCCGCTGCTTCTTTGATAGAATCCCAATTCTTATATAAAACAACGCCTGCTGCCACCACAAGTCCAATTGCTAATGTTACCGGATTGAACAGATACGGTAATATGCTCACACCTGTTTTCAGAAGACTTGCTGCCTTTGATATCCCTCCTATTGCCTTCGTGACCTTCCCAGCTCCGCTGATCAGCTTCCCACCTACTGTTATTGTCTTACCAACAATACTCAGTACCGGTCCTACAGCAGCCACTATCAATCCAATTTTTACGATCATATCCTTTTGCTTATCATCAAGACCTGCGAACCATTCAGAAAACTCCTTTACTTTTTCAGCTCCTTTTTCAATATACGGCATTAGATTTTTCAGAATAGAACCGCCAAGATCTATCGCTGTATTTTTCAACTCATTCAGAGCTTTTTTCAGTTCAAAAGACGTTGTTTCCATTTTTTCAAAGGATTCCTGTGTCGTAGCTCCATCCTTTGCTGCATTATTCATATCTTTTAAAGAACTGTTAAATCCATCTGCACCATCTTTTAATAATACAAGGGCTGCCTTTCCCGCTTCAGCACTTCCCCAGAGATCACCCATAGATGCTCCTGTCTCGTCTGCATATTCCTGCATGATTCCCAGCACATCACCAAGAGACTTCCCTTCACTGATCAATTCGCCAAAGCTCTTTCCTGTTTTTTCTTCTATAACCTTCGATGCACTTGTTCCGGATTTCCCAAGCTCATTGATCATGCTATTCAGGTATGTGGTCGTCTCTGCTGTTGCAATACCGTTTGCTGTCATAATTGCATAACTTGTACATAACTGATCCAGTGATACTCCGTATGCGTTTGCTGTTGGAATTACTTTACCCATTGAAGAAGCAAGCTCTGATACAGTCGTTTTACCTTTATTCTGTGTCTGAATAAGCATATCTGAAACATTACCAACCTCTGTTGCTTCCAACCCATATGCATTTAAAATGGTTGATAATACATCCAATGTATCAGCAGATTCAGCAAATCCAGCCGTGGCAAGTCTTGTTGCATTCTGAACGAAATTCACTGCATCCCCAGTAGACTGTCCGGCCGAGATCGCATTATATACATTGTCAGCGATTTCCGAAGAAGCAATTCCTGTCTCATTTGACAGATCCAGTATTGATTTTTTCAGATCTTCCAGCGGTACTTCTGTTGTATCTGCAATCGTTGACACCTTAGCCATTGCATCTTCAAAATTAAGTGCCCCTGCGACTGCTGCCGTTCCGATTCCCATAATAGGTGCTGTAACTGCAGCAGACAATTTCTGCCCTACTTTTGATACATTTCCGCCAACTTTAGCAACCTTATTTCCTACCTTTTCAAACCCGGATTCCGTTTTTGCAAGAGATTTTTCTGCCTGCTCTGTATCAACATGTATGCTTCCAAACAGATCAAATATCTTCATGATCCTCTACCTCGTATGTTCCGTCCAGAATTGACTCTACCTTCTGCATGATTTCTTCTACACTTTTTCCGTCATCTTCCGCTTCCGGTTCCTCAAGCTCTTTCCTGAAGTCTTCAAATGACATAAAATGCTGTGGTCCTGCTACCCATCTCTGCCACAACCGTTCCTCATATCGTTCCCTTGATGCTCTTTCGACGAGTGTGATCGCATCCTTATAAGGCATGTCCAGCACAAGTCCAGCTGCGCCCTGATAACGAGAAAAGAGTAAATCAACTATTCCTTCTGGATCTCCTGCAGCTGATTCACTCTCTTCCAAAAATTTGCAATATCATTCTCATTTACAAGCTTTTCTATATCATCAAGCAGCGCATCCAATGACTGCCCGCTTATTTCCTCTTTTGTCTTTTCAAAAATACCGGCAAACAGATCATACACCTGATCTTCCACCACGTCATTTGCCGCCACATCGATCAATAACATGACAATATCGATCCCAAGCGTATAACCGGCTTCAGATCTTGCCATTGCCAGCTGTTTTGCATAAAGCTCAAGCTGTGCATTGTACTGATTCATGCTTTCTTCATCACTTCCTGTTTTCACCGGAATATATTCTTTAATTTCTTCTTTTACAGATTCTGTATATTCCTTTGACATGCGGCGGATCTCCTCCCGGAGATTCGCCTTTTTGATAATCTTTGCTGTCTTAACGATGTCTTTTAAACATAACTTTCTCATCCTGTACCTCCTGTTTCTTATAATGTCTGACTGCTCTTTACTTTCGGATAGTAGATCTTAAACGGTGGATTATCATCATCGTCATCATAATGTCCTGTGAATGTCGCCGCGATCACAGTCTCTGACTTATCCTGCATACTGAGGGAAAGACCCTCTGTATTGATCGAATTCAGTACCTGAATGATAACCGGTTTGTCCGATCCGCTGATCGTACCGACATATGTAATATTTTCGATATAGTCATCATCTGCAATATAATCCTTGCCCTGGATGATGTAGTAATCTTCATTTGAACTTTCATCTACCTCAGCAGCACACAGTGATGTTGATACGGTATCCTTTGTTACCTCAATGAGATTGGCTTTCAGTGTCACATCCCAGGAATCGATCACTTCCATTCCTTTTGCTTTGCCCTTTACGCCATCAATTTCGATATTACGGATATTTGGCTTTGCACTGAATTCCCCGCCGCCCTTTGTGGCACCGATACATTTTCCGCCTGCCTTCGCCGTCTCATAAGTGTCTTCTCCCACGGTAAAGTTCTTGAAAAAGGCACCTGCATCAAGCATCAGATTCTCTTTGGTCTTTTTCGTCAGACCATTAAAGCTTTTTTTCTTATTCATGGATTTCCTCCTACTCTTCCACAACTCTGACCTCAAATGTCAGTTCTATTTTCTTCAGTTTCTTGTCCTCTACAACAATAGGCTCGCAGGTATCTTTATAGATCATACCGGCGCCGCCTTCAAATTCAAACCGCATACGGTCTATCCGCTTTTCTAGTTCCATTGCAAGCATTTCAGCCCTGTTCCATGTATCTCTCATATCCCATACATTGACGGTCATGCGATACTGGCTGACTGTATCTGCTATAAGGCGCTTTGTGGTAAATACGGCATAAGGATAGGCATCTTCTTTTTTCGCTTCATTCTCATATACCGGTAACTCCTCACAGGTCATTACATCCTGCAGCGCTTCATTCATTCTCATCTTCCATCTCTCCTTCTGTCTCGATCATGGAAAGCGCTCTTGCTTCATCCTCCAGTCCACTCAGATACTGGCTTTCGATTGATACAATATCTGCAATGCTTGCATCCACTATATCCTGAAACATTCCCCGCGCCTTTATATGCGTTCCTCCCGGATTTTTCTTGGAATGTTTACCGTTGATCGTGCCTTTTTCCTGAAATCTCGCATAAAATCCCGGTACCGTTTTTTTACGGCTTGAATGTTCAAATCCACAGTCCACTCGTGGAAACTTGATGTAATCCTTGGCATATACATTGTATGTCATTGCCTTTGGTGCCTGTCTGGTCACTCTGTTGAATATGCTGTAATACTTTTCACGGAACCTTTTTTTAACAAGCTTTGCAACGTCCCGAAGGGCAGCCCGCGACAACTCATAAAGGAAATAATTTGCTTTATCCACATCCGACTTGAATGTCACGCCGTTTTTACTGAGTTTCGTTACACTCTTCGGTACCGGCATCTCTCACACCTCCATAGCATATGATCTCAAGCGTAGAAGCTTTTGTCTCGTAAGTTCTCAATACCTTGTACATCCTGCCATTGTACTCTACCTCAGGCTGATTGCTGTAGTCTTCCCGGTCAGCGATCTCAAACACAATTTCCGGCTTATATCCGGATGTCTGCGCCTGATAAAATTCAGAGCGTTTTACTGATTTCTTTTCGCCATATACCTCTGTCTTTTCCAGCACATATACAGGATCACCGTATTCATCTTTCTGATCCGTTTTCTTTTTATTCACGAAAAAAAGCACATCATCATACATCTTCCTGTGTTCCTTCCCTGTATGTTTCGCAAAGGCTCATTGCATCACGGAGTTTTTCATAATTCTGCATATACTGCTGCCCTTTTCCCTGAAAATCGAAATCTGCTTTGCAGTATAAAATAACTGCGCTGTCTGTCAGCTTATTTTGAAAGCAAATGCCCACCCGCTCCATATCGAGCAGGCAGGCATCCTTTGTTCTTTCGATCTCATCATCCAGATTTTTATGGGATATTCTCAAGGACTTTCTGATTTCCTCAACTGTTACCATTTACTTACCTCATGCGTTTGCCGTTGTCTGAGCATCTAAAAAGCTTGTAATCTTTTCCGCTTTGTTTGAACCGCTGATAGAATAGCCAAGATCTGCGGCCAGAGCGGTGATCTCTGCCACAGTCTTAGCTTCTAATTCTTCCCTTGTATAAGTCTTAGCTCTATCAGCGTTTATACGTTTTTTACCTGCATCACTACAAGCGATCCGAGATCTACCGGTTTTCCGTCTACCAGCATGATTGCTTTCTTGATCTGGTCGTCTGTATCATGGTCTTCATATTCTTTGATCGTAACCTGCAGATTCGTGTTCAGAATATAGTCTGCAAAGTTGAACATACATGCAAATGGTGTATCCTTCTCAACGGTCTTTGCAAATGCCGGTACATAATCCACAAAGTTTACCTTTCTGCCAAGCAGTGATGGCTCAGGTCTTCCGCTTACGCCGATGTTGACTCTTGCGATAGGCTGACCGTTTTCATCAGTCATTGCTACAAATTTGTTATAGAAGGTAGCCTTTTTCATATACCACTCTGTTCCTACCTCATAAGCATCCGGGAGTGCTCCTTCCGCTTTGCACAGATCCTGGTAAGATGGATCGCTGCCCTCTGTAATGTCGATTGTCTGTCCCTCTGGTACTTCCTTTGTCAGAATACCTTCCGGCTGGTTAGAAGCAGCTCCTGCACCATTGAAGGCAGCATCCTCGATTGCTTTTACCATTGCGTCTGCGATATTCTTCGCAAGTGTTGATTCAAAGACCTCAAGTGTCACCGTATCAACCGCAATCGATACCGCTACCACACATCTGAGCTTGTGATAGGTAAATGTGATAGAACCAAGTGCCTTTTTCTGCTTATCCGATCCGCCTCTTTCTGTCGTCCATGTAGCTACCGGCTTTGCAGCTGATGTTGGTACAGATACACCGCCTTTGTAGAACGTCTTTGTCAGCTTCGCATACACACCGCCAATATTTTCCAGCTTCTCAATGATCTTATTGATGATCGTATTTGGAATAGCTGCTCCCACATCGGATGTTGTTGTATAGGCATCTCCATTCCGGAAGTCTGCCGGGATCTGTGTTCCTTTCAGGACAAAGTTCATGAAAGCCTTCCGGTACTCCATGTCTTCCTGATTACCGATCACACCTGCTGCCGTCAGTACACCTTCTTTTGCATCCGGTGTCATTACCTTTGCAGCACCTCTAAGTGCTTCGATATTCGCCATACTTTCTTTGTACTGATCGTATTCTGCATCAAAGGTCTTCACATCTTCCATTTTTGCATTATACTCTTCCATTTTCTCGGCTCCGAGAAGTTCTTCTGCTTCATCCAGCATCTGATTGCGGTATGAAAGCATCTCTTCTTTGCTGCCAAACTTTTTGATTACGTTCATAAATTTCATAATCGTTCTCCTCTCATTCTTTGGATTGTTATTTTGTTCTTTGCTATTAAAATATCCGTGCTTTCCGCAATCGGATTCGTAGCCGTTTTATACTGATCTCTGATCTTTTCTTTTACCTCATCACTTATAATATTGGCATATCCCACGTTATAGATCGTTGGCTTCTTTCCGGACAAAATCCCGCTTTCATCACCGATAATTTCATCCACAAAGCCATATTCCTTAGCCTGTGCTGCATCCATCCATGATTCTTTATTCATAAGATCCAGCAGCTGTTTTTCTGACATGCCGGTTTTCAGCCTGTAGGTATTGGATATCGTTCTATTTGCATTCAGCAGAACGTCTTTTGCATGATCCATTGCTTTATAGTCTCCACTGGCACAGCCGGACACATTATGGATCATATACTGTGCGCCTGCTGCCATCCGTACGGTATCAGCTCCACAGCAGATCACTGTTGCAATACTTGCTGCAATTCCCACAATATCCGCAGTCGTAGCTCCTCTGTACTGTGAAATCAGATAATTGATCTCATTTCCCGCAAACACATCACCGCCACCGGAATTTACAACGAACGTGATATCCTCTCCATCTGCTTCCCTGATTTCCTTTTCGATATCTCCCGGAGCAGTCGCTTCAATGCCAAGCAGATCATAAATCCACTTATCATCTGTCGATACGATCGTACCTTTCACATTTACATTTTTCATTCGTCATCACCTCCTACACTGATCACACCGGTATCTTTACGAAGCAGTGCCTCATCTCCGCCCGGCATTGGAGCCATTGACAGATATGTTCTCACTTCATTTCTTGTCATAATGCCACGATCCACAAACTGTACCAGATTGAGCTTTGTGGCCATGCTCGCATATGTCAGATTACTGCTTTCAAATATGATCTTGTTTCCATGTGCTCTTTCTTTTCTTGTAAATATCTTTCTTGTGAATTCATTGGAAAGCTGTTGTGCAACCGGTTCTATCACGGACTCGTAGTAAGCGATCCACTCATCTTCTGAATACGTGGAATTTACTATTTTCTCATTTGTATTGAAGAACTCATACACACGCTTGATCTGTCCGGTTGTCTGAGCCGCATTTGGCACATAATCATTCGATGAGATCTGCTGTGCTTCCGCTTTAGAGTCCACTGCAGCCACACCCTTTGTCTTACTTGACATTGACAAAAAGCTTTCTGCAAATTTTTCTGCATTCGTTTCCAGATCTTCCGGCCGCATGGAATTTGAAAATTTCAAAAGCCAGCGGATCAGTGCGCCATTCTTGATCGCATTCACTATACCCTGATCTGCAGTGCTGATTACATTCATGACTCCCTTCAGCGCATCAACCGGACTCTCACCAAACAGATCATTGTTTGTATAGTCATCCCGCAGATGGATGATATCCGTATATGGTACTGTCATCATTTTTCCATTCATCAGATAAAACTTTAAGAACAGCTCATTTGCCTTGTAAATCGCCTCCACACCCTGACAGGTAATCGGATATAATCCGATCGGGCTGTCGAATGCATTCCGCAGGATTAAAATAAAAGCATTGTTGTTGAGTGCAAGCTGGTTTGCCACCTTTTCGATCATGACCTGAAAGCTCATGAATTCATTTGGTTCTTCCAGCAGCATCCTGATATATACTACCGGGTTGATATCCAGCTTCTTTCCCTCTTCTGTCTCTGATTCCCTGATATGCTTTGCTACCAGTTTCCCCAGTGCCTTAGTTTTTGGTCGGATGCATGCCCGGATGATATCTGACTGATACATATTCCCATTCCAGGAATAAAAACCATTGCCCGCTTCCACAACCATTTTGTAGATGACATCTGGTGCAGCATTATTCTGTTTTTTTCCAAATAGTCCCATGGTCTTCCTTTCTGTTGCACCGGTGCAACTTTCTAAATTACGCTCAAATAATCTTCCAGATTATTCTCATATGTCACATAAGCATCCAGTAGGCTTGCCAGCCCGTCAATTCTTCTCGTTCCGACATTTCCTTTGCATGGCTGGATGTTATCATTCTTATCTACATCAACCGACGTATTTCCCAGGCACCACTTCAGGATTGGATTGTTATTATATACAATCAGCTTCTTTTCCAGATCAGCTCCAAGAGACTTCATCGGTGCGGACAGGGTTTTCTTTCCCTGGATCACCGGTTCCATTACATTCTTACCGAATGTGTTCTCCATATCCTCTACAAAGTAACTTGCTGACCAGCTGTCATAACCACCTTTATAGAGATAAATATCCATCTCGTTCTGCACTTCTGAAAACCACTGTACAATATATTTGTAATGCACTTTATTTCCCGGACACGTCCGGAGCAGTCCCTGTGATTCCCACAGATCGTAAGGTATCTTATCTTCCCTTACTCTCTTTTCAAGCAGATCCTCTGGAAGCCAGTACATCTGCAGCACATAAATATGATCATCACCCGGTACCCTGAAAATAATAGTTGCACATGTCAGGTCTGTTGTACTGGATAAATCGCATCCTGCAATTCCATATCGTGGCTTTAAAGCCTTAATATCAAATTTTGCCTGATTGTCCAGTTGTTCAAAGGTCAGCCACGCTTCCGAGCTGGTCTCTCTGATATTAAATTCCTTGCAGACAAGGTTTTTTACCTGTGTTGCATCTGACAACGCCTTTGCGACCTTGCTCTTCAGATATGACAGTTTTTTTGTGACACCAAGGTTCGGATTTGCTTTATACCATGCTCTTTCATCCGTCCATTCTTTCCTTTCATCCAGTTCATAAATAAACGGAAATACATGGATATCTTTATAGCCGGCCGGATCATACAGACCATTGATGATCCGTTCTGATTCATCGTATTTCTGATCATAGATGTCTTCCCGGATTGTTCCGGCTGTTGATGTAACATAAATTAGCGGCTGGGTTCTTGCCGAAACACCATCCGCTAAAATATCATAAAGTGCTTTTCCTGCTTTCCATTGATGGATCTCATCCAGCAGGGCACAGTGTATATTAAGTCCATCCAACGAGTCGGAATCACTCGCCAGCGGCTTAAAGGTACCATTGTTATACTCCTCTGAAGATATATCACCCACACGGCATTTTGCCCTTTTTAATAAAGCCGGTGATTTTTTGACCATTCTGGTCGATTCTGTCCAAATGATCTTCGCCTGATCTCTCTTAGTTGCCGCAGAGTATACCTGCGGTCCTTTCTCTCCATCTGCCAGTAACATATACAGTCCTACAACTGATGCAAGCAGCGATTTTCCGTTTTTCTTCCCAACAATCAGTACACTTTCGCGGCAGACACGGTTTCCCGCATCATCCACAAAACCAAAGACTGCTGCCAGATGCGCTTTTTCCCATAATTCCAATACAACAGGTTTCCCGGCTCCCTTTCCACTGCTGACACAACAGAAGCTTTCTGCAAATTCGAGAATATGATTTCCCCTTTTTGCATCGTAGTGCATTTCTTTTGTCGGATGATCAATACATCGTGCAAGATACTTGTACCACAGGCGCGTCTTGCGACACACTGTGATCTGTCCCGTCTTTATCTTCTCCCAGTACTCCAGCACCGGATTATACGAAAGCGGATATCTTACCATATATCATCGCCCCGCTACAAACGCATCAAATCCATCATCCTTCACTTCCGTCAGTTTTGTTTTTGGCATACATTCAAGCAGGACCTTCATTGCCTGTGTATGTTTCTGGGACATCTGTAGATATAACTGCGCATCCGGGCTCTGTTTGTTCCCGTACTGGTTTTCTCCATTCTTATATTCGACTGTGGTACCATCCCTGATAATGTTCTCACGCAGATCCTGCATTGTCACACGCAAAAAAGCCACATCTTCCATCGTGGATTCTACTAATTTTTTCTTATTTTCATCAATTTCTTTGAAAATTCTCTTAAGTCTTGACAACTCTTTCTTAATCCGTTTTTGTTTTTCCAAATATGCGGAAACACTGTCATATTCGGCTTCTCTCTTGATTTCTTCCTCCCAGATTTTTTCATCCTCTGTCATGCATACCACACCCCCTTTATGATAACCTGTATATTTTTTCAACCTGGCGTAACGGTCAGATTTTACTTTACCACGCTAAAGTGGACCGGGGGGATATACAAATTTATTTCTTTCCCCCGCGATCAATCTCACGCAAGGAAACCGGCTGTCCCTCTTCATCAAATACGAACAAAGGCTTGACCTTATCATTACCCAGACCATGTCCTTCAAACAGATCATGGCACTCTTTACATACATACTCCATATTCCCAAAGTTTAGAGTAATGTCCGGATCTGTCACATTGCTTTCCGTGATCGCTGTCTTGTGATGCACGATGTATCCCAGATTCTTATGACACTCTTCACAAAGACCGCCATCTATCATGATTCTATTGTCTATATAGCTTTTCCTGCACTGCTGCCAGCGGCGTGATGCATAGAAAGTCTTTGCATATTCTTTTGCCATTTTCTTTCCCTGTATGCCAGTACGAAAAAAGGAAGCTCAGCATTTCTGCCTGCTTCCTTTCCTGTACATTTTAGGAGGTACATTCTTCACATCCATCGACACTATCATATTACCACATCTAAATGTCCCATAACGTCCCATCTTTAATTTTTTTCTGCAAACTCCCGCATCATCTTTGTGATCTGTGCAGCCTGACTGACTCCGGCTCTTTTGCATGCTTGTTCAAAAGCTTCTGCATCATCCCGTTTAATCTTAAATCCTTTCGTCATATATCCTGCTTTTCTCTGATATTTTTCTGTTGCAATCGTCTGCTTGCTCGGTTCTCCCTTTGGCATTATGATCTTCTCCTTTTCCAGTTGATAAGCTTTAATACAAGCCATACCAGCGTAAGCAGGATAATGGCATAGTCCAATATACCTGGGTTGCTAAAGTCCATTGTCTTAATGACCACTAACGCTATGATGATTGTTGTGATTTTTCCTGTTGCATCTTTCATATCTATCTCTAACATGATATAATCGAGTATCCTCTTTTGAGGAAGGGGAAGTTTCCTTCCCCTTTCAAGCTTCTTACTTGTCGTAAAAATCTTTGATCTGCTTTACGACGGCTATCAGAAGATTTGCGATAGTGAGAAGCTTGATCATATTATCGATTATCTTATCTATCATGTTTTACCTCCTTTCCTTTGATATATTTATTATATCATAGGGTTAACCATATTGCAAGCCTTTTTTACTTTTCGCAAGGAATTTCTAATTTTTCTAACGCTTTCTCATGGATTCTGTATAACTGCGTTCTTTCATATCCCATCATCTTTGAAATTTGCTTTATTTTCAGTCTATCGAGATATTTATACTCAAGCAGGCATTCCATATCTGCATTTCCTATCTCATGGATTGCCTGTTTTATTTCTTCCCGCTTTTGCACAAGCTCTGCTTTTGCTTTTATCCTATTCACGATACCTTTTTCAAGCATCGTCACATATGTTTCCTGTGGGCTTTGTAAATTCATTGATCCCTTAGGCATATCCGAATACTGAATGGCTCTAGCCCCGTCTGCTTCCAGCTTTAGGCGGGTTATATCTTCTTCAATCTGCCTGATGCGTCTTTCGATCGGTTTGTAGGAATATAGATAGTCTTTCTTCTCTTGAATCAGTTCTCCGTCTGTCACTGCGTCACCTCCTGCCGACCGGTATAAACCGGCCAGCTATAAATTCTGTGATATAAAATGTGAGGTAATCTTGTTTCTTTTAGGTCTTGCCCCGGTGTTTCAACCTTTTTTCTGTTTTGCAACGGCAACAGCTTTTGCCTGCTTTCTTCGCCGTCTCTCCTGCTCTATTTCAAGCGCCTGCTGCCGTAGCGTTTCTTCCACCTGCAGCTCTGCATAGGTCTTTCCGTATTCCTCTGCTTCTGCTTTGAATTCTGCAATAGCACTCAGCTTTTTCTTGTTCATGCTTCCTTTACCTCTATACGCTTTGTCTCTTTTTCGATCTTCAGTGTTCCGTCTGCTTTTCTCATCAGTTTATACGTCACGGTATTATGTTTGACTGTCAGCCGATCCAGCAGATTTTCTGCAACCGGTCTGGCTGCTGCCATAAGCAGATCCTGCGCTGCCGGATCTGATGCATACTCAGTCTTTATAATGCTTTCTGCAATATCGATTGACTGCTCAATCTTTTTAAACTGCTGCGCATCTCCGCACGTGCACAGCTTCGTGGCTTCCCTGTTCTTTTCTCCTTCATCCGCATCCTCCGGTACTCTGATTACCTGTGACTGTCCGCAATAGATGCAGGTTCCATATGTTTCTATCATGCTTTTTCCTCCTTCATGTAAGCGTCAAGCTCTTCCAGCTCCGCTGTCTTCTTTTCGATTTCTTCCGTCAGCCGGATCATCCGCTCTGTGATCGCTTTCTTTACACAGTCCGGAAGCGGCTTTACAACCATCTGTCTGATTTCCTTTGGCTTCGGTCCCGGTCTCTTTTTTTCTGCCGGCTCTCCGGCCGCGATCAGGATCTGCCTGATCTGCTCCGGACTGCTGCCATTTAAGTCCGCAAGGATCTGTATCTGCTTTTCTTTGTTTTTCGCTTCCCGGTAACTTCTTACAATTTCGCTCTGATCCATTTCTATACCTCGCTTTTCGAATAACACCTATTTAACATCAATATCCGGAACAATCCTCTCCGGATAGAATACTAACTGATAATGGTATTTATCTGTACTTGTCGGCTCTGTCTGTTCCATCACATAACAAGTCCAATCATTCAGGTAGATATAATCTTTGTAATATGTATCCTCTCCTGTCTTAATCGTGACTACAAGCTCATTGTTACTGTTATTGCTAAGATCCATATATCCTTCTGCCTGCAGCATAATGGTATCTGTTCTCGCATTTGTTACAGTGATCTTTCTGTACAAATTAAATTCATTCGCATCTTTTGTAAGGTTATAATTGACTGTATCCGCCGTAGTGCATCCCACCAGGCTTACAGCAATACATACAAGCATAATCAGTGACATAATTTTCTTTTTCATATAATTTTCTTCCTTTCTATTTCTGAATAGTTTCCAGTATCCAAAAGATCATTTCCGCATATACTATTATCGGGGTGATAAAATGATCTCTTGGATCCTGTTTTTGTTGCATATTGCTAACTCTTAACTCCATCTTTCAGTGTATCCGTCATAGATATGTTTGTTGCATTTGGGAATAAAGGCGTCTTTCCGTTCTTTTCCACCAAACCGATCTTGATAGATATAATGTTGATACCCCAATCCTTCCATTTTGGTGATATCATCCTCAACAACTTGGATAAATCCCAGCATTCTACCATGTCCGCAACAACAACCCATAGTCCGAATCCCTTTCTTCCAAAGATCATGTACCTCATACGATATACAAGCGTCCATTGTGATTTTTTCTCTATACCCCTTTCCTATATTCACAGGGATCAATTTTTCTGGGCACTTGAGCGTGATCTGTCTGCAATTATATGCGCTCATTCTCTTTCACCTCCTGCGCCTGCGTGGCGGGCGCTGATTATTTGATTGCTTGAGCTCCGATGACACAAGCCGGGGCGCAGCGAAGGGCAAAGATGGCGTCGTGGCCGCTGACGACGCCGCTAGAGTACACACACCACGCATTGCACGAAACGCCGCGACTAGCCGATCTTGTCCAATGCCATTCTGTCTCATGTTCCGGATTGACTTTCACGCAATCGCGTTCTGATCTGAATCGCTGGTACTTCTTTTCCTCGGCCTTCATCTCTTCTACGGATAGAAGGAAAAACGTATCCAATGTTGCCTCTCTGTCTTCATTCTCCTTCAACACAGGAACAAGAAGCCTTCTGAATCCTTCCTCGAATTTCTCCTTGAAGGCAGTGCTGTTTATGTGTCTGCGAATGCTGGACTCTTCCCATTTGTTACTACCCTTTTCATCAAATGGCATTTCATCGAACGGAAGTTCTGCAAACTGCAGTGTCATCGTTCGCATATCAGAATCCGCAGTCTTGTCCTTGTCATAGTCCAGGATGTTCAGCAGAGCTGTTCCAATCCCTTCTACCTGGACTGTGATCTGCCCATCTTCTCCAAATGTTTCTCTTGCCTTACCTGCTGCCAGAATCTCCTCGATCTGTTTCCATGTGTACTCTGTTTCTCTAATCGTTCTTGCTTTCATTGTCTGTTCTCCTTTTTTCTATGGTTCTGTTCCCGGCTTCTCACACCGCTCAAACTCGATAACCCATACCCACGGATTCGCATCCCAACCATAACAGTCAAGATCAGCTTTCTTAATGGTGCTGTTCCAAATATTAACAAAAGTGGTTTTATTTCCTGCGCAATCTGGTACAGGATGCAGGCAAGAGCATCTCGCACCCTCTTTCCACGCTCCTTGTGGTGTGGTTTCCTGCAACCGCTCCACCCTCACATTCGTAACCTCAAGCCAGATGCGTGCGGCTTCTTTCGGCATGTGGATGGATGGGTGCCACCTCATCACGGATGATTGTCCTGCTTGTGGAAATGGACTATTCCATGCTTTGTACAAATATCCGTCCGTCCATTCGCTCCATGTTTCTCGGACATACAGGATATCGCCCGGCTGAGATGGCAGCTTAAAGAATTTTTCTCCGTAACCATCTGCAAATGTACCTCTGCACGATATATACCCTTTAGGTGTAAAAGCGGTATATCCCCATACTGCATCATTTGGAATGAATCCTTTTACAATCCGCCTTGTACAACTCTTTCTCCCGTCCAGAATCGCCCGAACCATCTCAGTGTTAAACAATATTGGTTTTACGCTCATGATTGCCTCCTTTACATCGATTAAATTACACGTATTTTCTGTGGCTCTGCTCCAGTTCATTTTCCGATATATCCAGATAGATCTGCGTCGTTTCAATGCTCTCATGCCCTAAAAGCTTAGATACAAGCTCTATTGGCATTCCCCGGCGCAGGGCAAATGTGGCACCAGTACGCCGGAATCTATGTGGATGCGTTTTTTCAACACCTGCTCGTTTTCCCAGTTTTCTGATGTTTGCTCCAAAACTGCTTGTATCCATCGGCTTATCCTTTATCAGTTCCGGTACCTTCCACCAGTCACGTGGTTTTACTTTTGCTTTTTTTGCCCGCATCGAAAATGTTTCTCCGGAGTTTACCTGAATGTTACAGCTCGGAAACAGGTATGTGCTATTATCTTTTCTTTCTGCCAGATAGGTATTCAGATATATCTTGGCTCTTTCTCCAATATAGCAATACCGGTCTTTTTGCCCTTTTCCATGTACAAGCACTTTGCTCCTGTCCTCTGAAAAATCTGTTATTTTCATATTGCAGATTTCCTCGGCTCTGCACCATGTCGAAAGCAGGATCTCTATAGCACATGTCATTCTTAGGTCGTCTCTTGCTGCAATTCTCATTTTTTCAATATCTTTTTCCGAAAATGCCTCTTTCTTCACTTTCGGGACCTTGATATTGTTCACTTTATTCATTGGATTCCTTGTGATATATTCTTCTTTTGTCATCCATGTATAAAAGGATCCGATAACTCTCAAAATATCAAGCGTATATGTTTTGCTTGCGTGATCCCGCACTTCTTTCACCGCGAGATACAGTTTTATATCATCTCCTGTGATATCCAGCGGTGACTTTTGTACCTCTCTGAAAAACCTTGTCAGCGTATCCTTGTATTGCCCGATCGTCCTGTCTGTACATCCTGCGACCCGTTTATTCATGAGGAATAATCTGATATATTTTTCTGTATCGTCTTCGCTTGTCACCGCTATTTCCGTACATCTGTCCGTGATTTCATAGTCATTCATCACAATGATCAGCTTCGGTTTTATTTTTTCTATATCAACTCCTTCACTCTGCAATGCTATGATAATTTTCTGCAGAAGTTCTTCTCTCATAACAATGCCCCCATTTCTGCAGGCGTCCGCAGCACTCTGTAACTATCATATCCTTTCCGGTATGGCTCCCTGAGTGTATCTCCCTGCACAACAATTGCTTTTACTCCTAGCAGGGACATCTGTATGTACGTCATATACACACCATTCCAGTCCAGATCCTGTGCCACCACATGCAGTTTTCTTTGATAGTCAATGCCTTTTTCTTTCAACACCTGCGCAAAAGCAATTAAAAAGCCTCCTCCGCCGGTTGATGGCTCATTCAGTTCAATATGATCATTTTTCACAATTTGATCAAATTGACTTTCAATGACTAAATTGGCACTCAGGTAGGACAAGTGATATGGTGTGAAAAACTGCCCTGTCTGCCTGCTGCCGCATCCTGACTTCATATAGATTTCTCCCAGGATATCTCCGAATCTCTCTTCCATCACTTCCGTGAGAGCTCCCGCCATATCACATAGCATTTTTATTTCTTCACTGCTGTACTTCTTTGCTGTTGTTATATACTGGTCTTCTCTATCTTTATACAGTTTGTCGTGAATGGGCTGGCATGAGTTCTGGATTGCAATTGCAAGCATCCTGATCCAATCAGTAAAAATCTGATATGGCGTATATTTCCCGGACAGCTTTGTGATTGTGTCAATTATGAATTTTTCATAGTCCATTTACTGTATATCAGCTCCTTCCTGCACCATCCCGGATAATGCGTCTTCAGGTGTTCTTCCATCATTGCCAACATCTCACTTCTCAATCCCACATTGCCATTATCTAACATCTGATGATGATATCTGCATCCGATCACGCCATTGCCTTCTACTCCAAGGCCGCCCTGCGACCTCGGGATAAAATGCATAATGTCTTTGATCTCGTAAGCAAGCTGTGAAGTGCTTGTGCAATGGTAGTCCAAGTTGCAAAAGAGGCACTGACCGTAGTCACGTTCCCAGATGGCTTGTCTTACTTTTGGCGAAAACTGTAAAGCCTTTGTCCTTTTATTCATGCTCTGCCTCCGTAGCGTTGTGTCGTTCGCCTGCTGCCATGTTGATCGCTATGATCTCACTGATTTCATTTACGACATCCTGCGCGGCAAGCTGTGCTGTTACCCAGCGTTTAGCCTGAAGTGCTCCATCTATTGCCAGCATACGGTCTTTGATATTTCCGATCCTCAGATTGATCCTTGCTTCATCTGCCGGATCCGTGTCACACTCAGTATTTTCAACGATTTCTCCGGTTACGACCTCGACTTTTTCCTCTGTTTTCTCTCCGGCTGCTGCCACCGGCTCACTTTCCGCTGTATTTTCTACCGGCGCAGGCATGATTTCTTCCTGATCCGGTTCATTTTCTACCGGTTCCGTTTCATTTTGGTCTGTTTCCGGTTTATTTCCCTCTGTTTCCGTTCCGTTTTGGACTGTTTCCTGCTCCATTTCCGGCTTGACCGGTTCGACTGCTGCCACAGGCTCGCTCTCAGTCCTTTTGGGCTTTTCAGGTTTTTTTGTCTGGACCTTCGAAGGCTTCTTTTGTTGCACCGGTGCAACTGCCGCTTTTTCTGCTTTCGGAAATGGCTGACAGTAGATTTCTGACCAGTTTTTCTCAGGATGATCGCAGTCTGTGATCAGTTTCTCCCATTCCTCTGTGATCTCTTCTATCGTGGTTTCCGTTTTTTCGCCGGAGCGGGTATTTACCATTCTGCAGCTATTTTCCGAAAGCATCAGCATGATACGTCCTTCCGCCGGTACACGCACAGAATAGGTCTTCTCTCCGTCCGGTGCCATTGTCTCCATGGCATCATCCGGTGCTTCTCCCCTGATAACCCTTGCCATCTCTACGAACAGCTCCGGATCATCCTTGCCGATTTCCTCGATGACTCTCTTAAGCAGGCTTCCTCCCGGCACCTTTCTGTTTTCCATCATCACTTCAAGGTCTGAGATTTTCCTTTCTTCGTCCACTTCATCCTTGATCTGCTGGATTTCTGATTTTGTATATTCCGGTGACAATCCTTCGTTGATCGCTTCCGGGAGCTGCAGCATCAGTGTGAGTTTTGCATAACCGAACCCTTTGTACTGATCCTGAAGCCGGTCGGAATATCCGCTCTCCGAAAACTTATCATTGATGGAAATAAATCTGCTGACCTGTGTTTTATCAATCCCATATTCTGCCTGTGCAAATTCTGCAACCGTTTTATATCCGGATTCCGCAAGGACATTGGTATCCCTTGCCACTTTAAGCAAATAACCAATTCTGACGAATCCCTCTGCAGTCCTTTGAAGCTCCTGTGTGAGCTCCTCTTTGTATTCCTGATATGATTTCTGATATATGATCTCGTTCATTGTTCTTCCTCCTTATAACTCTCTATATAGTTCACGATCTTTTCTACTGTCTTGTCATAAAATTTTTCAAACAATGACTGCAATACGCACATCTGACCTTCTATATCTTCTGCTGCCATTTCGTCCCAGTCACCTATTCCTCCAAGTTCTTCCATAGTTTCCAAAAATGAAAAGTGAACTATATCCTGCGTAGCAGAATACTCACATCCTCTTGACAATTCCTCTCTTAATCTTTCTATGCTTATTCCGATTACCGTCTTCTCGCATCCAGCCTCGCACGGTCTATTGTATCCGTCCTCTTCAGACGGAATCCACATACATTCTTCTTCTACTGTTTCAGGTGCATCCGCTGCCTTCCCGTAGTAATAACATCTTTCACAATTCATCACATTACCTCCATAAAATCCGCTTCCAGGACATCAGCCAGAAGCTGGCCCGCTAATTTTCCATGCCATACTCGGTTTCCGTTTTTTCTGAGATTTTTATAATTATCTATTCGCAACTTATTGGCTTTTTCTCCCAGCTTCTTTTCTTCTTTTGTGAGCTGCTTTGCAAAGTATTTCTGCCATTTCTTCAGGAAACCGACTGCTGCCATAAAGTCCTTATTCTGATTGTCGCCGGTCGTACGCTTCTGCCGGATGTTTCCCGACGGCTCCACTTCAAGCGTATACCACGGCACATCCGGGCTTTTTGCTTTCCGCAGGAAGAAAAGATAACTTTCATCCGTCTGGATGCGGGAAAAGTAATAATCACAGGTATGTACACAGTGCTTCAGGATCCGTCCCTCCATCACAATATCCTCAATACTCTCAGGTGCTACGATCGTATACCCATCTACCGTATACTCGAATTTCTTAAGCTTCGGAAGCTGTTTATTGACTTTTGGCCACTTCTTGGCAAGCTTCTGTGCCTCTTTCTTTGCATCTCCCTTTTCTCTCAATAAGACACATTCATCATGTGCTGCTTTCAGATCCTTAGGTCTTGCGATCTGATCCAGCTTTGTGTTCATTTTGAGCTGATCTGCCATGTTGATGTAATCTCTCCACGTTGTAAGAGTCTGGTACATCGTTCCACAGCTCAGCAGCATTTGCTTTTTAAGATAGTTATGGCACTTTACAAAACTGATAGGCGTATGTAAAAAATTGAATTCACTTGTATTAAAGCCTGCGTTGCCAAAGTCTTTTATCATCTCATCCGGCCAGATTTTATTTACAAGTTTCTCATACTGCATCCACCGGAGCATAGCTACATTTGCATCCATTTCTTTCATTCGTTTCAGCCTGCTGCCATCCACTTTCAAAAGCTTTGCGAGCTCTGTCTGCTTCTGATCGAAAATCTTTTTATCGTAATTCATGCCTATAACATCACGTGCCATGCGAAACATTCCAATTCTCACAAGTTTTTCAATCGCAGGATTTCCTCTTTCTATCATGATGTATTTCACAACACCGCAAGGCAGTACATCCCATAGATCTACAGTGCTGTGTTTTAAAAATGTCTCATTTTTCAGATAAGACCAGTTGCGTTTATAAAGCTTGGATCTGAATGACCAGTAAAAAGTCTCACTTTTCCCTACAAAATACTCTTTATCCAGAATCCAACGCTGATATTTATTTTTGTACATGTCGTAATCATATTTCTTTACCGTTCCATCAGTGAAAATAAGGATTCTTTTATATTCATGCGTGAATATACCCGGATTTTTATATTTTCCTCTAAAATTCTGTGTCTGGTACAAGCTCCTTACTACGATCCCTCCCGGTATTTTCTGTATGATCTCTGCATAATATGGTCCCGCTGCAAGCGTCTTACACTTACCGGATGCCTTATAAACAGCTTTTGCCTTGCAATGCGGACAGATAGCTTCTGCATTATGCCTCGGCGACTTAACCGGTACCATCCGCTGGCATTTCGTGCACCAGCCCTCTTTTGATCCATAATCATATATGATATATACATCATCTGCTGCCTGTCTCTGCATCCATTTCTGAAAGCTTTTCGGAATCTTTGGCACAAGCTTCATATCTTCATCCCACGGCCTTGTCTCCCTTTCTTCTTTGTGTTTTTTCTGTTCTTCCTTTATCTGCTGCTGCCAGGCTCGTAATCTGTCCCAACCTTTTTGACCATTGTCCGGATTCAAAGCAAGCAGCTTCTGCAATGTTCTCTTTCCATCCGGATTGATATATATGCTCTGTTTTCGACTATAGTCGCAAAAATTCTCTCCGAGATTGATGGCCATTGCTGTCAGCCATCTTGTTTCGCTTCCCTTTTCATCCAGTTCCCGCGTTATATACTCTTTTCCTTCTGTATTTAGATAGATTTCGTATGTCGGTGTTATGATCCCCTCCTGTAATGATTTTGGATAGAATACAGCAATTTTGATATATGCTCCAAGCTGCTGGATACGGAGCAACTTGTAATATTTGTCTTTCACAATGTGCTTTATTTTATTTGAAAACCATCTTTTTTCGTCATATTCTATCTTCTCGCCTGCTGCCCTTATCATAGCCGGTGTAGGTGGAAGTGCCCGCAGTTTTCTAAGCTCTGCTTTGATCATCTTGCCCGCCTCCCATCTACCCGGTAATATACATCCGGCTTATACCGCTTGCCGTCGATCATGTAAGCACCGGCTGTAAAACCGTCTCTGCCTTTTTTTACCATACAGATCAATGATCCTATACCACCCTGTGCCTTTGGTGATCTACCGTAAACTACCACAATGCCTCCCGGATCTGCGGTGCCGATATCCTTTTCCACTTTGTCACTATACTTCCTGTCTGGGTGCTCCATCATCCACTCACACTGGAGCATTGCAAGTGTCTTCTTGTTGATCTCTTTTAAAATCCGCATCTGTGTACACGCGATCTTATCATCACTTTCGTTGATATCTCCCTCCGCCGCCACGATACAATAGCGGCCATCCGGATACCATCTGAGCACTTCTATCGGTTCTTCCACACAGTGCAGTCCTGTGTTTGCTGTCTTAGCGGATTCTGCCGTATAGGTCTTTCCTACCTCATACTGCATGGTACCTCTTCCCATCGTGCAGCACAGATTTTGGTTAAATCCTTTGTAACAGATCATTTTTTCACCTACTTCCCGAGATAATATTTCCTGGCAAGCTCTCTTCTGGTTTTCTTGTCAGGGATCCCGATGGAAAACTCATGACTGCCTACTATTTTCTTTGCCTGCTTCGTCTTAGCCACGATCCGCTTATCTACCACCGCCCGGTGCTCATAGCCGCTATCTGCAGTTACTGCGATATACCCTGCAAGATCTTTTCCTTTTTTCCTGATGGCACCTGCCATACCGGGAACCTCTGTTGCCATAGTCTTAATCTCTTCCACCCAGTCTGCAAGCACGCCTTTCAGCTTCAGATCTTCCACTTCTACTTTCAGTTTCCCGATCGCAGCGGAAAGAGTTGTTGCAAGGGTCGAAATGTAGTCGTCCATATAGTCCTCTGCATCTTCTTTATCCAGTCCATTTTCCAGCGCAAGCTCTACCAGTCTCTTTTCTTCCCCTGCTGCCTTCAGTTCTGCTGCTTTTGCATTCAGCTCCTCCACGGAATCAAATTCTCCAAATTTATCAAACATACCTTTATCCTCCAATTTTCTCTTTTTTCTTTCTGATTTCCGTTTCCAGCCAGTCACTAAAACTGCCGGAAACACCGAATTTTACTCTGTGGCGCTGGATTTGTCCGTCATACTGCTGCCACAGGTCCTTATGCGCTATTTCCTGTCCTTTTGCATTCTTCCAGCCATTCTCCCGCCATCTGTCAAGCCACTGATCCGCACTACTTAAGTAGCTGCAACCTATGATTTCAACCTCACACGGTCTGTTCAGGGCTTTCAGCGCTTCGACTGCTGCCATGAGGTCAGCTTCGTGTGGAGTGGCTTCAATCTCCCGGAACACGGTCTTTGTGGCTTCCCGCCCCTGCGGATCGTGGTAAACCAGTATGTAACCGTATACACCTTTGGTCTTACGTGGCGCTCTGTAAGAGTGGCTTATGTAGATCTGTACCTGCATCTTTTCCACCTCCCCTTAACTTCGCCGGTCTCAGTTTTCTCAGTGTATAATATTGATATCTGTACCCCGTCACTGGATTGATCCCTGTGTACAGCGTGTCCTTGTCTATATACCACCCCTTCGGCGGCTTCGGATCTTCCCGGAATGTCCCTGCTCTGATGATCCGCTCGGATACCTTTGGCTCCTTCAGATTGCGGGAGCAGGAATACCGCTTTTTGTTCGGGTTGTCCGGGGATCGGAAGCTCTCGGCGGTTTCCTTTACGAAATACTCAGCAAGCTTTCTATAATCTCCCTCGTCGTCCAGTGGCACAAACTTTGGACGACCTCTTGGCCAACATTCCCGGACTGCTGCCACCACATTAAACTTGTCCGAGCTGTTTATAATTATGTGGTGGTGGATCGCCGACCTTTTGTATTCCGTCACGACGATATATTTCAGTTCTTCACCGTATTTCCGGTATCGTGATTTCACAGAACGGAAGAACCTTGCAAGTTCTTTCCTGGCTCCACCCGGATCCGGTCTCTCTTCCGGCCGGTATGTAAGAATCAGATGATAATCATCTGCCCCAAAATTCGTGCTGATCTTACGTCCAAGCTTCTTGCTTGCCAATCTCTCATTCTGCTTTGCGATCTCTTCCTTTGTTGGTTTTCGTTTCTCCTGCCGTTTCTGTCCCGGGGCTCCATAACGCCCAGTATGTTTTTTCTCTACCTCGATAATCTCTCCACAGTAGTATGTGATCTTTTTGTATGGCATCTTGTTTCTCCTGTCACAAACTTAATATCTGTATCAAGTCTAAAAAACAGGCTCAAAAGCCCTGTTTTCTTGACTTCACGGTCACAAAATGCTATACTGTTTTTGTAGGTTTTATATGGCATTTTGTGAATTGAGCCGGTCGTCAGCCGGCTCTTTTCTTTTGTCTTCTTTTCTTCTTCAGTTCCTGCATTTCTTTCTCGAAATTGATCTGGCTCTGCGTATTGAAATAATAATTGCCGTCGTCGTCCATAAAGTAAAAATATGTATCTCCGGCTTTCTCTTCCTTATAGACCAACTTCGCAGAGTTTGGCGGGATCAGCCCCTCAAACGTCCTTGCATGTTCCTTGATCGTATTGATATCGCTCATCCTACGCCCTCCACAAAAACAACCAGCACATCCTTGCGTCCGAACTGAATGCACTCCTCGTAAGTGGGCATCCAGATATCCAGGACCGTTCCGTTCCGGATCCCTTCGTTCCCGCCGGTATCCAAAATCTCATACCAGCCGAGGAATTCTCCCGGCTTGCCGCCATCATTGATATAGACTGCTGCCGTCATGCCGTAATACTTGGGCGCTGCACTTGCGATCCCGCGTCTGACAGCTCCTCCGTCGCAGCGCTGACCGGTCAGGCAATAGGCTGTTGCCTGCATCTTTTTATATTCCGGTTGCACCGGTGCAACTTCCTCTATTTCTGCAGCCTGTGCAATCATGATCTTTGCCATGAGTGCAAACAGGAGTACTGCTACAATCGCTATCTTCACTTTTCTTCCTCCTACCACTACCACATCCAAAACCCTCCACGGATCGCTTGCCATGCTTCGATTCCAAGGCCGATCAGGCACAGGATCGTACCTCTAATGGGTGCACTATCCCATATCAACATGCCTGTTCCCATAACTACGATGCCTCCAAAGCCTATACAATATTCTATTTTTTCCATAGCTTGTCCTTTCTCGTCGTACCCTCCATGCGGTGCGCAGCTGAGGGGTGTAAGCTGCGCACGCTATAATGAAGGGGATATATATGCGCGGTGCCTGTGCACCGCATGCAGGGTACGATCATCTTTTTCTATACTTTCATCCACCGGACTACGTCCTCCGGCTCTGTATCTAATACCTGAAATATGACCAGCAGCTCCGGATAACTGAACGGGATTGCACCGGTGATCCGGCTGCTGACATATTGCTGTGTCTGACCAAGCATCTTTGCAAGATCCCTTTGCCTGATCTTATTTTTCCGCATCTGCAGTCTGACCCATCCTGGAAACTCTTCTGCCATATACTGTTTTTTATTGATGCATGCTTTTGGCATCTGCCTCACCTGCCCTTTCTCTTTTCATCTGTATCCGTCTTTGACGAACAACTGGCATATCTTATAGTCACTTCAACTTCATTACCCCAATTACTATTTACAAGCTGTCTTAATCTTTCGAGAGCTTGTTCTTTGTCTATCTGCATTTCCCCACTCTCCTTTCTGAGCAATGCACCTGCTTACTCATGCATTGCTTTTGATATCTTGAATTTTTATTTTGTAAATGCTAATATTTACTTACCCAAACTGGGTAGGAAAGGTGGAATCTACATGATTAAAAAACTGATCTTGCCCTGTTCCTTTAGTTTGAGGCCGCAATTCTGGTGCCAAAACAGATAAAACTGGCGTAAAATGTAGCAATCAGTACGGCGTTACATACTCAGAGAAGAGTTAAAAACGCATCGGGACGGCACCCGTATAAAATGCTTCACCGTACCGGATACTCCTCACAATCCACCGACTAATGGGCAACTAATCTTACCAACATCAACGTCGCTGAACTAAAACTGCGTAAGCGGTGGAATACTTAAAGAAACATTGGCGCTATACAATGTGGTGAAAACCTGCAAAGTATATAAGGTCAAAAAATTTAGGCAAAAACTGTTAGTGATAGCGCACTAGCAGTTTTTTGTTTCATCTACTCTCTTTCCGAAACTGCTCCAGCGGAACGCCGATTGCATCACATATTTGAATATACTCATTCACTTCGATTTTTCTTCTATCATTCAGCATCTGATTCAGAGTCGGAGCCGGTATACCGGTTTTCGCTGCCACAAAATTCTGTTTGATTCCTTTTTTATATAAGAATTTTTTGATGTCGCTTCCTTTCAATCTCTCATCCTCCTTTCCTCTTATTACTTCAGACATTCCTCCTATCTCATAATTCCTTACTTGCTGCGAAGAAAACCAGAAATACTACAAACCCACAAAAGAACCCATATTTTGCATTTATTAAATATGCCGACCATATTCCGGCAAATATTACCAGTGCTTTTATCTCTCTCACCTACCCTCTACTTGATTTTCCATCATTTCTGCTCTATCCTTTCTTTACAGGGTGTTGAGGCATCCGAGTATTACGAAAGGAGGACTATAAGTATGCAGTTAAATCCCAACTGTGTCAGAGATGTTTTGATAGCTGTAGAAGCAAATACCGGTTACAATATTTATTTTGATTATCCAAAAGAACGGGATAATGCTCCCAGCCTGTCTACATATTCTGATGATGAAATTCGCTACCATATCCTACAATGCGCAAAAGCAAATCTGATTGAACTAAAATCTCGCGATTTAGCTGGTAACCTGGGAATTACAGACCTAACTCCGAATGGACATGAATTTCTTGCCAACATTCGATCTGACACCGTATGGAACAATGTCAAAGAAGTAAGTTCTAAAATAGGTTCCACATCTATCAGTGCTCTGGCGCAAATTGCCAGCGGTACCATAACCGCCTTGATCAAGTATCAACTTGGAATATGAAAAAAATTCTTAGCAGCCTTTTCGCTATACTTTGAAACGGTTTCCTTGTCAGGAACTATTCCCATATCCTTGATGTATAGCGAAAGGGCATCTACTGTCATTTTCAAAGAAGCACTGACAGCCAATGATGCAATAAGGCATATAGCCAATACAATCTTCACGATCTCACCTCTTTCTAAAATCCGTATACGCTTTACATATTCTTTGATTTTCTGAATGGAGCTTCATATATCTCATCTCTACAGAGCGTGAGGCTCCATTCTGAACCATCTGCTTCTAAATGCAGTGATCTGACGGTATCCATCGGCTCTCCATTGAGAAGAAATACCTTATTTTCAAAATCAATAATGATCGATTTTAATTCCTTGCTTTCTATCATCTCTCTCACCTACCTTTCATTATTACAGTTTTGTTCGTGTTTCTGAACTTTTAGGGTAAAAAAATATACTGGAATATCTTCTTTTGAAATACTGAGAATATCACACGTTTTATACATTTCCGATTGCGAAAAATCTAAAATATTGTTTAATCTTTGACTTAAAGAAACCCTGCCAATTCCAAGTTTCTCTGCAAATCGATCCTGCGTTTCACATACTTCTTTTATTTTTCCTCTAAGTTTACTGTAATCATATTCTTCATGTCCTATTACCTGTTGCAATTTCTGTTCTCCTTTCGTTCGTGTTTCTGAACTTATAATATAACCTGATTTTTTGTTTGTCAATACATTTTTTCGTGTTTCTGAACTTTTTGTATTTTTCTCTAGCTTATATGTTGTATTTTCTGAACATCAGTGCTATTATGAAAACAAAAAGGAGCACAATTATTTATGGCTACGATTTCTGAACGAATCAAAAAGGGACTGCAAATAAGAAATATGAAACAGGCTGATCTTGTTGCATTAACAGGAATTGGTAAATCTTCCATAAGCACATATATCTCTGGCGAATACGAACCAAAACAACGCAATATCTATAAAATTGCTAAGGCACTAAATGTAAATGAAGCTTGGTTAATGGGGGTAGATTGTGATATGGCAAGAACTTCCATTGCAAATAATCTTCCTGCTGCCCATGGTGTTAAAATTCCGGTTCTTGGTCGCGTTGCCGCTGGTATTCCTCTCACTGCTTCCGAGTACATAGTGGATACAGAAGAAATACCTGCTGCCATGGCTGCCGATGGGGAATATTTCGGTTTAATGATCAAAGGTGACAGCATGGAGCCTAAGATCAGTAATGGGGATGTGGTGATTGTTCGCAAACAGGAAGATGCTGATGATGGGGATGTGGTGATTGCCCTCGTGAATGGTGATGATGCCGTCTGCAAAAGGCTCAAGAAGTACTCTGATGGTATTTCACTTATATCTAATAACCCGGCATATGAGCCAATGTATTTTACTAATTCTGAAATCTCGGAAAAACCAGTGCAGATTATTGGAAAAGTCAAAGAATTGAGAGCAAAATTTTAAGAAGATACCTAAATTCCCTGCAATTTAATATTAAAATTTATAATACATTCTTGTAAAAATTATTTTCACATGGAATACTTGACAAGGCTTTAGGATACGATTATAATGTCACTATGTTTAGTGAAATGGCTGGTATCCGGTCACATTAAAGCCTTGAGACAAGAAATTGTCTTAGGGCTTTTTTGTTTATAGGAGAAAAAAATGGAAGAAAATTTTGAATTTACAACAGTAGAACAACAATTGGATAAACTAACCTCACAGCACCTAATGATTGAGGATCGGAATGAAGCAAAAATTGCTCTTGCAACATATGGATATTATAGTATTGTAAATGGTTATCGCGACCCCTTTATTATAAGAGAATATGATAAAAAATATTACCGCCCCAATACAACATTCCAAGAAATCTTTGACCTATTCCTTTTTGACCACAGAATACGTGATCAGGTTTTCTTATCTATGATAGATCTGGAAGAACACCTCAAAACTGTAACTGCAGAGGTTATCGCTGAATCTTTTGGATCTGATTATAAAGAATACCTGAAAAAGAATAATTATAGGGATAAGCATGTATCTGATCCCAAATTCAGACGTAATAACATATTGGATAGCATGATGAATGTTGCTTCTAAATCTGAAAAACAGCCTGTAAAATACTATCGCGAACATCACAAAATTGTTCCACCATGGATTTTGTTTAAAGCAATCTATTTTGGTACATTTGTAAACTTTGTAAGATTTCTTAAAGCAGATGAACGTAATATGCTGATCCAACGATTATATGGCGTTTCAGTAACTGATGATAATATCGATTTTTATAAAGATTTATTATCAGATACCCTGTTTTTATGTTTAGAATACCGAAACTTAGCAGCTCATGGTGGAAGAGTTTACAACTATATCCCCAAAGCTTCAGTACGTGAGCTTCCTGGTAAAATTCCCTTTGCGCAAAACGGTCTGCCACAACTGTTATATGTGTTGGAATGTTTTTCTTATAAACTTCCATACCGCAATCTCTTTAATACGATATCAAAAGAGATAAATATCTTCGGACAGAAATATGTTGACGATATCCCTATATTAAGTACATCTATCGGATTAGAAATCGAACAACGACCTCTTGTTTTAATAAATCCTAAATCAAAAATATACCATAGAAGCAAATACTGTGGCAACTGTAGCAAACTCGATACACTTGATTTAGATACAGCGGTTAAACTTGGATATTCTCCATGTAAAAGATGTTGTCCTCTGTAAATGCTCCAAAGTAAATAGACAACAAAATTTAAAATGTCCGATATATGCGGATATTTGATAAAAAAAATTCCGCCCTGGTGCTACCAACACCAAGGCGGCAAAGCTCCTGATAATACAGTAGCTCTAGACAAGCTATATTGTATCATCCGGAGCGCATTATTTCAAGTGATGCGCTATTTTTGCGCCCTTTTTCAGGAGGTTGATACGATGAAAATTGAAAAATTACCATCCGGGTCCTTCCGTGTCCGGAAAACCTACAAAGGCAAGAACTACTCTCTTACCTTTGATCGTCGCCCTACCAAGGATATGATCCTGCAGGCACTGATGGAGCGTGTGCAATCTGATCCTGCTGCCGAGGATAGCAAAGTATCCTTCCGTGATGCAGCCCTTGCGTATGTAGCTTCAAAGGAAAATGTTCTTTCCCCTTCCACTTTACGCGACTACCATAAATATCCGGATCGCATTCCTGCATGGTTCTGTGAGCTTAGAATGACATCCATCACACAGGTGGACGTCAATAACCTGATCAACGAGCTCTCTGTCGGAAGAAGTCCAAAGACGGTCCGCAATTACCACGGATTCGTTTCTGCGGTCCTTTCTACTTACAGACCGGAATTCGTCCTGAATACCAAGCTTCCGCAAAAAATAAAACGTGAGCCGTATATTCCGACCAGTGAAGATATCAGGAAGCTCCTGCAGGCAACAAAGGGGACGCGCTATGAGATTCCTATCCGTCTTGGCTGTTATGGGCTGCGGCGGTCCGAAATATGTGGTCTTACGCTGTCTGATCTAGATAAGAAAAACAATCTATCGATCAATAAGGCTATGGTCTTTAATAAGGACAACCAATGGATCGTAAAGCCTTTCCCCAAAAACTATGACAGCACACGGATCATCACAATAGATAAGGATCTTGCAAAACTCATCCGTTCTACCGGCTGTATCTATGATGGACATCCCGGCCAGATCACAGAAGAAATGAAACGGCTGCAAAAGAAGCTTGGCATTCCTGCTTTCTCTCTGCACAAATGCCGCCACTATTTTGCAAGCAAACTACATGACAGCGGTATCCCGGATCAGGACATCATGGATCTAGGTGGTTGGAAAACAGATCATATTATGAAAAGTGTATACCGCCATGCACTCAAAGATGAAAAAGAACAAAAGCGGAAAAGGGCTGCTGCCGTTATCTCCGAATCCATTTGTAACTGATTCCATAGAAATTTCGTGGCAAATTCGTGGCAAGATTTTTCACTTTGTGGCAAGTTTTTTACGTTTTGAAGCAGTAAAACAGGCAATAAAAAAAGTCCGTAAAACCCAATGTTTAAGCTATTTTCCTTGGTTTTACGGACTTTTTATTTTACTGCCGGTGGCGGGACTTGAACCCGCACGGGCGTACACCCAACAGATTTTGAGTCTGCATCGTCTGCCATTCCGACACACCGGCTTATCTTCGGCTGTATTCCAACAGCCGAAATATAGTTTAGCATATCTGCGATGGATTTTCAAGACCCATCTGAAAATCATAGCAATTCTGAGATTTCAGTCTTCTAATCATTAAAATCCAAGTTTTTTATAAATCGGGAAGCAATCAAAAGTTGCAAAGTAATCTTTTGGCTCTTCTGCCCGACGGATAAGCTGTACACTGCCATCCTCTTTCAACAGAAGCTCTGCTGATTTCAGCTTGCCGTTATAATTGTAACCCATTGCAAATCCATGTGCTCCGGTATCGTGGATCACCAGATAATCTCCCATATCGATCCTTGGCAGATTTCTGTCGATCGCGAACTTATCATTATTCTCACACAGAGAACCTGTGACATCATATACATGATCACAAGGCTCATTTTCCTTACCCAGTACTGTAATATGATGATATGCACCATACATAGCCGGACGCATCAGGTTGACCGCACAGGCATCTACTCCGATATATTCCTTATACGTATGCTTTTCATGAATCGCCTGTGTCACAAGTGCACCATACGGTCCCATCATAAAACGACCCATTTCTGTATAGATTGCAACATCATCCATACCGGCTTTTCCCAATACCTCATCATATACCTTATGCACGCCTTCTCCGATCACGCGGATATCGTTTGGTTCTTTATCCGGTGTATACGGAATTCCGACACCGCCGGAAAGATTGATAAAGCAAATATGTGCACCTGTTTCTTTCTGCAGCTCTACTGCCAGTTCAAACAACTGCTTTGCCAGTATCGGATAATACTCATTTGTTACTGTGTTGCTGGCAAGGAATGCATGAATACCAAAGTTCTTAACACCCTTTTCCTTCAAAATACGGAATCCTTCAAATAACTGATCCTTTGTGAAACCATATTTGGAATCACCCGGATTATCCATAATACCGTTGCTCATCTGAAAAATGCCGCCTGGATTAAATCTGCAGGAAATAGTTTCCGGCAGCTTACCAAGTGTTTCTTCCAGACATGCAATATGTGTAAAATCATCTAAGTTGATCGTTGCTCCCAGCTTTGCAGCATATGCAAACTCTGCAGGCGGTGTATCATTGGAAGAGAACATGATATCTTTTCCTTCACAGCCGATCGCATTTGCAAGCATAAGTTCTGTCATGGAAGAACAGTCACAGCCACAGCCGTATTCTCTCAGAATATCAATTAAAAATGGATTCGGCGTTGCTTTTACCGCAAAGTATTCTTTAAATCCCGGATTCCATGAAAATGCTTCCTTCACTGCTTTTGCATTTTCTCTGATCCCCTTCTCATCATAAATATGAAATGGTGTGGAATATGTTTTTGTGATCTCTTCGATCTGCTGTTTTGTTACAAAAGGTTTTTTATCCATTTTCTTCTCCTGACGTCTTTTTTATTTCTTTTATAACAGATGTGCACGCAGTTCCTCACCGCTCATTGGGCTGAGATAAGCCGGTGCTACATCAAATACCGTCTTGCAGCCCTTCATGCCTTCCTGTTTCATTCTGTATACTGCTCTTGCATATGCAACCAGAACAGATGCTGTAAATTCCGGATTGGAATCCAGCTTCAGACTGTATTCGATAATGTGATTATGCTCCTTATTAAGACCTGTCTTGCCGCTACGGATCACAAATCCACCATGTGGGATACCACTGTGGTCTCTCTTCAGTTCTTCTTCTGAAATAAAATGTACCGTTGTATCATAATCAGAAAAGTAGTTTGGCATTGTCTTGATATCATGCTCGATCTGTGCAAGATCAGCGCCCTCTTCTGCTACAACAAAGCACTCTCTTGTATGCTTCTGCCTGGTAGTAAGCTCAGGGTTACTTCCACTTCTGACAGCCTCTAATGCCGCATCTACAGGAATTGTGTACTGCTTACCATCTTTTACGCCTTTTACACGACGGATGGCATCAGAATGTCCCTGGCTGACACCTTTTCCCCAGAATGTATAATCTTTTCCTTCCGGCAAAATAGATGCTGCATATAAGCGGTTCAAAGAGAACATTCCCGGATCCCAGCCTACGGAGATCATTGCAACATGTCCGTTAGCCTTTGCTACCTCATCCACATCTGCAAAATGCTGCGGAATATTGGCATGTGTATCAAAACTGTCAATTACATTAAAGTATTTTGCATATTCCGGTGTCTGCTTTGGCAGATCCGTTGCACTTCCGCCGCAAAGCATCAACACATCGATCTTATCCTGAAACTCTGCGATCTGATCTACTTTGTATACTGAAACACCCTCTGTCTGAATTTTCACCTGCTGCGGATCTCTTCTTGTGAAAACTGCAACAAGCTCCATATCCTGATTCTGACGAATTGCACACTCAATTCCTCTTCCTAAATTTCCATACCCTAAAATACCAATTCTGACTGCCATAATATCCTCCTAATTGACATGATTTGCAGCTAACTATACGGAAGCTGTCTGCTTCTGCTGGTCTATCACATTCGTCAGGCGGATCTCATTACGCAATGCCTCTTTCAAAACACTGACCAGATTTTTCTGTCCGGAATACAGACAGGTATCAGACTCCTGCCCACTGTAATCGCCTGTCAGTACAAGCTTGGAATCCACGATCAGATGAATCTGCGCTTCTTTCCGATCCGAAAGATATGTTGTGATACCTTCTGATAACTCTACCTGTTCGTCCGTCAGAATCACTACTTTGATCTGACGCAACACAAGTTTTTGCAGTTCTTCCTTCCAGAAAACAAGCTCCGGTGCTGATAAAGACAGATAAATACGTTTCTCTGCCTTTTGCAGCATTGCATAGATCTTATCCTGAATATGCCGATAGCCTTCTATTGTGATATACCCTTCTGTTTCCTCTTCCACAGGAAGCAGATTGTTTCTCAGATAGCCCTCTGCCTCTTTTAGCAGACGCATTCTGTTCTCACAAAGTTCCTCCACGGGAGCAGCCAGATATTTATTTGCTGCCGCTTCCATTTTATAGGCTGCACCTTTTTCTACCAATCCTGCAAGTGCGCTGTACACATTTGATCTTGATATTCCCGTATCCTTCGCCACCTCATAACCGGTCAGCGGACCTGTCTGGTATAAGCAGATATAAATCGTCGCTTCCTGCCTGGTGAGTCCAAATAACATTAATTTTTCGATCATATGTCCTTCGCCCCTTGGTTAGTAGTTCTGTACAGGAACACTATAGCACAATATTACTGTTTGTCAACCCTGCGGAGTCGATATTACTGATAAAATCTATCGATTCTCAATCTGCCAGTCAATCGGCGTCAAACCATTTTTCTCCAAAAATGCATTCGTCTGACTGAACGGCTTACTGCCAAAAAATCCTCTGTATGCAGATAACGGGCTCGGATGTGGTGCCTCCAGAATCAGATGCTTCGGATTGTTCAGCATTTCCTTTTTGCGCTGTGCCGGACTGCCCCAAAGAATAAATACGATCGGTCTGTCCTGTTCATTCAATACCCGGATCGCAGCATTGGTAAATTCTTCCCAGCCAATCCCTCTGTGTGAATTTGCCTGGTGCGCCCTGACCGTAAGTACTGTATTCAGCATCAGCACCCCCTGCTTTGCCCATTTCACCAGATATCCGTTATTAGGAATATAACAGCCAAGATCGTCATGCAGTTCTTTGTAAATATTCACAAGAGAAGGTGGAATTTCCACATCTGGTTTTACAGAAAAGCAGAGACCATGCGCCTGTCCCACATTATGGTACGGATCCTGTCCCAGAATCACCACCTTGACGTCAGCAAGCGGTGTCAGTTCAAACGCACTGAACACTTCATTGGATGGCGGAAAGATCATATGAGTCGCATACTCTTCTTTTACTTTTTTATATAATTCTCTATAATATGGCTTTGCAAATTCCGGTGTAAGCGGTGCAAGCCAGTCATTACTGATCGCTGCCATTTTTCTATCTTCTTTCTCAGTAAAATCAAACATTATACTATAGTTCGCTTTTGCTATTGCATGATCCCGAATTTATAATCTGACCGGAACTCCACGATCTTTCAAGTATTGCTTAACCTGTCTGATCTCCAGTTCTTTAAAGTGGAATAAAGAAGCAGCCAGTGCTGCATCTGCCTTTCCATCGGTCAATGCATCATAAAAATGCTCCAGCTTTCCCGCTCCGCCAGAAGCGATCACAGGGATGGAAACATTTTCTGAGATCAATCTTGTCAGTTCAATATCGTATCCGGCTTTCGTACCGTCACAATCCATGCTGGTCAGAAGAATCTCTCCCGCGCCCAGCTTGTCTGCCTGCATTGCCCATTCAATGGCATCAATGCCCATATCGACACGGCCACCGTTTTTGAAAATATGATACCCATCCGGCGTTTTCTTCGCATCAATCGCTACAACAACACACTGACTGCCGAATTTTTCTGCCGCTTCCGAAATCAGATGCGGATTCATGATTGCTGCGGAATTCACTGAAACCTTGTCGGCTCCCTCTCTCAGGATTGCCTTAAAATCGTCCACTGTCCGGATGCCACCGCCTACCGTAAACGGAATAAACACCTGCTCCGCAACCTTGCGCACCATATCTGCCACTGTATTGCGGTGATCCGAAGATGCTGTGATATCCAAAAACACAAGTTCATCTGCTCCTGCAGCATCGTAAGCCGCTGCTACCGCCACCGGATCCCCTGCATCGATCAGATTCACAAAATTAATACCCTTTACCACTCTTCCATTATTAACATCCAGACATGGGATAATTCGTTTTGTATGCATATCAGTTATCCTCCCTGTTGATAGCCAGGAAATTCTGCAAGATCTTCCTGCCGACTGCGGAACTCTTCTCCGGATGGAACTGGCAGGCGAATACATTATCCTTCTCTACCGATGCATGGATCGTCACACCATATTCCGTCGTTGCTTTTACAATGTCTTCTTCCTCTGCCTGTAAATAATAGGAATGCACAAAATAAACATATGCATTTTCACTTAGTCCCCGGAACAGTCTTCCTTCATTTGGAAACGAAAGGGAATTCCATCCAATATGCGGAATCTTCAATCCTTTGTCATGTGGAATTGCCACGATCTTTCCCTTTAATATACCCAGACCTTCTACACCCGGTGTTTCATCACTGCTTTCAAACAAAAGCTGCAGTCCCAGGCAAATGCCAAGAAACGGAATTTTCTTCTCCACGATCTGATGGATCACATCTACCAGTCCGTAGGCATCTAATTTTTCCATTGCATCCCCAAAAGCTCCAACCCCCGGCAATATTACTTTTTCTGCCTGCAATAAAATTTCGGGATCTCTGGTGATGACAACTTCTTCTCCAAGCGCAATAAGTGCATTTTCTACACTTCTGATATTACCTGCATCATAGTCGATTATTGCGATCATTCTATTTCCTCCTCCGGTAATATATCCTGCATTTGTGTCATATCTGCCGCATCACTGACACGATCTTCCTGAGTACCATCATTCGTACTGTCTTCTGCAGGTGTTGTAGTATCTGTAGCTTGTGCATCTCCTGTCACAGCAGTACTTCCTGCCTGCTGTGCATTACTGTTTTTATGGCTCAGGCTTCCTGTCAGTTCTTCCAGCCTTACAGTATAATCATAATCATCCAGTGCATTGATCTGCCTTACATCATCTTCCGTAAGCTGATAAGTATCATATAAGGTATTCAGTATCTGGTACTTCACTGCATCCGTCTCCGTTGTTGCATCATATTCTGTGATGGCATCTGCTTCCTGTTGCCAGAACAAATAACCTGACAGCAGACTGTCCAGTGCCTCCACAGGCATCTGCAAGGCTGTATAAGAAGTATATGCATCATATCTTTGCTGCATGGACGCTACCAGCCTTGCCTTTTCATACAATCTCTGATCTTTTTTGGAAAGTTTCTTTCCGGTCATTTCTTCAAAAGCAGTGCGATATTCTTTCTTATAAAATGCATTTCTTGCATCTGCAGCTGTCCACATGGACGGAATAATTTCTACAACGATCAGCAATAAAGCCAGAATAGAAAATGCCAAAATAAAGATACGAACAACCATCTTGATTGGAAGCTTTTTACTGTCTGCTTCCTTTTCCGTTCCTTCTTTTGGTATTGCCTTCTTTTCTTTTTTAGGCTTCTTATCCTTCTTCTTTTTCTTTCCCTTTTTGCCATCCGCACCTTCTGCGTCCAGTTCCTCTAAGATTCCCTGGTTGTCTGATGCATCCGTAACTTTCTTTTTCTTCTTCCCCTTCTTATCTTTTTTCTTCTTTTCCGGTTCCTGCTCTTCCTGTTTGTCCTCTTCTTCATCCTCCTCAAACAGTGCGCTTCCAAGTTTCTTCCAGAAACTTTCTTTCTTTTCTTTTTTACCTGCTGCTTCCGTTACCTGCTCTCCTACAGTTTCTTCCTGCTGTAAAAAGTCCTCAGCAGAGGTTCCTTCTTCTCCAAAGAGGTCCTGCAAAAGATTATGTACATCTCCATCTGCAACAGGTTCTGTTTCTTCCTCGCCTGCTTCTGTTGCTCCTTCTGCAGCCACTTCTGCATCAGACATATCGTCCGTAGCCTGTTCCAAACCTTCCTGTTTTTTCTTCTTTTTGCCAAAGAAAGAGAAAAGACCTTTCTTCTTTTTCGCAGACTTATCCCCGCTCTCGACTTCATCCTGATCTGACTGTTCCGGACCATCTTCTCCTGTCAGACCTGATAATAAGGTATCCTGTTCTCCCGGCAGATCCAACTCTTCATCCACCATCTCATGATTATCGGATTTCCGCAGCAATTCCTCTATTTCATTAACTGCATCATCTTCGTTCTTACTTTCTTTAGTATCTTCCTTTTCTCGGATATCCTGCAAAAAGCCCATGGCATCCGGATCTGACAGATCAATTTCCATTTCTTCCTGCGGTGGCAGCTTTTCTTCTGTTGCAGCAGGCTCTCTCTGATCCTCAGTATCCACTCCTGCCTGCACTTCATCTCCCGGACCTGACTCTTCTTCGTCATCCGGTTCCGCCTGTATTTCTTTCAGCAATGCAGACTGTTCATCACTCATATTGGAATCTTCTTTATTTTCTACAGATTCAGTCTCTGGTTCTGATTGCAGAATCTCTGCCGGCTCTTCTTCATTTCCCACAGGTTCAGGTTCGGTTTCTGATTCTGCTACTGGTTCCGACTGCTGGCTCTCTGTTATATCTTCCTGATCTTCCACAGACTCACTTTGTGGCGCTACCACCGGTTCTGAATCTACCACGTGTTCTGATTCTACCGCCGGTTCTGGTTCTGTCGCCGGTTCCGGATCTCCCTGCACCTGGGCAAATAATGCCGCGATCTCATCCGGACTCATTTTATGATTATCGTCCACCGGTGCTGCAACTTTCTCTTCCTTTGGTGCTTCTGCTACCGGTTCCTGTTCTGATACAGGTTCCAGCTGCTGGCTCTCTGTTGTATCTTCCTGATCTTCCACAGACTCACTTTGTGGCGCTACCACCGGTTCTGAATC